>Ga0335078_10002877_pt1 | contig 25872 bp, 27 predicted proteins | sample Lox_Sample_32_FD_206711 | JGI IMG/M metagenome (GOLD analysis project Ga0335078, IMG submission 206711) | Soil microbial communities from Loxahatchee National Wildlife Refuge, Florida, United States - Lox_Sample_3.2 | ecosystem: Environmental > Terrestrial > Soil > Wetlands | place: USA... | reverse complement strand
GACAAGACGAGGACGCCCACGGCGGGGTGTTCCGCGCGGATCCGCTGGGCAGCCAGCAGGCCGTCGTTGGAATTGGTGGGCGGCATCCGGATATCGGTCACCACCACGTCGGGTTCGTGCGCGGCGACCACCGTGTGCAGCGCGCTGGCGTCCCCGGCCTGGCCCACCACCGCGAAACCGCTGTCGGCCAGGACCCGGGCCAGCCCCTCGCGGAACAGCACCGAATCGTCGGCCAGCACCACCCGGACCGGTCCGTCTGCGGGATCCCGCGCCTGGTCAGGCATCACAGGGAATCTCGGCTACGACCTGCGTGCCGCCGTCTGGCGGGGTGTCCACCCGGAACCGGCCACGGACCGCGGACACCCGGTCCGCCAGTCCGCGGAGCCCCGATCCGAGGCCCGGGTCGGCGCCACCCACGCCGTTGTCGAGGACCGCCACGCGTAGGTTTCCGTTATGCCGGAATATCTCGACCTGCGCGGCGGAGGCGCAGGCGTACTTGGCGACATTAGCCAGCGACTCCGCCACGACGAAGTAGGCCGCGGTCTCCACCGGTTCGGGGAGGCGGCCATCGAAGTTGGCCAGCACGCGGACCGGCAGCGATGAGCGGTCGGCCAGCGACTCCACCGCCGCGGGCAGGCCCTCCTCGGTGAGGATCGCCGGGTGGATGCCGCGGGCGAGCTCGCGCAGCTCGTCGATGGCCTGCTTCAGCTCGGCCGACGCCTGCTCCAGCGCGGCGGCCGACGCCGGGCCGGCGCCGTCGCGGTCGCGCAGCATGGCCAGCGACAGCGCCAGGGTGGCCAGCCGCTGCTGCGCCCCGTCGTGCAGGTTGCGTTCCACCCGGCGACGCTCGCGGTCCCCCGCCTCCACGATGCGCTGGCGGGAGGCCCGGACCTCCGCCAGCTGGGCGCGCAGCTCCGCGTGCAGCCACTCGTTTTCGATCGCCATCCCGGCCGCCACCGCGGCGGCACGGACCAGCTCCTGGTTGAGCGCGGGGTCGTGGATCAGCGCGGCGAGCGGGCGCCCATCCCGCTCCACCACGGTAACCGTGCGGGCCTGGCGGCCAGCCCGGGGCTGGGGCAGCGTTCCCGGCCGCCCGCTGGCATCGACCCAGCGGTCTTCCCCGCCGAGCGCGTAGAGCAGGCCCAGCGACGGATCGCCGAGGGAGCGGGCCAGCGAGATCTGCAGCTCCCCGGGCGGCAGCGGCCGCTCCAGCGCCACCATCAGGTCGCCGACCGCGCTGCGGGCCAGCCGGGTGGACAGCATCCCCCAGACGAACACGGCGGGCAGGCTGATCTCCAGCAGGTTCTGCAGTTCCCAGATCAGGTACGCGAACGGATCGGCCAGCTCGTCCGGCGAGGCGAACGCGCCCAGCAGGTACACCAGCGCGATCAGGCCGGTGGCCACCCACAGCGGGGTGAGCTCGCGGCGCTCGGCCGGGGTGGCCCGGCGCCACCGCAGCCACACCGCGGCCAGGAACAGCACGACCAGGGCGGCCCCGGCCCGCTGGTCGGCTGTTTCCGCCGCCAGCAGCGCGTCCCGGCTGGGCACGGCGGCCGGTTCCCAGGCGCACCCGGGGCAGCCGCCCGAGCGGGGGTCGAATACCAGCAGGATCACCAGGCTGACGGCAACGGCCGACGCGTAGATGACGCCGATCACGATCCGGTCGAACCTGGTCCGCAGCTGGCCGGACGGGTAGCCCAGCGCGATGTGCGCCAGGAGCGGGCCACCCCAGTACCCGCTGATCACGCCGAGCACCGGGAGCAGCGGGACGTTCAGGTTGCCGTAGTTGCCGAGGTAGGGCACGAGCGCGACGGCGACCATGAGCGGGCCGATCGCGTTCCCGGGGCGGCGGTCCAGCGCGATGATCCCGCCCGCCAGGAAGGCCAGGCCGCCCAGCGCGTCGATGAGGTGGTTCTCCGGGATGCCGTGATGGATGCTGACCCACTCGGCGCCCAGGATCCAGGCCGCCCCAGCCACGGCGAGGGCGAGCAGGCCACCCCGGCGGCAGGTCATCTCCGGCTGCTGTCCAGCAGGGCGCCGAGCGCCCGCCCGGACAGCTCAGACTTGGAGATGAAGCCGAGCGCCCCGCTGCGCCCGACCCGGCGCCCGTAGTCGGTGGCGTCACGGCTGGAGATGAGCACCACCGCGGGCGGGTCGGGCGCGCTGTGCACCCGCCGGGCCACTTCAAAGCCGGTGATGTCCGGGAGCTGGACGTCGAGCAGCACGACGTCGGGTGACAGGTCCCTGGCCACGCGCACCCCGGACTCCCCGTCAGCCGCCTCCCCCACGACCTGGTAGCCGGCGGCGGCGAGCAGCGCCCGGGCGCGGGCTCGGAACCCCGGATGATCGTCGACGATGAGCACACTGCACGGCATCGCTCAGATGGTGGCATTGAAGCACGTCAGGCGCATCAGGGCTAGCCCTGAGGAAATCCCGGAGGCTGCCCCGACGCGCCGCCGGGCCGCCTGTCCCTACGGTCGGGCCATCGGCAGAGGAGGACCCGATGGCAACGCAGACAGTGCAGCGGGCACAGGCAGCGCGGCAGGCGCCCACGGCCGCGGTCGTGGCCTACGCGGGGGCCGCGGCCTTCGTGATCAGCGCGGCCTGGTTCTGGCTGGCCACCAAGGGCGTGACGGTGGCGGAAGCGCCGCAGGCCAGGCCGGGCGAGACCGTAGCCCAGGGGCTGCGCGGCTACTACCAATGGCAGGCCACCACGCTGGGGCAGGAACGCTGGTACACGGTGATCGCGATCGCCGGGTTCGGGTGCCTGGCCACGGTGGCCTGCGCGGTCCATCGCGGGCTGGGCCACCGCCGCGGGCTGGCCACGGCCGGCGCGGTGGCGGTCGGCGCGGGCACGCTCGCCTGGATCGCCGGCAGCCTGGTGCGGCTCGGCGGCCACCGCGCGGTCGGCCTGATGGCCACCCACAGCAATCCGATCACGGCCGTGAACTCGATCGCGTTCACCGTCGACCTGATCGTGGCGACCTTCGCGGTGGCGGCGTTCGCGCTGGCCGGCGCGGGGTTGCTGGCGTTCGCGCTGACCGTGCGGGGCAGCGCCAGCCAGGCCAGCCAGCGCGCGGCCAGCGTGTGGGCCGGGTACACGATCGTGGTCGCCGTGGCGTTGCTGGTCACCGCCGGCGCCTATGCGGTCGGCAACGGCAGCCTCGCGGATCTGCTGCTGTTCGCCGACGGTGTGGCCGCGCTGCCGGTATGGCTGGTCTGGACCGGCCGGCGCTGGCGCACGGCGCCGGCCACCGGCTGACCAGGGCGGCACCAGCCGATCCCGGCCCGGATCGGCTGCGATGCCGGGATCAGCCGGGCGTGAGCCCGGTCAGCACCGCACGCTCGGCCGGGGTGAACGGGACGGGCTTGTGCTGGTCCCCGTCCCAGCGGACGGTGACCACGACCGCCTCGGCCGCGACCTTCCCGGAAGGCGTCAGGATCGTCTCGCGGGTGGTCAGGCTCGTGGTGCCCAGCCGCTCGGCGGCGATGCGCACCGTTACCCGCTGGTCAGCCAGTCGGACCTCGGCCCGCAGGTCCACTTCGAGCCGGACGACCACGTACAGCGGGTCGCTGCCCAGGGTCTGCGCGAAAAAGGCATCCCGGCCCTCCTCCAGGTAGGTCAGGAACACCGCGTGGTTGACGTGATCCAGCGCGTCCACATCCCGCCACCGGACAACCACCGAGTGCTCAAACACCGCGCCCACGAGACCCCTCCTCACCAGCAGAACCCCGCCCGCCATGGCACCACGTGGTGCCCGGCACAGCGCCCGCGGAATCCGGCCCACCGGCATCGTGCCAGTCACCCGCGCCCGGCCGCAGCCCCCGCTGCCATGGTCCCCGCGGCCCCCGGCCCGGCCCCCGCCGCCGTGGCCGGCCGGCCACGGGCACGATGGGAGCCGTGGCCAACCGGATCCTGATCGACCTCGCCCCGCTGCGGGAGCGCCCCGGATTCCGCCTGCTGTTCGCCGCCTCGCTGGTCGAGGTGTTCGGCAGCCAGTTCACCGCCGTGGCCGGCCGGCCACGGCGACGATGGGAGCCGTGGCCAACCGGATCCTGATCGACCTCGCCCCGCTGCGGGAGCGCCCCGGATTCCGCCTGCTGTTCGCCGCCTCGCTGGTCGAGGTGTTCGGCAGCCAGTTCACCGCCGTGGCCATCCCGTTCCAGGTGTACGCGCTGACCCGGTCCTCGTTCCAGGTCGGGCTGGTCAGCCTGGCCCAGCTGATCCCGCTGATCATCGGCGCGCTGATCGGCGGGGCGGTCGGCGACGCGGTGGACCGCCGCCGCATCCTGGTCGTGACGTCGCTGCTGCTCGCCCTGACGTGCGGCGCGCTGGCCGCCAACACGCTGCTGGCCGACCCGTCGCTGCTGGCGATCTACCTGGTCAGCGCCATCGCGGCCGGCCTGGGCGGGATGCTCTCCACCGCGTCCTACGCCGCTGTCCCGGCCCTGGTCGAGCCGCATCAGCTGGTGCCGGCATACGCGGCCATCCAGGTGGTCGACCAGGTCGGCATGGTGGTCGCCCCCGCACTGGCCGGGCTGCTGATCGGGGCGATCCACCTGCACTGGGTCTTCGCCCTGGCCGGCCTCAGCTACCTGCTGACCGCCTTGACCCTGCTGCCCATCCCGCCGATCCCGCCGGCTTCGGGAGCGGCCCGGCCCGGGCTCGGCTCCATCATGGAAGGCCTGCGCTACCTCCGCGGCCGGCCGGTGCTGCAGGGCGCGTACCTCATCGACATCAACGCGATGGTGTTCGGCATGCCCCGGGCCCTGTTCCCGGCGCTCGCCACCACCGTGTTCGGCGGCGGCGCCAGCATTCTCGGCTGCCTGTACGCCGCGCCTGCGGCGGGCGCCCTGGCCGGCGCGCTCACCACCGGCTGGCTGGACCGGATCCGCCGGCAGGCCCGGGCGGTCATCGCCGCGGTCTGCGTGTGGGGCGCCGCGATCGTCGCCTTCGGGCTGGTCCACGTGCTCTGGGCCGCGCTCATCCTGCTCGCGGTGGCCGGCTGGGCGGATGTGATCTCGGCCGTGCTGCGCTCCACCATCTTGCAGTCGTCGGTGCCCGAGGAGTTCCGCAGCCGCATGTCCTCCGTGCAGATCGCGGTCGTCGAGGGCGGCCCGCGGCTCGGCGACGTGGAATCTGGCGCGGTGGCGAGCCTGGTCTCGACCGAGTTCTCGATCATCACCGGCGGGCTGGCCTGTATCGCCGGGGCGGCCCTGCTGACGGCCCTGCTGCCCGCGTTCCGCCGCTACGACCGGCGCAGCGCCCCGACGTCCTGGCCCGCAGCACCGCCGCGGCGGGTGGGCCAGGCCGGGCCGGACCGGTCACCGTGTCCGGGTAGTGTCCGCCCGCCCACCTAGCATGGCGGCATGGCCATCTACCTGTTCGCCGGCATACCCGTGAGCGACTACCCCGCGGCGCTGGCCTGGTACGAGAAGCTGCTCGGCGGGCCGCCCTCGTTCTTCCCGCACGACACGGAGGCCGTGTGGGAACTCGCCGAGCACCGGCTGGTGTACATCGCCCAGCAGCCCGAGCATGCTGGCCACGCCATGCACACGATCATCGTTGATGACCTCGATGGCCGGATCGCGGAGATAGCCCAGCGCGGACTGGCCCCGGCCACGCAGGAGACGTACGGGAACGGCGTGCGCAAGGCCACCTACCTCGATCCCGAGGGAAACGAGATCGGGTTCGGTGGCGTCCCACGCTGACCAGGAACCAGGCGCTGCCAGCGCGAGCCGACCTACCTTGGAGGGCCAGCCGTGACCACCTCAACCCCACCGGCCGCGGGCTCTTCACCGGGCGCGGGCTCTTCACCGGGCGCGGGCTCTTCACCGGGCGCCAGCCGCCCGCCCGCCGCGGGCCGTCGCCGCCGGGTCAGCCCGCGGGCAGCGGCGCAGCTCCTCGCCGAACGCGATCCGGTGCTTGCCCGCCTGCTCGCCGCGGCCGGGCCGCCCAGGTTCCCGCCGCCCACCGACAGCCACTTCGCGTTCCTGGTCCGCTCGATCACCTACCAGCAGCTGGCCGGCCGGGCGGCTCAGGCCATCCACGGCCGGCTGGTCAGCGCGCTGGACGGCGACGTCACGCCGGAACGCGTGCTGGGGACGCCGCCCGAGGCGCTGCGGGCGGCCGGCCTGTCGGGCAGCAAGACCGCGTCCATCCGGGACCTGGCGGCCAAGGTGCTGGATGGCACCGTGCTGCTCGACCGGCGGCTGGCCCGGGAGAGCGACGAGGAAGTCGTCGCCCGGCTGACCACCGTGCGCGGGATCGGGAAGTGGTCCGCGGAGATCTTCCTCATGTTCCAGCTCCGCCGGCTGGACGTGTGGCCCACCGGTGACCTGGGCGTCCGCAAGGGGTTCGGCCTGGCCTGGAACATCCCCACGCCGACGCCGAAGCAGCTCGACGTGCTCGGTGAGCCCTACCACCCGTACCGCACGGTCGTCGCGTGGTACTGCTGGCGGGCCGACCAGCTCTACGCCGGAGCAGCCGCGACCGCGGTAACCGCCTGAGCAGCGGGCCGGGAGTACCTCCGCCCCGCCGCCACGCCAAACCAGCCCGGGCCCGCCGCGGAGATCGCCCGGCGGCAGCCAGATGGCACCTGGCGGTGGGTGGCGGACCAGCCGAACGTGCTCAGGCAGCCGCCCGGCCGCCTGCTCAGGAGTCGGCCAGCGCGTACGAGCCGGTCTGCACCGGCCCGGCCGGCTGGTACGTGGCGATGATCACGCCCGCGCTGGTCACCGAGCTGCTGACCAGGCGCAGCCCGCTGGCCCGCGCGCCGTCGCGGAACAGCTTCTTGCCCGTGCCCAGGTGCAGCGGGAAGTACACCAGCCGGTACTCGTCGATCAGGTCATGCTCGATGAGCGTCTGCGCGAGCCCGCTGCTCCCGTGGACCTGCAGCTCATCCCCGGGCCGCTCCTTGAGCTTGCGCACCTCGGCCGGCAGGTCGCCGCCGAGCAGCGCCGAGTTGACCCAGTCCACAGACCGCAGCGTGGTGGAGGCCACGTACTTGGGCAGCGCGTTCAGCTTGCCCGCGACCGGGTCGCTGGGGTCGGTGACCTTCGGCCAGTGACCGGCGAAGATCTGGTAGGTGCGCCGGCCGAGCAGGAACGCACTGGCGTGGGAGAACCACCCGGAGATGGCCATGCCGAAGTCCTGGTCGCCGTACGGGAACGACCAGCCGCCGTATTCGAAGCCGCCGTCGCGGTCCTCGTCCGGCCCGCCCGGCGCCTGCATGACGCCGTCGAGGGTGAGAAAGGTGTGCAAGGTCAGCCGCATCGTCGTCTCCTCGTGCTCGCCCGTGATGTCCTGGCCTGTTAGACGGGCCGGCCCAGCCGGACTCACCGGCTGGCCGGCCGCCAGGTCAGCTCGACACCTCAACTCGGGCTGGGGCAGCGCGAACGGCTGCCCCCCGGGTGGCAGCGCGCACACCGGCCGGGGCGGGAGGGGCGGGCCGCGGGCCGAGCGCGCGCAGGCGCTTCCTGATGATCCAGGCCGCCGGTTGTGCGCCCAGGCTGGCGACGATGCTCAGGGCCTGCCGCAGCGCATGTTCATCGGACGCTCCGGCCAGGCTCATCGCCGCGTCGTACGGGCAGCCCAGCCGGGTCCAGACACCGGCCGCGCCCACCGGGTCGCCATCGAGCAGCAGCTGGTAGGGCTCCGCTACCTCCCGGCGCACCGGGCGGGGTGAGCCGGTCCGGCGCAGCCAGGCCGCGACCGCCCCGCGGGACCAGGCGTCAGCGCGGTCGCAGACGTCATCGGCCAGCTCGGCCTCGTGCCGGGCCACGGCCTGCCTGCCCTCCAGCCAGTGCGCCTCGGCGCGGGCCAGCCGGGCGGGCACCTGCTGCTGCGGCTCGCCCGTGGCATCCGCGGTCGTGGCCGCCTCGTCGAGGCACTCCCAGACTCCCGGCTCGCCGCGCCGGGCCCGCATCGCACCCAGCCGGATGAGCGCGTAGAGCCGGTTCGCCGGGGAAGAGCCTGCATCGTTCAGGATCTCCGTGCTCAGCGCGGTGGCCTCGTCCCAGCGGCCGGTGCAGGCCAGCACGGCGGACCGCTCGCCGCGCAGGCAGATCGCATACGTGGCGATATCGTGCTCCTCGCAGTAGGCGACGGCCGCCGCCAGGTGCCGCTCGGCCTCGGCGAACTCCCGCTTGTCGATGTGAATCCCGCACAGGTTGGTGTAGGCACGGGCCGCCTCATGATGGTGGCCACCCACCAGCGCCATGTCGAGCGCACGGCGCATCTGCGCGGCCCAGTCCAGGCCGGTGGCCGCACGGCTGGCCGCCTGCGTGTTGAGCGCGTCGCTGTATACGTCGGTGGCATCGAAACGGGTGGCCAGCGCCTGGGCCCGTAGCGCCAGGTCGATGGCGGCGTCATGGTCGGCGTAGAGCATCCGCTGGTTGGCGAAGGTGGCATAGGCCCGCGCGAGTTCGATGCTCGGGCCGATCGCCTCCAGGGCCGACACGGCGGCTTCGGCGGCGACGACCGCCTCGCGGCCGCGGCACATGGTCCACCTGATACGGGACAGCCGCCGCAGCGCGTCGCCCTCCCGCAGCCGGTCACCCAGCCCGCGGCGCAGCGCCAGCGCGCGCTCCCCGGCGGTCTCCGCCTCGGGCCACCGGTCGAGCAGCGCCAGCTCGTCGGCGAGTTCCCCGTGCAGCCCGGCGAGCGTCGCCGGATCCGCCCCGGCGGAGAACCGCAGCGCCCGCTCGTACTGCACCGCGGCCTCCCGGTGCGACCCCAGCCGGGCGGCCCGGCGCGCGGCGCTTGGCGCATACCGCAATACCGCCGCGGCGTCGCCCGCCGCATCGGCATGAAATGCCATCCGGGCCTCGTCTTCGCACCCGAAGGAGCGCAGCCCGGACAGCAGCTGCTGGTGAGCCTGCTGGCCCCGGTGCCCGGTAACCGCCTGCGCAACGGCGAGCCTGGCGATCTCATGACGAAACCGCAGCCACCCGCCGTCGCCGACGAGCAGGCCGCTCGCCAGCAGCTCGTCGAGGACCGACGGCGGGCAGCCGGTCGCCCACGCCAGCAGCCGCGCCTCGATCTGCGAACCGGTCAGCGCCGCGACCGCCAGCACCTCCCGGCCGCCACCGCTCAGCCGTGCCACCTGCGCGAGTACGGCGTCGCGCGCCGACGAGGGTACCTCCGCCATTCCGGCCTGCAGCACCTCCGTCACATAGAACGGGTTCCCGCCGGTCAGCCGGTACAGCTCGGGTGCGGGCAGGCCGCTCCCACTGGCCAGTTCCTGCACGGCATCCGGGGACAACGGCGCCAGCGCGACGCGCCGGGTGCACCGCTGCGAGGCGAGATCGCCGAGCGTGACGCGGAGCGGATCATCACCAGCCAAGGCGCCGTCCCGGTACGTGGCGATGAGCAGCACCGGGGCATCGCGCAACCGTCGGCTCAGGTAGCGGAGCAGGTCGAGGGTGGCCTCGTCGGCCCAGTGGACGTCCTCGATGACGACCACATCCAGCACATCGGGCCCGCTGACTTCGCGGAGCAGCGCGCGGAACAGCAGCTCGCGGCCGGCCCCGGAAGCACAGTGCTCGTGCAGCTCGCCGCCGAGCTGGTCGGCCAGGTCGAACAGCGGCCCGAGCGGGCGCGGCGTGAACAGGCCATCGCACATGCCCCACGACCAGCGAGCGTCCGGCAGCTCCCGGTGCAGCCGCTCGACCAGCGCCGACTTCCCCACGCCGGGCTCACCGCCGAGCAGGACCAGCCGCCCCTCGCCGGTGGCGGCCTGCGCCGCGTACTCGGTCAGCAGCGCCAGCGGCGAGTCGCGTTCCAGCAGCGGCGCGTCGATGCCGGCGGGTGCGGGCCGGCCAGCCGGATCCGGGTCACCGGGCACCGGACGGCTGGGTGCGGCGGTATCCCGGGCCGCTGCCTCCGGCATCGGGTCCAGCGCCGTGTCCTGGCGCAGGATCGCCGACTGCAGCTCGCGCAGCGGCGGCCCCGGCTCGATCGCGAGCTCACCCTGGAGCGTGCGGCGCAGCTGCTGATAGACGCCGAGCGCGTCGGCCTGGCGCCCGCTGCGGTAGAGCGCGAGCATCCACTGGGCGTGCAGCTGCTCGTCGAACGGATGATCCCTGGTCAGCGATTCCAGGTCGGGCAGGAGCTGCGCGTGCTCGCCGAGCGCGAGCCGGGTTTCGATGAGCGCCCGGGACGCCCCCAGCCGCAGCTGGTCCAGGCGCTCCGCCTGCTCCCGCAGCCAGGGCAGGCCGGCGACGTCGGACAGCGGCTGGCCCCGCCACAGCGCCAGGGCGCCGCGGAGCTGCTGCTCACGGGCGTGATACGCGGCCTTAACGCCTTGCCGGATGAGCCGCTCGGCGGTGGCGACATCGGTGTCCACCCGGCTCGGGTCGAGCAGGTATCCCGGTGGGCGGGCCACGATCGCGTCGCGGCTGCCCAGCACCTGCCGCAGGTGCGAGACGTGGCGCTGCAGGGTATTGAGCGGCGTCGCGGGCGGCTCATCGCCCCATATCACGTCGGCGAGCCGGTCATGGCTGACGATGTCGCCGCGGCGCAGCGCGAGCACGGCCAGCACCGCCTTCCGGCGCAAGCCGCTGACCGGCCGGAACACCCCGTCGACTTCCACCTCAACCGGCCCGAGAAGCCGAACCCGCATCCCCGCCCCCGGATAGTTAACTTTTCTATCCGAACGGGCGGGGGGGCCCGGCGGTTCAGCGCCGTGCGGCCGCCATCGCCACGGCAGGCACGCCGGGCGGCTCCCCGCACCCCGCCGGGCGGTTCCCCGTACCACGCCGGGCAGCTTCGCGTACCACGCCGCCGCCACCGCGCCTGCCCGACTGCCCTGCGCTGGCTACCCGGCCACCAGCTGCCCGTTTCTGGGAGATTTCAGTCCCGCTTCAGGCCCGCTGGCCACGCTGGCCAGCCGATGGCCCGACACAGCACGGTGCCGCGAGGAAGGACATACGCATGCCCAGTTTCGCAATGTTTCGGCCGGCGTCGCTGCGCCGGTGGATCTGGCTTCCGGTGGCCGCCGGCCTCGCCGTGGCCGGCGCGCTCTTCGGGGGGGCGGGCCCGGCGCATGCCGACATCCTGCCCACCCTCACCTCGTTCAAGGTGTCGGCGCCGTCCGTGGACGTCACCACCGGGGACGCACACATCACCGTGACGATGTCGGTGAGCGACCCCGACGCCACAGGTGTCGGCACCGGGGACATCATCGCGCACGGCCCGACGCGCGGTTACTGGCCGTCCGCGAACCTGGTGCAGGTGGGCGGCACCGCCACGAACACGCAATACCGCGCGGACATCACGCTGCCGGCCGGCCAGGCCGTGGACTACCACATGGACATCACCTTCGAGGAGGCCGGCCAGTTCTCCCTGGTGGACCTGCAGTCACAGCTGGCCGCCTCGGCCTGGCCCTACCACGTCCAGTCCGTGGTGACCGCGCCGCCGAAGGCGCCGGCTGGCCTGGCCTTCCACCGGGAGGTGTGGGGCGGCAAGAGCATGATCATCGCGACCTGGGCCCCGCCCGCCACGGGCCAGCCAGTGCCCACCGGCTCGATGGTGACCGGTACCGGCTGCGGCACGCTGCAGAGCGCCAGCTACGCCGAGGCGGCGTTCACCGCCCCGTCGGCGGCCAAGACCACGTGCACGGCCACCGTGAGCCTGCTCAACAGCGCCGGCAGCTCGCCGTCGGCCACCGCAACCGCCCGGGTCTGAGCCGGGGCGCCGCATCAGCGCGCGTGTGATCAGCGCACGCGCCGACCTGGGGCGCCGGGGACGGCGCCCCAAGGAAAGGAATTTCCGCAATGAAGTCCATGACCCGACTCCGCAGCCGGAGGCTGGCCGGACCCCGCGCCCGCCGCAGGGCCAGCCGGGGCGCCGTGGGCCTGGCCGCCGCTGGCGCGGCCATCGCCTTCGCTGCTCCCGCCCTCGCGGCGCCCGCGTGGGTGATCACCCCGACCGTGAACGTGAACCCCGCACCGTCCTTCAACGTGTTCACCGCCGTGGATGGGCGGACCAGCACCGACGCCTGGGTGGTCGGCACCTTCCAGAATCCGGTCGAGGACGCCGGCGGGACCATCCTGGCCGAGCACTGGAACGGCACCGCATGGTCCGCGGCGGCTACGCCCGACATCTTCCGGTCCGACGAGGCTCTGAACGCGGTCTCGGACGCCGCGGCGAACGACGTCTGGGCGGTCGGCACCAAACGAGCACCCGGGGCCGCACACACTGACCCGCTGACCGCGCACTGGGACGGCACCAGCTGGAGCATCGTCCCGACCCCAGACGTCCGTGGCGGATCGAAGTCGGGCCTGTTCGGGGTCGCAAACCTCGGCGGCGGGAGCGCCTGGGCGGTCGGCCGCAGCGAGACCGGCCGCTCGCTCATCGAGCACTGGGACGGCTCGGCCTGGCACATCATCCCGGCTCCCGACCCGGTGGTACCGGCCGGCATGACGCTGACCAGCAGCATGCTGAGCGCCATCTCAGCCCGGTCCGCGAACGACATCTGGGCGGTCGGCAGCTTCTCGGCCGCGAAGGGCACCCAGAGCAACAGCTTCACGCTGACCATGCACTGGGACGGCTCGGTCTGGAAGATCGTCCCGAGCCCCAACCCGGGCACGCCCAGCGCCATCAACGGAGTCCGCCAGACCCTGAGCGGCGTCGTGGAGATCTCACCGACCGACGCGTGGGCGGTCGGCAACACCTTCGACACGGTCTCCGGCAGCTTCGCGGCGGACAAGCCCATCGCGATGCACTGGAACGGCACCGCTTGGTCGCTCACCACGGTCCCGAACCAGGGCGGCGGCGGCCAGCTGGCCGCGGTCACCGCCAGCTCCCCGGCCAGTGTCTGGGCCGCGGGCGCGGCCGACGGCACGTCGGTCCTGCACTGGAACGGCACGTCGTGGACGCCGGAGGCCGTCCCGTCCGGCCCGGACGGCCCGCGGATCATGACGGGCATCAGCGCGGTGCGCGGATCAGCCACCGAGGTCTGGGGGGCGGCGGGCACCTTCGTGGTGCACCATCCCTGACCGTTCACCGGCCTGACCGCCGGCGCGGCCCGGCCCCGGCCCGCGCCGGGCCCGCCGCCCCGCAACCCCCCCCCCCCCCCCGCCCCCGCCCGCGGCCCCCCCGAGACCCGCCGGGGGCGGGGGGGGGCCCGCCGGAACCCGTCAGCCGGCCTCGTCCCGGTCCGGCGGCACCCAGATTCCCCGCTTGTGCATGAGGTCGACCTGCCGGGCGGTCACCTCGCGGCGGTACTCGTCATGCTGGAACGGCGCCCGGCCGAGGTAGAGGTTCTTCGGGTAGACCGGCGCTTCGTAGATGAGCTGGTACTGCTCGGTGGTCAGGTCCTTGATCCAGTTGTCCCACTGCGCACTGGCCCGGAACCGGCGCAGCGCCTCGACGTCAATGGTCCCGGCCACCCAGGACGAGCCCCCGCTGTAGTCGTGCCGGCCGACGATCTGCCCCCGGTAGTCGATCACCGCTGACCCGCCGCCGAATGTGTCGATCGGCACGTCGGATTCGGCGTGCAGGTAGTACGTGCCCACGTTGCACGCGATCAGGTACATGTTGTTGTCCAGCGCGCGGGCCCGGTTCTGGATCTCGAACAGGCCGTTGCCCACATGCGGATGCGGGTACGGGCCGCGGTAAACGATCTCGGCGCCATTCATGGCCAGGCCCCGCGCATTCTCCGGGTAGGAGCCCTCGTTGGCCATCAGGAATCCCAGCCGCCCGATCTCGGTGTCCGCTACGGGGTAGAACGCGTCCAGGCTGCGGCCGTACAACTCCACCCAACGGTCCCACACATTGTGCGGGGTAACCGAATGCTCGACCGGCAGCAATGGCACCACCTTATGATGGCGGAGAATAACCTCGCCGTCCGGGCTGAGGATGAACCCGACATTGAAGAAGCGCCCAGGGAACTCGGGATGGCGGGCTTTGGCCTGGGCCATCAGGAAGGCATTCCACTGCCGGGCCAGGCGGCCGAGGAAGTCGGTCTCCGGGCCGGGTATGTCGATCGCGCATTCCCGCGCGAACTGCTCGTGGTCGAGATCGAGAACCTCGTCGTTGAATCCCTGCAGTGCCCCTTCGGGCACGGCGATCAGCCGCACCGGCAGGTCCAGGCTGGACAGCCAGGAGGCGGCCTTGATCAGGTGCGAGAGATGCTCGAGGTTGGTCTGGATCTCCGCGCGGCGCCGGATGCCACGCATGGTAGGAACCAGGCCCAGGGCCTGATAGGGCTCGATCATGGGGTTTCCCTCCGCCCCGCGGCCACCCCGGCCGGGGTGGCCGGGCGGCCTGCGCTGCACCAATGATCCACCCCCCGCCGCACCTTGTCGCTAGCCCCGGGCCGGGAATTTCCGGCGTTGCGGGCACTACCGCATGCAGTCAAACGGGACGGGGCAATATGCCACGGACCGGATAATCATCCTTTCCGCCCTATCTGCTGACACGGTGTTTGCCCCCATCCCCGGACGGCGAAAAAGACTGGGAGTGAACGGGGGGGATCGAATTGGTATTTAAGCCTGCAGCCGTGCCCGCCTTGCTGGCCGCGGCGGCCCTGACCGCCACCACCGCGGCCGGGTGCGGCATCTTCCACTCATCCTCACCTCCGTCGCTGTCCGGGATGGAAAAGCAGATCGCCAGGGGCGAGCGGGTCGGCGCGGCCACCCGGGCCCGGGCCCCGCGGGCCGCGTCCGTGACGCCCGTGCCGTCCCCGTCCCCGTCGGCTATCAGGCGCCGGGTCCCGGGCGGGCAGGTCACCGCGATCGGCGATTCGGTCATGGCGGCCAGCGCCATGACTCTCGCGGCCGTGCTGCCCGGTATCTACATCGACGCCAAGCCGGACCGGCAGATGCCGTCGGGGCTGGCCATCCTGCGCCGGCTCGCGGCCACCGGCCGGCTGCGGCCCGTGGTGGTGATCGGCCTGGGCACCAACTACATCGTCACCACCAGCCAGCTGAACCAGGTCCTGCGGATCCTCGGGCCGCAGCGCAGGCTGGTACTGATCAACACCTACGTGCCGGACGGGTGGAGCAAGCAGGTCAACGCCACCGACGCGGCATTTGCCCGCGACCACCCCGACATCGTGCTCGCCGACTGGTTCGACACGATCAGGAACCGGCTCTCCCTGCTCTGGCCCGACCGGATCCACCCGGAGATCCCCGGCACCAGGGTCTACGCGCACCTGGTCGACCGGGCCATCCAGGCGACCCGGGACGTGCCGGTGGTATCCACCGCGCGGGCCGGCCTCACCCCGCCCATCGCACCCGCCGGGCTCAGCCGCGCGCCACGAGGCTGAACAGCCCGGGAACCCGCAGATAGTCCGGACCCACGCGGCGGTCCGGGACCGGCACCGGAGCCAGCGGTGGCTGGCCGGGGCGGGGCAGGCGGTACGGCCGGGGCACCGGCCAGGTACCCGGCGCGTGGCCCCGGATGTAGATGGGTGTCCCGCCCGGCTGGCTGATACGGATCCGTGAGTAGAGGAACCTGGCCACGTCGACCGGTACCCGGACACATCCGTGCGAGGCCGGGCGCAGCGGGATCGGGACGTCGCCGTGAATGGCGAATGAACTGCCGATGAAGAACACCGCGTTGTACATCCGGCCGAGCGGGACGCGCAGCCACCCGCCGGCGAACCAGTGGGCCCGGAAGTTGCCGTCCGGCGTGATGGCCGGCCCGCAGGTCCCGCCGCCCGGGCACGGGTAGTAGTAGCCGCCGCCCGCGGACACGTGGCTGATCAGGTCGATCTGGCCATGCCGGTAGAGCACCAGGACTTCCCGGGCCAGGTCGACCTCGATGCGCAGCCGGCCGCCACCGGGTACCAGCACGCCGGGCGCCCGGGGCTCGGCCAGCGCCCGCTGCATGTCCGGCCCCACGTCGTCCGGCGCGGCCGAGGTGGGCAGGCCCTGCACCTCCTTGAACGCCCACACGGCTTCCAGCGTGTCGATACCGAAGTGGCCGCTGACCGGGCCCGGGTAGTAGTGCAGCTGCGCCAGCCGCTGCTGCAGCCGGCGCACCGCGGCGCCGCGCATCCCGGGCCGCAGGACGCCGCCGGGGTTGCCCGGGGCGGCTGGCTTGGCCGTCACCGTGGCGGACTGGCCCCGGCGGCCGGGCCAGGGCGCGGCCGCGTGGGCCGTCCCGGCCGGTCCGGGCTGCAGCACCGCCAGCACGCCCAGGGCGGTGATGATGACCGTGGACCGCCGGATCGCTGCCCTCATGGCCGGGGGGCCAGGCTCATGGGCGATGTTCTCCTCGTCGGCTCAGCCTCATCAGCCCGCGGTGGCTGCCCGCCGGGACATGGGGATGGTAGGGGTCAGCCGCGACGGCGAAGACGGGGGTACGGGACTCGGTTCAGCCGCTTCTTACTGAACGTAGCATTACAGTTACTTTCTGTCCGGGGAATCAGGCTGGCCGCCGTCCGGGGATGAGCGATGATCGTCAGGTGGGCAGCCGGGTGCTGGGGGTCGACGCGTGCCGGCCGGGCTGGATCGGGATCACCCTCGACGAGGGCGTGATCCGCGCGCATTTCGCACCGGGGATTGGCGCGCTGGTGGCGTCGGCCGAGGCGGGCGGGCCACTGGCCGCGGTCGCCATCGACATCCCCATCGGCCTGGCCGAGGCCGGCCGCCGCCAGGCCGATGAGCTCGCCCGCCGCGCCCTCGGGCGGCGCTGGCCGTCCGTCTTCATCACCCCCTGCCGCGCCGCACTGCTCGCCGCCGACTACGGCGCCGCCGTGGCCGAGAACCGCAGGCTGGCGGGCGAGGGCATCTCGCGGCAGGCATTCGCCCTGCGGGCCAAGATCCTGGACGTGGACGGCTGGGCCCGCGGCACCCCACTGCGGGTCGCCGAGGCCCACCCCGAGCTGAGCTTCGCCTGCCTGGCCGGGGCGCCGCTGCGGTCGCGCAAGTCCACCTGGGCGGGCGCGGCCGAGCGGCGGGCGCTGCTCGGCCGGGCCGGCATCGTGCTGGCGGACGAACTGGGCCCGGCCGCCGAGCGGGCCGGCGTCGATGACGTCCTGGACGCCGCGATCATGGCCTGGACCGCGCAGCGGGTGGCGGGCGGGTCGGCCCGGCCGCTGCCCGACCCGCCCGAGCTGCTCGGCGACGGCTCAGCCTGCGCCATCTGGACGTGACCGGGCCGCCCCGCGGCCACCAGCAGGGGCCCGGGCCGATCACTCCCCGGTCGGGCCGCCGCCGAGTTCGCTGACGATGTCGAGGTGGCCGACGTGCCGGGCGTACTCCTGGACCAGGTGGAACAGCACGCGCTCCAGCGCGGGCGGCTCGGCTCCGTCCCACCGCTCGCCGGGCTGGCCGGTGTCCGCCAGGTCATGGGACCCGACCACGGCCCGGCTCCGGCTGGCCTGGTCGCGCAGCGCGGCGACCAGCCCGGGGAGATTCTCCGCCGCACCGACGTACCACCGGCCGTCCCGGGTGTCGGCCCACGGATCACCGATGTCGCGGCCCTCGAAACCCCACTCGAGCCACCGCCGTTCCACGTAGATCAGGTGCTTCAGCAGCTCGATGGGAGTCCAGCCGGACGGCAGCCGGCTGTGCCGCAGTTCCCCGGCGGGCAGGCGTTCCAGCCGGGTCACCAGCTGAGAGCGGAAGTAGTCCAGGTACCCCAGGAAGACCTCGGCGCGGGTCGGCACCGGCTTTGTCGGCTCGGGAAACGGCAGGCTCACGGCACCAGCGTGCCGTACCGCGCCGGGAGCAGGACCGGGCGGGGTGCATGATGGGCGGGTGCCGCTGTTCTCCTTTGAAGGCCACGAGCCGGCTGTCAGCCCAGAGGCGTGGATCGCCCCCACCGCCACGATCGTCGGCAACGTCCGGGTGGAGGCCGCGGCCTCCGTCTGGTACGGCGCGGTGCTGCGGGCCGATTTCGGCCCGATCGTGGTGCGCCGCGGGGCGAACGTGCAGGACGGGTCCGTGCTGCACGGTGGCCCCGACCCGGTGACCGAGGTCGGCGAGGGCGCGACCATCGGCCACCTGTGCGTGGTACACGGGGCGGTGATCCAGGCCGAGGCGCTGATTGGCAACGGCGCCACCGTGCTCGACGGGGCGGTCGTCGGCCGCCGCGCCCTGGTCGCGGCGGGCGCCACCGTGCCGCCGGGGATGACGATCCCGGACGGGATGCTCGCCGCGGGCGTCCCGGCCCGGGTCCTCGGCGAGGTGACCGCCGGGGCGAAGCGGTGGGTGGAGATGAACCCGGCGCTCTACCGCGAGCTCGCCCAGCGGCACGCGGCCAGCGCCCGGCCGGTCGCTGGCCCGGCTGGCCCGGCTGGCCCGGCTGGCCCGTAAGCCTCACCGGGGCCGGGTTTTTGCTCCCGCGGCAGCCCGGCCGCATCTAATATGGCGTCCAGGGAGCCGGGTAATATCCCCCGCGATGGCAGGAACCGGGCAAATGACCGACACGGACTGGATGAACGGCGACCCGGCTGGCCCTGGCCAGCCCCCGCTTGATTTGCAGATGGACCGGCCGCATCCGGCGCGGGTGTACGACTATCTGCTCGGCGGCAAGGACAACTTCCCCGCCGATCGCGCGGCCGCCGAGGCCGGGCTGAAGGCCAACCCCAACTCGCGGATCCCGCCCCGGGAGAACCGCGCCTTCCTGCGCCGCGTGATGCGCTTCCTGGCCGGCGAGGCGGGCGTCAGCCAGTTCCTCGACATCGGCACCGGCATCCCGACCTCCCCGAACGTGCACGAGATCGCGCAGCAGGCAGACCCGCAGGCGCGGATCGTGTACGTGGACAATGACCCCATCGTGCTCTCGCACGCGCGGGCCCTGCTCACCACCGGCCCGGCGGGCCGGATCGCCTACATCGACGCCGACCTGCGTGACGTCGACGCGATCCTCGGCTCTGCCGAGCTGCGCCACACGCTGGATCTCAGCCAGCCGGTCGGGCTGCTGCTGATCGCGGTCATGCACTTCATCCCGGATGCCGAAGACCCCTGGGGGCTGGCGGGCCGGCTGCTCGCCGGGCTGCCGTCCGGCAGCTACCTGGCCCTGTCTCACCTCACCGGCGATTTCGACCCGGAGGCGTGGGCCGGCGTCGCCGCGGTCTACCGGCGCAGCGGGGTGGTCATGGAGGTCCGCCCGCGCAGCGCCGTCGAGCGCTTCTTCACCGGCCTTGATCTCGTCCCGCCGGGGGTGGTGTCGCTGCCCGGGTGGCGTCCCGAGCCCCGGGACATCGGCGTGGGCCAGCCCAGCGACGCCGCCGTATCCGTGTACGGGGGCGTGGCCCGCAAGCCCTGACCCCGCGGGACCTGACGCCGCGAGCCTTGACCGTGCCTACTCGACGCGCGCGATGATGGGGGTGCCGAGTTCCACCGTGCGGCCCACCGTGCACAGCCGGTCGTGCGACTTGCGCACCGCGTCAGGGAGGATCGCCCGCGCCGCGTCGCCCTGATCGGTGTCGGGAAACGCGATCCGGAACCTCACCTCGATGCCGGTGAGGTGGTTGCCCGCGGAATCGCGCACCTTGTCCGCATCGACGAGCACCTCGAACCGCTCCGGCTCGGCCCGGCGCGAGGTGAGGATGTCCACGTCAATGGCAGTGCAGCTGCCGATCGCGGCGAGCAGCAGTTCCGTCGGGGTGAAGTCAGCGCCGCCCGCGCCGCCCACGGTGAGCCGACCGCCCCGCTCGTTGCTGGCCGTGAACCGGCCGCCGGCGGTGCGCTCGATCGTCACCCGGCGGTGCACAGAATCGGCTGAACCAGTTGCCATCCCCCTACCCTGCCAGACCGGCCCGGCCAGACCAGCACGGTCAGACCAGCACGGTCAGACCAGCACGGTCAGACCAGCACGGTCAGACCAGCACGGTCATCGCCGCCGCTGGCCGCGCCGGCGGCTCACAGCAGCGTCAGTTCCCCGGTCACCGCGTCGATCCGGCTGGCCGCTGCCGGGCCGACCGCACAGCAGGTCGGCGTGCCGCTCGGCACCTGGGTCCGGCCCGCATCCTGGACCAGCTGCACCGGCAGCATCGCCGCCTGAGCCCGGCGGACCACGTCCTGCAGCGGCTCCTCACCCGGCACCTTGAGCACGACCTTGGGCTGGCCCTCGTGCAGCCAGGCGGCGAAATCCTCACCCGCGCTGCTGGCCAGCACGGCGGCCACCGCCGCGTGGGCCACCTGGGCAGCGATCTTGCCACGGCCCATACCCAGGTCCGTCCGCACCACGATCGCCAGCTTCACCGCCACACGGTCACGGTAGTGCGGTTGGCCTGCACCGCCCGGGGCGACGCGCTGATGACCGGCGGCCTGCCCATCCCGCCCACGTCGCGCACCGGGCCGCCGCCGCGATTGGGCGCTGTGCCAGACTTGGCGGCATGGATGACGGGCCTGCCGGTGACCCCGGCGCTGCGGGGGCCCTTATGCCATGAGGATCGGCGGCCGCCGGCCAGGCGCCGGTGTGGCTGACGATCGGCTCGTACGCGCGGCCCGTAACGCGGTTTTCGCGGTCTTCTTCGGCAACGGTTTCCTGTTCGCCAGCTGGGCCGCCCGGATCCCCCAGGTCCGCGCCGAGCTGCAGGTCGGCCCGGGCGTTCTCGGCATCATCCTGCTCTTCCTGGCCGCGGGCTCGACCCTCGGCACGCCGCTGTCCGGGCTGATCGTCAGCTGGCTCGGGGAGACCCGCACCGTGGTCGCCATGTCCGTGGCCGCGGCGGCCGGCATGGCCGTGGCCGCGGTCGGCACCGGGGTGGGTATCCCGGTGGTCGCGGCCGGGCTGTTCGTCTTCGGCTTCGGCAGCGGCACCTGGGACGTGGCCATGAACGTGCAGGGCGCCGCGGTCGAGCAGGCGCTGGGCCGGGCGATCATGCCCCGGTTCCACGCGGCCTGGAGCATCGGCACGGTGACCGGGGCCGGGCTGGGCGCGGCCATGGTCGCGCTCGGCGTCCCGGTTCCCGCCCACCTGCTGGCCGTGGCGGCCGTGGTGGCCGTGGCCGTGCCCGCCGCGGCCCGCAGCTTCCTGCCCGCCCGCCACCCAGTCCCGGCCGCCACCCCCTCCCCCACCCCGGCCGACTCCAGCGGGGCCAGCCAGGCCAGCCCCAGCCACAACAGCCCCAGCCAGGCCAGCCCCGTGCCGCACGCCCGCCCCACAAGCCGGTGGCGCGGCGTCCTCGCCGCGTGGACCGAGCCGCGGACGCTGCTCATCGGCCTGTTCGTGCTGTGCATGGCGTTCACCGAAGGCACCGGTAACGACTGGCTCAGCCTCGCAGTCATCGACGGCTACCACGCCGAACCGGCCCTCGGCACGCTCACGTTCGCGGCGTTCCTGGCCGCGATGACCACCGGCCGGTGGTTCGGCCCTCGGCTGATCGACGCCCACGGCCGGGTGCCGGTGCTGCGCGGCAGCGCGGCCGTGGCCCTGGCCGGGCTGGTGCTGATCGAGCTGGGCATGGTGCTGCCCGCCGCGGTGGCCGGCGCGATTCTGCTGGGCCTGGGCACCTCCCTCGGCTTCCCGGTCGGCCTGAGCTCCGCGGCCGATGACCCCCGGTTCGCCGCCACCCGGGTGAGCACCGCCGCGTCCATCGGCTACCTGGCCTTCCTGGCCGGGCCGCCCTCGGTCGGCTTCCTCGCCGACCAGGTCGGCGTGCTGCGCAGCCTCTCGATCGCGGGCGTGCTGATCATCGCGGCCTTCTTCCTGTGCCGGGCGACCGCCCCGCTCCGCCCGGCCCGCCAGCCGCCGCCCGGCGGCCCGCCACCCAGCGAGGTCATCCGCTGCTGAGGCCGTCCCCCGCGGGCTCCTTCACCACCTGGTACATGGCGTGGTCCTGCCACCGCCCGGCGATGCAGAGATAGGCATGGGCCACGCCGAACCGGACGAACCCGTTGCGCTCCAGCACCCGCTGCGATCTGACGTTGTGCAGCAGCGTGCCCGCCTCGATCCGGTGCAGCCCGAGCTCCTCGAACGCGACCCGGATGATCTCCCGGACCGCCCCGGTGGCCAGCCCGCGCCCGTTGTACTCGGCGGCCACCCAGTAACCCATCCGGCACGACTGGAACGGGCCCCGGACGATCTCGTTGAGCGTGATCCGGCCCGCCACCTGGCCGTCATCAGCGAGGATGACGTGCGGCAGCCTGGTGCCCTGCTGGTACTCGGCGAGCACCGCCCTGATGCCCGCGCGCTGGCCGACCAGCGTGAAGAAGCTCTCCGGCCGGACCGGGTTCCACGGCGCCAGGAAGTCGCGGTTGCGGCGGAGCGTCTCGGTGAGCGCCGGGGCGTCGCTGAGCTGGACGAGCCGGGTGGTGGTCATCCGCCAATGATCGCGCACCCTCATCAGCGTGGTGCATCGTGTGTGCTGTAGTGCCCACAATGCACCGCGCTAACTGAATCCCGCGGCTGGACATCCCTCTCGGGGCGGGGCAGCCTGAGGGCTGGACTGTGCCCCACTACCTCTGGAGACGCTCGTGGACAGCTCCGCGCTGCGCGCCGCGCAGCAACCGCTGAAGGACGCCTACCGGCAGGACCCGCAGCAGGCCATGATCACGCTGCAGGCGCGCGGTGAGCTCGGCGACGAGGGCATCAGCTGCTCGGTGGCCACCGGCCACGCGCTGGCCGTCGCGGGGCTGCACCCGGCCACCGGCGGCGACGGGTCGCTGGCCTGCTCCGGGGACATGCTGCTGCAAGCGCTGGTCGCCTGCGCCGGGGTGACCCTGCGGGCGGTGGCCACCTCGCTGCAGATCCCGGTCAGCGGCGGAACCGTGCTGGCCGAAGGGGACCTGGACTTCCGCGGCACGCTCGGCGTGACCAGGGACGCGCCGGTCGGGTTCACGTCGATCCGGCTGGGCTTCGAGCTGGATACCGACGCCAGCGAGGAGCAGGTCACTACCCTGCTCGCGCTGACCGAGCGTTACTGCGTCGTGCTGCAGACCCTGGCCAACCCGGTACAGGTCAGCGCGTCGGTCACCGCGGCCGCATCCTGAGCGCAATTCAGCCGGCCGCATCCTGAGCCCAGTTCAGCCGGCATCCTGAGCCGGGTTCACCGCGGCCGCATCCTCAGCCGGGTTCAGCCGGCCGGATCCGCGGTGCCATCCCGGGCCGTGCGCGGCCGCTCGGGCCAGAACGGCCACTCCTCGAACCAGCCGCACCGCCCGTCCTCGCCCAGCCGCAGCACCCACAGGTCGCGGTAGGACTGGCGCACCGGGTCGCCGTACCGCACCTCGGCCCGGACCACGGCCACCGGCCCGTCCACGGCCAGGATGTCGGTGCTCAGCGTGAACACCTCATCGGGGCCGTCCCGCTCCCGCTCCCACAGCCGCCCGATCGCCGCCAGCCCGGCCACCGGCTCGGCGTACGGTGACACGAGGTAGCGGGCGTCCTCGGTGAACAGCCCGGCCAGCGCGGCCGTGCCCGGCGCCCGCCAGGCGCTCTCGTACCCGGTGAGCCAGCGCCCCACGGCTGCGCGATCGGTCATCCACCCATGGTCCCGCATAGCCTGTACACCGGGACCGGCCGGGTGAATCAGAGGGGACGAACGGGTGGCGAAGGCAAGCAGGAACCGGGCGGCGGTCGCCCGGGCCAAGCTCGCGGAGCAGCGGGCGCAGGAAGCCCGGCGCAAGCGGCGCCGCAACTGGATCGTGGGAATCAGCGCGGTCGTCGTCGTGATCATCGCGGCCGCCGGCATCACGCTGGCCGCCACCAGCGGCGGCGGCAGCCCGGCCCGCACCTCCGGCGGGTCCCCGCAGCTCAGCCTGGCCCCGCTGAGCAGCCTGGGCCAGGTCGCGCCCGCGCCCGCGCCCGGTCCCACCGGCCCGGAGGGCGTACCCGTCCCGGCCGGCCCCGCGCTGGCCAGCACCAGCCAGGGAGCCACCGGCGGCAAAGTGGACGGGATCAGCTGCCAGACCAGCGAGCAGCTGCTGTTTCACATCCACGCCCACCTGACGCTGTTCGTGAACGGGTCGCCCCGCCAGGTCCCGGCGGGCATCGGCATCCCGGGCGCCCAGGCACAGAACACCCCGACCGGCACCTTCATCGACGGCGGCACATGCCTGTACTGGCTGCACACGCACGCCGCGGACGGCATCATCCACATCGAGTCCCCGGTCAAGCGCACGTTCACGCTGGGCCAGGTGTTCAACGAGTGGGGGCAGCCGCTCGGCACCAGCCGGGTCGGGCCGGCCAACGGCCACGTCACCGCGCTCTACAACGGCAGGGTCTACCGGGGCAACCCGCGCAACATCCCGCTGAACGCGCACGCCCAGATCCAGCTCGAGGTCGGGAAGCCGCTCATCGCGCCAGAATCCATCAATTTCCCGAACGGCTTGTAGCCCGCTACTGCCCTGCCGAACCGACTGGAGGTGCGCAGCATGACGGACGGCGACGAGGCCGCACCGGAGATCGGTGACCTGCCGATCGGCCTGGACGCGACCGGGACCCGCCAGGAGTCGGACAGCCTCGGCGTGGTGGAGGTGCCCGCGCACCGGTACTGGGGGGCTCAGACCCAGCGCAGCCTGCGGCACTTCAGCATCGGTCACGACCGGCTGCCGAAGGAGGTCTACCGCGCCTACGGCTATGTGAAGAAGGCGGCAGCGATCGTGAACACCCGCGCTGGCCGCCTGCCCGCCTGGCAGGGCGAGCTGATCGTGCGGGTCTGCGACGAGATCATCAGCGGGGCCCTGGACGAGGAGTTCCCGCTGTTCGTCTGGCAGACCGGGTCGGGGACGCACGCCAACATGAATGTGAACGAGGTCATCGCCAACCGGTCGGCCCAGCTGACCGGCGGGCGGCTCGGCTCGCAGCGCCCGGTGCACCCTAATGATCAGGTGAACATGGGGCAGTCGAGCAATGACACATTTCCCACCGCCATGCACATCGCGGCCTACACGATGGCCACCCAGCAGACGATCCCGGCGCTGCGGCGCCTTCGCGATGCCTGCCAGCAGAAGTCGCTGAAGTGGGCTGGCATCGTCAAGATCGGCCGGACTCACCTGGAGGACGCCACCCCGCTGACCGTAGGCCAGGAGTGGTCCGGGTACGCCGCGGCCCTGGACGACGCGATCGCCGAGGTACGCCGGGCCACGGACGGGCTGCTGGACCTGGCCATCGGCGGCACCGCCGTAGGCACCGGGCTGAATGCCCCCGCCGGGTTCGGCGAGCAGGTGGCCGCGGAGATCGCGGCGTTGACCGGCGCCCCGTTCCGCACTGCGGCCAACAAATTCGCCGCCCAGGCCACCCTGGACCGGATGGTGCGCGCGCACGGCGGGCTGAAGGCGGCCGCCGTCACGCTGTTCAAGATCGCCAATGACCTGCGCTGGCTGGGCTCGGGCCCGCGCACCGGGCTGCACGAGCTGATCCTGCCGGCCAACGAACCCGGCTCGTCGATCATGCCGGGCAAGGTCAACCCGACCCAGGCCGAGGCCATGCTGATGGTGGCCATCCAGGTCATCGCCGCGGACGTGGCGGTGAGCATGGGCGGGGCCGAGGGCAACTTCGAGCTCAACGCGTTCCGCCCGCTGCTCATCCACAACTACCTGACGTCCGCCCGGAACCTGGCCGACGTGTGCGACCACGGCCGCGAGTTCATGATCGAGGGCATCGAGCTGGACGAGGCGACGCTGCAGGCCAACATCGACCGGTCAGTCATGATGGTGACCGCGCTGTCCCCGGTCATCGGCTACGACCGGGCCTCGGTCATCGCCCACTACGCCATCGGGCACGACCTCACGCTGCGCGAGGCCGCGCTGGCCAACGGTGTCACCGAGGAGCTGTTCGACCGCGTGGTCAGCCCTCTCGCGCTGACCCGCCCGGGCACCGCCGACGAGCCGGCCGGCTAGATGACCTATGCGTGGGGATGGCCTGCGGACATGAGGCGAGGGCGTCCATGATCATTGTGTGACGAATGAGATAGACACCCTCGCGACCGCACTCTACGTGAAAACCGATGACCTGCTGAAGCA
>Ga0335078_10002876_pt1 | contig 25876 bp, 21 predicted proteins | sample Lox_Sample_32_FD_206711 | JGI IMG/M metagenome (GOLD analysis project Ga0335078, IMG submission 206711) | Soil microbial communities from Loxahatchee National Wildlife Refuge, Florida, United States - Lox_Sample_3.2 | ecosystem: Environmental > Terrestrial > Soil > Wetlands | place: USA... | reverse complement strand
GCGGCCCGGTCACCGGCGGCCGGACCTGCAGCAGCGCGACGACGAGCCCGCCGAGCAGGACCACCAGGACCACGGCGGCCGGCGCGCGCCACCGGCGCCAGCCGCCGGCCGGGGCCGGATCCCGCGCCGCCGCCAGGCCAGCCGCGGGACGCCGGGCCGTGGCGGTCATGGCGCGCCGGCCGCCGGGCGGGACAGTGCCGCGGGCCGCCGCCCGGCGCCCGTACCGATCCGGGCGTCGAGCCCCGCGACCTGGTCATAGCCGGGCCGGGTGCCGGGCCGGTGCCCGTACCGGACCTCGTCGAACAGGCGCGCCGCGCCGAGCAGGTCGGCTGCGTGCGGCGGCAGGGCCCGGCCAGCCTCGGTGGCGAACTCATCCGCCGTCCGCCCGATGCGCGGTGCCAGGACGCCGCGCTCGTCCAGTTGCGCGGCGATGGCCCGGACCCGTTCGCAGATCGCCCCGCCGTAGTCACCGGCGGCCGCCAGCCGGCCCGCCGCGGCGCGGTGCTCGGCCGCGGTGCGGGTCACGGCCACGGCGCCCGGCCCGGCCTGGCGGCGCCGGGCCCTGGCCACCGGGCCGATCCGGGCCAGGACCACGAAGACCAGGATCACGGCCAGGACGACCAGGACGACGAACCCCCACCATCCGCCCGGGACCTGCTGCGTGGCCCGCAGCAGCCGGTCCAGCCACGCCAGGACGAAGTGCACGGCGCGCGCGGTGAGCGACTGCTGCGGGTGATAGACCGGCCGGGACAGTTCCGCCCGGGCGAGCCGCTGCCCGAGCCCGCGCGAGACCACCGGGATGCCGTCCCCCGGATGGGCCGCGCGGGCCGGCCGGAGGCGGGCCGAGGCGCTGACGGCGCGGATCACCACGTCGGCGGGCCACCGCCAGGTGGGACGCCCGGGCCGGAGGGCGGGACGCCCGGGCCGGAGGGCGGGGCACCGGGACCCGGCGGCGGGACCGGCCCCGCGCCGTTCCCCCCGCGCGCACCGGGGCGCCACAGCGAGGCGAACTCGTCCCCGGCCGGCCCGCCGCCCGCCGCGGTCTGCAACACCAGGTCGAGCCCTTCCCGGCGCATCCGCAGGTCCACGTAGAGAAGCACGGCCACCCCGGCGGAGATGGGCCGGGCCACCGCCCCCGCCACCACGCCGCCCACCGCGCTGATCAGGATGCCCGACGCGGTTCCGGTGCCGGGCAGCAGCGAACTGCCGCCGCCGGTCATCGCCGCGAGCAGCGTGAACGGGATCTGCAGCACCCCGGCGGTGACCAGCACGATCAGGCCGGCCAGCAGGCTGATGCCGAACACCCGCCAGAAGCTGCCGCGGACCAGCCGCCAGGACCGGGCCAGGGACCGGGCCGGTCCCTCGCGCTCCAGCACCACGGCCGGCGCCGCCATCCGGAACATGATCGCGAACCAGACGGTCAGCACGACCGCGGCGATCCCGCCCAGCACGGCCACCCCGCCGATCAGCCCGCCGGGCGCGTGCGCCGCCGCGAGGATGCCCAGCAGCACCAGGTAGACGGCCCACACGCCGATCAGCACCAGCGGGATGAGCAGGGTGGCGCCGATCAGGGCCGGCAGCCGGGGCCGGGCGACGCGCCAGGCCTCCCCGGCGGTGACCTTGTGGCCGAGCACGCTCCGCCCGATCACCACGGTGAGCAGCCCGGTCAGCACGGTGTCCACGATGAACGCGAGCACGATGGACAGGACGGCGGTCGGCGCCAGGACCTCCAGCAGCCGGGTCAGCAGGTGCGTGGCCTGGCTGTTGGTGAGCTGCTCGCCCGGCGAGGGCAGGGTCACCGACCCCAGGTAGTGGACGAGGATCAGCGAGACCACGGTGGTGATCACCGCGGAGCCGGTCAGCAGCAGCGCGGCAACGCCTAGCGTGGCCCGCGGGTTGCGCCTGATCGACGTGAACGCCCCGTCCAGGATCTCGCCGACGCCGAGGGGCCGCAGGGGGATGACGCCTGGCTTCGGCGCCGGCGCCTGGCCCGGCCAGGGAGAGTAGGGCCGCTGCGCCCCCCAGGCCTGCTGCCCGTAGCTTCCGGGCTGGCCGTAGCTCCCGGGCTGGCCCTGGGCTCCGGGCTGGCCCTGGGCTCCGGGCTGGCCGTGGGCTCCGGGCTGGCCATAGCTCCCGGGCGGTGCCTGGCCGGTGCCGCCAGCCTGGCCGTAGTCGAACGGTGGCGGCTCGGCGTACCCGCCGGGCTGGCCGGACGGCGGGAACCACGGCTGGGGCTGGGCCGCCCCTTCCTCTCCTCCCCCGGGTCCGCTGGCCTCCGGGGGCGCATTGTCTGTCATTTCTCTCCTTACCGGCAACGCGCACGCCGCTGCCGGGCCGGCCCCGCGCTGGCGCCCATACTCCCACGTAGCATCCGGCCGGTGAAACGCCGCGCTCCGCGACATCGGCCTTCCTCGCGGGCGCTTCGCTGGCTTCGGGAGGCGGTCCTCGTCGCCGGGACACCGCAACGGCGCCCGGGGCGCCTTTTGCGGCGTTCGGCCCGGCGCCTGCGGCGCTGCGCAACATCGGCCTTCCTCGCGGGCGCTTCGCTGGCTTCGGGAGGCGGTCCTCGGCGCCGGGACACCGCAACGGCACCCGGGGCGCCTTTTGCGGCGTTCGGCCCGGCGCCTGCGGCGCTCGCGGCGTCTGACTGCCGCGCCGCTGCGGCCGGGACTCGCCGTGGCGGTCGCGATGGCGCACACTCGGGCTGTGGAGACACGCGCGCTGCGCTGGCTGGGCCCGCCCGCCGGGCCGGCTGTCGTGCTGCTGGACCAGACCAGGCTGCCGGCTGAGGAGGCCTATCTGGCCTGCCACGACGTCCCCACCTTGATAGATGCAATACGCAGCCTCGTGGTTCGCGGGGCGCCATTGCTCGGCCTGGCAGGCGCCTACGGGGTGGCGCTGGCCGCCTGCCGCGGGGAGGACGTGGCGGCGGCCGCAGCCGCGCTGGGCCGGGCCCGGCCGACCGCGGTGAACCTGAGCTGGGGCGCCGCCCGCGCGCTCGCCGCATACCAGGCGGCCGGGGCGGGCCGGGGTCCCGCCGCCGCCCTGGCGGAGGCCGGGGCGATCGAGGCGGAGGACGCGGCGGCGAGCGCGGCCATCGCCGCCCACGGGCTGACCCTGGTCGGGGACCGGTACCGGATCCTGACCCACTGCAACACCGGCGCCCTGGTCTCGGCCGGAGAGGGCACCGCCTTCGCGATCATCCTCGCGGCGCACCGGGCAGGGCGCCTGGCCAGGCTCTGGGTGGACGAGACCCGGCCGCTGCTCCAGGGTGCCCGGCTGACCGCGTACGAGGCGGCACGGGCCGGCATCGCGCACTCGGTGCTGGCCGACTCGGCGGCGGCGTCGCTGATGGCAGCGGGGGAGGTGGACCTGGTCCTGACCGGGGCGGACCGGGTCGCGGCCGACGGCAGCGTCGCCAACAAGGTGGGCACCTACGGCCTGGCCGTGCTCGCGCAGCACCACGGCGTGCCGTTCGTGGTGGCCGCGCCGCTGTCCACCGTCGACTTCGCGGCCCCCGGCCCGGCCGCGATCAAGGTCGAGCACCGGCCCGGCGAGGAGGTGACGTCGTTCGCGGGAGCGGCGGTCGCCCCGCCCGGGACGCCTGGTTACAACCCCGCCTTCGACGTCACCCCCGCGGCCCTGGTGACCGCCCTGGTAACCGAGTACGGGGTCGTCCAGCCCGTCGATGCAGGTACGCTGCATGCCCTGGGCACCGGGCACCGGGAGCGAGAGGGTGCCCCAAGCGATGGTTCCGTGGAACGATGAGGTCCATGAAAGGACGTGTGCTGGTCGTCGATGACGACGCCGCCCTCTCCGAGATGATCGGCATCATGCTCCGGGGCGAGGGTTTCGACCCGACATTTGTCGCCGACGGCGACCACGCCGTGCAGGCGTTCCGGGAGACCCGCCCCGACCTGGTGCTGCTTGACCTGATGTTGCCGGGGCTGGACGGAATCGACGTCTGCCGGCAGATCCGCACCGAGTCCGGCGTGCCCATTGTCATGCTGACGGCCAAGAGCGACACGGTCGACGTGGTGCTCGGCCTGGAGTCCGGCGCCGACGACTACATCGTGAAGCCGTTCAAGTCCAAGGAACTGATCGCGCGCGTCCGGGCCCGGCTGCGCCGGACCGAGGACCCGGTGCCGGAGATACTGCAGATCGGGGACGTCACCATCGACGTGGCCGGGCACTCGGTGAAGCGCAACGGGCAGCCGATCAACCTCACCCCGCTGGAGTTCGACCTGCTGGTGGCGCTGGCCCGTAAGCCGCGCCAGGTCTTCACCAGGGAGGTCCTGTTGGAGCAGGTCTGGGGCTACCGGCACGCGGCGGACACCAGGCTGGTCAACGTGCACGTGCAGCGGCTGCGCGCCAAGATCGAGAAGGACCCGGAGCGGCCGGAGATCGTGGTGACGGTTCGCGGCGTCGGCTATAAGGCAGGGCCGGCCTGACGGGCGGCGGTCAGGCTGGCACGGGAGCGCCGGCAGCCGCGGGAGGTACGCGGCTGGCGGCGTGGACCGATCCGGCCATGCGGATCGCCCGCAGGCTTCCGCCCGCCCTGCGCGCGGTGCCGCGCGCCGCCCGGCGTCAGGCCGGATCGCTGGCCGGGCTGCTGGCCCGCCGCTGGCACCGGTCGCTGCAGTTGCGCGTGGTCGGCACCACCCTCCTGGTCTCCGTCGCCGTGGTGGCGGTGCTCGGCTTCTTCCTGGTCCAGCAGATCGCCGCCGGGCTGCTGGACCATGAGCGGACGTCGGCCGTCACCCAGACGGCCAACGGCCTGACCGCGGCCCAGGACGAGCAGAGCAAGCTGGGGCCGAACGCCAATGCCACGGCGCTGTCCTCGCTCGCCGAGTCCCTGCAGGCCGGCAGCGGGCCGGGCAACAGCTACATCGTGGTGATCCTGCAGAGCGGAACGTCGTCGGCCCTCGTCGGGGTCGTCGGCACGCACGCACTGTCCCCGAGCATTCCCGCGCGGCTGCTCAAGGACGTGACCGCCGAGCAGAAGCAGGGCTTCACCAACCGGCTTTTCTCGGCACCGACCACGCTGCTGAGCGCGAACGGAACGCCGCTCGGTCCCGCGCTGGCGGTGGGCGGCCCCATCAACGGCAATGATCAGCTCTATTACCTGTTCCCGCTGACCCAGCAGGAGCAGGTGCTGCACCTGGTGCAGACCACGCTGATCGGCGCCGGGGCCGGCCTGGTGCTGCTGCTCGCGGTGATCGTCTCCCTGGTGACGCGCTGGGTGGTGGTCCCGATCCGGCAGACGGCGCAGGCGGCGAGCAGGGTGTCGACCGGGCACCTCGACGAGCGGATGTCGGTCCGGGGCACCGATGACCTGGCCGCGCTGGCCACGTCGTTCAACGAGATGGCCGCCGGCCTGCAGGAGAAGCTGCAGGAACTGGAGGAGCTGTCGAACGTGCAGCGGCAGTTCGTCTCCGACGTCTCGCACGAGCTGCGCACCCCGCTGACCACCATCAGGATCGCGGCGGACGTCCTGTTCGGCGCCCGGCAGACGCTGGAGCCGGCCGCCCGGCGGTCCGCGGAGCTGCTCCAGGGCCAGCTCGAGCGGTTCGAGGCGCTGCTCGCCGACCTGCTGGAGATCAGCAGGCATGACGCGAACGTGGCGACCCTGGACGCGGAGTCCGCGGACGTGTGCGACCTGGTGCTGCGCGCCGCCGCGGATGCGGAGCAGCTTGCCGCGCGCCGGGGCACCAGGATCGAGTTCCGGCTCCCGCCCGATCCGTGCATCGCCGAGGTGGACCGGCGGCGGGTGGAGCGGGTGCTGCGCAACCTGCTGGACAACGCGGTGGAGCACGGTGAGGGACGCGACGTGGTGGTCATCGTCGCGGCGGACGCCGACGCCGTGGCGGTCTCCGTGCGGGATCACGGCTGCGGCTTCAGCCCGGGCGAGCAGTTGCTGGTGTTCGACCGGTTCTGGCGCGCCGACCCGGCCCGCGCCCGGACCACCGGCGGCACCGGGCTCGGCCTGGCCATCGCCCTCGAGGATGCCCGGCTGCATGGCGGCTGGCTGCAGGCCTGGGGGGAGCCGCGGAAGGGCTCGGTCTTCCGGCTCACCCTGCCCCGGCAGGTCGGCGGGCAGCTGGCGGGATCGCCGCTGCCGCTGGTGCCGGACCCGGCGGAGGCGGCCACCCTCGACCAGGTCGTGGACGCCGTGGCCTACCCCGGCGCCCCGCCCGCGCGGGGCAGCCAGCCAGGATCACCGGGAAGTGCCCATGGCTGACCGGCGGCCCGGGAGGATGCTGCGCATGGCCGCGGCGCTGGCCGTGGCCGCGGCCCTGGCCGGCGGCTGCGCCGTGCTGCCGACCAGCGGCACACCGGCATCGGCGCCGGCCCGGCCTGCGTTCGGCGGTGGCGGCGGCGGTGGCTGCTGCGCCCTCATAGTCCGCGGCCCGCAGGCCGGCTGGAGCGCGGAACAGGTGGTGAGCGGTTTCCTGGTGGCCAGTGCCAAGCCGGCCCACGACTTCGCCCTGGCCAGGGAGTACCTGGCACCGGGGCGCACGCGCGACTCGTGGCAGCCGGGCTCGGCGGTGACCATCCTGAGCCAGACCCCCAAGGTCTCCCGGGAGTCAGAGCGGCTGACCCAGCCGGGGGGAAGCACGACCGTGGTGGTGTCCGGGCAGGAGATGGCCACACTGGCCGGGGACCAGTACACCCCGGCGGGGTCGGGCGACCAGCCGACGCCACCGTTGTACTTCACGATGAAGTCGGTGAACGGGCACACCATGATCGGGCAGCTGCCCGCGAACGGGCTGTTGCTCACCGACAACCTGTTCCACCTGGTCTATACGGCACGCGTGGTCTACTACTACGGCCTGCGGAACTCCGAGCTCGTGCCCAGCCCCGTGTTCGTGCCCGCCGACTCCGACATCGCGAGGACCCTGGTCAACGACCTGCGCCAGATCCCGCCCGGCGGGCTGCGCGACGCGGTGGGCACGGGCTTCCAGCCGGGGTCACGGGTGGACTCGGTGCAGACGGCCCCCGGGCGGACGGCCATCGTCAGCATCCACCTGCCACGGGGAACCAGCTACTCCACCTATCTGAACGTGGCCAGCCAAGTGGTCGCGACGCTGACCGGGCCGGGTTATGGCACGGCGCCGTTCGAGGCGGTCAAGCTGAAGGTCAACGGCAAGCAGTGGTCGCCGCGCCACAGCGGCCCGGTGCTCACCCAGGACACCGCCGGGCTGGACCGGCCGCGCCCGGGCGGCAACGGGCCGGTGTACTACCTGACCCCGGCCGGCAGCGTGCGGATGCTGAGCCTGCTCTCGGCGCGTGGCATCCCGGCGCCGGGCGAGGCCGGCACCTCCCGGCTGGCGCTGCACACGGTGGCCGTGTCGCCGGACCACGAGCACCTGGCGGGCATCGCCGGGCCGGCAGACACCGTCTACACCGGTGACCTCACCGCCACCGGCCAGTCGGGTGCGCACCCGGCCGCGACAGACCTGCGCTCCCGGCTCATTGGCACCGATTTCAGCAGCCTGAGCTGGGACAACGAGGATGAGTTGTGGGTGGCCGGCCGGGTCGGCCACAAGCCAGGGGTGTGGGTACTGCCCAAGGACAAGGGCGGGGCCATGCGGGTGAGCCTGCCCCGCGGCCTGGGCGGCCATGTGACCGGGGTGCGCATCGCGCCGGACGGCATGCGGATCGCGATGATCGTGGGCTGGGGCCCCAAGGCCCACCTGGAGCTCGGCTACATTACCGGCGGCGTCCAGGGCTTCTCGGTCACGCACGTGGTCTCGCTGGGACCGGGCCTGTCCGGGGTGTCCGCGATGTCCTGGTTCGACGAGAACCACCTGGTGGCCGCCGCCCGGTACAGCCCGCCCGGGCCGCAGCCGCGCACCTCCCCGCTGCAGCTGTGGGAGGTCCCCGTCAACGGTGACAGCGCCACCTCGCTGCACTGGCAGCAGTCGGGGGTCACCGCGATCACCGCCGCAGGGCCGCACTACCCGCTGTACCTGAGCCGTGACGGCCGGCTGGAGAAGTCGGTGGGGCTGGGTGAACCCTGGACGGACGTCACGGCAGGTCAGGCTGTGGATTATCCAGGATAAAGCGTCTCTGCGACCTGACATCCGCCCCCAGTCAAGCTACTTTCTTTGGTATGGCACCCGCCCGGGTCCGTGGTTGCGCCAGGCAGGGTCGCCCGCGAGGAGCAGGCGGCCCGTCCGGGCAAGCCGATGCCAGCCGCAGGCGAAACGGCCCACGTAAGGCGACTTCTCGTCGACCGATCACGGTGCGGCTTAGAGGTAAGTCCTGCCCCGCCGGGAGATCCGATGTCCCCCGGTCCGGGAGAAGGGCAGTAGTGGCGGAAAGGCCGCGAACCCCTCTGCAGGCGGATGTGGGGTCGAAGACCAGGTCGGCCGGGCGGGTGCCGAGACCTCAAGGCCGAGACCTGACTCGGGATGAAGGGGGTTTCCGGAATGGACATCATCTTCAAGGGTCGTCGTACCGACGTGCAGGAACGGTTCCGCGGCTACGCGGCGGCCAAGCTCAACAAGATCACCAAGCTGACGCACAAGGCGATCAGGGTCGATGTAGAGGTTTCCGCGGAACGTAACCCGCGGCAGGCGGGCCGCCGGGAACGGGTGGAGCTGACCATCCTGTCCCGCGGCCCGGCCATCCGCGCCGAGGCGGCGGCCGACGACCGGTTCGCCGCGCTCGACCGGGCGCTGGCCAAGCTCGAAGAGCGCCTGCGCCGGTCCGGAGACCGGCGCAAGGCGGCCAGGCACGGCGCGGCGCCGGCCGGCCGGGTTCCGGGCCCCCGGTCGGCGGCTGGCACGGGGCCGGCCCCGGCCCGGGCGGCCGGCGGCCTGCGCGGCGAGGCGGGCGTGCTGGGCAACGGCGCGGAGCCGGACTGGCCGGCCGAAGCGGGATGGAACGGGTCGGCGGCGGCTGGTGCGGATCACGACACGCCCGAAAAGGCCGCCGGTGTCGTTCCCATCCAGATGGAAGGCGACGGGCCCCTCGTGGTCCGGGAGAAGTTCCACGCTGCCGCGCCGGTCAGCGTGGACCAGGCGCTGCTGGAGATGGAACTGGTCGGGCATGACTTCTACCTGTTCCGGGACGAGCAGTGCGGCCTGCCGAGCGTCGTCTACCGGCGCCACGGCTACCAGTACGGGCTGATCCGGCTGGTGGAGCAGAACGCCGCCGCCAACGGTGACCGCGCGCCCTGAGCGGGATCCCGGTGCGCACGAGCGTCCAGGAACGCCCGTGTGAGCATCGCGACATGGTCGGAGTTTGCGCACTTGCGGCAGGTCGGCCAGAGTGTGTTGCGCAAGGCACTGGCAAGGGCCTGCGGCTTGAGCGGCGGCGTGTCTGCGCGGGCGCGCCGCCGGGCAGGGCGGCTCCCTCGGCAGTGGCCTGCACCGCCCGGGCGCAGCCCCGGGCGGCGGAGCGGGCAGGGTGAGGGAGGGACGCGAATGGCCGGAGGTCCTGGGGCCAGCAGCGGGGCAGCCGAGGCCCCGCGGCGGCCCGATCCGATCCGTGTGCTGGTCGTCGACGATCACGCACTGTTCCGCCGCGGCCTGGAGATGGTGCTCGCCGAAGAGGCGGACATCGAGGTGGTGGGAGAGGCGAGCGACGGCGCCGAGGCCGTCGAGAAGGCGGGCCAGGCCCTGCCGGATGTCGTGCTGATGGATATCCGGATGCCCAGGAGCAGTGGCATCGAGGCGTGCCGGGCCATGAAAGAGCTGTCCCCGAGCGTCAAGATCGTGATGCTCACGATCAGCGACGAGGAGGAGGACCTGTTCGAGGCGATCAGGGCCGGCGCCAGCGGCTACCTGCTCAAGGACATCCCCTACGACGAGGTGGCCGATGTAGTGCGGGCGGTGCACGGCGGGCAGTCCCTCATCAACCCCTCGATGGCGGCCAAACTGCTGGCCGAGTTCGCGGCGCTGGCCACCCGCGGTGAGTCGGAACGGGCCGAGCAGGTGCCCGCCCCCCGGCTCACCGACCGCGAGATCGAGGTGCTCAAGCTGGTCGCCCGCGGCATGAACAACCGGGACATCGCCAAGGAACTGTTCATCTCCGAGAACACCGTGAAGAACCACGTGCGCAACATCCTGGAGAAGCTGCAGATCCACTCCAGGATGGAGGCCGTCATGATCGCGGTCCGGGAGAACCTGATCGAGTTCAGCTAATCGTCGATGGCCTGGTAGGCGCAGGTCCAGAAGTCGCGGAACACCGCGGGGGGCCCGGGGGAGGTCATCTCGCGCTGGGTCAGCAGGATCCCGATCAGCCCCTCCGCCGGGTCGGTGTACACCGACGTTCCCGTGCCGCCGGTCCAGCCGAACCGCCCGGGGACGGAGGCGAGGCTGGTGCGCCGCAGGAAGACCTGGAACCCCAGGCCCCAGCCGCTGTTGCCGCCGAAGAACAGTTCGTTCTCCGCCTTCTGCCGCTCGGTCAGCTGGTCGGTGGTCATCAGCTCGACCGACGGCCTGGACAGGATCCGGTCCCCGCCGTGCCTGCCCTTGTTCAGCATCATCGTGCAGAAGGCGAGCAGGTCGTCGGCGGTCGAGGCCAGCCCCCCGCCCGCGGACGGGAAGGCCGGCGGGCGCGACCACCTGCCGTGCCGTGCGTCGTCGGTGAGCACGAGCCCTCCCGCCGGGTCGGGCCGGTACGCCGCCGCCAGCCGCCCCAGCTTGCCCTCCGGGACACAGAACCCGGTGTCGGCCATGCCGAGCGGCCCGAAGATGCGCCCGGCGAGGACGTCCGCCAGCGGCTGCCCGGTGGCGCGGGCCATGAGCACCCCCAGGGCGTCCGAGCCGGTGTGGTACATCCACCTCTCTCCCGGCTGGCAGACCAGCGGCAGGCCGCCGAGCCGGCGGATCCACTCGTCCGGGCCGATGGAGGGCCCCAGCGGCCCGGGGGCCAGCCCGGCCTCGTCCATGGCCCGCCCGATCGGGGAGGCCCCCGGCGCGGCCAGCACCGCGCCGATGCCCATCCGGAACGTCAGCAGGTCCATCAGGGTGATCGGCCGGTCCGCGGGGACGGTGTCGTCGAGCGGCCCGCCGGGGCGGCGCAGGACCCGCCGGCCGGCCAGTTCGGGCAGCAGGTCGTCCACCGGGTCGGGCAGTCGCAGCCGGCATTCCTCCACCAGGGTCATCGCCGCCGCGGCCGCGACCTGCTTGGTGACCGATGCGATCCGGAAGATGGTGTCGCGGCGCACCGGCTCACTGCCCCCTGCCTCGGTGGTGCCGAGGGCCACCACGTGCACCTCGCCGCGCCGGGCCACCAGCGCGACCAGGCCCGGGATGCCGCCCCGGTCGACGTGCCCGGCCAGCACGTCGCGCATCCGCCCCAGCCGTGCCGCCGACAACCCCGACGCGCTCATTCCTGCTCCTTACAGTGGTGGTCCGGTGCCCCGGGCAGGTAGGTGGACGCCGCGGCCGACGGGGCTCATCGGGCGCGGCGGGCGGCGAGGAGCGGGATCGCGGCGATCTTCTCCTCGGTCAGCTCGTCCCAGCGGATTCCGGACACCAGGCGCGGGCCGCGCCGCGGCCGGCAGTCGATCACCCGGTCCGGCGTGATCACCAGGTCCACCGGGACGTCGTGCGCGGTCAGCGGGATCGTCCCGGCCGGGCGCAGCTGAAGCTCGTGCACCGTGGTGACCGCCACGGTGCCGGGGCCGATCAGCCCCGCCGCGCCGGCCAGGGCGAACTCAAGGTCGGCGAACCCGCCGCCCTTGCCGAGCCGCGCCCCGTCCTCGCCCACCGCGACCGAGCCCATCACCACCAGGTCGACGGGGGCCAGTTCGGCCAGCGAGACCCTGCGCGCGCTGCGGGCAGCGCCGCTGATGGAGGCCGCCTTGCGCGGCGGCTCGCTCAGGTGGTCGGGGTCCAGGGCGAAGAACGGGTCGGCCCCGGCCAGCCTCGGCACCGCCATGTAGACGGTCTTGCCGTCCTGGAGGGCGCGCTGGCGGACCGGCAGCTGGGCCGAGTCCGGATTGGCCTTCAGGGTGCGCGCCGCCTGCCATTCCGGCAGCCCCCGCAGCAGCTCCGCGGCCGCTTCCGCGCCGGTGAAGTTGGGGATGCGGCCTGCCGCGCCGGGGAACCGCGCCACCCGCGCGGCCTTCATCGCGGCCCACACCTCGTCCCGCAGCCCGGCCTTGGCGGCCAGCACGTCCGCCGGGCCGCCAGCATCGCGATCGTGGCGCGGAGCAGGGCGGGGCACGCCTCCTATCCTGCCCGAGGCCCGTCGCGGGCACCGGGCGGGCAGGTCAGCCAGCGGCCCACCGGATCGCCTCGTCACGCTCTGCGAGCGGGAACGTCTTCGTCTCCCCGGGCGTCATCCAGCCGAAAAGGGCGGTCAGGTGGGTCATCCACTCGATGTCGGTCACCAGCGCGATGCGCTTCCACGCCCGGAGATGCTCGATGCCCACCTTGAGGTCCTGCCACAGCGCGCCACCCGACATCCCGCCGAAGTCGCGCATCACGATGACGAACCGGATGTCACCAGCCGCCGCGGCCCGCTCGAGCGCGGGAAGCACGACGTCGCGGTAGTCCTCGGCCCGTAGCTTTCCGCTCGCCTCGAACCCGATGACTCCCGCGGGCACGCCGCTCAGTTCACTGATCATGATGCCTCCCGAGCCCGCCACTGCGTGTCCTGGCCGCTGCGACCGACGCTACCGCCGATCCGGCATGGGAGCATCTCGGGCAGGTGCACACACTGAAGAGGCGACGGTGAGCGGAACAGGAGAACAGGCGGAGCCCGGCGCGGGGCAGGACTGGACGCCGGAGATCGAGGAGATCCGCGGGCGCCGGGAGATGGCCCAGGCCATGGGCGGCCCGCAGAAGGTGGCGCGGCAGCGTGCGTCGGGGCGGCTCACCGTGCGCGAGCGTATCGAGCGCCTGGCCGACCCCGGCACGTTCGCCGAGATCGGCGCGCTCACCGGCTTCGGCGACTACGACGGCGCGGGCCGGCTCGTGTCGGTGCTGCCCGCCAACTTCGTGGCGGGCACCGCGCGCATCGACGGGCGCCCGGTGATGATCGGCGCCGACGACTTCACCGTGCGGGGCGGGTCCGGCGATGCGGCGATCCATGCCAAACAGGTTTTCTCCGAGGAGTACGCCGGCCAGATGCGGCTGCCGGTGGTGCGCCTGCTGGACGGTGCCAGCGGTGGCGGCAGCGTCAAGATGGCCCAGGACGCCGGGTACACCTACGTGCCGGTCAACCCGGCGTGGGACGCCGTGGTCGACAACCTCTCGCTCGTCCCCGTGGTCGCGTTGTGCCTGGGCCCCACGGTCGGCCTCGGCGCCGGGCGGCTGGTGATGTCCCACCTGGCCGTCCTGGTGGAAAATCTCGGCCAGCTGTTCACGGCCGGGCCACCGGTGGTGCGCGGCGGCACCGGTGAGGACCTGACCAAAGAAGCGCTCGGCGGCGCGGACGTGCACCGGCGCAACGGCACGATCGAGCGGTTCGCCTCCTCAGAGGAGGCCGCGTTCGGGCTGGCCCGCCGTTTCCTGTCCTACCTGCCCGGCAGCGTGCACGCGCTCCCGCCGGTGCTGGCCTGCGACGACCCGGCCGACCGCCGGGATGAGGCGCTGGCTGCGGCGATCCCGCGCAACCCGCGTGCTCCCTACCCGCTCGGGCCGGTCGTGGACGCGATCTTCGACCGCGGCTCGGTGCTGCGGTACGCCGAGTACGGTGGCGCCACCGTGACCGCGCTGGCCCGCCTCGACGGCCACCCGGTCGGCGTCATCGCCACCGACCCGTTCAAGGGCACCACCATGTCGGCGGCCGGTGCCATGGCGGTCACGCGGCTTGCCGACCTGTGCGAGACGTTCCACCTGCCGATGGTCAGCCTCACCGACCAGGGCGGCCTGTCCATCGGCCGGGTCGCCGAGGAGCGGGGCACGATCCGCTTCGGCGCGCGGGCCATCGCCGCGGTGTACCAGGCGAGGGTCCCGCAGGCCGAGCTGATCGTGCGCCGGGTGTACGGGGTTGGCGGCGCGGGCATCGTCAACCGGCACCGGGCGGGCCGCAGCTGGGCCTGGCCGTCCGGGGACTGGGGGTCCCTCCCGGTCCAGGGAGGCGTCGAAGCGGCGTTCCGCGCGCAACTGGAGAGCGCCCCCGACCGGGAGGCCGAGATCGAGCGGATCCGCGCGGACCTGGCCGCGGTCAGCTCGCCGTTCCGGACCGCAGAGCGATTCGGCGTGCAGGACCTGATCGATCCCAGGGACTCCCGGCCCCTGCTGTGCGCCTGGGTCCGCGACGCCTATCGGGTCCTGCCCGAACTGACCGGCCGACCCTCCTTCGGCACCCGCCCCTGACCCGATCCCGTCCCCCGCACCGGCACACCCCCACCCCGCGCCGCCCCGCCACCCCGGGGCACCCCGCCACCCCGGGCACCCCGCCACTCCGCCACCGTGGGGCGGGGGCCGGGTTGCGGGTTCCGGGGCTGGGGTTGCGGGTCAGGCTAGGGCGGCGTGCAGGCGGGGAGCCAGGTGCGGCGGGCTGACCTGCTCCAGCTCGACCGCGGAGCAGCCGACCCACTCCGCTGCCTCGCGCAGGGCGCGGGCCATCGGCTCGGCGGCGGAGGCAGACTCCAGGGAAAGCTGGCGCGCCACGAGGGTCTTCCCGCGGCGCACCGGGTCCACCCGGCCGGCCAGCCGCCCGCCAGCCAGCAGTGGCATGGCGAAGTAGCCGTGCACCCGTTTCGGCCGGGGCACATATGCCTCCAGGGAGTGCTCGAAGCCGAACATCCGCAGCGTGCGGCGGCGGTCCCAGACGAGCGAGTCGAACGGGGACAGCAGCGTGGTCCGGTGCCTGCCACGCGGTGCGGCCTGGGCGTGGGCGAGAGCGGCCGGGTCCGCCCAGGCGCGCGCCGCTGCCCCGCCCGGCCCGCCGATCGTCACCGGGATGAGCCCGGCCGCCAGCACAGAATCCTCGACCCGCTTGGCCGGCCGCGCCTGGGCGTCGTTGAGGAGGTTCAGCCGGTGGTAGTCCACGATGTCGGCGCGGGTGGCCACGCCCAGCGCCCGGGCGGCCACCATGGCGAGGTGCGCCAGGCACTCGGAGTCCGGTGGGTCGTGGCCGAGCAGTGTGCCGGGCACGACCCGCTCGGGCAGGTCGTAGACCCGCCGCCAGCCGTCCCGGCGCACGCAGACGGCCTCGCCGACATCCAGCAGCCACTCGACGGCGATCTTGGTCTGGGACCAGTCCCACCACGGGCCGCCGGCCTTGGCCCCGCCGAGCTGGGTGGCGGTCAGCGGGCCTTCCGCGCGCAGCCGGGCGAGCACCTCGGCGCAGGTGCGCTCGTGCGCGGTATGCCAGCGCCTGCCCCGTGATCGCAGCGCGCGCCGCCGGAACGCGTAGTAGGGCCACTCTTCGATGGGCAATACGCACGCCGCGTGGGACCAGTATTCGAATGCCGATGGGGTGCGCGGGTGCCAGTAGGCACGCTCGATCCGGTCCCGGGGAACGGGGCCAAGCCGGGCGTAGGCGACCAGTTCGTGGGAGCGGGCGAGGACGCTGATCGTGTCCAGCTGAACCGCGCCCAGCCGGCGCAGCATCGCGGGCACGCCGCCGCGCCGTCCCTCGGCACCCAGCAGGCCCTGGGCGCGCAGTGTCATCCGCCGTACGTCATCGGGGGAGAGGGTGAATTCTGCAGCTTCCAGCGCGGGGCCGATCACAACCACGTGAGCCTAGCCCCGCCCGCCGACAGCCCGGCGGGCGCCACGGGCCGCCAGCGGCCCGGCCAGCGGGCTTCTAGTACCAGTCGTTGAAGATGTCCGTGGCCAGGGCCAGCAGGCCGCCCGCCGCGACCAGCCCGACGCCCACCCAGAACAGCCACCAGACCGGGCCCAGGATCAGGCCGAGCCCACCCACCAGGAACCCCGCCATCATGGTGGATACCGCTACCCAGGACACCGGCCGGCCGTGGTAGCTCTGCGGCGGCTGCCATTCCGTGGCGGCCTGGCTGAGCTCGCCGCCCTCAGCGGAATGCCCGGCCACCATGCCCGAGCCAAGCTGGTCCGCCATGCAGGCTGCTCCTCTCCGGTGCGGGCCGCGAACTGGCGCGACCCCGGCCGCGTCCCCGCGGCCGCCCGGCCGCGTCCCGCCGCGGCCGTAACCATATTGTGGCGAAGCCAGCTTAGTGGTGCGCGCCCGGCCCCGGGCTCAGCGGCAACGCGCCGGTCCGGCGGAGCACCGCGGCACCTCCCGCGCGGCGCTCCGCGGCGGGCACACTCGCCGAAGGCTCGGCTTCACTGGCGGACTCGCCTACGATTACTCAAAGACGCACAGGCCGGCCGCGAAGCGGGCTGACGCCCGCTGGCGCGCCAAGGGCGGGCGGGACGCGATTCGATCACCGCCGGACTATCCGCGAGGAGCGCGACGAGAAGTGCCAGTCATCATCGATAGGGTCCTGCGCACGGGCGAGGGCAAGATCCTGCGCTCGCTGAGGCGGATCGCTGACCAGGTCAATTCGATCGAGGAAGACTTCGCTCCGCTGAGCGACGCCGAACTGCGCGGGATGACCGCCCAGTTCCGGGAGCGCCTGGCGGCCGGCGAGAGCCTCGATGAGCTTCTGCCCGAGGCGTTCGCCACCGTTCGTGAGGCGGCCAAGCGGACCCTCGGCCAGCGGCACTTCGATGTCCAGATCATGGGCGGTGCCGCGCTGCACGGCGGGAACATCGCGGAGATGCGGACCGGCGAGGGCAAGACCCTGGTCGCCACGCTCCCCGCCTATCTCAACGCGCTGGCCGGCAAGGGCGTGCACGTCGTCACCGTCAACGACTACCTGGCCAGGCGCGACTCCGAGTGGATGGGCCGCATCCACCGCTTCCTCGGCATGGAAGTGGGCGTGATCCTTGCCCAGATGACGCCGGAGGAGCGCCGCAAGCAGTACGCCGCCGACATCACCTACGGCACCAACAACGAGTTCGGCTTCGACTACCTGCGCGACAACATGGCCTGGGGGCTGGCCGAGTGCGTCCAGCGGGGCCACGCGTACGCGATCGTGGACGAGGTCGACTCCATCCTCATCGACGAGGCACGGACCCCGCTGATCATCAGCGGCCCGGCGGAGCAGAGCGCCCGGTGGTACACCGAGTTCGCGAAGATCGCCCCGCGGCTGCGCAGGTCCGAGGAGGAGGACGACGGCGGCGACTACGAGGTCGATGAGAAGAAGCGCACCGTCGGCGTGCTGGAGTCGGGCGTGGAGAAGGTCGAGGACTGGCTCGGCATCGACAACCTCTACGAGTCCGTCAACACGCCCCTGGTCAGCTTCCTCAACAACGCCATCAAGGCCAAGGAACTCTACAAGCGGGACAAGGACTACGTCGTCATGAACGGCGAGGTCCTTATCGTGGACGAGTTCACCGGCCGGATCCTGCACGGCCGCCGCTACAACGAGGGCATGCACCAGGCCATCGAGGCCAAAGAGGGCGTGGAGATCCAGAACGAGAACCAGACGCTGGCCACGATCACCCTGCAGAACTACTTCCGCCTCTACCTGAAGCTCGCGGGCATGACCGGCACGGCCATGACCGAGGCGAACGAGTTCCACCAGATCTACAAGCTCGGCGTGGTACCCATCCCCACGAACAAGCCGATGGTCCGCGCCGACCACTCCGACGTCGTCTACCAGACCGCGCAGGCCAAGTTCGACTCGGTGGTGGATGACCTGGCAGAACGCTACGAGGCCGGCCAGCCCGTGCTGGTGGGCACCACGAGCGTGGAGAAGTCCGAGGTGCTGTCCCGGCTGCTCAAGCGCCGCGGCATCCCGCACGAGGTGCTGAACGCCAAGAACCATGAGCGTGAGGCCGCCATCATCGCCCAGGCGGGGCGCAAGGGAGCGGTGACCGTGGCCACGAACATGGCCGGCCGCGGCACCGACATCATGCTGGGCGGCAACCCGGAGTTCATCGCCGACCAGGAGCTGCACCAGCGCGGGCTGTCCCCGGTCGAGACGCCCGAGGACTACGAGAAGGCCTGGCCGGAGGCGGTGGAGAAGGCCAAGCGCGCGGTGGCCGAGGAGCACGAGGAGGTCGTGGCGCTCGGCGGCCTTTACGTGCTCGGCACCGAACGGCACGAGTCGCGGCGGATCGACAACCAGTTGCGCGGCCGGTCCGGCCGCCAGGGCGACCCCGGCGAGTCCCGGTTCTACCTCTCGCTGGAAGACGACCTGATGCGGATGTTCAACTCCGACAAGGTGGCGCACTTCATGGAGTGGCTGAAGACGCCACCGGAGGTGCCGATCGAGTCCAAGGCGGTGTCCCGCTCGATCAGGTCCGCGCAGACCCAGGTGGAGCAGCAGAACTTCGAGATCCGCAAGGACGTCCTCAAGTACGACGACGTGCTCAACCGCCAGCGCCACGTCGTTTACGACGAGCGGCGCCAGGTCCTCGAAGGCGCCGACCTGCATGAGCAGATCCGCCAGATGATCGACGAGGTGGTGAGCGCCTACGTCAACGGCGCCACCAGCGAGGGCTTCCCGGAAGACTGGGACCTCGACCGGCTGTGGACCGCTCTCCGCCAGCTCTACCACCCCGAGATGACGGTGGACGACGCGGTCGAGGAGGCCGGCGGGGACCGGGCCGGCCTGTCCCGCGACTTCCTCATCGACATCATCAGGGAGGACGCCCAGCGGGCCTACGACGGCCGTGAGGAGGAGCTCACCCCGGAGGTCATGCGTGAGCTGGAGCGCCGCGTGGTGCTGTCGGTGCTCGACCGCAAGTGGCGCGAGCATCTGTACGAGATGGACTACCTGCGGGAGGGCATCGGGCTGCGGGCGATGGCCCAGCGCGATCCGCTGATCGAATACCAGCGCGAGGGTTACGACCTGTTCAACAGCATGATGGAGGGGATCAAGGAGGAGTCGGTCGGCAACCTGTTCAACCTCCAGGTCGAGGTCCAGGAGAACCCGATCGTCGAGGACTCCGGTGACGGCGCGGCGCCAGAGGCCCCGGCGGCGCTGCGGCAGGCTCCCGCGACGGGCCGGGCACGCCATCGGGCGGCTCCGGACGGCGCCGCGGCGGGCAGCGCGCCCGCCAACGGCAGTCCCGCCAACGGCGGCCCCGGCCGCGGCAGGTCGCGCGGCGCGCGGCCGGCCGGTGCGGGCGGCGCTCAGGCGGGCGCGGGCGGCGGGCAGCACGCGGCCCGCGGGGGCCAGGCGAGCGGCCGCGGTGCCCACGCGGGCACGCCTGGCGGCCAGCCCGGCGAGACGAGCGGTGCGCAGCCCGGCGGAACCGGCGCGCCCTCGGTGGTGGCCCCCGGCCTCGGCCGGCCGAAGCGGCCTGCCAACCTGTCCTACAGCGCGCCCAGCGAGGACGGCGGTCAGGTCGAGCGGCGCACGGTGGCGGCAGGCGACGGCAAGTTTGCCAAGGTCGGCCGCAACGCACCGTGCCCCTGCGGCTCGGGCCGCAAGTACAAGCTGTGCCACGGCGACCCCCGCAACCGCGCGGACGGCTGACCCGCGCCCGAACTGCCTTCCGCGCGAGGATCCGGCGAAATCACCGCCCCGGGCGGCGCTACGCGGCTTCCACGGCCGTGCACAGCCAGCGTCCCGGCGATGGGGCGCCAGGCCCGCGCGGCGGGCACGGGCCAGCCCGCTCCAGCCGGGCGGCCACGGCCTTGACCCGGGTCCCGAAGCGCACGACCACGGTCATCTCCATCACATCGGCGGTCGGGTGGAAGGTGACCACCCGCCGGACCTGCGGGCGCTGGACGGAGGCGAGCCGCGGGCCGAGCCGCCGGATGTGGCTGCGGGCCTCCTCGGTGGTCCAGGGCGTTAGCTGGCGCGGCGGCCGGGACCCCGCCAGGGTCTCAGCCAGCACCTGGGCGAAACGGCTCTGCCAGCCGGGCGGCAGTGCGGGGGGCGAGGCCGCGGGCCCCGGCCGGGCATCGCGCGGTGCCGGACCGCCGCCCGGCCCGCCGCCCGCGACCCGGCCCGGGCCGCCGCTGGACTGGCCGCGACCCCGCGGGCCGCCGGCGTGGTGCTCCCGGGCGGCACCGGCTGACCGGTCCCGGCCACCGGGTAACAGATCCTCGTCATAGGGCGGAGCCGGATCCGGGACAAAACACAGCCGTACCGCGGCCGGATCGGGCAGCGGCCGGCGCCCGCCGGGAGCGTTGGGGCAGCGGGGCCGTTCGGGGGGCAATGCGGGCATGGAGACCTCCCGTGATTCCGGCGGCGACAGGCTGCGCGCAGATTCGGCTGGCTGGGCGCCCACCGCCACCGGAGCGCCTCCGCCTGCCCCTTTTTGTACCGGGCGGCAGTGACATTTTCGGCAGGCATTCCGTCCCGCCGGGCGCGCGGTGGCGGGGAATGCCGTATGCGGGGCGCTGGTTGAGTCATGAGCGGGCAAGCACCGTGCCCGCACGTGACAAACCCTGGAGCTGACGTGTCGCTGCCACCGCTGGTATCCCCTGCCGATGACCTGACCGTGGACGAGGTCCGGCGGTACTCCCGGCACCTGATCATCCCGGACGTGGGCAAGACCGGCCAGCGCCGCCTGAAGAACGCCAGGGTGCTGGTGGTCGGCGCCGGCGGGCTCGGGTCCCCGGCGCTGATGTACCTTGCCGCGGCCGGTGTCGGCACGCTCGGCATCGTCGATTTCGACGTGGTGGACGAGTCGAACCTGCAGCGCCAGATCATCCACGGCACCTCGGATGTGGGCAAGTCCAAGGCGGTCTCGGCGAAGGAGTCCATCGCCGAGATCAACCCCCTGGTCGACGTGATCCTGCACGAGGAGCGCCTCGACTCCGACAACGCGATGCGGATCTTCGCCGACTACGACCTCATCGTCGACGGCACCGACAACTTCGCCACCCGCTACCTGGTGAACGACGCGTGCGTGCTGCTCGGCAAGCCCTACGTGTGGGGCTCGATCTACCGGTTCGACGGGCAGGCGAGCGTGTTCTGGGCCGAACACGGCCCGTGTTACCGCTGCCTCTACCCCGAGCCGCCGCCGCCGGGCATGGTCCCCTCCTGTGCCGAAGGCGGGGTCCTCGGCGTGCTCTGCGCCACGATCGGCTCGATCCAGGTCAACGAGGCCATCAAGGTCATCACCGGGATCGGCGAGCCTCTGGCCGGGCGGCTGATGATCTACGATGCCCTGGACATGACCTTCCGCTCCGTCAAGGTCCGCAAGGACCCCGAGTGCCCGGTGTGCGGAAAGAACCCGACGATCACCGAGCTGATCGACTACGAGGAGTTCTGCGGCGTCGTCTCCGAGGACGCGCAGCAGGCCGCGGCGGGCTCGACGATCTCGGCCACCGAGCTGAAGGCCATGCTGGACGGTGGCGACGACATCTTCCTGGTGGATGTCCGGGAGCCCAACGAGTACGAGATCGTCTCCATCCCCGGGGCGACGCTCATCCCCAAGGGTGAGTTCCTGTCCGGTGCCGCGCTGGAGCACCTGCCGCAGGACAAGCGGATCGTGCTGCACTGCAAGAGCGGGCAGCGGTCCGCGGAGGTGCTCGCCGTGGTCAAGGACGCGGGGTTCGCCGACGCGGTCCATGTGGGCGGGGGAGTCCTCGCCTGGATCAGCCAGATCGACCCGTCGCTGCCGGCCTACTGAGAACGAGCCTCCGGTGCTGGTGGGGGCCTCCGGCGGCAGTGCCAGGGCCGCGCTCACCCGGCACGCCGGCCGATCACGCCGTACGATTCCGTTGTGACGATGCGGGACGAGCTGGAGGGCGGCGGCCCCGAACCGGGCGGTGGCCCGGCGGCGCCGCCGTGGGCCCTGCCAGGCCCCCGGCCGCCCGGCGGCGCTGATTCCCCCGTCACCCCGGCCGACCGCTCACCGGGGGCCGGGCACGGTACCAGAGGTACCAGAGGCTCGCGCGCGCGCCGGCACAGCCGCCCGCGCGGCAACCGGCGGAAGCGCCTGGTGCTGTGGGCCGCGTGTGCCGCCGCGATCGCCGGGCTGGCGGTGACGCTGGGCCCGGCCGTGACCGGTTTCCGGCCACGCGGCTTCAGCACGGCCCAGCGGAACCAGATCATGGCCTGGGAGGTAGGGAAACGCTGGCGCACCTGGTCCCCGGGGCGGATCTTCCCGCAGGTCATTGGCTACCAGCTCCCCGGGTCGGCGTTCGGCAGCGGATCCTCGCTTCCGCTGGAGGCAGAGCGGGTGGGCATTGCCGCCCAGTCGTCCTGCCGCGCCGCGACCGATCCGCCGGCCAGCCGGGTGCTCGCCGACCGCGGCTGCCAGGCCATGCTCCGGGCGACCTATGAGGACACCACCCAGACCTTCGCGGTCACCGTGGGCGTCGCGGTGCTGCCCAAGACGCCGGCGACGGAGGCGTCCGCGGCGCTGCACGATGCGCACGCCCCGAAGCCGTGGCTGCGGGCGGTGTCGTTCCGCCGCACCCCGACGGCTCATTTCGCCGGCCCGGGGCGCAAGGTCGGGTGGAGCGGCGCGGCCGGCCCGTACCTGGTGGTCGCCACGGTGGGCTACGCGGATGGCAGGCCGTGGCTCAGCCAGGGGAACGACACCTACACCCAGACCGAGATGGACAGCCTGGCGGCCGGGGTAGGCCACTCGGTGGCGGCACGGCTGGGTGCCGCCCCGCCGGTGCCCCACTGCCCGGGGAGCCCCGGATGCTGAGGCGCGCCGCTGCCGCCCTGCTGGCGGCCGCGCTGGCCGCGCCTGCTGTCGCCGTCGGTGTCGCGAGCGCGGCGCAGGCGGACACCGTGCGCCAGCAGGAGCTTTGGGTGCTGAACGCGATAGACGTGGCTGGTGCATGGCGCCGGACGCACGGGGCAGGGGTAACCGTTGCCGTTATCGACAGCGGGGTGAACGGGCAGGTTTCCGATCTGTCCGGCTCGGTGACCACCGGCCCCGACTTCTCCGGCGTGAACACGCCACCGGCGAACCCCAACTGGGGGGTGCACGGAACCTGGATGGCGTCCCTGATCGCCGGCCACGGAAACGGCCCGGGGGACAGCGACGGGATCATGGGCGTGGCGCCGGCGGCCAAGATCCTCTCGCTCCGCGCGGTCACCGACCAGGGTGACCCTGGATACCGCCTCTACCAGCACGAGACGGAGTCTCGCGTGCAGCGGCACCTGGCGGCAGCGATCCAGTACGCGACGCGCAGGCATGTCGGCGTGATCAGCATGTCGCTGGGATATCAGGGTGCCAGCCTGCCGGTCAGGGTCGCCATCTCCGCCGCCCTGGCGCAGGGGATCGTGGTGGTCGCCTCCTCGGGCAACTCCGGGACCTCCGGCGCCCGGCACGGGAACGCCCCGTACTCTTTCCCCGCCGACTACCCCGGAGTGCTCGGCGTCGGCGCGGTCGGGCAGAGCGGCCAGCCCGCCGCGTTCTCCAGCGACAACCTGTCGGTGCAGGTGGCGGCGCCGGGGGTGCGCGTGCCCGCGCAGGGCAGGGACGGCCAGTACTGGCTGGTGAGCGGCACCAGCCCCGCCTGCGCCCTGACCGCGGGGGTCGCCGCGCTGATCAAGTCGGTCTACCCGGGGCTGTCCCCGGCGCTGGTCCTGCAGGCGATCACGTCGAGCGCCACGGCCCGGCCGCGCGGCGGTTATGACGAACAGGTCGGCGCCGGCACGGTGGACGCCACGCGCGCGCTGCGGGCCGCGGGCCGCCTGGTCCGGGACCAGGACGCCGCCCGCGGCCTGGTCGCCGCGGCCCAGTTCGGCGGCGGGCCCGCCGCCATCCCACCGGTCCCTGTCGCGCCACGGGACAAGCGCCAGTGGCTGCTCGACACGGTGCTGGCGATCGCGTGCGCGGTGCTGTTCGTGGTGGCTGTGTCCCGGCTCTGGCTCACCCGCGCGACGGCCGTGGCCAGCGCGCCAGCCGGTACCCTGCCCGGAGCCGTGCCGGAGCAGGCCGGACCGTGGCAACACCAGCCCGGGACCGTGCCGGGCGAGCCGTCCCCCGCCGAACCGTGGCGGCACCACCTCGGGCCCGTGCCGGGCGAGCCGTCCCCCGCCGGACCGTGGCGGCACCACCTCGGGCCCGTGCCGGGCGAGCCGTCCCCCGCCGAACCGTGGCAGCGCCCACCGGGGTCCGCCCAGGCCCCGCCGCCCCCGGCCGAACCGTGGCAGCGCCCACCCGGGGCCGTGCCGGCGCAGCCGTCCCCTCCCAACGGCCAGCACCCCGCCCGTCGCCCCCCTGCGGGCTCCGGGCCGCCCGTGGGCTACGGACCATCAGCAGACTCCGCCCCGCCTGCGGGCTATGGGCCGCCTGCGGGCTATGGGCGGTTGCCGGACGGGCCGCCCGCGGGCCGCCGGCCAGCAGTGGGCTACGGGCGGCCGGCGGGCCCCGGGCGGTCGGCGGGCCCCGGGCGGCTGGCTGGCGGTGAGCAGCCAGCCGGCCGCTGGCCGTCGCCGGACGCCACGCCAGCCGGTTACCGGCCGGCCGACGCTCGTGGCGCAGCGGAGGGCTACGGGCCGCCCGATGGCTTCGGGGCGCCGGACCGCTCCGGGCCGCCGGACGGCGCGCCGCTGCCGGAGAACCCGCAGCCGCCCGACGGTAACCCCGCTACCGGCAGCACCGGGCCGGCCACCGGCCACCGGCCGCCGGGCTCCCGCGGCGGCGAGGTGAAGGACGCGTCGTCCAGCGACGACGACACCTTGCCCTCGGGCCTGTGGTGACCGGCCACCCGCCCGAGTTCGCCGAGCGAGTGCTGGGTGTTGCCGAGAGCATCCCGCCGGGCCGGGTGATGTCCTACGGGGACATCGCCGAGTACCTCGCTGAGGCTGGCCCGCGCCAGGTCGGGCGGGTGATGTCGCAGTGGGGCGGGGGCGTGGCCTGGTGGCGGGTGATCCACGCCGACGGTTCCCTCCTGTCCGGCCACGAGCGCGAAGCGCTGGCCCGCTACCTGGAGGAGGGCACGCCGCTGCGCCGCGGCCGGGACGGCGCCGTGGCCGGCGTGGACATGCGCCGCGCCCGCTGGCTCGCGGTGGATGCCTGAAATCAGTCCTGCCACAGGATGTATCTGGCGGCGCTCTGCGCCCTCTGCTCTAGCAAACACGGCATTTCCGGAGCACCCGGAACGGGGGAAGCGTTCAGCGCCGGGGCCGCCGCGGCCACGGGGTGCCATCGTGCCCCGGTGACAGCGGCCGTCTCTGCCGGGCGCCCTGCCGGGAGCCGCCGGGCCGTCTGGCGAGAGAGGGAAGAACGTCATGAACCTGCGCACCACCGCCGTCCGGGGGCTGCTCGCCGCCGGAGCGCTCGCCTGCGCCGCGACCATGGCCCCGGCCGCTGCCCAGGCCGCCGGTGCCGCCCCCGGCGCGGCCGTCGCGCAGCACACCGCCACACCCGCCTGCACCACGTCCGGCCTGGACGTCTGGCTGAACACCCAGGGCCAGGGAGCCGCGGGCACCATCTACTACGACCTGGAGTTCACCAACCTGTCCGGCGGCACCTGCACCCTGTTCGGCTACCCGGGGGTCTCCGGCACCAACCTGACCGGCACGCAACTCGGCAGCGCGGCGAACCGCATCACCATCACCCCGCACACGGTGACCCTCGCCAACGGCGCGACCGCCTTCGCCCTCGTAGGGATCGTCCAGGCCGGAATCTTCCCGGCATCGAAGTGCGGCCCGGTGACCGGGGCGAGCCTGCGGGTGTTCCCGCCGAACCAGACCCAGTCCAAGTGGGTGCCGTTCCCCTTCCCCGCCTGCTCGAAGACCGGGCCCGGCTACCTGAACATCCAGCCGGTCCAGACCTGACCCACCCAGTCACCCGGCGCCCGGGGCGCGAAACGCCCGCCCCGGGCGCCGGAGCCATGTCCGGCTCCGGCACAGCCTGGTCCGCGCGAACCAGGCTGGCCGGGCCCGCGCGGGCGCGGGGGCGGCCGGGAAGGGCGCCCGGAATGTGCCCGGCACATTCCCGCCGTTCGCCGGTGTTTGGTGCGTGGGGTGTGCGCCAATTTTGTAGGTGGGGGGTGT
>Ga0335078_10002875_pt1 | contig 25883 bp, 23 predicted proteins | sample Lox_Sample_32_FD_206711 | JGI IMG/M metagenome (GOLD analysis project Ga0335078, IMG submission 206711) | Soil microbial communities from Loxahatchee National Wildlife Refuge, Florida, United States - Lox_Sample_3.2 | ecosystem: Environmental > Terrestrial > Soil > Wetlands | place: USA... | reverse complement strand
GGTGAAGGGATAAGGAAACGGCGAGTCGTGGCTGTGCTCGAGCAGCATTGCCCCGAAAAAGCTGTCCTCCGGAAAAATGAGGGTGAGCACAAAGATGAAAATGCAGCCGATAATAAGGGCGACGATAGCGGCTTTGCCGCGCGAGATGACGCCGGTCACACTCCCGCCGGAAAGGAGCGAAGCGAAAGATGCGCCCTTCCCGATGCCGGGCAACGCACTCAACGGCGAAGCTACGCCCCCCGGCTCCCGCTTGCTCTCGCTTGACATCAGCGACGATTCCCATTGAGGAGCTTCGACAACCCGGCGGCGGAGGATAACCCTGTCATCGGCGCAAAATCTAGCCCCGCGAGGCGGCGTGTCGTCGCGACGCTACTTGCCAAGACGTTTCGCCTCGGCGAGGTCGGCGTCCGCGCGCGCGGTATCGCCCTTGGCGCGCCAGGCAAGACCGCGATTGAAGTACGCCACGGCGTTTTTCGGATCGAGGCGGATGGCCTCACTGTAGTCGGCGATGGCGCGGTCATTATCACCCTTGTGACGCCAGGCAAGGCCGCGATTGAAGTATGCCACAGCGTTTTTCGGATCGAGGCGGATGGCCTCGTTGTAATCGGCGATGGCCCGGTCGTGATCGCCTTTGTCATCCCAGGCCGTGCCGCGATCAGTCAGCGTCGCTACGTCTTTCGGCTCGAGACGAAGGGCTTCGGTAAAGTCGGCGATGGCCCGGTCGCCATCCTTTTTGTGACGCCAGGCCATTGCCCGGTTGACGTAAGCTTCGTGATTCTTGGGATCGAGGCGGACCGCGGCGTCGAGATCCGCGATGGCGCGATCGTAATCACCTTTGTCGTCCCAGATATTGCCGCGATTCATGTGGGCGACAGCGATGTTTGGATCGAGGCTGATGGCTTCGTTGCAATCGGACATCGCGCCGTCGAGATCGCCTTTGGCGTAGCGCAGCGCACCGCGGTTGACGTACGCTTTGACGCTTTTCGGATTGAGGCGGATCGCCTGGTCGTAGTCGGCGAGCGCGCGAGTGCTGTCGCCTTTGGCTTCCCACGCGATTCCCCGATTAAAAAACGCGTCGGCATTTTTCGGATCGCGGGCAATAGCGTCGCCGAGATCGGCGATGACGCGGTCGGTGTCGCCTTTGTTGCCTTTCTTGCTTAAGACGATCTCGCGGCTGGCCAAGGCGTTGGCATTTTTCGGGTCGAGCCGGATCGCTTGGTCGAGGTCGGCAAGCGCACGGTCCCAGTCCGCCTTGCGCGCCCAAGCCAAACCGCGATTGTGGTACGCAGAGGCAAAATTTGGGTTGAGCTTGATCGCCTCGCCGAAATCGGCGATGGCGCGATCGTTGTCACCTTTCATGCTCAAGGCGAGGCCGCGGCTATAGAAGGAGCCGGCATTTTTGGGATCAAGACGGATCGCTTCGTCGCAATCGGCGATGGCCCGATCCAAATCGCCCTTGAGCCGCCAATCGGTGCCGCGGTCCCTAAAACTCTTGGCCCTTTTGGGGTCGAGACGGATGGCCTCGCTGTAATCGGCGATGGCGCGATCTAGATCACCCTTGCTCGACCAGGCAACCCCACGGTTATTGAAGACGACAGCATCCTTGGGGTTTATAAGGAGCGCCTGATCGAAGTCAGCAATGGCGCGGTCGTGCTCTCCTTTCTTTTCCCAAATCGCCCCACGTAGCGCGTATGCGTCGCCATACTTCGGATTGAGCCGGATGGCCTCGCTGAAATCGGCAAGGGCGCGGTTATCGTCGCCCTTGTTCTGCCAAGTTAGGCCGCGATTGTAATAGGCATTGGCTGAATTTGGATCGAGTTTGATCTGCTCTCCGAAATCGGCTATCGCGCGGTCATAGTCACCTTTGCTGCCGGAAATGACGCCGCGGTAATCGAAAGCGACCGAGCGATCGTGCGCCGACGCGGCGTTTTCCTCGATTACCCGCGTGCAGGCGGCAAAAGATTGTTCGTTCAATTTCTTGCATTCCGCCAAGTCAGCCGGACCGGCAGCAGCAAATCTCGGCGATAACAAAGCCAAGGCGAGCCAAACCGCAAATCGCCCAGGCGTGGTGAGAATTCCGCAGAGCGTTCTCATCGGCGGTGATCATCGAAAGTGGACACAGCCGAAAGCCCGGACGGGATATCGGCCACCCTCGGCCCCTATTCGATAATGCAATAGCGCAACTCGCGTCGCAACCGCTGGACAACGCCCGCGACGGCGCGCCGCAGAAATTGGCCGAGCCGTTCGAGTTGACGATGGGGAGTGCGCGCCGGTAGTCAGTTCAATAGTCCAGCCTTCTTGAGCCCCTCGGTGATCCGCTGGGCGTCGTCCGGGTTCTTGAATGGCAGCCGGCCCATGTGCTCGGCGAACGAATATTTCGGGTTGATGTCTTTCAGCTCGTGCCAAACGCGACGGGCCTCGTCCAGCTCGCCGAGGTGGCCGAGTGCGGAGGCGAGGAGGGATCGGGAAAAGTCCGTGGTGGGCACGAGGACGATGCGCTGCCGGAGCGCGGCCGCGGCGGTCTCATACTTGCCCGCAAGCAGGTTCGCCATGCCAAGAAAATGCAGGAATTGTGAATTGGTGGCGGGATCGAGACGCATGGCGCGTTCGATCAGCGGGATAGCCTCTTCCGGTCGTCCCAGGTAAATGCGAATGCCGCCCTGAATGTTGTAGGCCATAGCCATGTTCGGATTGAGCGACAACGCCAGATTGATCTCGGACTGCGCCCGATCCAAATCCCTTTGAAAAGTGGCGGCGACCGCCGCAACCGCGTGCGCCAGCGCTTCCTTGGGGTCCTTCTCGACGGCGAGTTCCGCGTATTCCCTGGCCCGCTGCAGCGACTTGTCAGGATCGTCGCTCCAGCGATTCTGGTAGTCGAACATGTAGGCGAAACCGAGAGCCGCATAGGCTTTGGCGAAGCGCGGATCGACTTCAATGGCGCGCAGGAAGAGCTTCTTCGCCTGTTCGAACGTATCGCGGTTCTTATTCGGGCCAAGCAAAATCTCGCGGCCGCGCAGCGTGGCTTCGTAAGCTTCGACGTGGAGGTTTTCGCCGTCGGCGCGTTGCGCCTCCTCGGCCGGGCTGAGCGTGACTTTGAGCGCGTCGACGATGCGACGGGTGACGTCGTCCTGGACCGCGAAGATATCCGTCAGATCGCGGTCGTAGCGGTCGGCCCACAGATGGCCGCCGCTGCCAGCGTCGATGAGCTGCGCGGTGATGCGCACCCGGTTGCCAGCGCGGCGGATCGAGCCCTCGAGCACGGATTGCACGCCAAGCTCGCGACCGACGGTGCGCACGTCGACAGCGCGGCCTTTGTAGATGAAGCTCGAATTGCGCGCGATCACAGTGAGGCCGGCGATCTTCGACAGGTCGGTGATGATGTCCTCGCTGATGCCGTCCGAGAAGTATTCCTGCTCCGCCTCGCCCGACATATTAGTGAACGGCAAGACGGCAATTGACGCCGTCGCGTTCTTTTGTCCGATATTCGCGCCGTTGGTTCTTTGCTCCGCCGCCGCTACCGCACTACCCGGATGCCAGCGCCAGATACGTATTGGGCGATCGATGTTTTTGACCGCGATGTCGCCGCCATCTTGAAACCGAACGTCGATGCGGTTGCCGATGCTTTCGTTGACGATCGAGGAGATGCAGACGCCTCCGGGCTCGGCGAGCGGCTCGAGCCGCGCGGCGATATTGACGCCGTCGCCGTAGATATCGTCACCCTCGATGATGACGTCGCCGAGATTGATGCCGATGCGCAGCACGATATTTGACGGGGCCCCATCCTGATCAGGCGGCAAGGTGGTCGAGCGCTGCACGGCAAGCGCGCAGTTCACGGCATCGACGACGCTGGGAAACTCGACGATGGTGCCGTCGCCGATCAACTTCACGATCCGCCCGTTATGGGCGGCGACCGCCGGGTCAAAGACGACCTCGCGGTGTCGCTTCAAGGCGGAGAGCGTACCGGTCTCGTCAGCTCCCATGAGACGTGAATAGCCGACCACGTCGGCAGCGAGGATGGCCGCCAGCTTACGGTTGATGCGTTCTTCGGCCATGTATTTCCGACAATCCCACCGTGCGGTACGACACGCTCGGAACTTAGGTAATGCGCCGTTTGGGAAAATCCACGGCGGCGGCGTCAGCCGACGCTAGCCGGTCACTAACCCCCCGCCGGGCCTACTGATTGGCGGCAACGCGTTGCCCGGCGAAAGCGGCAGCCGGGGATATGCCCGGCGGAAAAACTGAAGTGGGTGGTGTCTCCTGAGACACGACCCTGAAGTGTATTCTGTGGATAACCGGTTGAAAACTATCGGGCGACCCATTCGCGCCGTCGCAACGGTCGTAAATTCTGACAGCTAGCGTTGCCAGGGCAAAATGGAAGGGCGGGCAGATGTCGACAGATCATGACAACCGGCCGGAGGCAAACACCCTTTACGTCGGCGAGCGAGTCACAGTCCGCGGCGCCGTGGTCGTCGCCAACGCCGTCGTGGTCGACGGCTTGCTCGAGGGCGACATATCGGCCGGCAATTTATTAGTGACTGAAACCGGCACGATCCGAGGCAAAGTCAGTGTGGCGCAAAATGCCGACGTGTTCGGGCGCGTGTACGACAGGCTCGACGTCAAGGGTCTTCTGATATTGCGCGCGACCAGCCAGGCAGACGGCAACATCACCAGCAGCACTTTGCAGATCGAAAAAGGCGCCAATATCAACGGCGGAATATGCTCCACCTATCATCATGCGGCCAAATCGGCGCCGAAGACCGAACGTAAGCGCGAACCGCGTGTGAACAATGTCGCCCAGGCGGTAAGGCCGCTCGACCTGCCAACTCTTGAGGTTGTGCCGCGTCAGGACTCGATGGCCGCAAGCGCGTAACGGGCAAAGCTTGCCGCCGTTGGATCGGGGCGGCGGCTTTCAAATTTTTATCAGCTCGCGCAGCTTGAAACGCATGATCTTGCCCGATCCGGTGCGCGGTATCTCGGCAATTGCCTGCACGATGTGGGGGATTTTGTAAGCCGACAGACGCGTTCGGCAATGCGCCAGCAAATCTTCAATTTCCAGATGTTGGCCCTGACGCGAAACCACGAAGAGCGCGGGCACTTCGCCAAGATGCTCGTGCGCGATGCCGACCACGGCGCAATCGAGAACCGCTGGAAAGGTGCTTGTCACCTCCTCGATTTCAGCGGGCGCAATATTCTGACCGCCGCGGATGATCAGTTCCTTCAGGCGGCCAGTGATGGTGATAAAGCCGTTTGAGTCGCTTTTCGCCAAATCGCCGGTGTGATACCAGCCGGCGCGTAAAGCGCTCCGCGTCTCGTCCGGTTTGTTGTGATAGCCGGGCATCACATTCGGACCGCGCACGATCAATTCACCCTCGGCATTGGCGTCGAGGTCATTCCCATTCAAGTCGACGATGCGCACCGCGAGGCCCGGCAATGGGATCCCGCAGGACCCGAAAACGCGGGCGCCGGCCGGCCAGTTCATTGTCACCATGGTCGAGGTTTCGGTGATGCCGTAGCCGTCGAGGAGCTGCACGCGGAATTTTTCCTCGAATTGCCGGTTCAGCGTTGCCGGCATGATCGCGCCTGCGGAGACGCAGAGCCGCAGATTAGAGAGTTCCGGTTGATCGTCGCCGCGGCTGGCTTGGAGCAGATAATGAAACATCGTCGGCACGCCGGGAAAGAATGTGAATTCGCCGCTCTTGAGAAGCCGCAACGCTTCTGCGGTTGAAAACTTTTCCATGATATGGGCGGTCGCGCCCGTCGCCAGCACACTGAGCACCGACAAATTCAGTGCATATGAGTGGAACAGCGGCAGCGGCGACAACAGTGTGTCGGAAGCGGAAAGTCCTGCGATCGGCGCCCAGCACGCAGCAGTAACCCATAGCATTCCGTGGACGGTCAGCCGAACGCCTTTGGCGCGGCCGGTCGTCCCTGACGTGTAGAGAATGAAGGCCGTCTCGTGCAGCGAAGCTGGGTCGCGCGGCTTCGCCTCCGGCTGCGTCCGCAACAAGTCGGCGTAATGCAAAGCCGGCGCGGTGCTCGTGCCGCGGTCCGTCACGATCAGGGTGGTGACATTCGGCGCCGCGGAACGTAGCCGCTCGAATAGATCGGCACGCTCGGCGGTCGTGAACACTGCCTTGCAGTTTGCGTCCGCCAGACGATAGCCGATTTCATTTTCGGTCGAATCGTAGCTGATCGGAACGCTGATGGCGCCGGCGCGGGCAATCGCGAAACAGCTTTCAATCCAGGGCACCGAGCTCGGCAGACAAATCGCGACCGTGTCGTTCGCGGCAATGCCGTTGTCGGTTAAATGTCCGGCAAGCTTTGCCGTCCGCGCATTGAGTTCGGCATAAGTAATCGATGTCTGTGCGTCGCGATAAGCGCATTTGGCGCCGTGCGCGTCGGCCCGGCGCCGCAGCAGTTCCGGAATCGGTGCGATCAGATCGGTGCGCAGCACGTCTCGTCCCGTCAAACCATGCTGAAGCCGCCGCTGATGCTGATCACTTGGCCAGTGATCCAGCCGGCATGCGGCGAAGCGAGCAGTGTCACCATCGGCGCGACGTCGCCGGCAAGCCCGAGGCGGCGCAACGGGTAAAGCCTGACGAGCTTTTCGCGATTGGCAGCGACCCATTCCGCATCGTGCTGAGTCTCGACCAGCCCGAGCGAGACCGTGTTGGCCGTCGTGCCGGAGCGGCCGAATTCGCGGGCCAGCGACTTCATCAGGGCGATGACGCCGGCGCGGGCGGCGGCGACGATCGAAAGCCCCGATTCGCCGACGCGCGAGGAGTCGCCGACGACGCCGACGATGCGGCCGTCCTTCGCGCCGTTGAGGTGCGGCGCCGCCGCATAACAGCAATGGATCGCGCCATAAAGGCAGGCATCGATCTGACGACGCCAGTCTTCGGGCTTACTGTCGACGAAGCGCTGGCGAATGGCGGTACCGGCGTTGTTGATCAAGATATTGAGGCCGCCGAAATCTTTTGCGGTCTGGTCAATCATGCTTTTAACGGCGGCGAAATCGGCGACGTCGGCGCGGTAGGCTTTGGCCTCGCCGCCGTTGGCGGCAATCTCCCCGACAATGCGCTGTGCCGCGTCAGCGGAAGTCCGGTAGCTGACCGCAATGCGCGCGCCCTCGGCGGCCAAGCCGAGCGCAATTTCGCGGCCGACGCCGCTTGCCGCGCCCGTCACCAAAGCGATCTTTCCGTTCAGCTCCAGATCCATGTCTGCTCTTTCAGGTTTTCGCTTGGCCTTTCGCCGCTGCGATGAGCCGGAACAGACGCTCCGGCGTCAGCGGCAGCTCGTTCACTTCGATGCCAAACGGCGCTAGCGCGTCGGCGATGGCGTTCGCGATCGCGGCCGGCGCGCCGATAGTGCCGCCTTCGCCCATGCCGCGAAAGCCGCCGAGCGTGGTCGGCGAGGGGCTTTCGATGTGCACCACGCGCATGCGCGGAATTTCGAGCGCAGTGGGCACGAGATAATCGACGAGGCTTGCTGTGTTGCTTTGCCCCTCGTGGTCGTAGATCAGCTCTTCATAGAGAGCGGCGCCAATGCCTTGCGCCACTCCGCCATGGACTTGACCGTCGACGATCATCGGATTGACCAACTTGCCGCAATCCTCGGCGACGACGAAGTGTTCGGTCCGCACCGCCAACGTATCCGGGTCGATCTCGACCGCGGCGATATGGGTCGCTGACGACGTGGTGCCGAACACCGGATCGTAGGTTTTGGTGGCGGCGAGCTCCTCATGCGCCTCGAGCGGCAGCGGCGGCATTTTGGAATAGACGGCGCGCGCAACATCGCGGAACGCCACCGCGCGGTCGGTACCGGCGACGGTGATTGCGCCATTCTCCGCAATAAGATCGGCCACCGAAGCTTCCAGCAGAAAGGATGCGGCATTGAGCATTTTCTCACGCACGGCCTCTGCGGCCAAAGTGCCGGCCCCGCCGGCGAGCACCAAGCTGCGGCTGGCGTAGGTGCCGGTCGAGCCGGACACGGCTGCGCTATCGCCTTGCTTAATGCGAATATCCTCGAAGCGGGCGCCCAGATGGTCGGCGACAATTTGCGCGAGCGTCGTTTCCAAGCCCTGTCCGTGCGATGCGACACCGAACGCGGCGGAAACGGTGCCGTCCTCGTCGACACGGACGCTTGCTGTCTCTGTACCCGTGTTAATCGGCATGCCCGGCGCCACGGGAATGCGCGAGCCGATCCCGGTCAGCTCCGCATAACAGGCAACGCCGATGCCGAGCCAGCGGCCGGCAGCGCGTGCCTGTTCCTGTCTCTTGCGCAAGGTCTCATAATCGATAGTGGCGCACGCTGCGTCCAGGCATTCTTGAAAGGCCGATTTATCCCAAACGATGCCGGACGCGGCTTTGTAAGGGAACTCGGCTGTCGAGACCAGATTTTTGCGGCGGATGTCCTTGGCATCAATACCGAGTTTTCTTGCCGCCATGTCCATCAGCCGTTCCATGACGAAGGTGGAGATCGGGCGGCCGACGCCGCGATAGGGGCCGGTCGGCGCTTTTGACGTCGCGACCGCGCGCACGCGCCCGCGATAATTTTCAATCCGATAGGGCCCGGGGAGGAAACTCACGACCTGCACCGGCTCGAGCGCTGCGGTCCACGGATAGATCGAATAGGCGCCGACATCGCCGATGACTTCGGCGCGCAATGCCAGTAGGCGCCCTTCGCCGTCGAGCGCCAACTCGGCGTCCGCGATCTCGTCAAAACCCTGGCTGCTGGCGATGAGATCCTCGAGCCGGTCGCTGGTCCATTTTACCGCCCGGCCCAGCGCCCGCGCGGCCGCGCAGACAAAAATCTCCTCGGGATAGAGCGAACCTTTACCGCCGAAACCCCCGCCGACGTCGCGTGCCAGCACCCGGATCTGCTCGGCGGAAATGCCGAACGCAAGCGCCAGCGCGTCGCGTACAATGCCGGGCACCTGCGTGGCCGAATGCAGCGTCACCGCTCCGCTTTCAGGTTCGTATTCGGCGAGGCACGCCCGCGGCTCGATCGCGGCCGGAGTCTTGCGGTGCATGCGAAAGCGGCCGCCAACCCGTATCGCCGCCGACGCGAAGGCTTTATCGACGTCGCCGCGCTTGAACTCGCGGCTGACCAGCACATTCGTACTCGCCTCGTCATGCAACAACGGGGCGCCTTCGCTGGCGGCTTGTTCCGGGTCGCCGACGACGGGCAGGGGGTCGTAATCAATAGCGATGCGTTCGGCGGCATCTTCGGCCTGGTACCGGCTCAGAGCGACAACGCCGACCACCGGCTCTCCGACATAGCGCACCTTTTCGCGCGCAAGCGGAAAGATGGGCGTCGCGTAGTAATTGATCATGCGCGAAGTGGCGACCAGCGGGTTGACCAACCCGCTTAAATCGTCGGCGGTGAAGATCGCGATCACGCCCGCCGACGCACGAGCCTCCTCACAATTGACCGTGCGAATGCGCGCGTGGGAATGGTCACTGCGGCGAAAGGCTACGTGCAGGACCCCGGCCACCCGGCAATCGTCGGTATAGGCGCCTCGCCCGGTCAGAAGTCGCGGATCTTCAGTGCGCTTAATCCGGGCGCCAATCAGTTTCGGCCGGGCGTGGATCGCGGCCGCTTCATTCATAGGCGTCGGCGCCTTTGCGCAAGCTTTCCCATTGCGCTTGGTCGTGGCCGCACAGCACAGTTGCGCCCGCCGCTTCAATGCGCCGGACTTCGGCCAGCGATTTGACCAGCGCATCCGGGTCGCGGGTGTTACGCGGAATAATGCCGGTATCGAGCGTCGAGCGTAGGCTCACCGTGTCGGAGGCAAGAAGAAACGTGCCGGATTTTTCCAGCGCCACGAGTGCGCCGATTGTTCCGGGTGTGTGTCCGGCAAGGGGAATAACCACGATCTTTCCATCGCCGAACAGATCGCGCTCGCCCTCGATTGTGTCGGGCGCCGAGGTCTGTTCCCACTCAGCGGCGATATAGCCCGCCACAAGCGCGTCCGGCGCGCGCGCCGCCTCGACTTCTTTGGCATGAATGACGAATGTTGCGCGCTTGAAAAAGGTGTTGCAGCCGCAATGGTCGGCGTGCAGGTGTGAGCACACGACGACATCGATGTCATCGCAGCCGAGTCCGACTTCACCGAGTGCGGTGACGACGTTGTCCTCCGGCGGCGCCATCGGCGTCATGATCTTGGCAAGGCCTGCCCAACGCGCTTGCGGGTCCTTCGCCGCGTCCGGGTGGCAGCCGGTGTCGAACAGCACGTTGCCCTGGCGGTGACGAAGAAGAATGCAGGACACCGGGACATCGAGAGTCTCGCCGCGCGGCGCATTGGCGTCGTACATCGCCTTGCGAACGCGCAAACGCCCGCCCGAAAGAACGTGCATCTTCATCGGATCGGCCACCCGCTAGGTATGCCGGACGTACCGTGTAAGCGGGCGAGCGGCGTCAGCCCCGATTTACGATGTGGTCTTTTCCGTTCCATTCCCGAGCCGCTTGATACATAGCGTGAAATGCCTGTTCCGTCGCAGCATTGATCTCGATGACTTCGAGCATGCCGGGGAGTTCGCGTCCGGTATCGAAATAAATCACGCGGCAACCTAACGGATCGGGCGCGGTATCGGTAAACGCTTCCGCGTAGCCTAGCGACCGGTAATGCGCCTCCGCCTTTTCGAAATCGCGTGCGCCGATCCCCCAATGATGGAAGCCGTGCGCTCCGCGCGCCTTCAGCGTTTCACGAAAGACCGATGGCTCCTCGTCATGCTGCTGGATGAGTTCGACCTGGAGATCGCCGCTGTAAGCGAGGGCGAGGCTGAAATGCGCCTTGGTCGGGATGCCACGATAGCGGCCTTTCGGCGGCACGAAAGGGCCAATCAGAAACCACGGACCGACGTGCAAAAGCTCGCTATAGCGGCGCATTTCCGCTTCGATATCGGCGACCGAATAAGCGATTTGGATGAGGCTGTTGTCGCGCGGGCCAAAACTGAAATTGTCCATGACTGTCTCCGGTGAGCGACCGCTCTAGCCAATGACCATTCTCCGCGGCCGCACGCACTTTAGTTGTCGAGAAAGGCGACGCATCGGGTCCAGCCGGCGGAAGCCGCGTAAATCTTGACCGGGAAACAGCACACCTTGAATCCGAACGGCGGAAGCTGTTCAAGATTCGTGAGCTTTTCCATATGGCAGTACCCGATCTCCCGCCCGGCCTTATGGCCCTCCCAAATGATGCCGGCATCGCCGCTCTCGGCAAAACGCTTGCGCGTGAATGAGAACGGAGCGTCCCAGCTCCAGCCGTCGATGCCGGTGACGCGGACGCCCTGCCTGGTCAGATAGAGCGTCGCTTCGCGGCCCATGCCGCAGCCTTTGTCGATAAAGTTCGGCTGTCCATAGGCGGTTCCCGCCGCCGTATTCACCAGCACTATGTCGAGCGGCTTGAGCGTGTAGCCGATACGCTCGAGTTCACGGCTCACGTCGTCGGCCTTGCACACGTATCCGTCCGGCTTGGAGCGAAAGTCGAGTTTCACGCCGTCGGAGAAAAACCACTCGAGCGGCAACTCGTCGACTTTCAGCGACGGCTTGCCGCCGTCCATGGTGCTCGCGAAATGCCAGGGTGCGTCGAGATGCGTGCCATTGTGCGTCGTGATCGTCACCCGTTCCATGGCTGCGCCTTCGCCCGCCGGAAGCTGTTCCGGCCTGAGCCCGGGAAACATCGACGCAAATTCCTTGGCGCCTTCTTTGTGGTCGATATAGCTGATGCTCGGCAGCATGCTCGGGGGATCGGAAGCAATTCCGGCCTTAAGTGCCACCGAAAGGTCGACAATCCGCATGCAACGTCCTCCCCCTCTTGTTGACTTCACGGTCCTAGCTTTTTGACAACGTACGGCACTTTACGCGATAGGCTCAACCGTCCGGTGCAAATACCGCCTAAGCGCGGGGCGGCGCTTCCGAGGCGCGCGGCGCTCGCCTATGCTCGCAGCAAACCGCGAATGCGCGAAGGGAGACAATCTTGGGTTTTGTCGAAAGGAAAACCCGCCTTGTGACAAGCGGTGCCGGTCACCGCTTGGTTGCCGGTGCGAATGTGCTCATTGCCGGCCGGAACGAACGTTGATGAGCAGATTCGGCATCGGTCAAGCGGTCCGTCGGGTCGAAGATCAGCGCTTCACGACCGGTGCAGGCCAATATGTCGGCGATATTGAACTCCCTCGGCAATGCTCCGGTATCGCCGTGCTGTCGCCGCACGCCCACGCGCTGATCAAACGCATCGATGTGAGCGCGGCGAAAGCCGCGCCCGGAGTTGTTTGTGTCCTCACGGGCGCCGATGCGGCCGCCGACAAAATCGGAGGCATCCCGCCGTTCTTCATGCCGGAAAACTGGGGTGGCCCAAAGGGGTTTGCCACGACTCGTCCGTTGCTCGTCACCGACCGCGTCCGCTGCATGGGCGATCATGTGGCGTTCGTGGTCGCCGAGACCGAGGCGCAGGCGCGCGATGCGGCCGAGCTTGTCAACGTCGATTACGAACCGCTGCCGGCCGTCGTCGACCTCGAACAGGCCGCGCTGGATAAGGCGCCGAAAATTTGGGACGACTGTCCGAGCGGCAATATCGGCGCGACCATCGCCTTCGGCGACAAGGCGGCGACCGACGCGGTGTTCGCCATCGCCAAACACGTCGCCTCGGTCCGCCTCATCAACAACCGCGTGACTGCTAATCCGATCGAGCCGCGGTGTGCGCTCGGCCTGTGCGATGCGGCGGATGGCCGATACACGCTCTACACCACCTCGCAGGATCCGCACAGCGTCCGCTCGGCATTGTCGGCGCACGTTTTCGGCGTGCCGGAATCGAAAATCAGGGTCGTCTCGCCCGACGTTGGCGGCGGGTTTGGCATGAAGGCGAACCTTTACGCCGACGATGCGCTCGTGCTGTGGGCGGCACGACGCTGTGGCCGGCCGGTGAAATGGACCGCGACGCGTAGCGAAAGCCTGCTCTGCGACAATCACGCCCGCGATCAACTCGTTTACGCCGAACTGGCGCTGGACGAAAACGGCAAGTTTCTCGCCATTAGGTCGCGAGCCTATCAAGCGCTGGGCGCTTATTGGTGGGGCGCGGCCACCGCCCCATTGTTCTGGTCGCTCATGTTCGTTCCAAGTCTCTACGATGTGCAGACCATGCACGTCAGCACCCGCGCGGTGTTCACCAACACAACGCCCACGTCAGTGTATCGCGGGGCCGGGCGCCCGGAGGCGATCTATCTAATCGAGCGGCTGGTCGAGCGCGCAGCGCAGGTGACCGGCATCGATCGCGTCGAGCTGCGGCGCCGCAATCTGATCTCGCCGGCGGCGCTGCCCTATACGACGCCGACGCATCATACCTACGACAGCGGTGACTTCGAGAAGCTGATGGACCAGTGTTTGGCGCTTGCTGACTGGGACGGTTTCCCTGCCCGGCGTAAGGAAAGCAAGCGGCGAGGTAAGCTGCGGGGACGCGCGGTCACGCCCTACATCGAACTGGGCGGCGTCATGAACGATCGTATGGAAATCAGGTTCGATCCGGGTGGCATGGTCACCATCATCGCCGGTACGCATTCCCACGGGCAAGGACATGCCACGGCGTTTGCTCAGCTGGTCGCCGATTGGCTCGGTGTGTCGTTTGCGGCGATCAACTACATCCAGGGCGATACCGAGAAGGTGGCGTTCGGCCGCGGCACCTACGCGGCGCGAAGCTCATTGGTCGGCGGCAACGGCTTGCGCATGGCCGCCGACGCGGTGATCGCCCGCGGCAAGCAAATGGCTGGCGCGCTCATGGAGGCGGCACCGGACGATATTGAATTCAACGCCGGCACTTTCACGGTGATGGGGACCGACAAGCAAATGTCGATTGCGCAGGTGGCCGGCGCTTTCTTTGCCCCCGCTGGGCCGGTGATGAAGCTCGGTCTCGGTTTGGATGGGGTGGGAACGTGGTCTGGCGTGCCGGGGGGCGCGCCGAACTATCCGAACGGCTGTCAGGTCTGCGAAGTCGAGGTTGATCCCGACACCGGTGCCGTCCGCATCGATCGCTTCGTCGCCATCGACGACCTCGGCATGATCATCAATCCGATGATCTGTGAGGGGCAGATCCACGGCGGCATCGCCCAAGGCGTCGGTCAGGCGCTGTTCGAAAACATCGTCTTTGACGAGCAGTCCGGTCAGCTGATGACCGGTAGTTTTCTCGACTACGGCATGCCGCGCGCCGACGATTTTCCCGAATTCGTGTCCGAACTTGTGGAAATTCCCGCCAAGACCAACCCCTTGGGCATCAAGGCCATCGGTGAAGCCGGAACCATTGCGGCGCCGCCAACTGTCGTCAACGCCGTCCTCGATGCGCTTCGCGAAGTCGGCGTCGATCATGTTGATATGCCGCTGACCCCCGCTCGCATCTGGCAGGCGAAAGAGGCGGCGAACGGCAGGCAAAAGAGTTAGCCGTGGCTTTCGGCCGGCCGGCGGCGAAATGGGCGAGGCGGCGCACAAAGCCTGTCATTCGCGAACACAAAATTCCCTCGCCCGACAGCAAGCCCTACATCGCGGTTGAAGGGCCTGACCGGAATCTGTGGTTCTGTGAAAACGGCGCCGGAAAGATCGGCTGCTTCGATCCGCGCGCGCATACCTGGCGCGAATTCCCCCTACCGGACACGGCCAGCGCTCCGATCGGGATTGCAGTCGGCGGCGATCAGAATCTTTGGTTCACGGAGAAGGCGGGCAACCGCATAGGACGCATCACCCCGGCGGGCGAGCTTACCGAGTTCGCGCTGCCGGGCGCGCACGCCGGCCCGGACGGAATTGTGCTCGGGCCGGACGGCAATGTCTGGTTCTCGGAAGCTGAGTGCGACAAAATCGGGCGGATCACGCCGGAGGGCCGAATAGTGGAGTTCAGCACCGGAATCACCCCTGGAAGCCGGCCGCTGTCTCTCGTCGCCCGCGGAGACGAGCTCTGGTTTAGCGAATCAGGCGGCGGCCGCGTCGCGCGGATTACAATGTCGGGCGAGGTCAGCGAGTTTCGGCTGCCGAGCCCGAGCAGCGGGCCGCGCGCCATGGCTTTGCATCCCGACGGGAGCATCTGGTTTGTCGAAACCGGCAGTTACGCGATCGGCCGTTTGGCGGCGGACGGCGGCGTTGTCGAATTTAAGGTGCCGACGGCCGACGCTTCCGTGCGCGGCATCGCGGTTACTGCAGACGGCGATGTTTGGTTTACTGAAAATTTTGCCAACAAGATCGGGCGAATTGATGCCAATGGCCGCCTCATTGGCGAATACGCCATTCCGACGCCCAAAAGTGGCGCGCGTTGCATTGTTGCCACGGGGGAGGGGCGCCTGTTTTTCACGCAATATGATGCCGGACTGATCGGCGAAATCGTCATTTAAGCGCCCATGAAATGAATATGACGGCCGACCTCCCCGGGCGGCTGCTCTTGCGAAAAACCGGACTACTCGCTAAATAGGCGGCATCGAGTTTTCGGCCGAACGACTAGGCCACGCAGCGACGACAACCGCGCCTGACTACGATCCTTCACCAAAAATTCGAGCGAACCGGGTCGCGCTTTTTTGCGCGGCTCAAATGCTGATTCTATAAAGGAGTGTCCCGTGAGCAACGGAACAGTGAAATGGTTCAACGCGCAAAAGGGTTATGGATTTATCCAACCCGAGGGCGGCGGCAAGGATGTGTTCGTCCACATCAGCGCCGTCGAGCGCGCCGGCCTGCGTGAGCTGCGTGAAGGCCAGCGAGTCGCGTTCGAAGTTGTGGTGGATCGCAAGACCGGCAAATCGGCCGCCGAGAATTTGAAGACCGTCTAATATCTTCGGGCGAGACTGCGTATGCAGTCTCGCCCTTTATATGAATGGTGCTTGTCGAGAGACGGCTATCTGCGATAGCCCGAGGCGCTATTTCATTTTCGGCACATTGGCTGCCGGCCCCTTTTTCAATTGTCGCATTTCCGCTCGCCGACGATGGCGTCTCGTCGGCAGGCACCGTCCGCGACTTACGTTGGCCCGGCCAATCCTGGGATCGGCACGCCGACGAGCTGGGCGATCAGAAACAAGTTTAGCAATATCACGATGCCGGCGGCGAAGGTGGCCGTAACCTGGGTCAGACGGCTGTTGGTAAAATTCCCCATGATGTCGGACCGGCCGGTGAAGATGATGAGCGCGATCATGGGCAGCGGCAATGCGATGCTGAGCACGACCTGACTGACGACCAACGCGTTCGTTGCGTTGACTCCAATGCCGACTATCACGACAGCTGGCACCATGGTCACCAGCCGGCGCAGCCAGATCGGGATGCGAAAGCCGACGAAGCCTTGCATGATCATTTGGCCGGCCATCGTTCCGACGGTCGAAGCAGAAATTCCCGAGGCAATCAGCGAGAGCAAAAATACCGCCGCTGCACCAACGCCAAAGAGCGGCGTCAGGGTGTGGTAAGCGGTTTCGATTTCGGCCACTTCCGGATGGCCGGCGTGAAAAGCGCTGGAGGCCATCATCACCATCGCCACATTGACCAGCCCGGCGATGGTCAGTGCGATAATCACTTCCTGGTTGGAGAAGCGCACGAGCTTCCGCCGCTCGCCATCGTCACGCACCGGCATACGCGCCTGTGTCAAACCGGAATGCAGATAAACCGCGTGCGGCATCACGGTTGCGCCGATAATGCCCACGGCGAGCAGCAACGCTTCCCCGTTGGCGATCTGCGGCACGACGCTATGCGCCGCCGCCGATGCCCAGTCGATCGGCACGATAAACATCTCGACCAGGTAACAAAGCGCGATAATGCTCACCATGCTGCCGATGATCAGTTCGATCGGGCGAAAGCCGAAATTCTGAAACATCAGCAGGACGTAGGTCGCAATGGCGGTAACCACCATTCCGGCGAAGAGCGGCAAATGGAATAACAGTGACAGACCGATGGCGCCGCCCAAGAATTCAGCGAGATCAGTGGCCATGGCCGCTATCTCGCTGATCCCCCACATCACCAATACCGTAGGCTTGGCAAATTGCGCCCGGCACACCTCCGCGAGGTTATGGCCGGTAACGATGCCGAGCTTCGCCGACAGCGCCTGAAACAGCATGGCGATGACGTTGGCGAGCAGCACCACCCAAAGAAGGCCGTAACCGAATTTCGCCCCAGCCTGGATGTTGGTAGCAAAATTGCCCGGATCGACGTAGGCGATTGAGGCGATAACGGCCGGACCGGCGAACACAAGGTAGTCGTGCCATCCGCCGCCTCTACCTGCCAGCACGTGCTGCGCAGTAGCAACTGTGCGTTCCGACAGCGAACCCGGGCGCCCCGCGTAATTGCTCATTTCAGCCGACATCCAGTATAAGCTAGAAAGTGTATACATGACACCCTGTTACGTCAATGGATACAAACTATAGCATTGGCTATATTTTGACACGAGGCGAAAAATATGTTCGTCGGTGGCGTCGGGCGCAGGCCTAAGTGCCGTGCCGCGGGTGTGGCCATGAACGATACGAGACGAAGCAAGCGCGCTGCGGCCCCGGAACGGCTTCCCGCGGAAGGCACACAAGCGAGCCGCTTCGGCAAAACGCGAACGGCGCAGTCAACCGCGCTGCTGGAGGATTACGTCGAACTCATCGCCGATTTGATGGCGAGCGCCGGTGAGGCGCGGCCGACGGATATCGCCCGCCGGCTCGGCGTTTCTCACGCCACCGCAGTGAAGACGATTGCGCGCTTGAAACGCGCCGGGTTGGCGACAGCACGCCCGTATCGCGGCGTGTTCCTAACCGAGAAGGGGCAGGCACTCGCCGACCGCGCGCGCACCCGTCATCGTCTGGTGGTGGACACGCTTTGCGCGCTCGGCGTACCGTCGGAGTCCGCCGAGGCGGACGCTGAGGGCATCGAACACTACGTTTCAGAAATCACGCTGAAAGCATTCGCGCATTTCTTGCGGGCGCGCGGCTGAACGGCGATGTCGTCATCGTGGCGACACGCGGCGACGCTTAAACGGCATGATCGGTCAGCGCGCCAACGATGTCGTCGACGATCTCCTCAACGAGTGCCTTGTCGTCACCCTCGCCCATGACACGGATGACCGGCTCAGTTCCCGACGGCCGCACCACCAGCCGCCCATGCCCGTTGAGCCGCTGCTCCGCGTCTTCAATCGCCGAGCGCACCTTGGAGTTTTCCAAAGGTTTGCCGCTGCGATAGCGCACGTTTTTGAGCACCTGCGGCAAAGCCGCGAAACGATGGCAGACCTGCGAAACCGGCTTGTTCTGTTTCTTGACCACCGCCAAAAGTTGCAGCGCGGCGACGAAACCGTCTCCGGTCGTCGTGTAGTCGGATAGGATTATGTGCCCTGAGGGTTCGCCGCCGAGGTTGTAGCCGTGCTCGCGCATGTGCTCGAGCACGTAACGATCGCCGACCGGCATGCGCACCAACGCGAGCTTAAGCGATTGCAGATAGCGCTCGAGCCCTAGATTCGACATCACGGTCGCGACCACCCCGGGCTTCGCCAATAGTCCATCGGCGAACCAGCTTTCCGCGATCACCGCGAGCAGTTGATCGCCGTTCACCAGATGCCCCTGCTCGTCGACAATGACGACCCTATCGGCATCGCCGTCGAGCGCGACGCCGATGTCGGCGCGCATCTCCCGGACTTTGCGGCAAAGCGCGTCGGGCGCGGTCGAGCCACATTCGCGATTGATGTTGAAACCATCGGGCTCGACGCCGATGGAGACGACATCCGCGCCGAGCTCCCATAATGCTTCGGGAGCGACGCGGTAGGCCGCGCCGTTGGCGCAGTCGATCACAATGCGCAGGCCTTCAAGCGAAAGATTGCGCGGCAAGGTGCGTTTGGCGAATTCGATGTAGCGATCATGAACGCCGTCAATGCGTTTAGCGCGGCCGAGTTCGCGGCTCTTCGCCAGCCGTTTGGTCATGTCGCTGTCGACTAAGGTTTCGATCTGGTTCTCGACCTCGTCGGACAGTTTGTAGCCGTCCGGCCCGAACAGCTTGATGCCGTTGTCGTCGAACGGGTTGTGGGAGGCGGAGATCATTACTCCGAGATCCGCCCGCATCGAGCGCGTGAGCATGGCGACCGCCGGCGTAGGCATCGGTCCAAGTTGCAGCACATCCATGCCGACCGAAGTGAAGCCGGCGATCAATGCCGTTTCGATCATGTATCCGGAGAGTCGGGTGTCTTTGCCGATGACCACGCGGTGCCGGTCATCGCCGGCGCGGCGAAAGACCAGGCCAGTCGCTTGGCCAACCTTGAGCGCTAATTCCGGAGTGATCACGCCATTGGCGCGGCCGCGAATCCCGTCGGTACCGAAATATTTGCGCGCCATGTTCCCCCACCGCCAGCTAGCCAGACGGTGATATTAACCGTTTCCGATTGATGCCTAGCTCAAAAAATATTCAGCAATGTTACCGCGCGGGTAATGGTTCGTCCACCTAAGTCAGGTAAATTTGACAGATGAATCAATGGCGTGCGCACGTCCCGTCTTGGCCAGCGTACCTAGTGATTGTGCTTGTCTCGGGCGTGCGGCGGCGGCTGAGTGACCGAAACCGGATCGGAACCGGGAAACGTCTCCTCAAGTCCGCGTTCTAGCTTGGCGTCGAGGGTCTTCTTCCGCTCTTCCTCGCGCTCGCCGCGTTTTGCCCTTCCGTTCGCTGCATCGAGGGGTATGGCGGGATGCACTTTTGGCTTCCTTTTCACGTCGTCCGTCATGTTCATCACGATCGTTTGGGCGGCTGGTAAGCCGCGGCTTTCCGACTAACGCCCGGCCGCTTGGCGATGTTCCGATGGCGCGAACGGCACGGCGCTTTGTGCTATCGGAAGAAGGCCAGCACAGCCGGGACCGCCTGCCATGCAAACTATGACTTGTATTGAAGACCTCCGAGAGGCGGCGCGCCGCCGAGTTCCGCGCGCGTTTTTCGACTATGCCGATGGCGGATCCTATGCCGAGCAGACGCTCAACGCGAACAGGGCGGATTTGGAGCGGATCCGGTTGCGGCAACGCATCCTCGTCGATGTTTCACGGCGTAGCACGCAAACGACAATTCTCGGGGAGCCAGTCTCGCTGCCGCTGGCGCTGGCGCCGATCGGCGCCTTGGGCATGCAACACGGCGACGGCGAAATCCTCGCCTGCCGCGCCGCGCAGGCGGCCGGCATCCCTTTCACCCTGTCTACCATGTCGATCTGCTCGATCGAACAAGTCGCCGCCGCCGTCGATAAGCCGTTCTGGTTTCAGCTCTACGTCATGAAAGATCGCGGCTTTGCCCGTTCGCTGGTGGAGCGTGCCGCAGCGGCCAAGTGCAGCGCCCTCGTGCTCACCGTCGATTTGCAAATCCTCGGCCAGCGCCATCGCGACATCAAGAACGGCATGACTGTGCCGCCGCAATGGACCGTCGGCAAAATTATCGACATGGCCACCAAGCCGGCTTGGTTGACGAGCGTGGCGCGCGCGCGGAGCCGGACGTTTGGTAATCTCGCCGGTTACGTCACCGGCAACAAGGAGGATGTCAACTCGCTCTCGGTCTGGATCGCCGGCCAATTCGACACAACGTTGAACTGGAAGGATGTCGAGTGGATCAAGAGCCTTTGGCCAGGCAAGCTCATCCTCAAGGGCATTCTCGACCCCGAGGATGCGCGCGTCGCCGCCAATACCGGGGCCGCGGCGCTGGTGGTGTCGAACCATGGCGGTCGCCAGCTCGACGGGGCGCCGTCCTCGATTTCGGCGCTGCCGCCGATTGTCGGTGCGGTCGGATCGTCGATAGAGGTGCTGTTCGACGGCGGCATCCGCTCCGGTCAGGACATCATGCGGGCGCTCGCCTGCGGCGCGCACGCTTGCCTCTCGGGCCGCGCGTATGTCTATGGTCTTGGGGCCGGTGGAGAGGCCGGCGTCAGGCGCGCCATCGAGATCATGCGCGATGAGTTGAGCGTCACCATGGCGCTGACCGGCGTCAACAGCGTCGATGAAATCGACGGCGGCACCCTGGCTGATTGATCACCGGCCGTCGGCAAACAAGGCGCCTATTTATTCCTCCTTGTAGCCGTAGGCTTGCGCGTTACCCGAGGCGCCGTAATATTTGTACGGCAGGAATTTTCCCGACATGGTCAGTTTCACGCGGTCGCCCTTGGGGTCCGATTGCCGCTCGATCTGCATGTCGAAGTCGATCGCCGACATGATGCCGTCGCCAAATTCTTCCTCGATCAGCGCTTTGAGCGCCGGACCGTTGACCATCACCAGTTCGTAGAAACGATAGATCAGCGGATCGGTGGGCGGCATGGGCACGCCGCGATAGGGCACCTCATTGAGCAGCGCTTGCTCGCTCTTGCTGAGCGCGAACAACTCGGCGGCCTTCGCCGCTTGCGGTTTTGTCAGCTTCATCTGGCCGAGCAACGCGCCGGTGATCAATAGCGGCGACATTCCTCCGATCTCGTCGCATACGTGCCTCCAGCTCCAGCCTTTGTCGCGCTTGATGCCGAGCATTTTTTCGGTCAGTTCGGCTCGCGTCATGGACATCTCCTTTGGCTGTGGCGGCCCTGCCGGCGCAGGGCGCCTTTTAAACGAGCAATTGCTGTGCCATGACGCGGCCCAAACCTCAGCCTCACATCGGCGGGTTGACCCCGTTGCGGCCGACCACGACGCGTCCCGCTTCCACGCTACCGTCCGCGAGCTTTTTCGCGGCCACGATGAAGATTTTCTCGCCCGATTTGAGATCGCTGACGGCGGCCGGCGCGAATATCACGACTTCGACATTCGCTGGCACAACGAATTTCTTCTCGCCGTCTTTGTATTTGAGGACAAGTTCTTTGCCGGCGGCGCTCGTGACTTCGCTGTCGATATTGGCGTTGGTCATAGTGCTGTTGGGCATCAGGTCCCAGGGCCGGTGGCCTTCGCCGGTCCCGCGCATCGCCTCGGGGAAAATATGGATTTCCACGGCTTTCTGGGTGCCGTCCGGCTGCGGCATCGCGGTGATGCCGACGAACACGCCTTGCTTGACATCGGCGAGCGATTTGCGATCGACGGCAAGAACCTTGGCGTCGTCGGTAAGTTTGACCTTGATCGAATTGCCGTCCCGGCCTTTGACATTGAGCGTTTGGCCGTCGACGTTCTCTATCGTGCCGCGCACGCGCACCATCTCCTGGGACCGCGCCGACACCATCGATCCGGAAAAAATGAGTGCAACGAAGGCTGCCGCAGCCAAAACTTGTCGCGTCGTCGCCAACATACTCTTCTCCTGAATCTTCTCACGATCACCGCCCCTCGGCATGGTAGCCAAAGTATTTTGCCGACCATAAACACAACTCGGCTGGCGCCAACACTTCTTCGTTATCGGTTTGGCATCATGCCGGATCCAAGTCGGCTGCGACCAGCGCACGCAATTCGGCGGTGACTTCAGGCTGTTTCCCGAACCAGAGCGCAAAGCCGCGAACCGCTTGGTGCAGCAGCATGCCGAGCCCATCCGCCGTGCGCAGCCCGCGATTTTTCGCGGCCAAAAGGAGCGGGGTGAAATCGGGAACGTATACCAAATCGGCAACGACGGCACCCGCAGGCAAGCGCGTGATGTCGATCGTCAGGTCTGGTTGTCCCTTCATGCCGAGCGTCGTGGTGTTGACGAGAAGCGCGGCGTCGGAAAGCGCGGTCGCGATGTCGTCCCAACGGACCAGCCGCACTCGGTCGCCAAAAGTCCGACGCACCGCTTCGGCGCGGGCGGGTGTGCGGTTGACGACGGCGATTTGTTTCAGCCCGCGCGCCAAAAGACCGTGGATGACGGCGCGCGCCGCGCCGCCGGCGCCGAGAACTAGCGCATTGCCTGTGGTTTGCTCCCACTGCGGCACGCAGGCGTCGAGATTCTCCAGGAAGCCTTCGACGTCGGTATTGGTCGAGCGCAGAATACCGTCCGCAAACCACAGTGTGTTGACGGCGCCCACCGCGCGCCCCCGCTCATCAGGCTCGGACAGCGCCAATGCGGCTTCCTTGTGCGGCACCGTTACATTGGCCCCGACATAGCCGCGTGCGGCAAGCGAGGCGATGAAAGATGCGAATTCCTCGCGCGGCACAAGTTCACGCCGGTAGTCGCCAGCAATGCCATAATGCTTGAGCCAATAATTATGTATGAGCGGCGAGCGCGAATGCTCGACCGGCCAGCCGATGACGCAGGCTGCGCGCATATTCGTGACTACGCCTCGTCGGCCACAGGATTGCGCAGCACGCCGACGCCCGGGCATTCGATTTCGATGACGTCTCCAGGCTTCAGCCAAATCGCGGCTCCGGGCTTGGATTCTTTTTTGACCGGTGTGCCGGTGCTGATGATGTCACCCGGTTTCAGCGTCATGATTTTGGTGATGTAGACAATCAGATCGGCGAACGAAAAAACCATATTGTCCGTCGTTTCATCCTGCGTGACTTCGCCGTTTTTACGCACAACCAGGTGCAAAGGTTTCGCCAGGTCGACCTCGGTTTCGATCCATGGCCCGATGCTGCCGCTAGCGTCGAAGTTCTTACCCTGGGTCACGTTGAACCGGCCGTGACGGAGCCAATCGCGGATCGTTCCTTCGTTACATAACGTCAGCCCCGCGATCATCCCGGGCGCAGCGTCCTTGGCGACGTTTTTGCACTCGCGGCCGATGACCATGGCGATTTCGCCCTCATAGTCGAGCTGCTCGGAAATTTTCGGCCGGATGAGGTTTTGGCCGTGGCCGACGAGGGAATTCGGGGCGCGGTAGAACATGCTCGGATATTTTGGATTCTCGGCGAGGTCGTAGTCCTTGCCGCGGTTGGCATAGTTGATGCCGACGCAGAGAATTTTTTCCGGGGCGGCCAATGGCGGCAGCAGTTCGACTTCCGAGAGCGGCAGGTCCGGGCGCACGCCGCCGATGACGGTTTTGGCTTCGTTCAAAGCCCCGGCGCGGAAGACGTCGAGAAGACTGCCGAACCGGCTTAACCGCGAGCGTAAATCGACGACGCCATCGCCGACGACTGCGCCAAAGCTGGGCCGGCCGCGCATTTTGTAGCTTGCTAGCCGCATATCGCTTCCCCTCTAGTGTCCCGATTCCGAAGTTCGCATGAGCATGCGCACCCTGGTTTGCGAACTTCGGAATCAAAGGGACACTAGCAACGTATTGATCTAGTGTGGCTTTGGTTCAGAAGTCCGCATAACGAGCTTTCGGCAAGAATGATGCGGACTTCTGAACCGCCACACGAGGCGATGTGTTAGAAGTCGCCGCAGCAACCGTCAACGGCGACAAAGCATGCCCCTCCGCGATCCGGTCTTTGATCCGCCTTTCAACGTGGTACGCGCCAGCCATGTCGAGCTGGGAGTCCGCGATCTCGGCCGCTCCCGCGCTTTCTACGTCGACTGCCTTGGGCTTTTGGTCAGCGGTGAAACTAAGGACGCTCTTTACTTACGCGGCATAGAGGAGCGCGGCCACCATTCGATCGTCCTCCGCCGCTCGCGCGAGGCCGACGTGCGCGCGCTCGGCTTTCGGCTTGCGAGCGAAGAGGATCTCGATCGCGCCGCGTTCTGGTTCGGCCGCCGGAACCTGCCGGCCGCGTTTCCCGACATTCCGCATCAAGGCCGTACCTTGCGAACCGCCGATCCGCTTGGCATGCCGCTTGATCTCTATGCGCAAATGGATCGGGCCGAATGCATGCTGCAGAAATATGACTCCCATCGAGGTGCGCGTATCCAACGCATTGACCATCTCAACTGCTTTACGCCGGACGTCCAGCAGAGTTACGACTTCTATTGTGAACTCGGCTTCCGTCTGACTGAGTACACGGAAACGGACGGCGACGATCCCAAGCTTTGGGCTGTATGGATGCAGCGCAAGGGCAATGTGCACGACCTGGCGTTCACCAACGGTTTTGGCCCGCGCCTGCATCACATCGGGCTGTGGACGCCCGGCGTGCTCGATATCATTCACATTTGCGACGTAATGGCGACTTGCGGGTATCTTGCCAATATGGAGCGCGGACCGGGCCGCCACGGCATTTCCAATGCGTTCTTCCTTTACGTTCGCGACCCCGATGGGCATCGAGTGGAGTTGTTCACCTCCGATTATCTGACCGTCGATCGCGATCACGCGCCAATCCGCTGGTCGCTCCGCGATCCCCGGCGGCAAACTTTGTGGGGTCACCCGGCACCGGCGTCATGGTTCAATGAAGGGTCGCTGTTCGCCGGCGTGGCGCCGCGCGAGCCGGTGCTTGCCGCACAGCCGATCGTGGCGATGTAGCTCCGCTTTCACGCTTGCACGGTTTGCTTGCGATGGGCGAGTTCGCCTTCAAGGCGGGCAATGTTGTCGAACAGTCGCGCCGTCGCCAGACGCAGAAAATAGAACCCGAATGTGGGGTTCTGGTAATACAATTGCTCGACCTGCTCATAGGTGATCGACAGCACCTTGCCGTCCTCGATGCACTCGAGCGTCGCCGTCCGCCGGTTATCCGGGGACAACATCGCCAGTTCACCCACAACTTCGCCTCGCGCGATCTCGACGCCGAGCTCGACGAGCATATAGCGTCCGGTTACGGTACAGAACATTTCGTCCGCCGGCTCGCCCTTGGCGAACAAGAGATCGCCTTTGTGAAAATACTGTTCAGCCATGAAGGGCTTGAGCCAGTCCAGCGAAGGTTTGCCCCGAGTGGCGTCGCGCACACCGCGGATCAGAAGGAGCATTTGATAAAGGCGATAGGCGTTAATGGGCAACGCGAATGCTTGCAACAGAAGTGGAACGAAGGCGTGCGATAGCGCGAAGTACACGATCAAAAAACAATTGGTGACGATGGCGAGGCTGCGCAGCGGGACCATCGTCTTGGTCGAAGCGGTGGCAACGATAAATAGGGATGCGCTGCTATTTACCAAATCGGTCCAGTGCATGAACGCTCTCCGCTACGTTAACGCGATAGCCGCTCGAGTTCGTGATC
>Ga0335078_10002874_pt1 | contig 25886 bp, 24 predicted proteins | sample Lox_Sample_32_FD_206711 | JGI IMG/M metagenome (GOLD analysis project Ga0335078, IMG submission 206711) | Soil microbial communities from Loxahatchee National Wildlife Refuge, Florida, United States - Lox_Sample_3.2 | ecosystem: Environmental > Terrestrial > Soil > Wetlands | place: USA... | reverse complement strand
TGGGGACTTTTCTTGGGCGGTTGAACTGGGGAGAACGGCAGATTGTAGAGAGGAGGAGTATGGCGCACCTTTCCGATGAATGATTCAACGGGCCACCCCTCGGAGGCTCCAAGAAGGTATTCCTTTCAGGAGGGCAAATGGTCGATTTCCCCTCCCTGCAAATCAATAGGTTACAGAGGCAGAAAAACAGACCCTTTCTTGAGGGGGCAAAAACCCCGTCAAAGGTGTGAAGGAACTCGCCGTGGGTGCGCCAGAGCCTGTTGGTATGCGCGGGTAGGTTCGCGGATAGAAACCCTGGTCACGGTCATGCGAAGTGTGACCACCCTTCGCGGTGTATCATGTCGGCCATATGGGAACGATTCCAACGCCACCACCTCAACCACAGCCTCAACCTCTGCCGACTACACCACCACCGCCAGTGTCCTTCGTCGATGCTGAAAAGCACTATCGCGAGTTGCTCAGCTTCTTCAAGAATCTCGTCTGGGTCGCTGGAGGCTTGTTCGTGATTGCCGGTGGTCTTTTCTACAGCAACCTTCGAGACATACGCAAAGATGCGAAGGACGAAGCTATTCGCGTCGCCACAGATGAGTCACGCGACGCAGTGAAGAAAGCCTTCGAGGAAGAACATGTCAAGAAACTCGTCGAGGACGTTGCGAAAGAGAAAATCAGCGCGGTCACCGACGAGATGGTCGCTCAAAAGGTCAACGCGATTGCGGACAACGTGGTTGAGCAGCACCTCACATCGAAGATTCAGCCAATTGAAGAGAGCATCGTTCTTATCGGTCGAGTTTCTGAATTAGAGACACGAATTCACGGCGGGAGTAGGGTAAGTCTGATTGACCTGATGGGCATCGCGCGGGACGCTCACGACAAGTACGTTCGCGAATTCGCTCAAGCTACCCTGAACACCACAACGAAAAACTACGAGGACTTTTGGGCTGATTCAGTTAAGCAGACTGGCACGAACAGCGCACAGGGTTTACTCAGTGGTCGTTGGGCGAAGCCGGGACAGCCTCAACCAACAGGGACACCCCTGGCTAACGTTGTGTACGCGATCAGAAATAATGATGACCTGAACGTCGTGACACTGGCGTTTCTTTCCTTCCGTGAGCTGACCGGAGAGAAGGTAAAGATGTTCGATTTTTCTGCCGTCAACTCCTGGTGTGACAAACATCAGGGGCAGTGTAAGTAGTTCGCAGCTCCGTGACCCCCATTACGGCGACCGGCTCCCTCCGCCTGGTTACCTCCCGCATCTCATTGCATCCGCGACGCGAGCGATGTTACCAGCAAAAACGCCGGGTACTACCCACGTCAGTGTGATGCAGGCTGAACTGAATAGGCTCAGGACAGAGGGACGAGAGGACGACGGCCCGTGCGCTGAAAGGGGCTATCGTCGAACTGAAACAGATAATTCAGCGGCATCTGCAATGAGCGCCGAGGCTTGAACATGGGAACCGCTAGCGGGTTTCAAAAAATGAGAGCGGCTTCCTGTAGATTCTGGCCAGATGCTGCAACTCCACAAAATCAACCCGGCGCTCACCCGACTCTGACTTCGAGACAAACGACTGGGGTCTGGACAGATACTTGGCGACTTGGACTTGGGTGAGGTGCGCGTCCTCCCGTGCCTGCCGGAGCCGTTTTAGAAAGAGTCTGTATTCCCGGATGTAGATTTTGGTTTTCAGTGGCTGCCTCGGTTGCTTACGAAGCAGTGTTTACAGGGATGTAGATCGGTATCCCAAAATCGAATATCGTTGCATTGCCAGCGAGCAGGTGTACAATTCGTCGCTGGAATCGGTCTCATCCGTTTTCCGCTGTCTCCCCCGAGCTGGTTCGCGATCAGTTCTCAGCGGATGATGGCGATTCAATAGACACATTTCCTTGGGTACCGGAGGAGTTATGCGACGTATTTCCGGCCACGGGGCAAGCCTGATCTCGATATTTGTCGCATTGCTGGCGGTAGGCTGTGGGGGAGGGGGAAGCGGAAGCTCTCAGAGCGCAGCGGTTCTCAATCTAGCTGGGACTTGGCAAGCCAGTACCAACTCTACACTCGGTTTCGACACCTTCCTTTCAGGTACCTTCACGCAAACAGGTACCCAAATTTCTGGCACCATGAGCATCGGCGATTCCCCATGCGCAACTTCTGGAACGTTGAATGGCAGCATAAGTGGTTCCACTGTGACCTTGTCGTTGATGGAGGGTTCGCAAAGTGTGTCCCTCACCGGCACCGCGACCCCGGATGGAAACTCCATCACCGGAACCTACCGAGCCCCATCGGGCGGCTGCACGAATGGAGATTCGGGAACGTTTACTGCCGCGAGGGTCACTTCTACGGTTCTCAATCTAGCTGGGAAATGGGAAGCGAGCACCGACTCCATACTGGGTCTGAGCACCTTCCTTTCAGGCACCTTCATGCAAACAGGTAACCAGATTACCGGATTTATGAGTATCATCAGCGGTTCGCCGTGCGCTGCATCGGGAATGTTGAGTGGTACGGTAAGCGGGTCGAGCGTCACGCTGACGTTGATGATTGCGGGTTTACAAAGTGTGTCCCTCACCGGCACCGCGACCCCGGATGGAAACTCCATCACCGGAACATATCAAGCTCCTGGGACAGCGGGCGATTGCTTCAATGGAGATTCCGGGACGTTTACTGCGACGAGGATTACTTCCAACGCAGGCTGTGCGCTCGTTCCACCGGGGATCGTCAGTTGGTGGCGGGGGGAAGACAATGCACAGGACGCTACGGGTGCAAATCCCGGTGTGTTGGAAGGGGGCGTGACGTTTGGGCCGGGAGAAGTGGGACAGGCGTTTTATCTGGACGGCGGCCCAACTGGCTATGTGAACGTACCCGATTCAATCTCGCTGGACTCTATCACGACCACCCAAAGTGTTGAACTGTGGGCGAACCCGAACCCGATTCCAGTTGGGATTGCGGCCTACTTCTATGCACGAACCGACCCGGGTGTTGCGGAGAGTTTCAACATACTCATGGGAGGAGATGGCACGTTGGCCGTAACCATCGGCACCACCCTGACGGGCACTTCGGTGTTCTTCTCGCAACCCGGCACGATTCAGTTCGGAAAATTTCAACACATCGCGGCTACGGCCGACACGAATACGTCAACGTTGGCGGTGTACCTCAACGGTGCTGAGGTTCCCATGCATATTCAAGTCGGGTCAGCTGCGTTCAGTGGCACCTTCAACGTGGTACCCAATCTATTTTTGGGCCAGTGGAACGCCGGCAGCGGTTTTTTTCCGGGCGTCTTGGACGAGATCAGTTTGTACTCAACGGTGCTTAGCCAGAGCCAGATTCAAGCAATCTTCAACGCAGGCAGTGCGGGCAAGTGTCATTGAAGATTGGGAATGGGGAGTGCTGGGCTTCACCACCTTTTCGCCACAAGTCCTGCCATGGGCCAGAGGTACTGGAAGTAAGCCATGGGGACGCCGACCCGCCACAGGTCAAATGCGGGGTTACGCGACGGTGTTTTCTGGGTACTGCAGTCGGCTTTTAAGGATTTCCCCTGACCCTTGCGCAACTGGTTCGGTTCCCTTCAAAATCGTATCTAATGCCGCGACGGATGAAACTAGCCAGACAGCCAGCGATTCCAGCGAACGATGGCCGTGAGGACGAATTACTGGATGTATCCCTGGTGGGGATCAGCGGAAGGTACATCGAGCTGGAGAAACAGGGAAAACTGGAAGAGTTGCTGGAATTGCAGGAGACCAGGAAGCGGCTATCGGTTGACCTCATGGTTGTGGAAAGTGAGTTGAGCGAGTTCGGGAACCCACTTTGCCTCCTGAATTTCTACGCGAAGGTTCGGAACCGCGCAGGAAAGTTCGACACGCAACTGAAAGCGCGTGCTGCTCGGTTAGAAAAGCAGAGGGCCAAGTTGCGTGGAGACCTTACGAAGATCGAAGGACAGATCTCAAGAATCGAACCACTCCTTTTGACCGTGCCGTTCGCTGACGCTCCCAATGTGGAACGGCCACCGGCGATTAGGATCGGTGAGGATTCCTTCGTGTTGGTGCGAGACTACGAAATAAAACTGGCCGCCGCGGAGGGTCTTTCCGACCTGGACATTTGCAAACGATTGGACTTCAAGCTAGTGCAACCTACGGGCGTCCCCCTCGGAATGCCCGAGCGCTGGAAGGAAGAGTTCGGGGAGATTTGGAAGCGGAGCTACGGCGGTGTGTCTTATGTCGCGGCATACCAATGCCCCGAGACAAAGAACAATGTGCAGAAGATGATTTCGGTAGCGAAGAGTCGATTGCGAATGGGTAGTCGTCTTACCTCGCCGGCGCCATAGCCTTACCCTGAGCTAGCCACCCAGTTCCCACCCAGCCCTCTTATCCTGGTTGCTATCAATTCCTCCGAAAACTTTTCCCTTACCTCAACGTGATTCTGTGAGCCGCCAGGAATAGTGTAGGCCGTGTCTTGATTCCCCAAATTGCGTTCAAGAAGAGGGAAAAGGTTGAAGAGATCAAGTCAAGGATCGAGTCCGGGTTCGGGTCACGAATTGCATAAAAGCGGTTGCAGGTGCTGCCGCTGCATCGCTGATTTGCAGGGACGATGGCTGGATGGACTTGGCCTTAGGACATGCGTTGGGACGTGGGTTCTGTTCATAACCCTGACCTTTCGCACGGTTTCTGCGTATCCGTGGAAGCGCGGATTCCCAACTTGTGGCTCTGGGAGACCAAATCCGGAATTTGCGCACCACGTCTTCGCCGCCTTGATCGTGCACCTGGAACAGAAACTTGGGGAGCGGATTGATTTCGTGGTAGCTGATCAACTGGGTTCGCTGAATGGCAGGTTCCACCAACATGCATTACTAGCGGGCAAAGGCCTGGATCGGTATCCACGGGAAAAAATTGCTGGATGGCTGAATCGAAGGGCTGGATTTGCGAGGGTGTTGCCGTTTGAGAAACCAGCCGCCTATTACCTGGGCCGCTACATCGGACGAGGGATAGTGGAGGCGGAATGGGATGTAAGGGTCGGGAAAGAAAGAGTGGCGGTAAACCAGGATGGATCAGAAGTCGGGCACTCGGTGACCGTGTCCAGCGCCGAGTTGCCGAAGATGCTGTTTCACCAGAGTTTTGCACGACGGAAAAAGTAACCCACAAAAAGGAGAGAAACACATGAGTTATGACGAGCTGTTGGAAGAAGAATTCGATGCAGTCGAAATCGTGGAGACCGCGCCTAGGGGCCTGCGTTGGATTGTGCGATGCCAGGACTGCATCCTGACCAGAAACGGGTGGACGAGTGATCCGGAAGACACTGAAAATTGCTTCTTCAACTCTGTGTTGGACGCCGCCACCTTCTACACAGTTCACTGTGCGCAAGAAAAGGTAGCTTCTAAATTCAACCTGGAATTGAATTTGTTGCACGCCCGTCTGAGGAAGCACTTCGATGCTACCGAATGCTGCGAAATCATGGATAGTGCAGAAAAGGCCCAGTCAGAAAAAGGGGTGTCGCGCTCCAGAAGGGGTCGCAAGATAGCTGTTTAGGAAACATGAGGACACCGGATGAAGACGGGAATAAGTGCCAAGCATCTGAAGCACTTTTACATCGACGGGTCTGGTGAAGGGCCGGATGGCACAGGTTCCGGGTGGGCGTGGATTTATGTGGACAAGGATAAGCAACAAATCGAGCGGCTCGATGGACTCACGTCCAATGAAGCGGAATACAGGGCGTTGATCGGCGTGTTGCAGTATGTCAGCCGTGGCAGTTCCGTGCTGATTTTCACCGACAGCGCCCTGGTTGCGAACCAGTTCAGCGGGAAGTTCCGGGTCAACGAACCCAGGCTCAAGAAACTGCTGGATGAAGCGAAGAGCTTGATCCATGACCGGAACTTGGAAGTCGAGGTGGAGTGGATTTCCCGAACGGAAAATCTTGCAGGAAAGCTGTTGGATCGTCAAAGGAGCATACACCGATGAACAACAAATTGATCGTCACTGGCTACCCTGAGAGAACCGATGCGAACGAACTGCTGGAACTTTTTTGGCCCTATGGACAGGTTTGGAAGGTGGATGTCCGACCGGCCTACGTGCTTATCGAAATGGAAGACGAGCTTGCCGCGGACAGGGCAATGATGCATGTCAAGACCTGCGACGGAAAACGACTGAAGATACGGAAGGCTAACTGGTGACGACCATTGTCGAGAGGGCCGGAGATGCGCGTGAACCATTTGTGGACGCGAACAGAGTAGCAGCGCATCTGAACATCACTCACCGTCAGACCTTGGAGATGACGCGGCGGGGTGTCCTTCCCGGACACGCCCTTGGGGTAGGCACAAGCCGGAGGACATGGCGGTATCGCCTGAGCGAAATCGATGCGGTCGTAACTGCGGGTTCGAAGAAAGCATCGGGAAGGGCTACTGGCCACGGTTCCGCCTCAAGTACACTGGCTGCGGCAGTCCCCAAGTAGCCAGAAAAGGAAAATTCTGATGGCTAAGGAATCACGGGGATGGTTCAGGAGGAAGAGAGGGAAATTGGTGTTTTGCTGGATTTCGGCTGAAGGCCGGGAACGCTCCAAGGTGATAGGGCCAGCCGACATGTCGGACACGGAAGGCTGGACTAAAGTCGGGGAGCGCGGGCTGGGCAGGCTCGTCGGCAAGCCGTTGGAGCACCAGTTCACACTGGGTGAAATCACTGCCCTGTACCTCGCCTACGGAAAGAAAAAGACGGGGGAGGACAAGGCGGAATCGACGAAAGACCTGCATGAACAGCTTGTCAAGAGTTACATCGTTCCGGGATTTGGAGATCATGTGGCTAAGGAGATCGAGCCACTTGAAATCCAGAACTGGATCGATGGCCTGTCAAAGGGCATCCGCCCCAAAGTCAGGAGCCTCCTGTCGGCGATCTACAGGTACGGGCAGAAAATCAACAAAATTCCGCGCCGGGAGGAATGCAATCCCATGCACTGGGTCAGCGTCGGAGCCGGAAGTGATTACGAAGCAGTGGTAGTGACGCCGGAGCAGGCGTGGTCTATCGCGGAGAACCTGCCGCTGTACGAACGCACAGTTGTCATCACCGACGCGGCTACCGGCTGTCGAATCTCGGAATGCCTCGGACTGAAATGGTTGGATGTCGAATGGGAGAGAAACCAGATCAGTGTGCGGCGTGCTTGGGTGAGGGGCAGAATTGGGCCGACAAAGTCAAAGGCCAGCAAAGCTCCGGTTCCGATGCACCCAATCCTGGCCGCAATCCTCGAAAGCTGGCGGAAGGAAACCCCCTATGCCAAGGATGAGGATTGGGTTTTTCCGTCCCTCAAGCTGAGAGGAAAGCAGCCGAGGACGGCAAGCACGATGGTAGCCGATTACATTAGGCCAGCTGCGGTAAGACTCGGGATCATAAACGAAGATGAACCCCGATTCGGATTCCACAACTTCCGTCACAGTCTGGCGACGTTCTTGATCTCCGAGGGACGGAACCCGGACGTAGTGCGGCGGATGCTGCGTCAAAGTCAGATTGCCACAACGCTCATCTACACGCACATGGATTCCGAGAGAATCGGTGCTCAGGGTCGTATGCTTGGGCGCATGTTGCCCAAAACCGAGGCAGTTCAGTAGCAAAACGGGGGCGTCAACGGGGGCTGCCGAGAATGGGAATGGATGAGATTCCGGAAGCAACTCCCGTGTTATGATTTGGTTCTCACGGTGTGAGCGGGAGTAGTTCAGCGGTAGAACGCCAGCTTCCCAAGCTGGATGTCACGGGTTCGATCCCCGTCTCCCGCTCCATCTTTCCAATCACTTAGTGAAGGAGCTTGCCGGTGATCATCGACTTCCCGCGAGCAAGACGCCCGGTGCGTAAATGAGCTTGGATTTTACAACAATACCCCTGGTAGTAGAGCGTGGAATCGACCCATACTGCCGTATCGTTGCAGCACTACCCGCCGTGGTCCGCCCTCCGAAAAGTGCGCGAGAGAGACGACGGGGCTTCAAGACGCCGCGAGCTACCATTCGCCTAGACGTTTTTTCCATGAACTGGGGTGGTGTATTTGTCCTCCGATGACGATTACCTGGGAATCGACTGTCAGGTTGCCAATCGTCACCTTGTACTTGCAGCGTTCGAAATGGGAGGGCGGAAGCGGATCGACTGTGGGAGCGGCGCTCGATTGATCGAAATGATAGACGCCGCCGAATGGAGTACAGTCGTCGCTCGAACAATCGACGGCAAAGTCAGCTTTGTCGGATGGATTCGGTGAGTCGATACGCTTCCACGAGAGCTTGGTGTCTGAATACATCGCGACATCTGAAGGCGTGACGACCACGCTATTGCCGGATACTTGTAGACCTACCCAACACTCCCGAGAGTTAATCACGCCTTTGACGCACTGGCTGACCGGTTTCTGGGCGTCTGCCGCAAAAAGAAGTACGGTTCCGGTCATCAGGAAAGCGATCACCACAACTCTCAGGTACATGGTGGTGTTTGTCATCTTTCTGGCTCCTCTCATCTTGTGAGACCAACTGCGCACGGACTATGGATTCTGCAATCCTACCGCAGCGGGAGTATTTTGACGCGGGCCCAACAAACTTTACAGTGGGTTGACGTTTCTTTACCACTACCCGGTGCGGCTCGTGGTCGAATATCCTATGGGATTCGAGGGGGAGTTTGATTTGATGGGAGTGGGGAATCCTATGCGTACATTGAGAAGGCTTGTGGTGTCGGCATCGAAGCGGCTGGCGATGATCGGCGTGGCGGCGTTGGTTTTGGCCGGAAGCGGCTCCGCACAGGCGCCCTCGGCTGCGGTTGTAAAGCCGGTGGGAACCGTGAAAACGGTTGCTGGGAACGTGATCACCATCACCACCGACGCTGGGGCCACGGTGAACGTGGTGGTTGCGGATTCCACGCGGATGGTGCGGACGGCTCCCGGACAAAAAGACTTGAAAGACTCCGCACCGGCGAAGCTGGAGGACGTGCAGGCCGGCGACAGGATTCTGGCGCGGGGAACGGCGTCGAGCGATGGCAACTCGGTGCTTGCAAGTTCGATCATAGTAATGAAGGCGGCTGATATTTCTGCCAAACAGCAGCAGGAGCGCGACGACTGGCAGAAGCGTGGGATTGGCGGGCTGGTTACCGCGATCGATGCTGCGAATGGAAAGATCACGATTTCGCTTTCTACCTTGGCGGGCAGTAAGGCAGCGACGGTGCAGGTGTCGAAAGAAACTGTCATCCGCCGTTATGCGCCGGACTCGGTGAAATTCGACGACGCCAAGTCAGGCACGCTGGATCAGATCAAGATTGGCGATCAGCTGCGCGCGCGCGGCACGAAAAACGCCGATGGCAGTGAACTGGCGGCGGCGGAGATCGTTTTCGGGACATTTCGCAACGTTGCCGGGACAGTGATCTCGACGGATGCGTCTAAACAAGAGATCCATGTGATGGATTTGGCAACCAAGAAGCCGGTGGTGCTGAAGATCGGTGGGGACTCGCAGCTACGGGAGTTGCCCGCGATGATGGCGCAGCGCATTGCGACGCGGCTGAAAGGCGGATCCGCAGAAGAGGCGCCAGGAGCGGGGCAAGCGCTGGCGGCCAAACCAGGCGAAAGGGGCGCTGGTGCGGGCAATGGCGGGCAGCGGCCGGGAGGACGCGGAGATTTTCAGCAAATGCTGAGCCGGCTGCCGGCGGTGACCATCGCCGACCTGCAAAAAGGAAGCGCAGTCATGATTGTGGCAACGGAAGGAACAGAAACCAGCTCGCCGACCGCGATCACTCTGCTGACCGGAGTGGAGCCGATTTTGACGGCATCGCCCAAGCGTGGACAGGCTGCGATGCTTTTGTCGCCGTGGAACCTGAGCGGAGCCGGAGGCGGAGACGTCGGAGGAGCGAATCCGTGACAGGGGCGATAGTCGGGGATGTTCCTCAGGGTTCGGAGTCTCGATGAAAGTTGGCAGTGTACGGGGAGCGGGCTGGGCCGCATGCTTGTGGCTGGTGATTGCGCCATGTCGCTCGTTGGCACAGAACGGCAGCCTGCATGGCCGCGTTACCGATCCTTCGGGCGCGGTGATTCCGCAGGCGACCGTAACCGCAACTCCGGCCAGTGGGGCGGCGAGCCGTGCAGTTACGGACAATCAAGGAAGTTACGAAATCAAGGGGCTGGCGGCCGGCGATTATACGGTGAATGCGGAAGCCAAGGGCTTCTCGAAATCGACCGGACAGAGTGTGACCCTGGGTGCTGGCCAGGCGAAGCAGTTCGATGTGGCGCTGGAAATCGCGGTGAAGCCGGAGAAGGTCGAAGTGCAGGAGGAGGGCGCAACCGTCAGCACCGAATCCGCGAACAATGCCAGTGCACTGGTGATCAAGGGGAAGGACCTGGAGGCGCTGCCGGACGATCCGGATGAGTTGCTGCAGGACTTGCAAGCACTGGCCGGGCCGTCGGCCGGCCCGAATGGCGGACAAATCTACATCGACGGTTTCACCGCCGGGCAACTTCCGCCCAAGGCGTCGATTCGCGAAATTCGCATCAATCAGAACCCGTTTTCAGCGGAGTACGACAAGCTGGGGTACGGGCGGATCGAAATCTTTACCAAGCCGGGGACGGATAAGTTTCACGGACAGGTCATGGTGGATGGAAATGCCTCTTCGTTTAATACGTCGAATCCTTTTGCGCCAGTCCCGGCATACCATTCCGTGCTCTATAACGCGAGCATTGGCGGACCGTTGAGCAAGAAGGCTTCGTTTTTCTTCTCCGTGGAGGGGCGAAACATTGACGATTCCAACATCGTGAATGCGACGATATTGGATCCGAATTTCAACCCGGCACCGTTCAACGATGCGGTTCCGAATCCACGGAGCCGGCTGAACCTGGGACCACGGATTGATTACCAGATCAGCAAGAACAATACTTTGACGGCGCGCTACCAGTTTTTTCGCAACGTGGAAGACAACGAAGGGGTTGGCGAGTTTTCTTTGGTGTCGCAAGCGTATGACTCCACTCAGATCGAACATACCTTCCAGGTCAGCGACACCCAGATTGTGAGCACGAAGATCGTGAACGAGACAAGATTTCAATTCGTGCGCGATGAGACCAATCAGACGGCCCTCAGCACGGCGCCGACCATTTCGGTAGTGGGAGCATTCAGCGACGGCGGCAATTCGACAGGGAAGTTCGTGGATAATCAGAACCGCTATGAATTGCAGAACTATACGTCGATCGTGCATGGCACGCACCTGATCAAGTTTGGTGGGCGGCTGCGGGCGGGGACCGACTCGAACAGCTCCAACGCAAATTTTAATGGGATGTATACGTTTCCCTCAATTGTCGCGTTTCAAACCACTGCGCTGGGGCTGCAGAATGACTTGACCCCCGCCCAAAGCCGGGCAGCGTGCGCGGCAACTTCGGTGAATCCGACGCTGGACTGCGGCGCCAGCCAGTTTTCGATTACCACGGGGCAGGCGCTGAGCGAGGTTACGCTGGTCGATGCAGGTTTGTATGTACTGGACGACTGGCGCATCCGGCCCAACCTGACGTTGAGTTACGGTCTGCGCTTTGAGACGCAGACTGATATTCATGACCATGGGGACTGGGCTCCGCGCGCGGCATTGGCCTGGGGATTGGGAAGAGGGAAGAATTCCACGCCCAAGACCGTATTGCGAGTGGGAACAGGTCTGTTCTACGAGCGGTTCGGCTCGTCTTCCGTGCTGCAGGCGGAGCGTCTAGACGGGGTGACGCAGCAGCAGATCCTGGTGGCAAATCCAAATTCCTATCCCAACATTCCCACCCTGCCGGTTGCGGGTTCTGTGGTCTCGCCGACGATTTACCAGATTTCGCCGGGGCTGCGGGCGCCGCAGACATGGCAATCCGCGGGCAGTCTCGAACGTCAACTGGGCAAGCGGGGAACTGCCGCCGTCACCTTTCTTCATTCGCAGGGTGAACATCAGTTGTTCCTGCGAAACATCAATGCGCCACTGCCGGGAACCTTTAATCCCGAAGATCCGACCAGCGGAGTGCGGCCCTTGGGGGGTACGGAGAATATTTACCAATACGATTCGGAGGGGGTTTTTCGGCAGAACCAGCTCATTGTGAATTCCCGCATCAGCGTGGGGACGAAGGTTTCGCTTTTCGGTTTCTACAGTTTGAACTACTCAAACAGTGATCTGGGCACGGGAGGAGCTGGCGCGCTGAACGCGTTTGGCTCGGGAGCCGTGGGAGCGAGCGCCAGTTTCCTGACAAACCAGTATGACCCCATGGCCGATTATGGCCGGTCGCCGTTCGACGTCCGGCACCGTGGTCTGATTGCCGGTACGTTTGCGTTTCCGTACGCAATACGTTTGAGCCCGTTCATGCTGATCACGTCGGGATCGCCGTTTGACATCACTACGGGTCAGGACGTGAACGGAGACTCAATTTTCAATGACCGGCCGGGGATCGTATCGGCGTTGACATGCCCTCACGTCACAAACCAGAGTTCGTCGACTGTGTGCACGCCGCTAGGTACATTCAATACACTGCCGACTGCAGGCGAAGCGATTCTGCCGGTCAACACCGGTACCGGGCCGACGCTGTTTACTCTAAACTTGCGGTTGAGTAAGACTTTTGGTTTCGGCAAAGAAACCAAGGGAGGGGGCTCTGATTCCGGTGGCGGACCGGGAGGGCGCGGAGGCCGAGGCGGTGGTGGGCCGGGTGGCGGCCTGGGTGGGCGGGGACTCACTGGGGGCGGCGGGGGTGGAGGGATGTTCGGCGGAGCTGCGACTACGGACCGGCGCTATAACCTGACCTTCACGGTATCGGCAAGGAATGTATTAAACCGGCTGAATTTGGCGCCGCCAGTGGGAAACCTCAGCTCACCTCTGTTTGATCAGTCCAACGCTCTGGCGGGCGGTCCGTATTCTTCGGCGGGGGCCAATCGCCGGATTGACTTGCAAGTGTTATTCTCGTTCTAGCGGATTGCAGCAGGACTCAGGGGTGCGCCTGAGGGTGCATGCTTTCCGGTCCGGTCAACTCTTCTGCAATCTTCCGCGACCTGGGCTGGCTGCCGCCGTGTGGGCGACGCGCATCTATACCATCAGACTTTCTGCAAGTGAGAAGGAAGGCCGTGGGAAAATTCAGACTCCGAGTGCTCTTTGGGCTGGCAGGTTTGGCCAGCGCGCTGACGTGGTCCGGGTGTTCATCGAACTCCGCACTTACCATCACCCTCAGCCCCAGCGCCACATCGACGGTTACGATTAATGAGGGACAGTCGCAGGCCATCTCCGCCTCGGTGGCCAACGACCCGAGCAACCAAGGCGTTACCTGGAGCCTTTCGGGGGGCGGAGTGTTGCTCAACCCAACCAAGACGGCAGTGACGTACCAAGCGCCGGTCGGACTGGCGGCCGACACCACGGTATCGGTCACGGCCACGTCGGTCGCGAACACCACGATTAGCGCAACACTGTCGATTACGGTCAACGCGGTGTTATCGATCACCACTACATCACTTCCTGTGGGAGCGCTGGGAGTCCCTTATTTCGGCGTGATCAGTGCGGGCGGCGCGAGCGGAACGTTTACCTGGGCACAAACGGCGGGGAATCTTCCGCCGGGCTTGAGCTTGGCCCCGAGTACCACGGATTCGATCGTCATCTCCGGCACGCCCACGGCATTGGGCACTTCGAGCTTCACCATACAGGTTACGGACTCCAGCGGGACGGTAGCGACTCAGTCGCTCAGCATCACCATTAATCCACCGCCGCCATTGTCAGTGGCGACGCGGTTTTTATCAGCCGGCACGGTGGGTGTGTCCTATAGTCAGACGTTGCAGGCGGCCAGCGGCACGCCGCCATATACCTGGGCGATCACGGCAGGCAGCTTGCCGGACGGACTCTCCTTGACCGGCAGCAGCGGCGTGATCTCCGGTATTCCCACGACGGCAGGGACTTCGGATTTCACGGTGCAAGTGACCGATTCCACCACTCCGACACCGCAAACCGCAAGCGCGGACTTGAGCATCACCATCAATCCCAGCACGGCAAACAACGCCAAATTGAAGGGCAACTATGCTTTTCTGGTAAGCGGCTTTAGTCCCAACGGACGCTTCATAGCGGCGGGGAGTTTTGTGGCCGATGGGGCGGGCACCATTTCCAACGGGATCATGGACACGAATGATCCCACGGGTCCGAAGGTCAGCCAGATGTTCACCGGCACCTATGCCATCGGATCCAACAATCTGGGAACCATGGCACTTACTATCCCGCTCAGCTTCGCAATGGCGGTGACGGCGAATGGCAATGCCAAGATCATTGAATTCGATGACAAAACGGGAACAGGCACGCGGAATTCGGGGGTGCTGCTGAAGCAGAGTACAAGCGCCTTTTCAGCAGCGCAGATTGTCGGCAACTATGCTTTCGGATTTTCCGGGGCGGATGCGGCCGGCGCGCGGTTTGCTCAAGCGGGCGCCATGCAAGCGGATGGCGTGAGCCATTTCACCAACGGTTTGCTGGACGCGAATGATGCCGGCGTAACCCAGAACGTTGCATTCACTGGCTCATACACGGGCATCAGTTCTTCCAGCGGACGAGGGACGGCGACGATCAGTATTGCCGGGCAGGGAACCACAAGTTATAGCTTTTATATTGTGTCGGCCACGCAACTGCTTTTCATGGAGATCGACCAAGCCGCAGGACAGCTCAGCGGATCGATGCTGCAGCAGGCAGTGCCTTTTGGCTCATCCTCGCTGAGTGGCGCCGGCGTGCTGCAAACAAGCGCCATCGATAGCTCAGGCCCGGTCGCGCAGAGCCAGGTAGGGGTATTTAGCGGCGATGGAGGCGGGAACTTCACCGTGAACACCGACGAGAATACCGGGAGCACCAACGGGAATATGGGCACCTTGTCATCGCTGTCTTGCATGGGCACCTACAGCAACATTGACCCATCCACCGGACGCACGACGCTTACCTATTCGGGGACGGCGTGCGCCGAGAACGTGCTTTATCTGGTGAGCCCCAATCAGGCGTTCGTGATGGGAACCGACGCCAACGTCACCTTCGGATTCATGGAGAATCAATCGGGACCGTTTACGGCTGCGTCTTTGTCGGGAACATACGCCGGCGGTTCGGTTGCGCCGGTGTTGCCGGGTACGGGCGCGAGTACGCAGGTGGATGTTGCCGTGGCGGATGGCGTCAGCGCGGTAAACTTCACCACCGACAGCAGCACCAGCAGCGGATTAGGGCAGAACCTGAATAGCGGCGGTACTTATTCTTTGCCTGCCCCACCCAACAACGGCAGGGGTACGATCACGGTGAACGGAAGTGAATCAGAGATTTTCTACATGATCTCGCCGACGGAGTTTATTTCTCTGTTCACCAATGCGGATGCCACGATCGAGAGTTTTCAGCAATAGCGGGATCGCGCTTCCACGCTGGTGATGAGTTGCTGCAGGCGGGCCCGATAGCCGCAGTTCTTTGATCCGGCGCATTCACGATTGGAGCAGTGGATGCGCAGACACCGGTTGGGGTCGAGGCGGGCGGCGATGTAACCTTTTTGTTACTCACCCATGACTTTCACGATGACCCGCTTATCGCGCTGGCCGTCGAATTCCGCATAGAAGATGCGCTGCCAGGTGCCGAGGTCGAGCTTACCGTCCGTGATAGGCACGATGACTTCGTGGTGGATGAGAAGGGCTTTCAAATGGGAATCACCATTGTCCTCGCCGGTTTGATGATGGTGGTAGTCCTGATTGAAGGGAGCCAGTTTTTCGAGCCAGCGGTCAATGTCTTCGATTAGCCCGGGTTCGTTGTCGTTGACGTAGACTCCCGCCGTGATGTGCATGGCGGAGACCAAAACCATACCTTCCTCGACTCCACTCTTCGTCACAGCGCTTTCAACCTGCGGCGTGATGTGGACATAGGCACGATGGGTCTTAGTATGGAACTTCAGGTATTCGGTGAGGACTTTCATGGCGGCTCCTGATTCACGTTCGATTCTAAAGCACTGAAGGGCAGAGACCATCGTTACGTCGGGAAGGGAGTGAGATCACAGAACCAGGCGGTGTTTCCGGGCAGAATAATCCTGGAGGTGTTTTGCTGTGTTTAGGCTTGACTACGTATCGTGCGTGCTTACTGTCGTCTCAACCATCCTTGTAGGGAAAGGCAGCTGGAAGGGGTGGATTCTGGCGGGTGTGAACAGCGCCATCATCTGTGTGATTGGGTTTCGAACTGAGCAGTTGGGCTTCATTCCAGCGAACTTATTCTGCATGGTCCTGTACGGATGGAACCTGCGCGCCTGGCGGAGGGCGGGAACACTATAGACCGAAGTCGCCCTCCATTACAAAAGGAACGGGTCGGATACGTGAATTCCCCGCAATCTGAACCATGCTATCTCAGGGACTCTTCCACTTCCGACAGCCAAGTGGGGCGCTTCAGGACTTCGCGGGGCTTGGGGCCGTCGGCGGCGCCAACGATGCCGTCGCGCTCCATCAGGTCGATCAAGTGGGCGGCACGGCCGTAACCGATGCGCAGACGCCTTTGTAGCAGGGAAGTGGAAGCCTTCCCGAATTCCACCACCAGCCTAACCGCATCTTCGTACAGCGGATCGTGTTCGACTCCGCCGTCTTCCCCGATGCTTTCGTCGCCCGGACCCATCTCGCGCTCTTCCTGCGGCGCTTGCAGGAATTTCTCTTCGTAGTCGGCGGTGCCCTGCGAGCGCCAGAATTCCACCACGGCGGCAATTTCCTTTTCCGTCACGAAAGGAGCGTGCAGGCGGTGCAGGCGGGCGGTGCCTGCGGGCAAGTAAAGCATGTCGCCGCGGCCCAACAGAGCCTCGGCGCCGTTGGCGTCGAGAATGGTGCGCGAATCCACCTTGGTAGCCACACGGAAAGAGATGCGGGCGGGGAAGTTTGCCTTGATCAAGCCGGTGATGACGTCAACGGAGGGCCGCTGCGTGGCCAGCACCAGATGAATGCCGACGGCGCGGGCCATTTGCGCCAGGCGAGTGATCGACTCTTCCACGTTGCCGGAATCGAGCATCATCAGGTCAGCCAATTCGTCAATGATGATGACAATGTAGGGCAGGAGACCCTCGTCATCGTTATCGCCGAACAAGCTCGGGGTGCCGTTTTCATCGAACAGCTTGTTGTACTGGTCAATGTTGCGGACGCCTTTTTCCGCCAGAAGCTTCAGACGGCGCTCCATCTCGCGCACCGCATTGCGCAGCGCGTTGGCGGCCAGCTTAGGCTCGGTAATGATGGGCGTATAGAGATGCGGCACGCCGTCGTAGTTGCCGAGTTCGAGACGCTTGGGATCAACCAAGATCAACCGCACCTGCTCGGGTGTGGCCTTGTAGAGCATGGACATGATCATGGCGTTGATGGCCACGCTCTTGCCGGTGCCGGTGGACCCCGCGATCAGCAAATGCGGCATGGCGTTAAGATCGGCGGTGACGATGCGGCCGTTGATGTCCTTGCCCAAGGCGAGAGTCAGTTTGGACTTGGAGCCGATAAACTCCTGCGATTCGATGTTCTCCCGCAGCCAGATGATTTCGCGGTCGCGATTGGGCACTTGAATACCGACGGTGGATTTGCCGGCCATGCGCTCAATCAGGATGCTCTCTGCCTTCATGGCCAGGCAGAGATCGTCGGTGAGATTGGTGATGCGGCTGTACTTGATGCCAGCCTCGGGCTTGAACTCAAAGGTCGTGACCACCGGACCGGGGTTGATCTGGGTAACCTGGCCAGTGACGTCAAATTCGGCATATTTCTCGGTCAACACCTGCGCCAGGATCTTGAGTTCATCGGCGTCGATGGCTTGCTGCTCATCGGGCCGGTGCAGCAGGGAACTGGGCGGCAGCTTGAAACCACCAGCGATGCGGGGCAGAGTAGTCTTTGGCTTCTGGCTGCTATCAGCACGCTCGGTGACTTCGGGAGCGGCGATCGCGGGCTCGACGGGCGCTCCGGGTTCTCCGCCGAAGGCGCGATCGATTCCCGTCCTTACAGGCTCGTCGGCGGCACGAGGCTGAGCCGGAGAGGCAGCGGGCGGCCGCGCCGGGAACATCTGAGTCGTGATCACCGGCTTGGGAGAGGCGCGGCGTTTTTCCAAATCTTTCTGCATGCGCCGCTTGGCGCGCTCTTCCTGCCAGTCCCTCCAGCGATTCAACAGGGCCACTACGAAAGCAAAGCGTGTGGGCGCCCACACCTGCAACGCGGAAAACGAGAAGGCAGTCGAAAGATAAAGGGCCACCGCCAGCACCGTGGCGCAAACAATGTAAGCGCCGGCAGGGTTGAAGTAGTGGATGAGGAAATCGCCGACGATGCGGCCCAGCAGGCCCTCCAGGGGAATGGCGCCCATCCAGCGCAGGTGGCCGGGGAGCAGCGCCAGCATGGCGGGAACGAAAATCAGCATCCAGGTTGCACCCAGGAACTTGGCCAAGGGAGAAGCAATCTTACGGGAGCGGAACCAGCGCTGACCCAACACACCTAGAAAGACCGGGAGCAGAAATGCACCGATGCCGAGGGTTTGTAGGATCAGGTCGGAAAACAAAGCCCCGACCATCCCCACCCAGTTGCGGGCGGCGTGTGAGCCGGTGAGCGCCGAAGCGCTGTTCAGGGACGGATCGAGCGACGAATACGACGCCAGGGCCAGAAACAAAAGGAGCGCGAAGACGCACAACAGCAAGCCGACCAGCTCGTTGAGCCGCCGGTTGTTGGTGGGCGTGAACAGCTGGTTGAAATACTTCATGGGCGTATTTCGTCACGCAGAGAGACAACTACTGCGATGCGACTACGCCAGAGCTCTTTAATTATGACAAGAAGGGGGTCGGCGCACAACGGTGGATTTTTCTGCGGTACCCAGAATGACAAACACAATCGGTAGGGTTGGGCAGGCGGGGACAACTGCCCTACGTGGCCCGCGAAACTATTGCAAATGCCAAGCCATTGCCAGCCCGATGACAATGATGCCGGCGACGATCCGGTACAGAATAAACACCTTCAGACTGTTCGATTGCAGATAGCGGATCAGCCAAGCGATGGTCGCGTAGCCGACAATTGCTGAAACGATCATCCCCACCAGGAAGGGCGCGTGCATGCCCAGCGGAAGACCTTCTTTCCTCAGTTCGTGCGCTTTGAGCAAGGCTGCCCCGGCGATAATGGGGGTCGAGAGCAGGAAACTGAATCGCACGGCGGCTTCCCGGGTCATATTACGAAACAAGCCCGCCGTGATGGTCGCTCCTGACCGCGAGACGCCGGGAATCAGTGCGGCAGCCTGAGCGCAACCGATGATGATGGAATCGGCAAAGCTGACACCGGTCAGCGGTTTCTTAAGTTGGCCGACTTTCTCGCCCCACCACATCAACAGGGCCACCGCGATCAATGCTCCAGCGATCAGATAAACATGCTCACGGAAATAATCTTCCGCGGAGTGCTCCAGTAATTTGCCGGCAATGGCACCGGGGATGGTGGCAACGGCCAGGAACCAGAGCAGCAGGCGCTCCTCGCGCTGTTCTGCTGCGGTGAGATTCTGTTCGCTGCCGCCGGCTTCGGAGAACCTCACTACTTTTCCGCCCAAGGCTGCGCGAACGATCTGAATCCAGGTGCGGCGAAAATAAAACAGGACGGAGAGCAAGGTGCCAAAGTGCAGGGCGACGTCGAAGGTGAGTTCGTGGGCCGGCGAAAGTTCGTTCCAGCCGAGCAGCCGCCGGACGATGATCAGGTGTCCGGAACTGGAAACCGGAATAAACTCCGCCAGACCCTGAATGATGGCTAAAACCACGGCTTGATAAATTGGCAAGGTTTGTCCTCTGTCCAAAAGAAAGTGCTAAAAGTATCTCAGAAAATGGCGGCAGAATAGCTGCCAGTTTTGGTACTGGCTGGGTGGACAGGTTGCATCCCGTTGGGTAACGTTGGCAGGAGTTTATTCCTCAGCGTTGCCGTAGGTGGGTACGCCTTGCTGGATGAGATATAGCAGGCGCTGAGCGCGGTCAGCCCAGTCGCTTTGCGCCGCCTGCGAGGCCCTTTCAGCCAGGGCGATCGCTTTGGCCCGGGACTCCTCAGACTTCTTGGGCTCGCCTTCGGTTTTGTAGATCTCGATCAGCGCAGAATGCCGCCAGGCGGCGTCGTAGAGGGCCTCGGCCACAGCGGGGGAATTGGGACGCTCTTTGGCGTACTTCTCATACATCTCAGCTTCTTTTTCTGGGCATTTGGAAGCGCCCTGCCAGTCGCCGCAGAGCTTGTTGTCAATCAGACGGAAGGCAGCGAGGTCGGCCCACTTGGTCCCCTTGAACTTCTTCCTGACCTCGTCGAAGTAGTCTTCGTTCATGCCCTGGCGCAGGAAGGCCTCTTTTTCGCGCGCCGAGGGGCGCGACATCACGTCCGCCTTCTCGATTTGCCAGCGGATGTCGGCGGAACGGTACATGGCCTCGCCCGCAAGCGGGGAGTCAGGAAAGAGCTGCGAGACTTCGTAGTAAAGGCGCAGGGCATCCTGGGCGGCGCCACGGCGGCCGTGCCGTTGGCTGGCCTGGTCTTCGGAGTCCACCGCCTCACCGAAGAGAATCCTGTCGCCGTTGGGGGTAGAGGATTGCACCACGCCCTTTTCGAGGATCCAGCCGGTAACGACACGCTCCTCGGTGAGCTGAGCTTCGACGTCGATCCAGTCGCGGCTGGTTTGAATGACAACCACCTCGCGGCCGCGCTCGACCTCGGCCAGCTTGGCGGAAGTGGCGTCCGGCGCCACATAGATGGTGGCCACGCGCATCATGGCGCCGCGGATCGCGGCTGGTGACGGGATTGCGCAGAGCAGAGTGAAAACGGCAAGTGTGAACTTCGCGGTCATAGGAATCTACGTCTTTATGCTGTCTCCAGCGGTCGATTGTTTGATTTCCTCCAGCATCTGCGGATCGATGTTTCCGCCGCTGATGACCGCGACGTGCAGCCGGGCTTTGGGCAATTGCTCACGGTGAAACAGGAACCCGGCCACAGCCACCGCGCCGCTCGGTTCCGCGACGGTTCTGGGATCGGTGGCCAAGAGTCGTACGGCCTGCCGGATCTCGGACTCGCTGACAGTTATGATGTCATCCACGTACGTACGGATGTGTTCAAAATTGATGGGTCCGATACTTTGGCTTCGCAGGCCATCCGCGATGGTGCGGGTTGCCTGCTCAGCGGAAGATTCCGTGATCTTTCCCGTACGGAAGCTGGCTTGTGCGTCGGCCGCAAGCTCGGGTTCAACGCCGATGACGTTGACAGGCGATTTGCGGAGTTTGATGGCGGTGGCAACACCGCTCAGCATGCCTCCCCCGCCGACGGGGACGAGAACCGTTTCGACAATGGGGAGATCTTCAAGAATTTCCAGACCGATAGTGCCTTGCCCGGCGATGATTTTCTCGTCGTTGAAGGGCGGGACAATCGCATAGCCTTGCCTCTCGGCTAGTTCTTCGGCGCGCTGCTGGCGCTCCAGGCTGCCCGGCCCCACGAGAACGACGTCTGCGCCCAGGGCTTTTGTGGCCTCGCGTTTGGTGGCGGGTGCATCGCTGGGCATGACCACGACTGCGGTCGTGCCTAAAGCCCGGGCTGCATAGGCGACGCCCTGGCCATGGTTTCCGCTGGAGTAGGTAATGACGCCGCGAGCCCGCTGCTCTTTGGTAAGGGAGGCAATCTTGTTATAAGCGCCGCGGAGCTTGAACGCTCCGATGGGCTGCAGGTTCTCGGGCTTGAGGAAGAGTCTGCGGTCGTCGGGAGCGGACGTGGGCAGGGGGAATACCGCCTCGATGAGCTGAGTGCGGACGGCAACGCCCCGCAGGCGGGCCTGAGCCTCGCGAATGTCGTGGAGAGCGACCATGGTGACCAGTCTAGGGTACAGCCCGTCCGCTAATGGGCCAAATTAGCATTGACATTATGATGCTTAATGATGTAGCATCATGATGTGCGCACTACCCTTACTCTTGATGACGATGTGGCCAAGTTGCTTGAGAAAGAACACCGGCGCTCAGGAAGTTCGTTCAAGCAGGTGGTCAATCATTTCCTGCGCCTCGGCCTGACCGCCAAGCAGCCAGCCAGGAAACCCTTCAAAGTTAAGCCTTGGAACCTACAGGCTCCTCCGGGGCAAAGCTTCGATAAAGTCGAAGAACTAATTGAGTTTCTGGAGGGGCCCTACCATCGGTGATCGTTCTCGACGCAAACATCCTTTTCTATAGCTACTCGGCCGGATCGCCGGAGCACCAGAAAGCTCGAGCTTGCGTAGAGAACCTTTTCTCCGGGACCGAGCCGGTCGGCTTGCCATGGCAAACGATTACAGCCTTCCTGAGAATCAGCACGAACCCTCGGCTGCCCGGCACTCGACCCGCCACGGAGGCGGCGCGTGAAGTCCAGGATTGGCTCGAACAGCCAAATGTGCGAATTCTCTCGCCGGGCGACGATCATTGGCGCACGCTCCGGCAGATGATGTTTGAAGGGCAGGCGTATGGTCCGTTGGTGAGTGATGCGCAGATCGCCGCGCTTACGATCGAAAACGGAGCGGTGCTCTACTCTTCCGATCGCGATTTCGCCCGGTTTCCGGGACTGCGGTGGGTGGATCCGTTAAGGTAGACATATATGGAAGAACGAACTCTCGGTTTATAAAATCAGGAGTGCGCTCGACATAGCAAATCTAAATCTCCAAAATCACCGGCATAATCAGCGGCCGCTTCTGCGTTTGCTTGGAGATGTAGCGCTTCAAGTCGGCGCGAATCTTTTCTTTGATCACGCCGTAGTCAGCCTTCTCCTCGTCACTCGAGACTTCGAGCGTCTGCATCACCAACTGGCGTGCGCCCTCGACGAAGCCGTCTTCGCCGGGCTCGAAGCCGCGGGTCACGATTTCCGGTGAGGTTTCAACCCGGCCGGTCAGCTTGTTGATGGCGATGATGGGCAGAACGATGCCGTCTTCGCTCAAGTGGCGGCGGTCTTTGATGATCAGATCTTCGACTACGTCCGTTCGCGAGCCAGAATCGATGCAGACGCGGCCGACGTTCACGCGGCCCGCCTTGCGGGCGCCCAGTTCGTCGAATTCGAGAATGTCGCCGCTTTCGATCAGCATGACGTTGCCGACGGAGCCGTGCATGGCCGCGGCCATCTCTGCGTGCAGCTTCAACTGCCGGTACTCTCCGTGGATGGGAATGAAATACTTCGGCTTCACCAGGCTGATGATCAGCTTGAGTTCCTCCTGGCTGGCGTGACCGCTGACGTGAATTGGCGGGGATGATCCGTCGTCGTAGATGACGTGGGCCTGGCGGCGAAACAGGTGATCGATCATGCGGTAAATCGCCTTTTCGTTGCCCGGAATGATGCGGGACGAAAGCACGACGGTGTCGCCTTTTTCGATTTTCGCGTGCTTGTGATTGTCGACGGCGGCGCGTGAAAGGGCAGACATGGGTTCGCCTTGCGTGCCGCTGATCAAGATACAGATCTTCTCCGGCGGAAAATTCTTCATCTCACCGGGATGGACGAGCAGGCCCTCGGGAATTTCGATGTAGCCCAAGTCTTCGGCAATTTCCGCCGAGCTGTTCATGGAGCGTCCTACGAAAACCACTTTACGTCCGTGTTGCCAGGCCAGTTCTACCGCAAGTTTGATGCGATGGATGGAAGAAGAAAAACAGGAAATGAAAAGCCGGCGCTCGGTACGGGCAAAAACTTCGTCAAATTTGCGGCGGACGGCGCGCTCGCTGGGGGTGTAACCCTTGCGTTCGACGTTGGTCGAGTCCTGAAACAGGGCCAGCACGCCGTCTTTGCCATATTCGGCGAAGGCGTGAAGGTCGAACAAGCGATTGTCGGTAGGGGTGGCGTCGACCTTGAAATCGCCGGTGTGAATAATCACTCCGAGCGGCGTATGAATGGCCAGCGCAACGCAGTCCACCAGGCTGTGAGTGACGGGGATAGGGTGAATCGTGAACGGGCCGATTTTGAAGCGCTGCCCTGGCCGAATCTCGTTCAAGTCGGCGTCATCAAGAAGCCCATGCTCGTCGAGTTTGTCTTCGACATAGGCCAAAGTGAACTCGGTGCCCCAGACGGGCACGTTAAGTTCGGACAGAATCCAGGGCAGAGCGCCGATGTGGTCCTCGTGGCCGTGAGTAAGGATGATGGCGCGCACGCGCTGACGATTCTCGGTGAGATACGAAATGTCGGGGACGACAATGTCGACGCCCAGCAGTTCGGCTTCGGGGAACATGAGGCCGGCGTCGACAACGATAATGTCGTCACCCCAGCGCACCGCCATGCAGTTCATTCCGAACTCGCCGAGGCCGCCCAGCGGCACAATATGCAGTTTTCCAGTTGGCATTAGGGATCCATTGATGCTAGCACAGCTGCTAGTAGCGAGTAGCTGATACCGAGTACCGCAATCGGTCGTAACTTCGCAGAGCTGTGAGTTCTGCGATAATTGGAATCGATGCCGGGAAACGGTGAACCATCGTGGTTGCGCAAGCGGGTGGAGAGTGGCGTGCGTCGCGGCTTCGAGCGGGCGTATCACACCGTCAAAGTCGATTCGGGAAAATTTCTTTTGCAGCTTCGGACGGCTTACGGCCTACCGATCGCCAGTTTCCAGGGGCTCTACTCGGTCGATCTGGCGCTGCTGGATGAGGTGGCGCGGCGCATCATTGAAGGCGGCATGAAAGTCGCTGCGATCGAAGGCGCGGGACTGGGCTTGGGCGGCGTCGTGACCATTGTCCCCGATCTCAGTATTCTGGCCGGCATCACGCTGCGCATGATCCAGAAGCTGAGTCTCATTTACGGTTTCGAATACAACACCGACGAAGAAATGGCGGAGGTGTGGATTGCCGCCGCCAGCGCGGCGGGCGTCGACATTAGCAAGGAACTGCTGGAAAAGGAAGTGGTAAATCGCTTTGTGCCCCGGGTGATTGAGCGCATCGCCGCCCGGGCCAGCACGGAAGCGGTGGAGAAGTGGTCGGGTCGGCTGATTCCGCTGGCCAGTTCGGTGATCGGCGCGGGTTTGAACTATTACTTTGTGCGGGCCTGGGGTGAGCGGGCACGGAAGCATTTCCGCGAGCGGCATTTGGCGATGCGCGCAAGGATGATCGCCGAGCAGCAATCGCTCCCGTCGTGACGGCTAACGCAACCAGTCCTCCAGTTCGATGCGTTGATCGGTTTTTTCGTCGCGGTATTTCACGATGACCGGAGTATAGAGCGAAAGATTCCATCCGGCGGGAGCGCCCTTCTTCACCGCCCTTGATCCGGGCACGACGACGGCATTTTCCGGAACCGCGAGCGGTGAGTCGTCGGAGGCATGGTAGACTTCGCCGCGAACCAGGTCGTAGAGCGGAGTGGAGCGGGTGAGAATGGTTCCGGCGCCGAGCACGGCACGTGCCCGCACGACGGTCCCTTCGTAAACGCCGCAGTTTCCGCCGACAAGGACGTCATCTTCCACGATGACCGGGGACGCATTAACCGGCTCCAGGACTCCACCAATCTGTGCCGCCGCGCTGAGATGAACCCGTTTGCCGATCTGCGCGCAGGAACCGACCAGCGCATGCGAATCGACGAGCGTGCCTTCGTCGATGTAGGCGCCGACGTTGATGAACATGGGCGGCATGCAGATTACACCCGGCGCGACATAGGAACCGACGCGTATGGACGACCCTCCGGGGACGACGCGCACGCGGTCGGTGACAGTAAAGCGGCGGGCGGGGAAGGTGTTTTTATCGACGAAGGAGAGAGTTGAGCCGTCGTCCATCTGCGCGAGTTCGCCGAGGCGAAAGCCGAGCAGAATGCCTTGTTTGACCCAGACGTTGACTGTCCACTTTCCGCGGATCTTCTCGGCGGCACGAATCTTGCCCTGGGTCAGCTGATCGCGGAAGTCGAGAAACGCCTGGCGCGCTTCGGGGTTGCGTTCGACTTCGCCGAGCGAAGCAAGACGTTCGATCGAGGACTTGAGGGAGGACATGAAGGGGAAAGTATAAAGGAAGCACAGCTCAAGCGGCGAAGGGAACCTTCACC
>Ga0335078_10002873_pt1 | contig 25887 bp, 27 predicted proteins | sample Lox_Sample_32_FD_206711 | JGI IMG/M metagenome (GOLD analysis project Ga0335078, IMG submission 206711) | Soil microbial communities from Loxahatchee National Wildlife Refuge, Florida, United States - Lox_Sample_3.2 | ecosystem: Environmental > Terrestrial > Soil > Wetlands | place: USA... | reverse complement strand
GGACAAGCGCATGAAGGAGCGGCGCGGCCTCGAAATGGATCTGCGCCAGGCGCTCAACAATGGCGAATTCGAGCTGCACTATCAGCCGCTTGTTAATCTTCAAACCAATGAAATCACCGCCTTCGAAGCGCTGCTGCGCTGGAATCATCCGGGCAAAGGGCTGATCTCACCGGCCGATTTCGTACCGATCGCCGAGGAGACCGGACTGATCGTCTCGATCGGCGAGTGGGTGCTGCGCATGGCGTGCAAGGAAACCGCCAACTGGCCGGCGCACGTCAAGGTCGCCGTCAACCTTTCGCCGGCGCAGCTCAAGAGCAAGAACCTGATGGCGATCGTGATGAGCGCGCTCGAAGACAGCGGCATGCGGGCCGAACGTCTGCAGCTCGAAATCACCGAGACGATGTTGATGCAGAATACCTTTGCTACGCTCGGCATGCTGCACCAGCTCCGCAAGCTCGGCGTGCAGATCGCGATGGACGATTTCGGCACCGGCTACTCGTCGCTCAGCTACCTGCGCAGTTTCCCGTTCGACAAGATCAAGATCGACCGGTCGTTCATTCAGGATCTGTCAAACGGCGCCGAGCCGCGCGCCATTGTGCACGCGGTCGCGGGGCTGGCGAAATGCCTCAACATGATCTCGACCGCCGAAGGCGTCGAAACGCAGCAGCAGCTCGACACGCTGCAGGCCGTGGGCTGCACCGAAATGCAGGGCTATCTGTTCAGCCGCGCCCGCCCCGCCAGAGAGGTCATGCAGCTGTTCGAAGCGCAGATCGCGAAGGCCGTGAACGCATAGGCGCCGCCGGCCAGAGCAAATTTCGCCAAGCCAATCTGGGTGCGCTGGCCACGATTCAATCGTGGGAAGCGAGGGTGAGGGGCCTGTCCGCAATCTGAGCGGGCGGACAGGCCCCCTCATTCCACTAGGCCATGCTACGGGCCGCCGATCCCCATCGCCTCGACAAACTCGCGGCGCACTTCGGCTGGCTGGCCGAAATGGTGCCGGAATTCCTTCAGCCGCTGGCGCAGGATCGGATCCTTGTCGTAATCGGCGAGCGAAATCCCTTCGGTGTTTAACTCGCGCGCCATGTTGGGCAACGAGATGCAGGCGGCCTCGTTGGCGCTGCGGATGACGCCGCCCGGCTCCTTGCCTTCCGCCAGCGCCTCAAGCTCCTTGAAGAAGCGCGCGCGCATCAGCGAGATGCCGATATCGCTTGAGCGCAGATTCTCCTTGGTGCGGTCGGCGATGCGGCCCTGGCCGACCCAGGCGACGATGTCCTGATTGATGACGTGGCTGGTGATCCAGCGGCCGTCGCCGCCTTGAACGGGGCTCTTCCACACCGGCACGCGATTCTGCGTGTACGGCTCGCGGCCCTTCGGCACGCGCATGAAGAACCACGCTACCGACAGCGTGTTCTCGTCGTCGACCGGCACGCGCCACTCGAAATGGCTGCCGAGATAAAAACCATTCGGCCACAGCGCGACGCGGCCGACGGTCCAGTAACGATCCTCCTCACTTTGGCCTTCGCGCACGCGTTTGTAGATCAGGCCGTGCTCGAACTCCTCGAATTTGAGTTTCAAGTGCTTGGGCGCGGCGTTCTGATCGCCGCCGCGCAGGCGCGCGCCCCAATTGTCGTGCATCCATTCGAAATGCACCGGATCGCACGAGTTCTCCTGACACTGGAACCAGTTGCAGGGTATGTCGGCGAGCACGATCTCGCGAAAGCCGTTGCTCCAGGTGAACGGCTCCCACACTGGCAATTCCGGCGCCGGCAGCGGGCCCATATAGGCAAACAGCAGCCCGGCGCATTCCTTGACCGGATAGGCCTTGACCTCGCAGCCGGACTTCGACGGCTTCGGGTTGGTGGTGTCCTCATAGGGCTGTTCGAGGCAGCGGCCGGTCTCGTCAAAAAACCAGCCATGATATGAGCAGCGGATGCCGCGTTCCTCGACCCAGCCGTAGGCCATGTCGGCGCGGCGGTGCGGACAATGGCGGTCGATCAAGCCGTAACGGCCGGCGCGGTCGCGGTAGAGCACGAGGTCCTCGCCGAGCAGCCGCACCGGCTTGACCGGGTTGGCGCCGTCAAGCTCGCTGGCGCCGCCGATCGGCTGCCAGTAACGGCGCAACAGGGCACCCATCGGGGTGCCGGGTCCGACCCGGGTGAGCATGTCGTTGCGTGCAGCGGTCAGCACGTTCTACCTCCGTACGATACTCGGTTCGCGGCGGCGGATCATTCCATGTCTCGCGGCGGCCCGCGAGGGGGCACGGAAATGACGGTCCGGCAGCACCGAATGGGGATTATGGGCCGAATTTCGAATCAATTCGAAAGATTTTTTTTATCGTGGTGGCAAGCTTTCTGTCGTTTGATTGGAGGATGAGTGTCGGCAAGCCTGCAGCCACGGACAGCGCCCAATGGTACGTCCATCCGGACCGCGTCCGGCGTTTCGGCCATGGTCTGCACGCGACGCATGCCGGCCTCGATGACAGGCGCGCCAACTCGCTGGCGCTGATCATCACCACATCGCTGTTATTCGTATTGCTAGCGTCCGCCCTCATGGTCGGCGGCCATGCCATCATCAGTCCGCTGTTGCGCGCCCGTGCGGCCAGTGGCGGCATCAGCAATCGCGGCGATATCGTCTACACCATGCCGGACGGCGCATTCTGTCAGCACATGACGTTTGACAACTCGACCGGACGAATCACCGCCGGCGGCATCGATCATTGCGACCCGACTCTGGGCGGTGGGGGTTCCGGCCGCGGAACCGGCTTCCGATGGGGCGCGCACTGACGGCCAGTTCGCGCTGATCCGGAGCCCGCCGAACCGGGGGAACTCTTTGTTCGCCCTTTAATAACCTTATTCGCATGGCCCGTCGCCCGCTCGCCACGGGCACCGCCGGAGTGCGATGAACAATGAGGCGACACACACATGTGGACGTTTTTGCGAACGGTGCGTTTCATCTGCTGGCTGATCGTTCCAGGTGCCGTCATTGTCGGCGGCAGCGTCGCGGCCAACGCGCAAAGTGAAGAGGTCAAGCAGGCCTGTACGCCGGATGCGATGCGGCTGTGCCAGCAGTTCATCCCGGACCGGGCAAAGATCACGCGCTGCATGATGAGCAAGCGTTCGCAGATAAGCGCACCCTGCCGCGCCGCCATGCGCGCCGAAGGGCAACGGCACCGCAAGCGCGTCGCCTTCCACCGCCGCCACGCCCATCACGTGCGGCAGGCGCGCGATTGAGTAAGCGAGCCCGCCCTTATTGCATGGGCTTGATGCCGAGCGTTTCGGCGAATTTGGCGACCTTGGCGCGCTGATCCTCGATTGACTTGGCGAACTCATCAGGGCCGCCGATGTTGAGAATCTGGCCGGTGAGCGCCAGGCGATCCTTGATGGTCGCATCCGCTGCGGCAGCAAAGTCGGCCGTGATGCGCTTGCGCAGATCGAGCGGCATGCCGGGTGGCCCGAACAGGCCGACCAGCCCATCGATGGTCAGCGCCGGGAAGCCTGCTTCCTGTACGGTCGGCAGGTTCGGCTGCGCCGGCGTGCGCTGCGTATTGGTGACGGCAAGAAGCGTGATCTTGCCGGAGTCGAGCTGCGGCTGCACGATCGCCAACGCCGACTCATAGACCTGAACGCGGTTCTCGCCGAGATCCTTGGCGGCATCGACCGGGTTGCGATACGGCACCTTGGTCATTTGCAAACCGTCGCTCTTCAGCCACCCGGCGAACAGGAAATCGAGCGCCCCGGTGACCCCCGCCCAGTTGAGCTTGCCGGGCTCGGCACGCGCCCGTTTGACGAGATCGGCGAGCGTGTCGATTTTGAGTTCCTTAGGCACCGCAATGACGATGAAGGTGTTCGACACCCGCACGATCGGCACCAGATCGCTCGGCTTGTAGGGCAGCTTGTCGTGCAAAAAAGGATGCGCGGTGAACGACGACGACGGCGCAAACAACAGCACGTGATCGTCATGCGCGGTGACGAACGCGTTGATGGCGACCAGGCCGTCGCCGCCTGGACGGTTTTCGACGACGACCGGCTGGCCCCATTTGCGGCTGAGCCGATCGGCAAACAACCGGGCGCCGATATCCGAACCGCTGCCGGCGCCGAGCGTCAGGATGAATTTCACCGGCCGCGTCGGCCAGGCCGATGCGGCGCTGGCTCCACTCGCCAGGACGGCCGCGGCGAACAGCCCTAACGACAGGGCAAGCAGGGCGCGAAACTTGTGACGCATTATCTCCTCCCAATGTCGCGCTGGTTTTTCCAGCACATTCTCATTGCGCCGCTCTGATGCCAAGCCGCTTGGCGATGCCGGCCGCCATGGCGCGCTGTGCGTCGATCGACTTGGCGAATTCCTCCGGCCCGCCGATGTTCATGATCTGCCCGCTCTTGGTGAGGCGGTCCTGTATGATCGGATCGGCGACGGCGCGGACATCGGCGGCGATGCGCTCGCGCAATGCCAGCGGCATGCCGCTCGGCCCGAACAGGCCGACCAGCCCGTCGAGCGTCAAGTCGGGAAAGCCGGCCTGGGCCGCGGTCGGCAGGTTCGGCTCGGTTGGAGCACGCATCGTGTTGGTCACGGCGATCAGCTTGGCGGTGCCGGAATCGACCTCCGGGCGCACGATGGCTAGCGCCGGCAGATAGACCTGCACGCGGTTCTCACCAAGGTCCTTGGCGGCGTCGACCGGATTGCGATACGGCACTTTGGTGATGTCGATGTGCTCCTGCGCCAGGAAACCGGAAAACAACAGGTCGTTGAGACCCGTGACCGCGGCCCAGTTGAGCTTGCCGGGTTCGGCGCGGGCGCGCGCCACCATCTGGGCGATCGAATCGATGTGCGTCGCGGTCGGCACGGCGACCACCACGATGGTGTTGGACACGCGCACGATCGGCACGAGGTCGCTCGGCTTATACGGCAGCGTATCGTGCGCATAGGGATGCGCGGTGAACGAGCCCGACGGCGCGAACAGCAGCACATGATCGTCATGCGCGCTGACGAAGGCATTAATGGCGACGAGGCCGTCGCCGCCCGGACGGTTGTCGACGATGACCGGCTGGCCCCATTTCCGGCTCAGCCGGTCGGCAAACAGCCGCGCGCCGATATCGGCGCCGCTGCCGACGCCAAGCGTGACGATGAATTTGACCGGCCGGGTTGGCCACTTGGCTTGCGCCGAAACACCGGTCGCGGCCGCCATGGTGGCGGCGAAGCCGAGCATGACGGCCACGAGGAAACGGAATTGTACTTTCACTTTGCCCCCTTTTGCGCCGATCCTTGCCGTCGGCGCTCTTTTGGCTCCTTGTCTTAAGTCGAACGAAACGCGCGCTAGGTCTCAAGCCCCGTCGGCACGTTCTTGTTCTCGCTGGAAAGCTTCATGCCGGCGGCAAGCGCCATAGTTTCGGCGAGCGCGGCGAAATCCTTCTGCAGATAGTCTTCCGGATTCTTCTGCAGCATGGCGGCGCCGAAATGGCCTTGCAGCACTTCGCGCGTCGCCGCCGTCACCGGCATCGGCACGTCCATCTCGCGGGCGAGTTCGAGGCCGAGGTCGAGGTCCTTGCGCAGCAGCTCCGGCGTGAACGTCGTGGTCCAGTCGAGATTGACCAGCGCCGGCGACTTGTAACGGGTGAACATCGAACCCATCACGCCGTTATTGAGGAACGCCAGGAACGCGTGGCGCGGCACGCCCATCTTGTTGGTGAGCAGCGTGATCTCGATCAGATTCTCGATCACCACGCCGAGCATCACGTTGTGGGCGATCTTGCAGACGCGCGCCAGCTCGCCCTCGCCCACATAGGACACGCCCTGCGGCGCAAAAATTTCGATCAGCGGCGTCGCCGTCTTGCACGCCGCCTCCGGGCCGGACACGACCGCGGAGAGTTTTCCAGCCTTGATGACCTTGGCGTTGCCGCTCACCGGGGCGGCGACGAAATCGGCGCCGAGCTGTTTGAGCTTGTCGCGGATCGATGCGGACTCCTCGACCGCGATGGTAGAGCAATCGACCACGATCGGCGGCATCTTGCCGGCCTGGCTGCAAACGCCGTTCTTGCCGTACAGCACGTCCTGCACGCTCTTGCCGGTGTCGAGGATGGAGAACAGCACGTCGACGTCTTTCAGTTCGTAAAGATGGTCAACGATCTTGCCGCCGATCTTGGCCAGCGGCTCGGCCTTGGCGCGGGTGCGATTCCAGATCGTGACGTCGTGGCCGGCCTTGATCAGCCGCTCGGCCATGGGCAGGCCCATGCGTCCCATGCCGATCCAGCCGATCTTCTGCGCATTCTTGGTGGCCATCCTGAACTCCCTGGCGAACTGCGTTTGTGTTCCGGTTTTCCTATCACAGGGGGCGGTTACTGCAACGCCTCCCACGGCAACGCTCCCGCGCTTGCCGGAGTGAACGCCGATTTGTAGTTTTGCGCGATGGTCCAGGTTGCGGAAATCTCCGAGATCGTCGCACAGCCGGCCGGCGGCGAAGCCGGTCCGCTATGGCGCGCGCTGCGCAACGTCTTCCCTTTCGTCGTCGTCGGCGGCCTTTGGGAAGCGACCGCTCATTTGGGGCTGTTTCCGGCAAAATTCTTCCCGCCGCTGGAAACCGTCGCGACGACATTCATCCGGCTGACGATAAGCGGCGTGTTGCCGCATCACGCGGTCGACACGCTGTTGCGCCTCGTCGCCGGCTTTGCGCTCGCGGCGATTGTCGGCGTCGGCATCGGCGTGCTGATGGGACGCTCGCGCCGGGTCGAGGATTATCTGCTGCCGCTGATCAGCATCGCGGCGCCGATCCCGGGCCTCGCCTACACGCCGCTGTTTCTGTTGTGGTTCGGTCCCGGCAACGCGCCGTCAGTGCTGCTGGTCGCGTTCGTCTCGGCGTTTCCGATCATCTACAACGCCTGGACCGGCGTGAAGGCCGTCAAGGACATCTGGGTGCGCGCCGCGCACGCGATGGGGGCGGACGACCGCCGGTTATTCCGCCACGTCATTCTGCCGGGCGCGCTGCCCTACATCCTCACCGGATTGCGGCTGGGCCTGGCGCAGGCCTGGCGCATCCTGGTCGCGGTCGAAATGCTCGCCGCGGTGCCGTGGGGACTGGGTTGGATGATTTTCGGCGCACAGGAATTTCTCAACACCGACGTGATGCTCGCCGGCATCGCGGTGATCGCGGTGATCGGGGTCGGCCTGGAGAAACTGGTGTTTCAACCGCTGGAAAATTTCACCGTGGTGCGCTGGGGGATGCTGGTGTCATGACTCCCGAACGCACACGATCGTTGCGGCGCGGGTTCACGAGCTTCGTCGTACTCGCGGCGCTCTATGAGGCGGCTGCTTACTCGGGCTTCGCCAAGCCGGCGCTGATGCCGCCGCTTGGCACCATCGCGCAGACGCTGTTCGGCATGCTCGCCGACGGCAGCATGTTCGGCCACGCCGGCGCGACGCTCGCGCGCGTGCTGGTCGGCTTCGGTCTTGCGGTCGCGGCCGGCCTGCCGCTTGGCGTGCTGATGGCGCGCTTCCGGCCGGTCGAGCATTTCGTACTGCCGCTCGCCAGCGCGCTGATGCCGATCCCGTCGCTCGCCTGGGTTCCGGTATTCATTCTATGGTTCGGCCTTGGCGATCTCGTCACTGTGCTGATCGTGTTTTACGCCGCGCTGTTTCCGATGCTGCTCAACACCTGGTCGGGCGTGCGCGCCGTTAATCCAATATGGCTGCGCGCCGCCGGCGCCATGGGGGCCGACGAGCGGCGGCTGTTCTGGAAAGTGATCATTCCGGGCGCCTCGCCGTTCATCATCGCCGGATTGCGGCAGTCGTTCCTGCGCTCGTGGATCGCGGTGATCGGCGCCGAAATGCTCGCGGCCTCGAACTGGGGTCTCGGCTGGGTCATCTTCGACGCCCAGCAGTTTCTCAACGCCGACGTGATGATGGCGTCGATCCTGGTGATCGGCCTGATCGGTTTCGCCGCCGAGCGGCTGGTGTTCGGCTCGCTCGAACGCGCCACCATCTACCGCTGGGGCATGGCGCGCATGGCGAAGGGGTAGTCTTCAAGAACTATAGGCACGGCAAAATCCGCGATCGGGCCGAGCGGCGGCGCTATACGCGCACAAAATCCTTGCCCTTGTTGGCTGCGGTAAATCCGTTGAATACCTCGTTGACCTCGTTCCAGCTCTTCAGTCTTTTCACGTTGCCGAGCCAGCGCTTCACGTTGGGATAAGCCGAAAAGTCGCAGCCGATCAGTTCGCCGATCGATACCAGGCCGGCGCCGAAATAGTCGGCAATCGTGAGTTCGTTGCCGCAGAGATACTGCCTGTTCGGCCCGATCCAGTAATCGTTGAGAATCTGCAGCCAATTCTTGGCACCCTGCTGCCCCCAGGCAACGGCGCCGGCATGCGCCTCATCGCTGCGGCGCTTGTGATGAGGAAAAAGCTGCGGGTAGACCAGCCCATAGCCGAAATCGCGATAGAACTGGGTATTGAGCCAATCCATCACCTCGTTGATCTTGGCGCGCTTCTTCAAGTCTTTCGGATAGGACGGCAGATCGTATTTGTCTGCCAGATATTTCAAGATGGCCGAGCCCTCGGTCAGACGGAAATCGCCGTCCTCGAGCATCGGCACCATGCGGTTGGGATTGAGCGAGGCGTATGGCTCCTGATAATGGGCGCCTTTGAGGATATCGACCGTTTCCTCATCGCACTTAATGCCGCTCTCGGCGATGAGCAGCCGCACGGGACGGCACGCAGTGGAAACCGGATGCATGTAGAGCTTCATGGTTTAACCCTCCCGTCGGTTCGCTGCCCGTCGTCTGCACGAAAGCGCATGGCAATGGGCCTTATTGGAGCGTGGTACTTTCGCGCCGACGCAGATCGTCTTAGCGCAATAATGCAGCGAGGAGAACGGCCCGATGGCAGAAGCGTTTGAGTTGGGGCTTTACACCTTCGGCGATCTCACGCCGGACGCACAGACCGGCAAGACAATCAGCGCCGAGCAACGAATGGCGGAAATCCTCGCCGCGGCCAAGCTTGCCGATACAGTGGGCCTCGACGTTTTTGCGGCCGGCGAACATCACCGCCTGGATATGGCTGTCTCTGCCACGGCCGTCGTGCTGGCCGCCGTCGCGGCGACAACGCAACGCATCCGCCTGGCCAGCGCCGTCACCATCCTGAGCACTGCCGATCCGGTGACGGTATTCGAGGAATTTGCCACCGTGGACCTCATCTCCGGCGGACGTGCCGAGATCATCGCCGGGCGCGGCATCTTCACCGAATCCTTTCCGCTGTTCGGCTACGATCTCGCCGACTACGATGAACTGTTCAATGAAAAGCTTGAGCTCTTGATGAAGCTCAACAGCGCGGAGCGCGTCACCTGGAACGGCCGCTTTCGCCCTGCGCTGCACGATGCACCGATCCCGCCGCGCCCCGCGCAATCCCGCCTGCCGATCTGGGTCGGGACCGGCGGCACGCCCAGCAGCATCGAACGCGCTGGCGCACTTGGATTGCCGTTGGCGCTGGCTAATATCAGCCTGCCGCCGGCAAAGCTGGCGCCGATGGCCGATGTTTACCGTCGTGCCGGGCTGCAAGCCGGACACATTGCTTCGGACCTAAAACTCAGCGTGGCGACCCACATGTATATTCGGGAAAACTCACAAGATGCGCTCGACGAGTTCTATCCGTACTATGCGGCATATTTCGCGACTCACGCTTCCTCGCAATATCGCGCGCAACAGGTCACGCGGTCCGATTATGACGCGCGCGCCAGCCAGCACGGGCCCATCTTCGTCGGCAGCCCGCAACAGATCGTCGACAAGATCCTGTATGAACGCGAGCTGTTCGGACACCAGCGCTTTATGGCCCAGATCGATATCGGCGGTATGCCGTTCGCCAATGTGGCGCGCGTCATCGAGCTTTTTGCCACCAGGGTCGCGCCCGCCATTCGCGGCTAATGGATTTGCTCGATGGCCGGAGCAACTCACTCCGGCTTCAGATTGCCGTCCTTGATGATCTCCTGATACTTGGCGATGTCGGCGCGGACGAAAGCGGCGAACTGATCGATCGACAAGGCCCGCACTTCCGGGCCGATCGCTTTCAGCTTTGCATTGATCGCCGGCTCAAGAATGATCTTGTTGATCGCGGTATTGAGTTTTTGCGTGATGTCCATCGGCAGGCCACGCGGACCGAAGAAACCGACCCACAGCGGAAAATCGAAATTCGAGATGCCGGTCGCCTCGGCGACCGTTGGTAAATCGGGGTTTGCCGCCGCGCGCTTGACGGTCGACACCGCCAACAGCCTGATCTTGCCGCCCTGCGACAGCGGCACCGCGCTCGGATAGGCCGGAAAATAGAAATCGACCTGTCCCGCCGCGACGTCATTCAACGCCGGGCCGGCGCCTTTGTACGGCACGTGCACGAGCTTGCTGTCGAGCTTGAGCTTCAACAACTCGCCGGCAAGGTGGCCGGGCGTACCGACGCCGGCCGAGGCGAATGTCATCGGTTTGTTGGCGCGCAACGCGTCAGCCCACTGCGCCGCCGTCGCGTACGGCGATTTCGCTGGCACCGCTAGCACCAGCGGCATGACGCCGGCGAGCGCTACCGGCTGCAGGTCCTTCAGCGGATCGTAGCCGACATTTTTCATGAAATACGGATTGATGGCGATCTCGGGCGTCTGCCCGACCGTCAGCGTGTAACCGTCCGGCGTCGCGTTGACGACGTCGCGCGCCCCGATGGTGCCGCCGGCGCCGGCACGGTTCTCGACGATCACCGACTGGTGCAGTTCGACGCCGAGTTGGTTGCCGATGATCCGGCCCAGAATATCGCCGGCGCCGCCCGGCGCGAAATTGACGATCAGGTGGATCGGACGGCTCGGATAGGCTTGCGCCGAGCCTTGCGCCGAAGCCTGCGGCGTCGGCGCCGCTAGTCCGGCTACGATTGTCGCGGCCGCAATAACGCTGCTAATGATCCGCACGGCGTTCCCCCGCTTTCGCGTCGGCTCTCTGCGCCGACTTGGTGGTGTGGATAGACCGGCAATTTATTTGAGAGGAAGCGTTACAGGAAGGCCATGCCCCATATCGAGGCGCGCGACATTACGCTCAACTACGACACGCCCGCAGGCGCAGTAGCGGGCGTCCGCGGCGTCAGTTTCGCGATGGAAGCCTCCGAATTCCTCTGCATTGTCGGCCCGAGCGGCTGCGGCAAATCAACGCTGCTTAACATCATCGCCGGCTTCCTCACGCCGACCGCGGGCGAAATCCGCATCGCCGGACAGCCGGTCCGCGGCTATGGCATGGATCGCGGCGTGGTGTTTCAGGACTTTGCTCAGCTGTTTCCATGGCGGACCGCGCTCGGCAACGTGGCATTCGGCCTGGAAATGAAGGGGGTGCCCAAGGCCGAGCGCGAGAAGATCGCGCTCGAACAACTGCGCCTCGTCAAGCTCGAAAACTTCGCCAAATCGTTTCCGCATCACCTGTCCGGCGGCATGCAGCAGCGGGTCGCGATCGCCCGCGCCCTTGCCTACAATCCGGCGGTGCTGTTGATGGACGAGCCGTTCGCGGCGCTCGATGCGCTCACGCGCGACGACATGCAGCGTCTTCTCGCCGATGTATGGCGGGAGACGCGAAAAACGGTGATCTACGTGACCCACAACGTCGCCGAAGCCGTTTACCTTGCCGACCGCGTCGTGGTGATGTCGCCGCATCCCGGCACGGTGAAGACCGAGGTGACGATCGCCCTGCCGCGCCCGCGCGATCCGCTGAGCGTCGCGTTCCTCGATTATCAGAAGGAGCTGTTGCGCCTGCTCGGTCAGAAAACCGGGCGCGAAAACGGCGGCCACGCCTGACGCTACGACAAAGAGGAGCCAAGCATGCGTCCGGTCTCATCGAGGTGTTTGCCGCTGCTTCGCAGTGCTGTTGCGGCGCTTGCCGTCGCGACCTGCATGCAAATCTTGCCGGCAGCCGCAACCGACAGCTATCCAAGCCGGCCGATCAAGCTCGTGGTCGGATTCGGCGCCGGCGGGCCGACCGACGTCCCAGCGCGCTTCATCGCCGACAAACTCGGCGCGGCGCTCAAGCAGTCCGTCGTCGTTGAAAACAGGCTGGGCGCCGGCGGCATCGTGGCGACGCGCGACGTGCTGGCGCAGCCGCCCGACGGCTACACGCTGCTGCTCTGCACGCATTTCGACGCCACCAATGTCGCGGTCTATCGCGATGCCGGCTACAAACTTTCCGACATCGCGCCGGTCTCGCTGATCGCCAAATACTATTACGGTCTGGCGCTGGCCAATGCGATCCCAGCTACCGATTTCAAATCGTTCGTCGCCTATGCCAAGGCGCACCCCGGCGAAGTGACCTACGCAACGGTCGGCGCCGCCTCGGCGCAGGAGATCATGGCGCGGCAGCTCGGCAAGCTCTCCGGCGTCGCCATGACGCGCGTGCCGTTTCGCGGCGGCCTCGGCATCGTTCAGGAACTGATCGCCGGCCGGGTCGATCTCTATCCGTCGCCGACCCTCGCCGTCATGCAATACTACAAAGCCAAGCAACTGAAGATTTTGGCGACGACCAGCCCGGAACGACTCGCCACCCTGCCGGACGTGCCAACGCTGAAGGAGAGCGGATTCGATTTCGTCCGCTTCGGCTGGCTCGGCGTATGCGCGCGCGCCGACACGCCGCAGCCGATCGTCGAAATGCTGAACAAAGATATCACCGCCATCGTCGGCTCGCCGCCCTACCGCGCGCTGATCGAAAACGCCGGCTCGATCGCCGAATCGTCGAGCCCGCAAGGGCTCGGCGCCATCATGCAAAAGACGTTTGCTGACGTTGTGCCGGCGGTGAAGGAATTCGGGCTGCAACAACAATAATCGAGTAGACACTCAGGAGGACAACACACGATGAGCAAGCAACCGAACCTGACACGGCGGCAATATCTCGGCGCGGCCGGCGCTGGCGCTCTGGTGCTGGGACTCGGCGCATCCCGCCGCGCCAGCGCAACCGAAACCATCCGCCAGGGCTACCAGACCAACATCTGGGGCATGCCGACATATTATCTGATGAAATCCGGCTATCTGGAGAAGCATGGCATCTCGGCGCAGGATTTCGCTGTGCCGTCCGGCAACATCACCATGCAGCAGATGGTCGCCGGACAGGTCGATCTCGGCACCTATGCGGGACCGTCTTTCATCATCGGCAACGTCAAGGGCGGGCTTGTTGCGATCGCCGTGATCGAGAATGTCGGCAAGACCGCCCGCGTGACCACGCGCAAGGACCTCAACATCACCAAGCCCGAAGAGTTGCGCGGCAAGCGCATCGCCAATCTGGTCGGCTCTTCGGTCGGCAACGATTTCGACGATATCGTCATGCCGCATTTCGGCATCCACAAGGGCGACTTCCAGGAAGTCCGCATGGACATCACCAACATGGTGGCGGCGCTGTCCGCCAAGACCGTTGACGCCATGGTGAATGTCGAGCCCTATAACGTCATCGCGGTCGCCGACGACATCGGCAGCGATCTGTTGAATTTCTCGCCGTTCGACCCGATGCCGGTCTTCATGGCCGCCACCGCCGATATGGTGGAGAAGCGGCCGGACGTCATCGTTGCCTACCTCAAGGCGTGGCTCGACGCCGCCAAGGATTTCAAGAACGATAAGAAGAAGGTCAACGACACGATCTACGCGTTCTATGCCAGCAAGGGTTACAAGATGTCGGCCGACACCTTTGCGACCGCGCTGTCCCGCGTCGAGGTCGACCCCGGCTTTCCCGATCTCAAGTCCTACATGCAGCAGCAGGCCGAAATCCTGGTCAAGAACAAGACCATCAAGACCATCCCGGATTGGAGCAAGGCGCTGCGCCCGGATTTCATGGAAAAAGCCAAGGCCGGGGCGTAATATGGCGGCATGAGAAGCGATGAAATCATCACCAGGTTACGGGCACACGAGGAGGAGCTTCGCGCTGCCGGCGTGACGAGCCTCGCGCTGTTCGGATCGGCGGCGCGCGGCGAGCAGCGCGCCGACTCCGACGTCGATGTCGTGGTGCGGTTGACCGACGAGGCGCGTCAGGGCGGGTTTGCTTATTTCGGACGCATTGACACGCTGAGCCGGCGCTTGGCGGAAATCCTACAGCGCCCAGTCGATGTCGTCGCCGAACCTATCCAGAAGGATCGGCTCCGGCACGCCATCGAAAAGGACCGGATCGTTGCCTTCTGATACTCCGATTTTGCGCCTCGAAGACATCCTCGCAAATATCGAACTGATTCAAGATTACACGCGCGGCTATTCGCACGAGATGTTCACAAACGATCGCAAATGCCAGGATGCTGTTGAACGCTGCGTGTCGCGGATTTCCGAAGCCGCGAGCAAGCTCGAAGGCTCAATCGAAAGCATCATACCTGACCAGCCCTGGCCGCAAATTCGTGCGGTCGGAAACGTGTTGCGGCACGAGTACGATCGGGTTAATCCGATCTTCATCTGGAGAATAGTCAGTGAAGATTTGCCGCCCCTGAAAACCGCGATCCGGTCTGCGCTGGATCGCCTCCGACGCGAAACTCCCGACAATCTTTAAAGTGCAACAATTCTCAGGAAGGAATGCCCATATGCCCGCTACTGACGCAAGCCCGGTGACGACAAGCTATCAGCCCGTTGTCTGGAATTTCAAGCTTTTGGCGCACGACATGCTCGCGGGCTTCGGCGGCATGGGCGAAGGCATGTCGGTGCAGATCGCGCCCGACGGCCGGCGCATCATCTGGCTGGCGCATGAAAGCGCGCCGAAGAATTTCACCGCCGTCGACGTGACCGACCCTCGCAAGCCCAAGGTAGTGTGCCAGACCGATCTGCCGCACGCCAACATGCGCTCGAACTCGCTCGAGACCTGCGGCAACATGATGGCGGTGGCCTATCAGACATCGAAGAAGGACCTGCAGCCCGCGGGCTTCGAGCTGTTCGACATTTCCAAGCCGGAAAATCCGAAATCGATCTCGTTCTTCGATTGCTCCGGGCCGCATTCGCGCGGCGTACACCAGCTATGGTTCTGCGACGGCGAGTATGTGCACTGCGCCTCGGGCTCGCGCGACTTCACGCCGACGCATCCGCAGGACGACCAGTTCTATCGCTGCGTCGACGTGCGCAATCCGTCGAAACCGGTCGAGGTCGGCCGCTGGTGGATGCCGGGCACGCGCCAGGGCGACAACGTGATGCCGCCGACGCGCCATCAGCTCGACAAGGGCTATCGCGCGCACAACACCAACGTCTATCCGCAGCGCCCCGACCGCTGCTACCTCGCCTATATCGACGGCGGCATGTTCGTGCTCGACATCTCTGACAAGGCGAACCCGAAGAAGATCTCGTCGTGGACCAATTCGCCGCCCTATACGGGTTTCATGCACACCATCGTGCCGCTGTTCGACCGCGGCCTGATGCTAGTGACCGACGAGTCGACCGAGAACAACGCCAAGGATTGGCCGAAACTGATCTGGGTGCTGGACGCGCGCGACGAGACCAACCTGGTGCCGATCTCGACCTGTCCGCTGCCGGATCACACGATCTACGCCAAGGCCGGCCGGTTCGGCGCGCACAACATCCACGAGAATGTGCCGCTGCCGACAGCGTGGCAGAACGACCAGATCGTGCTCGGCACGTTCTTCAACGGCGGCCTGCGGGCTTACGACATTTCCAACCCGTATCAGCCCAAGGAAGTCGGCGTGTTCATGCCGCCGGCGCCGAACGGCGCGCCGACCGGCACGATCCAGATGAACGACGTGTTCGTCGACGAACGCGGCATCGTCTACACGGTCGATCGCCACGTTGGCGGGCTGTACATCCTCGAGATGGATTTCTAGCCACGTCCACGCTCGACCTCTTCCCCTCGCGCGCAGCCGGCCCGTTCGGACGCCGGCTGAAGCGCGAGCGCGGCGCGCGCATTCCGGTGACGGTCGTCACCGGATTCCTCGGCGCCGGCAAGACCACGCTGCTGCGGCGCTTTCTGGCTTCGCCGGAGGGCGCCGGCACTGCGGTCATCGTCAACGAGTTCGGCGCCGTCGGCATCGACGATGCGCTGCTGCGCTCCAGCGCCGACGAGACCGTGCTCCTTGGCAACGGCTGCGTCTGCTGCATCACGCGCAGCGACCTGCAACTTGCGCTGCGCCGCCTCGTATTCGACCGCGGGCACGGCGCGGTGCCGCCGTTTTCGCGCGTCGTCATCGAGACAAGCGGCCTCGCTGATCCGGCGCCGATCCTGCAGACGTTTTCTACCGACCGCGCGCTCGGCGGCGAATTTCATATCGACGTGGTGCTCGCGGTGATCGACGCCGTCAGCGGCGAAGCCAACCTCGACGCTGCCGCGGAGGCGCGTAAGCAGGTCATCCTCGCCGACCGTCTGGTGATCTCCAAAACCGATCTCGCCGACGCTGCGACGGTGGAGCGCCTGACCCGCCGGCTGCAACAGCTCAATCCGCGCGCCGCAATCGACATTGCGGTCGCGGGCGCGCTCGACCCGGATCGGATGATCGCGCCGGTTAATGCCGAGCGATCCGGTTTCGTCGCCGAAGCAGAGCATTCCGACGGCATCGAAAGTTTCGTCATCGCGATGTTCGAACCGATCGAATGGTCGACATTTTCACGCGCGATGGAAACGCTGACCGCATTGCGCGGCGCCGACCTGCTCCGTGTCAAAGGCCTGCTCAACATCAAGGGCTGCCGCGGCCCGGTGGTGATTCAGTACGTGCAGCATCTCGCTCATCCGCCGGTCGAGCTTGAGTCCTGGCCGGACGCAAACCGTGCCGGCCGCGTGGTGTTCATCACCCGTGGCGTGCTGGAGCGTCAGGTGCGCGACCTGTTCGCCGCCGTGATGGCGCTGGCGGGTCCGTCGTCCTAATCTGCTGATTGAGGAGGCCTCTTATGGCATTCGGCTACAGATTGTCGTCTTTCGCTGCCGTGGCGATGCTCGCCGGTCAGACGGCGGCGGCCGCTCAAAGCCTTGAGGTCAAACGCTACAATCCGTCGGAATGGACCAAGGGACGGTTTACCGAGATCGTCACCGTCAACGGCCCGGGCAAGACAATCTATCTCGCCGGCGTCGGCGCGGAGGACGAGAAGGCGCCGGCGGGGCAAAGCGCGCCGATCCTGCATCCCGGCAATCCATACGAGCAGTGCCGTTACGCCTACGACAAGATCAAGCGCAGCCTGGCGTCGCAGGGCGCGACCTTGGCGGATGTGGTCAAACAGGTCGTCTATGTCACTGACGTTCGCTATCAGGCCGACGTCGGCAAGTGCCGGAAGGAAGCCTACGGCAACGGCCCGATCCCGGCGAACACCTTTCTGGTGATCAGCGCGCTGGCAATTCCAGGAATGCTGCTCGAAATCGACGTGACCGCGGTCGTGCCGAAATAACTGACCGCGGCGACACCGCGCATTTTCGCCGCAACTGTTGGCGCGGTGCTGGTGTTGTTTATCTGGAACAGGCTCGTCGCCTCAGGCGTCATCCACGATCCTGCCGGCAAACCACAGGCCTGATCAGGTTTCCGCGGCCGTCTGCGCCGCCAGCATCCGCTGCGCGGCCTGCGCGTCGATCAGCGGATAAGTGTCGAAATGGGCCGGGACGATGTCGGCCCACTCGTTGAGAATCTTGTGCAGCTGATCGTTGCTCTCGACATCGAGCACCGCCACGGCGCCGCGGCCGGCGCGCGCATAGATGTGACGGCAGATGCCGCGCGCCTCGTAGCCGTCGATCCACGGCCAGAACGACTGCCGTGTCCTGGCCATGTCCGAGGGCCGCTCCGGCCGTGGCGTCGAGACGACAAGGAACAGCATCGTCGCCCCTATTCGGCCGCCGCCGCCGAAGCAAAGCCGGATACGGTAGAGTCCGGCATCTCCGCCTTGAGCCGCGGATAAACGTGGCGGGCGAAATTGCGGATGCTGCGCACCGTCTCGTCATGTTCCAGAAAGCCGGCCTGGCCCATGATCAGCAGATGGCCGAAGCCGCCGACGTGATCGTACATCTTGCGGATCTGCGCATAGACCTGATCCGGCGTGCCGGCCATCATCAGGCCCGCATTGATCGTGCTCTCGACGGTGGCCTGGGCGGAAAAATTCCTGTGCTGGTCGCCGACATCGCCGCGCAGGATTTTGGCGAACGCCGCCGGCGGGGCGTAGCCGGGCGGAAAGGCGAAGTGCGGCGGCACCTTGTTGGCGCGGATGTACCACAGGATTTTCTCGGCGCCCGCGCGTGCGTCCGCCTCGTTGTCGCCGACATAGACGAGCGCCGCATAGGCGAGCCGGTCGATCGGCACATTCTCGCCGCGCCCGGCTTCGCGCCAGCCTTGCCGATAGGAATCGTAGACGCGGCGCGTACCGTCATAGCCGGTGAGAAAGGTCGCCTGCACGTAGCCCTTGGCGCCGACACGCTGCGCGCCAGCCGGAGTCGTCGTCGAGACCCACACCGGCGGATGCGGCTGCTGATAAGGCCGCGGCCAGATGTTGATCTGGCGATGATGAAAGAACCATCCCTCGTGGCTGAACGGACCGTCATGGCAGGTCCAGGCCTTGACGATCAGATCGAGCGCCTCGGCGAAGCGCTCGTTCATGCGCACCGGATTGCTGTTGCCGGCGGAAATCTCGTACGGCACGCCGCGCACGAAGCCCGCTTCGAGCCGGCCGTGCGACAGCATATCGACCAGCGCCATCTCCTCGGCGACGCGCACCGGCTGCCGCCGGTTGGCGATCGGATTGCCGAGGATCAGGAGCCGCGCCTTTTTGGTGACGCGCGCCAGCGCCGCCAGCAGGAGCGGCGCCGCCGGGTCGACGCAGGTCGCCGTCTGATGATGCTCGTTGAGCATGATCTCGACGCCTTCCTCTTCGGCGATCTGCCATTCCTCGATGTAGCGGTCGTACAGTGCCGCGCCTTTCTTCGGGTCGTAGATGCGGTTCGGCAGGCTGACGCGGATCGATTCGTATTCCTCCGCCGGCGGTAGATAAGGGTAGGCCGTCTCGCTGAAATGCCACGCTCTCATCGCGTTCCTCCCGTCTGCGCGCTGCCGTCCAGAAAGCCGAGCAGCACGCGCGCAAATTCTTCCGGCTGTTCCACCTGTGGGGCGTGTCCGGCCGCCGCAATCGTCGTCACCCGCGCGTTGGGGATGAGCTTGGCGTAGCCGTCGACGTAATCCGCGCTGACGAGACCGTCGCTGGCGCCGCGGATGAACAAGGTCGGCGACGCGATGCGATGCAGGCGATGGCGCAGCTTTGGATTGTGCATCCACGGCTCCCAGGTGAGCAGCGCCGTGGTCTCGCGGTTGCGCGCAAACGCCGTCAGCTGCGCTTCGGTCATCTTCGAGAAGTCGACTTTCCCCTTTTCGACGTCGTGGTAGATGAGCCGCATGACCTTGTCCTGCGCCATGGCGAAGACGTCGGGAATATCAAGCTTGTCGGGCGAGCCAAGCTTGACGCCGACCGGGCCGACCAGCGCCAGCTTGCCGATGCGTTCGGGCACCTTGGTGGCGATTTCGGCGGCGAGCCAGCCGCCGAGCGAAGTCCCGACGACATCGACACGGCCGAGACCGCGGCGGTCCATGAATTCGAGATAGAGGTGCGCGATGTCGTCGACGCTGTCGAGCCAGATCGGCAGACTGGACGCGCCGAAGCCGGGATGCGACGGCGCGATCAGACGGCGGCGCTGCGCCAACAGCCCGACATAGGGGGGATCGGGCGTGAAACCCGACGCGCCGTGCAGAAACAACAGCGGCGGTCCGTTGCCGCCTTCGTGCAATTCGAGTTCGATCCCGGCGAGCGTGAGCGTCTCGCGCGCCATCACGGATGCATCGGACATTCACCCTCCCCTGCCGGCTTTGGCTTTGTATCGCAGAGGCGATGCGGCAAGCCGGTGCTTCAGCTTAACGTCCCAGGCATGGCGGAAACAACTGACGGGAACTGCTGACCAGCCGTGCGCCGCCCGGCACGTTTGCGTTGCACGGCACGGCGGGTACGCGCCGGTGCAGCGCTCGGCTGCAGTTTCGGATCAGGAGCGCCCGATGTCCGCGATGGCGCGGCGCAGCGCGGCGATCAGGTCAGCGCTGTAAATGAGATGGCTCTCCTCGGCAGCGAGAACCCGTTCGAACGCCCGCCGCTTGAGCGCCAGCACGTCGATGCTGCCGGTTTGCGGATCGATACCGGCCGCGTCGCAGACGATATCCATGAGGCGCTCGACAGCATGGAGGCGGCCGAGCAGATAATCGTTCTCGCGGTAGCGGCGCGAAAAGAAGCCGGCAAAATTGTTGAGCGCGATCCCTTTGAGGCTTTTCGCGCCGGCAAACGCCTTGAGCGTATGCATCTCTTCCGGGCTGATGCGGTCGATGAGAATTTCGCGCAGTTCGCCGGTGCCGCGCCCAGTACTGACGGAGAAGGTGAGCACGTCCCAGAACGGAAAGCCGAGATAATTAACCAGAACCTCGCGGCGCGCTTCCGGATGCCACGCGGCGGCGTCGAGCGAGGCCAGGAGCTCGTCGAGGTCGCGCGTCGTGGCATTGAGATCGATTTCCCTGCCCAGCGTCTCGACGAGTTGGTCGATGGTCTTCACGGCCTCGCTTTCCACCACCGCGCGCGCATAAGCCGGCAGGTCTCTGGCCTCGGCCGTCGTTGGCGCATGCTGGAAGAGCTTCTCGGCCAGCGCATGGATGCCGGCGCTGAAAGACCGCGGCTCCTCGCACTGCTGCAGCACATCCAGGCGCAGATAGAGTTCTCGCTTGAGCCGATCGACCACGACCGGGTCCAGTCCCGGAAAGTGGCCTTCATCGAGCAGCCGGTACAGCCGGTTCTGGCCCTCGATCAAAAAATGCAGCCGACGCCGGCGATAATCGACGTCGAAGGCGAGAAAGAATTCGACCCAGGCCGGCAGCCGCGGCGCAGCGGCAGCCTCATGCTTGAGCGCCTCGCTCCCGGCTTTACTGTAGACGATGCCGCGATGAACTGCCCAGGCACCGATGATCTCTTCCATGGCGCGGGCCGCCGGCGAGTTTGGCGGCGCACCGCCGATCATCGCAATGGTGCGGGCGACGAAGCCGCGAACCGAGGCGAGTTTCAGCCGGACGTAGCCTTCGTGCGCAAAGCCCGCCTCGCGGGCGACGCGATCGTTGACCCTTTCGCGCCAGCCTCGGATGTCTTCGGTCGTGAACGGGCCGTCGAGCGGCTTGTCGATGATATCGCCGACCAGTTCGCTGACGTGCGGACGGGCATCCGCGATGATCGACTTGATGCTGCGCGCCTGGGCGTTGAGATTGACCACCCAGGCAAGCTCGTTGGCGATCGGCTGCTCGGACGGCAGATCCGACAGCGCGCCTTTTATCGTCGAGAAGAAATTTGGCAGCTCGGCATCGTTTCCCGCCCGCACCGATTCCGGCTTGGCGTCGATGAAGATCAGCCGCCGGTCGACGTCGCGATAAGCCGAACGGTTGTGGATCGCCGCGATCGCTTCGCGGAACGGCCGGTTGTTGAGAACGGAGCCGTCGATGAATGCGGCCGTCGCCGGATCGACATCGGCGCGCAGGTGCCGCTCGAAATTCTTCAGGATGAATTCCTCGCGGCGCGGCCAATGCCCGCCACGGCTGGCGACGAGTTCGTCCATCTCGACGATCTGCGCCGGCGGAAACGCACCCGGGAAGCATGAGGTCGCGCGCGCCGCGAACGCGAGGCCCGGCGCATTATCAAGGTCGAAGTCGCTTTCCACGTCGCCATCCGCCCGCCGCCGATATTTGAAATGCAGCACGTGGCGGTGTTCGAGTTCGTAGATCAGCGGCGGATCGTGGATTTGGAGCTGCTGCCGGTAGCCATGATAATCCGTCAGCGTCACGAACAGATCGAGGCCCTGCCCCGATGGCAGGAGCGAAGCGGCCGGCGTCTTCGGCTCGCCCATGGCGGTGGCGGCGTCGTACATCAGCCCGGCCATGACCGGCCCGGAGAACGGCGGCTTGAACCAGCGCGAGCGCAGGAACAGCGAAAGCTTCTGGCGCACCTCACGGTCCTTGACCAATTCGAACGCGCCGGTTGCTGCGACCGCCCGGATCACCGGCCGCAATATCCATTTGCTCCACCTCCCGGCGCGCGCTTCGGGTGCCAGCAGGACGGTGACGTCGGCATTTTCGAGCCAAAGGTCGCGCAACTTGGCGGTCGACAGATCGTGGCTCAGCGCCCGCGCCAGCATGCTGGCATTGATCCCGCCGGCCGAAGCACCGGCCAGCGTATCGACGATGACCCGCAGTTCGAGCTTGCGGCCGATCTCGCGCAGCAGCAAAAAATAATCGGCCTCGGTGTCGTATTCCGGATCGTTGGGGTCGGCGGAATCGAAAAACTCAGCCTTGGCGCGCTCCGAGCGGTCCGTGATGCGGTGCAGCGCGCTCGAAGCGCGCACCAGCTTCAGGATCTCCTTGCAGATGCCATGAATATAGACCGCGAGCGAAACCCCGCCGAAGCAGACCAGCGCGATACGGAGTTCCTTTTCGCGCAAAGCAACCCCCGGAAGCTGAAAGCGCGTTCCCCAACGCTGTAGTTGACCGGACGGGAGTAGATATTGCGTTAATAATTGGCTTTTTGTCGGACAGATCGCGCGAGCGATTAATTCCGCCCGGCGATCTCCGCCTGCCAGGGCGCGATGACGCGCTCCAGCCAGCCGATCAGGTGATTGAGCCCGATGGCAATCGCCATCAGCACGATGATCGGCACGAACATGGTGGCGGTGTCGAAATTGTTGCCCGCATTGATGATGATGCCGCCGAGCCCGGATATCTCGGTGAAGAACTCGGCCACCACCATGCCGACCACGGCGCGGCCGACCGCCAGCCGGATGCCCGCCATGATGTAGGGCAATGTCGCCGGCAGCACGATGCGCCGCAGGATAACGGCGTCGGAAGCGACCAGCGATTTGCCAACGTCGATCAGTGCCTTGGGCACGGATTTCACGCCGAGCCAGGTGTTTATGACGATCGGGAAGATCGCCATCAGAAAAATGACGGCAGCCTTGACCGTGAAGCCGAGGCCGAACCACAGGATCAGGAGCGGCACGAGCGCCACCAGCGGCATGGCATAGCCGCCGGTCACGAACATGCCGAGCGCCGCTTCCACGGCGGCAAACCGCCCGAGCACCAGGCCGAGCGGCACACCAGCCACGATGGCGAGACAATAGCCGAGGAGAAATGGCTGCAGGCTCTGAACCAGCGCGCCGGCAAGCTTGCCGTTACGAATGAGTTCGATGGACGCCGAAAAGATCGCAGTCGGGTAAGAGCCGAAGATCGGATTGATCCGCCGCCCGAAGAATTCCCAGAACAGCAGAAACACGCACAGCGATATGGCGGTGATCACCCAGCGCGGCAGCGCGCGCCGCGGTGGCGCGGTGTCGCCGGCTGGCTGGGTCGTGGAGCGCGGGTCGGCGATATCGGCCATCGTCCTCTCAGTGCACCGTTTCGCCGGCGCCGTCGTGCAGCGCCTGCCAGATGTGATAGCGGGTCTTGGCGAAGGCTTCGGAGCCGCGCACCTTGGCCAGATCGCCGCGCGGGCGCGGCAGCGGCACCTCGACGATCTCGTGCAGGCGGCCGTGCTGCATGACGACGACACGGTCGGCGAGCAGCACGGCCTCATCGAGATCGTGGGTGACGAACAAGATGGTCTTTTTGGTGCGCGCGTGGAGTTGCAACAGTTCGCCCTGCAGCGTCTCGCGCGTTTGAGCATCGAGCGCGCCGAACGGTTCGTCCATCAGCAGCACCTTGGGATCGATCGCCAGCGCGCGGGCGATGCCGACGCGCTGCTGCATGCCGCCGGAGAGCTGATACGGCCGCCGGTTGACGCTGTCGCCAAGCCCGACCAGCGTCAGATATCGCATCGCCGTGGCGCGCAACGCCGCGCCGCGCACGCCCTTCATTTCCAGGCCGAACTCGACGTTCTTGAGCGCCGTGAGCCACGGCAGCAGTTCGGCGTGCTGAAACACCATGCCGCGATCGTAGCCGCAGCCGTTGATCTGCGCGCCATCGACGGTCACGCGGCCGCTGCTGGCGGCTTCGAGCCCCATGGCGATGCGCAGTGCCGTGGTCTTGCCGCAGCCGGACGGGCCGATCAGCGCCACCACTTCGCCGTCGCGCACCGTGAAACTCAACCGGTCGAGCGCCTCCACGTTCTGCACGCCGCCGTCGACCCGCAGCGTGAAGCGTTTCGACACATCGATAAGGCTGACCTCACCCATGAAATCTCAATGCATCTGCCCGACGATCTTGAGCGCGGCCTCGCGCGCCCTGCCGTCGAGCACCTTTGATAGATCCAGAAGCTTCGGCATGCTGCCGACCTTGACCAGTTCTTCGTTGAGCCAGTTGAACTTGTCCATGGGGATCGGCACGTCCGTGCCGATGGCGTGCTGCTTGCTGACGAGATCGTAGATGTAGGACGGCCGCGGATCGTCCGGCTTGATGTTGGCGACCTTCTGGGCGACCTTCATCGCCTCGTCCTTATGGGTCGCGGCGTAGCGCAGGCCGAGCATTTCGCCGGCGAGGAATTTTGCCGCGTCCTGCGGACGCTCGGCCAGCGTCTTGCCGGTCGAATGCAGGCACATGCGCACGAACATCGGCAGCGCCTCCTGCGCGCTGACCAGCATCTTGATGTGTTCCTTGACGGCGATCGGCACGTACTCGCCCGACACCACCGCGGCGTCGGCGACGCCCGCAACCAGCGCCCGATACCGGTCGAGATCGCCGCCAAGGCTCGCGTATTTCACGGCGTTCTCAGGAATGTGGAAGTGATCGAGCGCGCCCTTGGCGAAAATTTCCGGAAACGCACCCGGTGAGGAAATGGCGATGGTCTTGCCGCGCAGCTGCTCCATCGAGGTGATATTGTCATGGACAAAGATGCCGTGCGGCACGACCAACCACGTGCAGCCAATGACCCTGACGTCGGCGCCGTGCGCATCGGCCACGAGCGCGCTGCCCGGTCCGCCCTCGAAGCTGTCGAGATCGCCGGCGATCAGCGCCTTGAGCAGGATTTCGTCGTCCTTGATGGGCACGATCTGAACGTTCAGCCCGACCTGCTTGAAGAAGCCGTGCTCGGCCGCCATCAGCAGGATGCCGGAGTCGCTCTTGGGCATGATCAGGCCGTGCCGCCACGGTTTTGACGATTGCGCGGCGGCGCTCCCGGCGGCAAATGACAGCGTCAGCGCGGCGAAAACGGCGAACAACCTGACCATCGAACGTGCCCTCACATCGTGTCTTTGTGATCGAAGCATAGCGGAACTGTCCGCCGGACGCATTCCCTTGGAGCATGTTTGGGAATAGTCTTCGCGCCCTCTGCGGCGTTGTACCACACCGCAAGGACTTACGATCGGGCGGCTGTACGCCCCCACCAGGGAGGTCCGTTTTCATGAACAAAAAATTCACGCTCAACGTCAACGGCGTCGACCGCACCGTTGAGGCAGATCCCGACACGCCGCTGCTCTACGTGCTGCGCGACGATCTCGGCCTCAACAATCCGCATTTCGGCTGCGGGCTCGGCCAGTGCGGCGCCTGCACCGTGCATCTCGACGGCAAACCGACGCATTCGTGCCGGCGCCCGATCTCGGCGGTGGGCGACAAGAAGGTCGTTACGCTCGCCGGCCTCGGCACACCCGAGCATCCGCATCCGCTGCAGACGGCGTATGTACAGGAACAAGTGCCGCAATGCGCCTATTGCATTAACGGCTGGATCATGACCGCCGCTGCATTTTTGCGCGACAACAAGAAGCCCACCGACGAACAGATTCGCGGCGCGCTCACTCACGTCAAGTGCCGCTGCGGCACCCACATGGCCATCTTGCGCGCCGTCAAACGCGCCGCTGCGATGATGGGCTGAGGGAGGCCGACATGACCAAACACGAACAAGCCAAGAATTTCCAAGCTAACAATTTCTCGCGCCGCACGCTGCTCCAGGCCGGCGGCGCCCTGGTCGTTTCGA
>Ga0335078_10002872_pt1 | contig 25901 bp, 11 predicted proteins | sample Lox_Sample_32_FD_206711 | JGI IMG/M metagenome (GOLD analysis project Ga0335078, IMG submission 206711) | Soil microbial communities from Loxahatchee National Wildlife Refuge, Florida, United States - Lox_Sample_3.2 | ecosystem: Environmental > Terrestrial > Soil > Wetlands | place: USA... | reverse complement strand
CGGACCGGTGGCGGTGCGATCGGGAAGTCGTGGATGAAGGGCAGGTACCGGTACGGCGACGGCGGATCGGTGCGGCCGCCGCCTCCGCTTCCGCTTCCGCCGAAGTTCGGGTTCTGGCCGCTGCCTCCGCATTGCTTCACCCAGTCATCTGCCCTGTTGCACGGGGTGCCGCCGGAGCCGGGTCCGACCTGGTACTGGCCGGTCGGATCGGAATCGGTGGACGGGTCGTCGCCGGCGTAGGCGTAGGCGTCGAGGTCCTGCGGGTCGTAGGAGTTGACGAGCGGATCTGGATTGACGAACGAGGACGTGGCCGAGTTGTACTCGCGGGCGCCGAGGTTGACCAGGCCGGTGCCGGGGTCGGTGCTGCCGCCGACGAATCCCCTGCTGCCCGGCCAGAATGAGGGCGCGGTGCCGATCGAATTGCCGTACGGGTCGTAGTAGCGACGAGTGACCGCAAGCGTCGAGGCGTTGATCGCCAGGTCATCGGTGCCCTGCTGGTCGCCGGTCAGGTAGTACACAGTGCCGGAAGTGCGGGCCGCGACCGTGACGCCGCCGATCGAGTAGTAGCGAGTGCCGGTAACACCGGATGTGTTCTGCACCAGCTGCTCGTCCGGAAGATACAGGGTGGTGCTGCCGGGGTCGGTCTGCAGCAGCAGGTTCCCGCCGGCGTCGTAGACGTACGAGGTGGTGCCGGGGCTCGGGCCGCCGGTGCTGGTGACCGAGCCGAGCTGGCCTGCGTCGTTCCAGTTCAGGGTCTGGGAGTCGGACGCCGCGGTGATGCCGGTGGTGTCGCCGTCGGCGGCGTAGGCATAGCTGGTCGTCGACGTCCCGGACGGCCCGGATGCCTGCCGAGACGTGATCGCGTGCGGCCGGGCGGATCCGGCTGCCGGGTAGGTACTGGTGATGGCGGTGGCGGTACCAGCGGCGGGGGTCGAGGTTTCTGCGGTCAGGTCGTTCTCGTTGTTGTAGGTGTACTGCTCCCAGTACGGGGCGGCGCCGCCGGCCTCGGCGGACTGCGACGGCCCGGGCTTACAGCTCGCGCTGCCCTGTGACCAGGCCTGGGTGAGCCGGCCGAGGTAGTCGTAGTCGAAGCACTGCACCTGCGCCGGGCCGCCGGACGGCGTGTCGGCCGCTGCGGTGATCAGGCCGTCGTTGTCGTAGCCGTAGCTGGTGTCATCGACCGTCACCGGGCTGGTTCCGGTCTGCACCTCGGCGCTGCTGAGCCGGTTGGTGGCCAGGCTGTAGCTGTTGAGCAGGTAGGCCGGCTCTGTGGTGGTGCCGAACGTGTACTCCTGCGGCTGGCCTAGCTCGGTGTAGGACAGCGAGGCCACGTAGTCGAACTGCGGCGAGGATGCCTCGAGGCTGACTGGCTCGTTGGCGGTGTTGTAGCCGATGTCGACGGTCTCGGCGGGCAGCCCGCCGGCCGCGGTGTCGGCGTAGGAGTCCTCCAGGTCGGCGTAGGCGCTGTAGTAGTCCGACTGCTTGTACGTGCCGGACAGCGGTCCGGCCGATATCGACACCTCGGTGCCGGAAGGCAGTCCGTACGGGTTGTACCCGGTGACCGCGGTCGTGTAGGTGGTGCCGCCGGTCCCGCCCGCGCCGTAAGCAGAAGAGGAGGTCAGCTGCCCCCTGGCCAGGGTGTCGTAGGTCCACGACGCAAGCTCGTCGGTGCCGGTCTCGCCCGCGCCGCCGGTCGTGTCGTACTCGGCGATCTTGCGGTCGTCCTTGTCGAAGGCGTAGCTGATCGTCTTGCCGCGCGCGTCGGTCACCGACAGGAGGTTGCCGTCCGCGTCGTAGCTGCTGGTGCTCGTCCCGGCGTCGGGATCGGCCTGCGAGGTCTGGTCGCCGGCCAGGTTGTAGCTGTACGACCACCGGTTGCCGGCGCCGTCGGTGATGGATGCGAGCTGCTGAGCCGGAGTGTAGGTATAGCCGTTCTGGTCCCAGCCCGAGGACCCTGTCTGCGACCCCGATCCGGGGGGCGGCGGGCTGGCTGGCGGGGCGGCGGAATGGTACTGGTAGATGTAGCTGGTCAGGCCGTCACCATCGGTGTATGTCGTCTTCGCGGTGCCGCCGAGGGGCGGCGTGACGGTGGTGAAGTCGCCGCCGTAGCTGGTGTCGGTCTCCCACTGCTCGCTGGCGTCACTGTAGAGAATCTGCCGCGTGACCCGGCCGTCGCCGTCGTACACGTAGCCGGTCTGCGACGGCACCTCGTCATCGGGCGCGGGGTCGAGCGTGCCCGAGGGCGCGCCGGTGGTGTAGTACGGATCCGACACCACCGTCTGCCAGCCGTCGGAGTTGTAGTAGGTGTCGGTGATCTCCCGGCCGCCGTCGGGCGTCTCCGCCTGGGTCTCGGCCTGACGGCCCAGCGAGTCGTAGAGCGTCTCTGCGGGCAGGTAGGTGCCGGAATCGTTGATCGTGCTGGTCGACACCACCGACGGCCCGGTATCGGACACATCGTAGCTGAACGTCTTGTCGGCCGGCCCGCTGGTGGAATGGCCCGGCGTCCACACCGCGGTCAGCCGGCCGAGCGCGTCGTAGGCCTCGGTGGTCACCCGGCCGGCCGGGTTGGTCACGGTCAGGGCCACGTCGCGGACGGGGTCGTAGCTGGTCGTGGTGACCAGGCCCATCGGATCGGTCACCGTTTCCGAGGTCGGTTCCGCCCCGGTCGCAGGCGCATAGGCGGTAGTGGCGGTGTTCCCGTCGGCGTCGGTCGCCGTCAGTACCCGGCCGTACTCGTCATACGTGTTCTTCGACTCGGCGGTGAACAGTTCCGTCGACCCGCTGTAGGACGTGGCCTTCTGCGTCATGGTCACGTTGCCGGCCGACGGCGCAGCGCCCAGGGTGGTAGACCCGTCGTAGTAGTCCCTGGTATCGGACACCAGTTCCGCCTGGGTTGGGGTTCCGCTGACTGGGCAGCTGGCAGGCGGGACGGCGGTCACGATCACCTCGCCCGGCAGGTCGAGCAGGTTAGCCGAGGTGTTCGCCGCGTAGGTGGTCTGGGTGCAGGTGTCCTCGCTCGCATCGCCCGCCACGCCGTTGTCGGAGAGGTCGGGCGCGCTGGCTTCCGAGATCACCCGGCCCTGTGCGTCGTGGGCGTCGGTAACCTGGGACTCGCGGTAACCGCCGGAGGCGAGTGCGGTGAACGTCAGAGTCTGCGCCGTTCCCGTCATGAAAGCCTGCAGGCTGGGCAGTGGCGACGGCTGTGACTGTGTCGCGGTGACCGCCGACGTCCACGGCTTGGTCACGGTGTCGGACACGACGGCCCCGCCTGCCCCGTCGTAGCTGGTGTGCTCGAAGGTCAGGCCGGCGAACTGGTCGGAGTCGGTCGCGGTGATACTGCCGACCGTGCTCGTAAGCGAGGCCGACGAGGTAGCTCCGCCAGACTGGTAGTCGCCGTTCATGCCCTGGAAGTAGGTGTCGGTCAGCTGCGTCACCGGATCCGGCGACGTGCCCGTCTTCGTCGTGACGGACCTGAACCCCCGCCACTGATCCCAGGTCCGCAGGTTCGACCGGGTCAGCGTGTCATCGTTGTAGTGCCAGGCTGCGCCCGCGTAGGCGTAGCTGGTGATCACCGGCGTGGTTCCGCCCACGGTATTGGCCTGGGTCACGCTGCTGACCACGTACTTGTTGAACCAGTCCTCGACCGGGCTGCTCGCCCCCGGCGGAGTCCAGTAGTCCGCGTAGCACAGCGTCGTGTCGGCGTCCGGGGCCGGGAAGCTGCCCGATGTGCACGACGACGGCGGGGTGTCGTAGCTCACGGTCGTGACCCCGCCGGTCTCGCTGGTGATCGACGACAGCCGGAACCGGTCGATGATCGAGTAGCCGTCGCTCAGGTCGGTGGAGGTCTCCACCCGGTTCGGCAGGGAGATCCCGGCGAACTTGACCGGCGGCAGCCCGATGGCGGTGCCGTCCTCGCCGGTGCGGGTGATCGACTCCAGCCACATCGGCGGCTCGGCCGAGCCGTCACCGGTCGCCGGGTAATCCTGTGCGAGCGCCCAGGAATCCGCCGGCTCCAGCGCGGAGCCCTTGAGCGTTTGCGTCGCGATCGTGGCGAGCCGGTACCTGACCCAGAACGTGGGCGAGATCACGTCGCATGTCGTTCCCGAAGAACAAGACAGATCGCTAGGAACGTCGCTGCGGCCAGTCGCGGACGTGAACAGGACCTCGGCCGCCGGGGTAACCCCGTACACGCGGCCGGCCCGCAGCCCGTACTCGATCTTCGATGGCGCGCCGCCCTGCGTATACGAGGCAGTCGCGGTGGTCCCGTTGTCGGCGGCGTAGTAGTTGGTCTCGGTATTGTAGAAGTAGGCCATCGCGTCACCCTCGGAATCGGTGACGTAGTCCAGGTTCCACCGCCAGGCCTGCTGGCAGTGCGAGCTGGCAAACGTGGCGTTGTAGCACGGCTGGCCGGATGCCGTCGCGTACACCGGCACCGTCCAAGCGCTGTTGGTGATCGAATCCCCGGAGGCGTATCCCGGCAGCTCGTTCAGGCCGAAGTAGTAGCTGGTCCCGTCCGGGTCGGTGACGACCCAGTAGTCGTCGTCGTGGGTTCCGTTGCTCCCGGACCCGGTCTCGTAGGTGATCTTGTCGCCGTTGTCGGCCTCGGCGTGCCAGCCGTTGGCCGGGTCATCGACGAGGGTCGTGGTGGCACCGCCCAGCGAGAGGGTGGTCGTGTCGTCGCTGCTCCAGCACAGGTCCCCGGTCTTCGTCGCGCCCGCCGGGTTCTGCTCGCAGGACTGGTAATCCCGCTCGATGAATCCCGGCTCGTAGTCCCAGCCGTCGCCGATCCAGGAGGCCTGGTCGTTTGTCGACGAGGTGAGCCCGTCGACCGCCTGCGACTTGTAGTTCAGGCTGACCTGCGGGGCCAGGCCGCCGGGCACCGGCGGGGCGTTGAGTGCGTAGGCGTAGGTGAACGCGCCGCTCGACCCGCCCTCGCTCCACGTTCCCGCCTCCGAGAGCGGCGTCGCGGCGTAGCTGCCGGCCGACCCCGACGGTGACGTTGTCGCCGCCATCACGACCGTCTGCGGTCCCCGGCTCGGCGCAGCCACCCCGGACCCGGATGCCGGGCGCGCTCCGGCGGCCGGCAGGCTGATGTCCGCTCCCAGCCGGTAGTCGTGCACATCGTCGGCCGAGGCCAGCGCTGTCTGCCGGCGGCACGACGGCACGCGAGGGGTGGTCAGCGCGCACGCGGGCAGCTCGACCAGATGCAGCCGGCTGGCGTAGTCACCGCCGTCGGCTAGTGCGAACGACCGGTAGTCCAGGCTCACGTGCAGATCGGCCGGGCCAGCGCTGCCGCCCGATCCGGTCACGCTGAAGACCACTCCGCTGACCCCGGCAGCCGCGGCGGCCTGCCGCGACGACATGGCCACCCTGACACGCCCGGGCGCCGCGGCAGCTGCCGGCCCGCCTCGCGCCGCCATGACTGGTTTCACCCACACCGGCAGTGACCCGGCCCGCGCCGAACGCGGCACCACCGTGGCGGTGCCCGCCGACGGCCAGCTCACCCTCGGCGCGTGCCAGGCGCGCATCTTCGGCACCTGTACCCGATGCGAGGGCATTGTCCGCACCGGCACAGGCCTGGTGGCCGGCACGGCACGAGGCCGGGCTGGCGAGACGTTCGAGGCCGGCGGAGGCGCGGCCATCGCTGCCAGTGCGGGCACGAGGACCGCGGCCAAGCCGCCGGCGGCGGCGCGCCGCCACAGGCGCCGGGTCCGGCCGGACGGCGTCGGCTTCCACATCATGTGCGTGGCCCTTCAGTGCGGCAGCGGTGGCGGCGGTCGGCGGGAAGTTCGGGACACGCGCGCCCGGGCGGCGGTTACCGCGCGCCCGGGCGCGTCGTGGGTCAGGTCGGCGGCGCCGGATCGCTGTCCGGCGCCAGGCTGCAGCCGCTCGCGAGCACTGCCGGGGCGAGCCGCGCATATCCGCCGGATGCCCCCAGGGTGAGATTCACGTCGTCGGCGGTGCCGTCCCCGGCCGCCAGTGCTTCCGGGCTCGCGCCGTTGCTGACCGCGGCGTCGAGCGAGGCCGGGCAGTTGGGAGCGCCGCCGCCGCCGTCGACGAACCCGTCGACGTCTAGCCGGCCGGAGTCGGTCGCCGACGAACACGAGTCGCCGACAGCGGAGTCCGAGTAGCCCCCGCACGGAGTCAGGTCACCGGTGATCACGTTGATGCCGAACGCGGTGAGCTGGTTCTCCAGCACGGTGTAGGCGTTCTCGAGGTTCTGCTGCACGGCTGTCGACCCGGCCTGGAGCAGGACGTCCTCCAGCCCCTGGTCGAGAATGACGGTGCCGGCATCTGGCTCGGACAGGACGTCTCTGTCCAGCCGTGCCAGCAGGCTGACCCCGCCGATGCCGCCCCCGTCCGCGAGCACCTGACTGGTCTCGACCCCGGCATCGACGACGCCATAGCCGGCCGCGAGACCCTGCGAGGCAAACTGGCCTGCCAGGCGCTGGCTCGGAGAGTTCAGCGTGTCGGAGGCCGGCGATGCCGACCAGCCGTCGATCACGTTGTTGCCGGCGACGACGACGGTCGGGTCGCCCGGGCTCGGTCCTGCCGGCAGCGTCTCCTGCGGCGTCGTGATGTCCACGCCGGTCAGCAACGGGACCCCGCCGATCCATGTCGAGCCGGTGCCGGTGAACGGCGTACCGGTCGTGTCCTCGGTCTCGTTCGGCGTGGACCGGGCAGCGAACCAGGCGAGCGCGCCGTCGCCTACCGCGTTCTCCGGCACGACAGGCAGCGTGGCGTTCTCGATCCACAAACTGATCAGCAGGCTGTGCCCGCTGGTGACCGCGAACGGCAGGGCCAGCGGGTCGGAGTAGACGTCGCCGCCGACCGGGACCGTCACCGATCCCGAGCCGCCGAAGGTCAGGGCGGACGGCGCCTGATCCGGTATCGGCCCGCCGAAGTCGTCGGCGATGGTCGCCGCGCCGATCACCAGCGGCCCGGTACCGTCTTCGGACAGGAAGCCGGGGTCCGACAGCCTGATCCGCACGTCAGCACCGGCCGGAGCGCTGATGTTCGGCGACGCGGCGACCCTGACAGTCATGTCGCCCAGCGTGTAGCCCGACGGCGGGCCGAACGCGTCCTCGATCGGCGACTCAAACGCGCCAGTCCACGCCTGGCCGGCCGGGGCGGCGGGCACGGCCCCGCCGTGCTCCGGCGTGGCCGTAGTCGTGTTGCGTACCGCCAGCCCGAAGATGTGCAGTGCCTCCTGCGAGGTTGTCACGCCGGTGACCGACGCGCCGACATCGGGCAGGGTCACGGACGTCACGTCACACCCGGGGTCGAGCGGCACTGCGAAGGCGAAGATCTTGGGGTTGTCGGCGCGCTGGGTATCGGGATCATCCCGGTCCGGCATGACCAGGGCGGCGATGTCCGATGGGCCGGTCACCCAGTTCGGAACCGTCAGGGTGTAGGACACCTGGCTGCCGGCGATGCAGCCGGCTGCATAGTCGATCGTCCCGGTCGCCGGCTCGCACGAGGTGGTGGCGTCGAACGCAGCCTGCCCGCTGCAGCCGGCGCCGGACACCACGACCCCGCCCATCACCGCCGGCGCCGTGACGTCGCCGCCCAGCGCGGTCCCGGGCTGCCCGGTGGCCACGCCGGGCACGACCGCTGGCCCGTTGCTCGACGTCGCCAGGAACACCAGCGCGCTGCCCTGGGCGCCAGCCGCGCCGGCCCCGAGCGTCTGATTCGCTGCCAGCAGGTTGTCCGGTCCGCTTCCGGCGGTGCCGAAGTCCGGCAGCGTGAACGTCGCGCCGTCTACCGTGACCGTCTTGCCCGCATCCCAGCCGGCAGCCGTCAGCTGTGCCTCGTCGAACGCGTCGCCGTTCCCGTCACCGTTCGCGGTTCCGGGCGACCCGGCCTCGGTGGAGATCATCGTGTTGTCGTAGCTCGCCTTCGCTGCCAGCGCGGCGGCAAGGTTCGCCTGCAAGCTCGATCCGGCGGAGTACGAGACGTTCGGGTCGCCCGCGCCGCTGAACGTCGACGTGGTGCCCGCTGCCGCGCCGTTGGTCATGCCCGAGTCGTTGCCGGCCGTGTCGACCTCGTAGACCCAGACGTCGTGCGGCCCAGGCGCGGTGACCGGGATCGTCAGCGTGGCCTTGCCGCCGCTGATCTCGGTGCAGTCGGACGTGGCTGCCGTGGTAGTGCACGTCTGGCTGGCCGGAATGGTGCCGGTCGTGGGCGGCGTCTGGTCCGCCGCCCAGACGAACTTGCTGGCCGTATCTCCGGCGGACTGGGTGACGGTGAAGCTGATCCGCGTGCCGACCGCCTGGTTGGCTGTCTGGCTGAAGTTCGCGGTCAGCGCCGGCGCGTCCGGGTCGGTCGGATAGACCGCGAAGTAGCACGTGCTCGACCACGCCGACGAGTACGGACCGTACTTCGTGCCGCCCACCGTGCCGCTGCCCGTCTCGGCCTGCGCCTGCCACGCGATGACGGTGCCGTTCGGCATCTTAGCTGTGTAGGAGGCCGGCAGCTGCCAGGCCGACTCGCCACCGGACACACTGCCGATCGCGCCGCTGACCGTGGTCGCCGCCGACGAGGTGGAGTAATTCCAGTACTTGATGTTCGCCTGGACCGCGGCGCCATCGGGATCGCTATAGCTGGCCAGCAGGTACGGGCCGGTGATCGAGTCGGTCTTGCCCATCCGCGGCGGGTTGGCCGGGCTCGTGTCGCAGTCCAGGCTGCCGGTGCCGCCGCTGGTCGCGGCCTCCTCCAGGCTCGACGGCGTGTTCGGTGTCTCGGTGTAGACAACCTGGATATCCGGATTGTCGGTGAACTGCTTATGATCGTCCTCGTTCGTGTTGCCGATCTCCCACAGCCGCAGCGTGAAGGCCGTGGGCGCGCCCGTGATCGTCTCGAAGTCCGGCTTCAGGTTGAAGCCGGCCGCGACCGTCTTACTGGTGTTCTCGACCGTGTTGCAGCTGCCAGGGTCCGGTCCGACGGTGTCGGTCGCATTCACGTTCCGACCGGTCAGGGCTGGGCCGGGCCAGCCAGTGGTCTTGCTGATCGGGCCGATCCAGCTCGCCGTCACCGCAGCCGACGACGTGCAGTCGGAGGTGTAGACCTCGGTGGTCTGGAAGGACGCCGAGATCAGCACTGAATGCGAGCCGAAGGTGCCGGACGGGATTCCCACCTCGTACAGCGCATAGTCGGTGTCGTTGTAGCCGCAGTCGCTCTGCTCGAAATTGTCATACCCGACCGGAGAATCCTTGTAGGAGGACGAGTCGTAGTGCGAACTCGGGCAGTCGGACTGCGCCGGGTCGTAGGCCATCTCCTTGGCGGTACCGGTGATCGTGGTAAACGCCGGGTCGATGAAGACCGGGAACCGGGTCGACGGTGAGCTGAGCATCCGCTCGTCCGGGGTCAGGTAAAGGTGCCGCCCGTCCGCGGACACCCGGGTAGCGAAGGCAGCCAGCCTCGCCCCGCCCGCCGGGCTAGTCGCCGTCGATGCGGGGCCGGCTCCCGGCGGGGCCAGGCCGGCGCCGACGGCGCCCGCCGCCGCTGCCGCGCTGCGAAGTCGCGCCCCCTGGTCCGGCGGCAGCGACGAGGAGTCCCACATCCGCGGCTGATCCGCGACATACGCGCCGCGCCCGCGCGTCATCGTTGCGACAAGGCTGCCACCCGCTGACTGACGCAGCCCGGTCGTTCCGGACGCAGCCACCGCAAGGCCGAGGCGCTCCAGCCGGGGATCGCGCGCAGCGGCAGCGGTGCGCACCACCAGGACCTCGCTGAAGCCGCCGGCCTCGGCGCTGGTCGCCGTCAGCACCAGGTCGACGCCGGGCAGCACGTTGTGATAGGTCGCTGAGGATCCGGCCACCGAGGGCACGGGCAGCTTGCCAGGCCACGACAGCGCCAGGCTAGTCCCGGCCGCGGCGATTACGCCCACCGGCGCGGACCCGCCGCCGGAGAACGTCACGGTGTCACCCGGTACCGCGGCCGGGGCGAGTCGTCCGTGCGATGCCCGGCGCAAGCTGGTGTCCACGGCGACCCACCGGCTCGCGCGCCGCACCCGGACCGGAAGCACGTACGTGCGCGCTACCTCGGTGCCGTTGGGCTCAGCCGCCACGGTCGTCGTCTGCGTGGTCAGCGCCGGCACCGAGACTGCCTTGCCCGAGGCGCGAGCCCTGGCGCTGGCGGCCGTGACGGCCGCCGTGGCCCCGCGCTGGCTGCCGCCTGCTCCGAGGACGGCGTGCGGGCCACGGCTGTGCTGCTGCGCCGACAGCGGCCAAGGCTTCCCGGCGCTGCCTGCCTTCGAGCCGGCCGGGCTCGCCGCCGCGCCGGGGACGGCGGTCAGCGTCAGCGCCGCTAACGCCGCCGCGGCCACTCCCGCCAGGACCGGAAATCTCGACCAACCGCGCATGGCGCGCTCCTCGTTGCACGGGCTATCGCAGGCCGGAGCCTGCGGCTTGACGGGCTGACGTTCCTCGCGCTCCGGCGGCTACCGGCTGGATCTGTGCCATGAGTCGTCTTGTGTCGCTAAGGGCGTATCCGAGGCTTATCCTTGACGCTGCGCGTGGAATATCCGTCACATCTGCGTGGCATCGCGCTGTCCGGCTGGCCGGCCAGGCGGCGGCCCAATGTGGCAGGGACAGGATGCGGTTCGGGATATTAGGGCCTCTGCTGGTCGACGATGGCGAGGGGCTCGTCAGCGTGCCGGCTGGGCGGCTGCGGGTGCTCCTGGCGGCGCTCGTGGTGCACGCGGGCCACGCTGTCCGGACAGAGGCACTGACCGACGTGCTGTGGGACGGGTCGCCGCCGCCGGGCGCGGCGGACACGCTGCGGACGCACGTGATGCGGCTGCGCCGGGTGCTGGGCCCGCGGGCAGGTACCCGGGTGATCACGTGTCATCCCGGTTACCTGCTTGACGCCGGCGAGGACGACATCGACCTGCTGCTGTTCCGGCGGTTGTGCCGGGACGGCCGCGCCGCGCTGCGGGCGGGCTCGTGGGTCGAGGCAGCGCAGGTCCTGGCCGAGGCGCTGGCGCTGTGGCGCGGGCCGGCCCTGGCCGATGTGTCGTCGCACGTGCTGCACCGCGAGGAGGTGGCCAGCATTGATCAGCTGCGGCTGCAGGCGCAGGAGTGGCGGATCGACGCCGACCTGCACCTGGCCAGGCACGATGACCTCGTCCCCGAGCTGGAGACGCTGGCTGCGGACCATCCGTTGCGGGAGCGTTTCCATGCTCAGCTGATGCTCGCGCTGTATCGGTGCGGCAGGCAGGGTGAGGCGCTCGCGGCCTATCAGCGTGCCCGTGCGGCGCTGATCGCTGAGCTTGGCACCGAGCCGGGCAGCGAGCTGCGCAGGCTTCACCAGCAGATCCTGACCGCCGACCCTGCACTCGAGGCGCCTGAGCCCGCGGCCAGCGCGGCCGCCGGCCCCCGGCTGCCGCACCAGCTGCCGCACCAGCTGCCTCGGCCGGTGCCGCAGTTTGTCGGCCGCGGCGCCGAGCTGGCGGCGCTGACCGATCTCGTGCAGCAGGCTGCGCGCAAGTCGCCGGCGACTGTCGTGATCTCTGCGATCGGCGGCACGGCCGGGGTCGGCAAGACGGCGCTCGCCATGCACTGGGCGCACCAGGTCGCGGACCGCTTCCCCGATGGCCAGCTGCACGTGAACCTGCGTGGCTACGACCCCGACCAGCCGGTTGCCGCGGCCGAGGCACTGGCCGGATTCCTGCGCGCGCTCGGCGTGGACGGCAAGGACATCCCGGTCGGCGAGGACGAGCGCGCGGCCCGCTACCGCAGCCTGCTGGCCGGCAAGCGGATGCTGATCGTGCTCGACAACGCTCGCGACGTCGGGCAGGTCCGGCCGCTGCTGCCCGGCACGCCGGGCTGCGCGGTGGTCGTGACCAGCCGCGACTCGCTGGCCGGCCTCGTCGCGCGGGACGGGGCGGCCCGCCTCGACCTGGATCTGCTGCCGCTGCCGGATGCGGTAGCGCTGCTGCGGCAGCTGATCGGCGGGCGCGCCGACGCCGATCCGGCGGCGGTCGAGGAGCTGGCCGCTCAGTGCTGCCGGCTGCCGCTCGCGCTGCGGGTGGCGGCCGAGCGGGCTGCGGCACGCCCGCGCACCTCGGTCGCCGACGTCGTCGCAGAGCTCAGGGACAGGCAGCGGCGGCTGAACCTGCTTGACGCCGGCGGAGATCCGCGGACCGCGGTCCGATCGGTGCTGTCCTGGTCCTACGAGCACCTCGATGCTGACGCCGCCCGCGCGTTCCGGCTGGCGGGCCTGCACCCCGGTCCTGACCTCGACTCCTACGCGGTCGCCGCGCTGACCGGGGGAACCCGGACGCAGGCGACCCGGGCGCTGGCCGTGCTAGCCGGCGCCCACCTGGTGGAACCCGCAGGCTCCGGCCGGCAGACTATGCATGATCTGCTCCGTGCGTACGCACGTGATCTTGCCGCCAGCACGGACGGCGAACACGAGCAGCGCATGGCCCGCACCCGGCTGTTCGACTATTACGTGTCCGCAGTAGCCACGGCCATGGACACTCTCTACCCGGCCGAGGCCCGTCGGCGTCCACCCGTCCGCGCGACAGCCGCGGTCCAGCCGCAGCTGCAGGCGGAAGGGGACGCGCGTGCGTGGCTGGACGGGGAGCGGGCGAACCTGGTCGCGGCCGTAATGCACTGCGCCGCGCGCGGCTGGCCGCAGCAAGCCAGCAGCCTGGCCCGTACCCTGTTCCGCTACCTTGTGGACGGCAGCCACCTGCCCGAGGCGATAGCCGTCTACGGTCACGCGCTGCGAGCGGCACGACGGTCCGGTGACGTGGCCGCGGAGGCCGCGGCGCTGAATGGCCTGGGCGGGATCAGCATGATGAAAGGTCGCTTCCGCGATGCGGTCGGCCACTACCAGGCTGCGCTGGAGCGTTATGGTCAGTGCGGGGACCGCGCACGCCAGGCCCGGGTCCTGCACAATCTCGGCATCATCGAGCAGCAGCTGCACAATCACGAGTCGGCGGCCGCCTACTACCGCCGGGCCGTCGCCACCCTCAAGGATGTCGGGGACGGCATCGGCGTGGCGCACAGCCTGTCCAACCTCGCCGCCACCGAGATCGAGCTTGGCTCCTACGACCAGGCCGCCGAGCACCTGGAATGTGCCCTGCCGGTGCTCCGCCAGGCGAAGGACCACATCTACGAGGCCTCTGCGCTCGAAGGGTTCGGAGAGCTCAGCCTTCGTCGCGAGGAGCTGACGCAGGCGGCAGGGTACTTCGAACAGTCCCTGGCCATCTACCGTCGCTTCGACAATCCGTCGGGCGCGGCCGCCCAGCTGTTCAATCTCGCACTCGTGGCTCTTCGGCGCAGCAACTACCGGCAGGCCATCGGCTGTCTCCGGCAGGCGCTCGCCCTCTTCCGGCAGGCCGGCTACCAGCACGGCGAGGTCGAGACGCTCCGCACCCTGGCTCAGGCGCTGCATAAGGCAGGGCAGTCCGCCGCGGCCCGGGTCGAGCTGGCGGCAGCGCTCCGGCTGGCCGCCGAGACCGGAAATACGTACCAGCAGGCGAGCGCGCACCGCGACGTGGCGGAGGATTACCACCGCGCCGGCGAGGACGAAAAGGCCCGCGAGCACTGGCAGCACGCTCTCGCCCTCTACACGGAGCTCGGCGCCGCGGAAGCAGCGGACGTCCGGAGCCGTCTGGGTGCCGCCGGCGAGCCCGGCTGTGCCCACGCGTCGACGTAGCGTTCGAGCTCTTCCGGCGTGCAGGCCGGGTGGGCATCGCGCAGGAAGTGGCGGAAGAACCGCCAGTTGTCGGCGCGGCTGGACAAGTGGGACGGCTACACCGACGCCAAGGATGCGATGTTCTACTACACCGACTGCGCGCACCCTCCGTGGACGGTGATCAAGAGCAACGACAAGAAGCGGGCACGGCTCGAGGCGATCAAGCATGTGCTGCGCCAGTTCGACTACGACGGCAGGAACGACGCGGCCGTCGGGGAGCCGGACACGGCCCTGATCGGGCCACCAGCGGCGCTCTCCGAGCACAACCCCGACATCTCCCGGCCGGCCCTGTGAGCGCTGCCAGCCCGCTCGTCGATCTCGGCGGGCACGGCGCACGGATACGCTAGCCGAGCGTCTCCGGGTGCACCGGGCAGGCCGCGTTGTAGTGCTTCAGCGTCAGCTTTCCCTGGCTGTACGCCCACGAGCAGGTACACGAATTCGGCACGCGCTCGGACGTTATGACCTCTGCGGGCACGCCGCTGCGCCGCTCGGCCCGGCCCGGCTGGTAGGGCAGCGGCTGGCCGACGAGGGCAAGGTCCGTCCCCTCCGTCCTGGCTTCCTGGACGGCTCCGCCGGCGAGCGCCAGCCACTCCCGCGGCCTAGCGTCCGATCCGGTGGGGGCCGGCGCGCGCCGCCTGACGCGCACCCTGGCGCCGGGGAGCTTGTCACTCGCCCGGCTATCCATGCCCGTCAGGATATCGGCTGGAGCGAACGGGGTTAGCAGTCCCGGCCGGGCCGCCCGGTACCATGGCTGAGCTGCTGCGGCAGCCCGGCAGCCGACTCTCGGAGATCATCTGTGCCCGCTGACTATGACCAGATCCGGGCGGAGAACATCGCCCGCTACGGCTGGGACACGGCCGTGCTCGAGCTGCTCGGCCAGCTCTACAGCGAGCGCACGCACTTCATCTTCGAGCTGATCCAGAACGCCGAGGACGCCGGCGCGACCGATCTGACGTTCGCCCTGTTCGCGGACCGGCTGGAGGTCAGGCACGACGGGCGCGACTTCACGGTCGCCGACGTGCGTGCCATCTGCGGCGTCGGTCAGGGCACCAAGGCCGATGACCTGACCCAGATCGGCCAGTTCGGCATCGGCTTCAAGGCGGTCTACGCCTACACCGACACGCCGCGGATCCACAGCGGGGCCGAGAACTTCCGGATCGATAACTACGTCCGGCCTCAGCCGGCGGAGCCGATAGGGCAGCCGGCCGGGGAGACCGTGTTCGTGTTTCCCTTCGACCGCGCCGAGGTCCCCGCGCCGCTGGCCGTCGCGGAAATCTCGGCGGCGCTCGCGGACATCGGCACCGAGACGCTGCTGTTCCTGCGCAGCATCGAGCGAATCCGCAGCGGCGGCCCGGCCGCCGCGGATCTCGTGCTGGAGCGGGCATCGGCCCCGCGCCCCGGCTCGGGCCGGCGGGTGTCGCTATCTGCCGGGCGCCCGCACGGCCGCGGGGATGAAGACTGGTTCGTCTGGGAACGTCGGCTTGACGTGCTTGGGTACCCCGATGAGCGGGTCGAGATCGCGTTCATGGTGCAAGCCGCGATCGACTCGCCGCGGCTCGTGGGGCGCGAGAGGACACCGCTGGTGGTGTACTTCCCGACGCAGAAGGAGACGTTTCTCGGCTTCGTCATCCAGGGTCCGTACCGGACGACGCCGGCCCGGGACAACGTTCCCGAGCATGACGAGTGGAACCGGGCCCTCGTCCGCGAGACGGCCAGCCTGCTCGCTGACGTGCTGACCGGGCTCAGGGACGAGGGGCTGCTCACCGTCGAGGTGCTGCAGGCGCTGCCGCTGGAGCCAGCCCATTTCGGGCCGGAGACCATGTTCCGCCCGCTGTTCGACGGCGCGCGTGCCGCCCTCGGGCAGGAAGCGATGATTCCTGCTGCGGACGGCGGTTACCGCCGCGGCCGGGAGCTCAAGCTGGCCGGCAGCGCGGCCGTGCGAGACCTGCTGACACCAGGACTGCTCGGCCCGCTGTACGGCGCGGACCGGGCAATTGGCTTTGCCTCCGATGCGATCTCGGAGCTGCGCACACCCGGGCTCTGGCGGTACCTGCGCGAGGACGCGAGCCTGGACGAGGTCACCCCGGAAGCCGTCGTGGCGCGGCTGACGGCGGGGTTTCTCGCAGACCGGTCCGACGACTGGATCGTCTGCCTCTACCGGTTCCTCTACCTGCATCCGGCGCTGTGGCAGGAGTCTCGCGGTCCCGGCGGCGAAGCCGGGCCCGCCCGGTCGGCGCCGGTCATCCGGCTCGAGGACGGCACCCAGATAGCGCCGTTCGACGCGGCCGGCCGGCCGGCTGCCTATCTGCCAGGTCCGGCCGGGACGGAGTTCGCCACGGTCCGGCGCGCGGTCGCGACGCATCCCGACGCGCTCCGCTTCCTGACCGCGATCGGCTTCGGCGAGCCCGACATCGTCGCCGAGGTACTGGACTACGTGTTTCCCCGGTACCACGACGCTGACGTCGCGAAGCTGGACGCGGCTCAGCACGAGGCCGACGTCGAGCTGGTCGCGCGCGCACTCGACGGGGCGTCCCGGGGCAGCCGGGAGCAGCTCCTGGACCGGCTGCGCCAGACCGCGTTCCTGGTGGGGGAGAACGCGGCAACCGGCGAGCAGCGGCTGCTGCGGCCCGGCGATCTCTATCAGCGGACGAAGGCGCTGGAGTGCTACTTCGACGGCAACCCGGAGATCTGGCTGGCCGCCGACGGCTACGGTCCCTGGCGCGCGCAGCTGCGCGAGATGGGCGTCAGGGAAGCGGTGCACGTCGCCGCCCGGCCGGCCGACGAGCTCGGCCACGTGTCCGTCGCCGAGGAGTTCGCCCGGCACGAGCGCGGCGTCGCCGGGTTCGATCCGTCGGCCCGGATCGACGGGCTGGAGCATGCGCTCGCAAACCCGGATCGAGAGCGCTCGGAGTTCGTCTGGAACGCGCTGCTCGTTCCCAATCGGCACCTGGTCGCCGGCGTCGTCGAGAGCTCGCACCGGCTGGGGTTCGCGGACTCACGCCGCGAGCACAGGCTGTCGCCCGTCGGCGTGACAGCCAGGGACGCGGCGTGGCTTCCGGCTGCGGACGGGGTCTTCCGCCATCCGGCCGACATGGACGTGGCTGACTTGCCCGAGTCCTTCCAGCGCGACGACGTGCTGGCCGAGGCGCTCGGGATGACCCGGCAGGTACTCGAGGAAGCCAGCCGGCAGCTCGGGCTCACCCCTGAGTTCCTGGGGAGGCTGAGCAGGCATCCCGATCTCCTCGCGTCGATCGAGCGGGAACTCGACGCCCGCGGCGACGGCCCGCGGGCCGGGTAGGCTGAGCGACTCCATGACCGCAACCCTCGTCGGCCGGGGCCTCGCCGTGGCCCACGGCGACCAGTCCCTGTTCGCGGGTCTCGACCTCGTCGTGGCTCCTGGCGACGTCATCGGGCTCGTCGGCGCCAACGGGGCGGGCAAGTCGTCGCTGCTGCGGGTCCTTGCCGGGCTGACTTCTGCCGACGCGGGTACCGTCACGATCAGCCCGCCAGCGGCGGCGACCGGCTACCTGCCGCAGGAGCCTGACCGCCGCGCGGGGGAGACGGTGCGGGAGTTCCTCGCCCGGCGCACCGGCGTCCGGGCGGCCGGCGATGCGATGCAGGCGGCCGCGCACGCGCTGGCAGACCACGTCGAGGGCGCCGACGACCAGTACGCGCGTGCGCTGGAAAGATGGCTGACGCTCGGGGGTGCCGACCTGGACGAGCGCGCCGAGGCCGTCGCCGCCGGGCTGGGCTTGCGGGTAGACCTGGACCGCGACATGACGGCCCTGTCCGGCGGCCAGGCCGCGCGGGCCGGGCTCGCCTCGCTGCTCCTCAGCCGGTACGACATCTTCCTGCTCGACGAGCCCACCAATGACCTGGACCTCGACGGCCTGGCCCGGCTGGAGTCCTTCGTCAGCGGGCTGCGGGCGGGCACCGTCCTGGTCAGCCACGACCGTGAGTTCCTCACCAGGACCGTCACCCAGGTGGTGGAGCTCGACCTGGCTCAGCACCAGGTCCGGTCCTACGGCGGCGGCTACGCCGCCTACCTGAGCGAGCGCGAGGTGGCGAGGCGGCACGCCAGGGAGGAGTACGACGAGTACGCCGGCACGCGCTCGGCCCTCATGGAACGCGCCAGGTCGCAGCGCGCCTGGATGGAGAAGGGCGTCAGGAACGCGCGCCGCAAGGCACCCGACAACGACAAGATCGGACGGAAGTTCCGCGCCGAGGCCACCGAGAAGCAGGCGGCGAAGGCCAGGCAGACCGAGCGCCTGATCGAGCGGCTGGAGGCGGTCGAGGAACCGCGCAAGGAGTGGGAACTGCGGATGGAGATCGCGGCGGCGCCCCGGTCCGGGGCGATCGTCGCGTCGCTGCGCGGCGCGGTCGTCCGGCGCGGCGAGTTCACGCTCGGCCCGGTCAGCCTGCAGATCGACTGGGCCGATCGGGTCGCGATCACCGGCGGCAACGGCTCGGGTAAGACAACCCTGCTCGGCGCGCTGCTCGGCCGGATACCGCTGGACGAGGGCTACGCGTCGCTGGGACCGGGCGTTGTCACCGGCGAGGTCGACCAGGCCCGCGGCATCTTCCTCGCCGACGTTCCCCTCATTGAGGTCTTCAGCGAAGCGGCACCGGGGCTGGCAACGGCGGAGGTCCGTACCCTGCTGGCGAAGTTCGGCCTGCGGGCGGCGCATGTCACGCGCCCGGCCGCGACGCTGTCGCCGGGGGAGCGGACCAGGGCCGCGCTGGCGCTGCTGCAGGCCCGCGGCGTGAACCTGCTCGTGCTCGACGAGCCGACGAACCATCTCGACCTGCCCGCCATCGAGCAGCTGGAATCCGCGCTCGCCGCCTACCCCGGCACGCTGCTCCTGGTCACCCACGACCGCCGGATGCTGGAAACGGTGACGATCACCCGCACGATCGAGGTCGCCGGCGGCCAGGTCAGCACCGCCTGAGCCGAGATCCGGTAAGGAGTGCCCGCCGGACCTATCGCTGCAGTATGTAATCCGCGAAGCCGGGCAGCACGAGCCGGACCGGGCGGGTCGGGCTGCGGAACCATACGATCCCGTTGCCTGCGAGCGCGAGCACCGTATCTACAAATCCATCCCCGGCTGCCCGAAGCTCGGGAAGCCGGGCGCCTTGCCCGTCCCGGCACAGCGGCGCCAGCAGGCGCAGCACCTGTCTTTCCGGCGGCGAGCACACCGCCCACAGCGGTTCGTAGATAGCCAGCGTGAGCTGCCGGGCAGCCTCGCTGAGTGCCTGCTCCGCGTGCCCGGCGGTGATCCGCACCCGGCCGCCAGACGCATCCTGGCTGGCCGCTCGCCAGGCCGCTGAGCCTGCCATCTGCAGCAGCAGCGGGTGCCCGGCGGCGAAGCCGGTGAGCAGGTCCAGCGCGTCGGGGTCCAGCGTGCAGCCTGCGTCAGCGGCCGGTACGACGAGCACATCGCGTGCGTCCTCCGGCCCCAGGCAGCTGAGCGTCTCGTACCACAGGTTCGGCTGGGTGCTGGCGAAGTCGGATGACGAGATGAGTCGCCGCGGTACCCGCGGGAGCCCGCCGATGAGGACCGCGATGGGCAACTCGTCGAGCCTGTCGACGACGCGCATGAGCAGGGCGAGGTCGGCGGAAGGGAGTGCCTGCGCCTCGTCGATGATGAGCGCGACGCCGACGCCGCCGCTGATGGCCAGCTGGCCGAGGCCAGACAGCAGCCGGGTGAGCCGGGTATAGCTGGTCGCCTCGTCGGCCTTGGCGCTGAGCTTGAAGCCGATACCGACTGGTCCCGCGGTGAGGCTGAGCTCGTCTAGCCGGGACCGGAACCTCGCGCCCAGGCCCTCCGGGGGGAGCGCGTCCCCGGCGTCGGCGAGGAGATCGAGCATTGACGTCGTGGCATCGGAGCTTGCTTCGCTGTAACCGCAGAACCAGCCACGCTGCTGCAACCGCCGCCGAGCGAGCTTCAGCAACGAGGTCTTGCCCAGCCCGGCGGGTGCCAGGAAGCACAGCACATCGGAGGCCTGCCGGGTCTGCACCTCGTGCGCGAAATGCTCGATGGCCTGAATCTCGGCGGCCCGGCCGAAGAGGTACTTCTCCGGCCGCGCGGAACCCCGGGGGTAGGGATTCAGCTGCATGGCCACATGGTAGGGGGCCGCGCTCGGCCTGCCTAGCGCACCCAGGACCGCGCGGCCCGGCAACCCGCGGGGCTAGACAGGCATATACCGGTCGAACCAGGTCACGATCCGGGTCAGGTAGTCCGTTACGGCGGGGAACCGGCTGACGCCGTGCCCCTCGCCGGGGTAGATCACCAGCTCTGAGTCCACGCCGTGACCGGTCAGCGCCTGGTAGAACTCCCTTGCCTGGCCGGCCGGGGTACACCGGTCCTTCGCGCCGGCCGTGAGGAGCGTCGGAGTCCTGGCGTTGCTCGCATGCAGGACCGGACTGCGCGTGTGCACCTGGTTGCCGACGTCCTCCGGGTCGGCCCCGTCCAGGAACCACAGCCCCCAGCGGGGGATGTTCGTGGTGAACGTGAAGCTGTACCACTCGGTCACCGGCGAGCCCGCGATTGCCGCCCTGAACCTCTGGTCCTGTGTCACCAGCCAGGCCGACATGAAGCCGCCGTAGCTGACGCCCATCGTGCCGATGCGGGCCGGGTCGGCGATCCCGAGCTCTACCATCGCGTCGATTCCGGACAGGTAATCGTGGGTATCCGCGCCGCCCATGTCGCCCACGACCGCGGCGGCGAACTCCTGCCCGCGTCCTGAGCTGCCGCGCGGATTCGGGAGCAGGACGGCATAGCCGCGGGCGACCAGCAGCGGCACTGCGTGGTTACGCATTTCCCAGTGTCGCTGGTAGGCCCCGATAGGACCGCCGTGGACGTCCAGGACCAGCGGGAACGGTCCCGCTCCTGGCGGTGTGCACAGAATTCCCTCGATCGGCGTCCCGTCGGGCGCGGTCCAGCTGACGTTCGCCGCCGAGCCTGCGACCGACCGGAGGTAGTCGGTGCCCGCGTGCGCCAGCGAGGCGAGCACCTCGTCGGCGCCGGCGCCGACGATCGCGATCTCCTGCGGGAGGTCGTAGTCGTCGCGGATCACGACGAGCCGGTCCGCGGACGTGAAGGCTCCCGCCGGGTAGAACCAGCTCGCCCAGGAGTGCGCGGATACGACGAGCTCGGAACCGGTGAGCGCTTCCGGCAGCGGTCCCTCGCCGGTATTCACCACCCCGGCCACGCTGTCCAGATGGCGCTGGCCGACGTAGCCGAGCTGCGCCTGGCCGAGCCACTGGACCGCGGTGACATCCGTGCCTGCGGTGTCCACGGCACACCTGGTCCCGGCCACCAGGTCGAGCACGATCAGGTCGCCTGCCACGATCCACCGATCGCTGCAGACGGCCTGGACCACAGCGGCCTTCGTGCCGTCGGGCGTCCCGGCAGGCAGCCCGAGCTGGACATCGCTGCGCAGCAGCTCTGTCACCGCACGCGTCGAGACGTCCAGCCGGCTGAGGACCGCGGAGTACCAGTCGTCCTCGCCGGGCCGGTCGCTGGTGATCGCCAGGACGTGTCCGGCACCGCACCAGGCCGCTTCCCAGACGTTCAGCCCGTCGGGCGAGACCATGGCGAGCTCGCCGGATGCCGGGGTGTAGATCCACAGGCTGCGCCAGGCATCCTCTGGAGCCCCGGCCTCGACCTCCGGGTACCAGTCCGGCAGCCCGGACTCGCCCGTGCCAGCCGTTCCCGACCCCTGTGCGTCGGCCATCTCGGCTCCGAGCCCGGCGACGCCCAGCAGGATCCTGGTGCCGTCCGGTGACCAGGCGAGGTACTCGGCCGTGCCGGGCACGGCCGGCGCCGGCCTGGCCTCGCCGAGCTGGGCCTCGGCCAGCAGATAGAGCTGGAATACATCGGCCCTGGCCCGGTCCGAGAGGAACGCCAGCGCGGATCCGTCCGGCGCGAACCGGGCCGCCTTCGCCGACCCGCCGCCAGCTGTAAGCGGCCGCAGCCTGCCGTCCCCTACTTCGTACAGGGCGGTTCGCGGCAGCCCGTCCAGCTTGTCGTACACCGAGCCGGTCACCACGACGCGGCTGCCGTCGGTCGTCGTGACGAGGTCGGTGACCCGGTGCGGCGTGCCGAAAGCCGGCTCGTGCAGCCGCCGAAGGTGCTCGGCGACCGCTTTGTACTCGGGGGACTCGCGGAGGTCGTTACGCATAGTCCGGGATGTTCTCATGCGCTACGGGACCATGACCACCGGCCCAGCGGCTACGCGCCGCCCCGGCCACGCGGCGCCGGGCCCGGACCTGACTTAACGCTGACGTCAGAGTTAGAGTTGCCTCTGAGTCTTGGTGCAGCGGCGGCAGGGACGAGGAGACGATGGCGGTCGGCGAGCGCAGCCTGGAAGCGAGCACGGTGTCAGACGGCAAGGGCCGTCATTACAAGTGGATAGCGCTGTCGAACACGACGCTCGGCATCCTGATGGTCACCATCAACCAGTCCATCCTGCTGATCTCGCTGCCGGCCCTGTTTCGCGGCATCGGGCTGAACCCGCTCGTTCCCTCGAACACCTCCTATTTCCTGTGGGTGTTCATGGGCTTCCTGCTCGTCACCGCCGTGCTCGTGGTGAGCCTGGGCCGGGTCGGTGATATCTACGGCCGGGTCAGGATGTACAACCTCGGCTTCGCGGTATTCACGCTGTTCTCGGTCCTGCTCTCGGTCACGTTCCTGTCCGGGTCCGGGGGAGCGCTGTGGATCATCATCATGCGGGTGTTCCAGGGCGTCGGGGGCGCGCTGCTGTTCGCCAATTCCAGCGCGATCCTGACCGACGCGTTCCCGCCGGACGAGCGGGGCAAGGCAATGGGGATCAACGGCGTCGCGGCGGTCGGCGGCTCGTTCCTCGGGCTGATGCTCGGCGGCGTGCTCGCCCCGATCGAGTGGCGGCTGGTCTTCCTGGTGTCGGTGCCCTTCGGGCTGTTCGGCACCGTGTGGGCCTACCTCAAGCTGAAGGACAACGGCGTGCGGATCCCGGCCAGGATCGACTGGCTGGGCAACACGCTGTTCGCGGTCGGCCTGATCGCGATGCTCACCGGCATCGTCTACTCGCTGCTGCCTTACGGCGGCCACCCGACCGGGTGGACTAACCCCTGGGTGCTGGCCGGGATCTTCGGCGGGATCGCGGTCCTCGTGCTGTTCGCCTGGGTGGAGACGAAGGTAGACCAGCCGATGTTCCGGCTGAGCCTGTTCCGGATCCGGGCGTTCACCTTCGGCAACATCGCGGGCCTGCTCGGCGCCCTGGGCCGGGGCGGCATCCAGTTCATGCTCATCATCTGGCTGCAGGGCATCTGGCTTCCGCAGCACGGCAAGGACTTCAGTCAGACACCGCTGTGGGCGGGCATCGCGATGGTCCCGCTGACCGTCGGATTCCTGATCGTGGGCCCGCTGGCCGGCTGGCTGTCGGACCGGCACGGCGCGCGGCTGTTCGCTACCTCGGGCCTGATCGTGTCCGGTGCGGCTTTCCTGCTGCTGGAGACGCTGCCGATCAACTTCGGCTACGTCTGGTTCGCCCTGCTGATCTTCCTGTTCGCGGTCGGCATGGGGCTGTTCTTCTCGCCGAACCAGGCCAGCGTCATGAACAGCCTGCCGCCCGAGCAGCGCGGGGCGGGCGCGGGCATGCTCAACACGTTCCAGAACTCGGCGACCGTGCTGTCGATGGGCCTGTTCTTCACCATCGTCACGCTGGGCCTCGCCGCCCGGCTGCCCGCGCACCTCTACAAGGGCCTGGTGGCGGCCGGCGTCAGCCCGCAGGCTGCCCATCTGGTGGCCAGCGAGCCACCGATCGGCAGCCTGTTCTCGGCGTTCCTCGGGTACAACCCGATCAAGCAGCTGCTCGGCCCGACGGGCGCTCTGCAGCATCTGCCAGCCCAGCGGGTGGCCTACATCACTGGCCGCTCGTTCTTTCCCAGGCTGATCGAGGAGCCGTTCGCCGGTGGGCTCCACCTCGCCTTCTCGTTCGCGGCCCTCGCGACCGTCATCGCGATCGTCGCCTCGGCGATGCGCGGCAAGCGCTACGTGCACGCTGCCCCCGAGCCGGTGGAGGCCGAGGCGCCCGTCGACGCCGTCGTGGGCGAGATGGTGGCGCTACCAGTCGACGCCGAGCTGGCCGAGGGCGGAGCCGGGTGACCGCCGGGAAACTGCTCGGGATCGGGGCGGCCGCCGCGGCGGCCGGGGTGTCGGAACGCGCGCTCCGGTACTACCAGCAGCTCGGCCTCCTCACGCCCTGCGCCTGCACGCCGGGCGGGCTGCGCCGCTACTCCGAGGAGGACCTGGCACGGGTCGCCAGGATCCGTCAGCTGCAGGCGCTGCTCGGGCTGAACCTCGATGAGATTGCCGTCGTGCTGCGCGGTGAGGACCGGATGGCCCAGATCAGGCAGGCGTACCAGCACGAGGACGCGAGCGACGCGGACCGCAGGGAGCTCGCCAGCGAGAGCCTGCAGCTCCAGCAGCAGCTACGGGAAACTGTGGAGTCGAAGCGGCTGGCCATCGAGGGCTTCCTGGCCGACCTGGATGGCCGGATCGCCCGGACCGAAGATCTGCTCCGGCAGATGGCAGGCCGGGCCGCCGCGGCAGCGGATGCGGGCTGAGGAATCATGCACGCAAACCACTGTTGTAATGAGGTGCGAGCCGGGATCACGGTACAACTCGTGATGGCCGGCTGTTCGCTCAGCGTCACCGACTGCGCGGAGTCACAGCAGGGCCTGAGGCAGGAGTGATGGAGAAGGCGATTCCGTTTGCGCTGGCCGCGAGCGTCTGCACGGCCACATCGTCGGTGTGCCAGCGACTTGGCGCGAGGGACAGCATGCCCTCCGGTTTTGACTGGTGGCTGCTGTTCCGGCTCGCGCGCCGCCCCATCTGGCTGCTCGGCATCGCCAGCATGATCCTCGGGTTCGCCTGCCAGCTCGCGGCACTGCACTACGGGCCGCTAGCGCTGGTTCAGCCCATCCTGGCGCTCGAGCTGCTCTTCGTCTTCGGATACATGGCCATCCTCAGCTCCCGCCGGGTGGCGTCGCGGGACTGGCTCGCGGCCGCGGCGATGTCGGTCGGCCTCGGCGTCCTGCTGTTCGCAGCGGCGCCGTCGGGCGGACGGCAGCATGCCCCCGGGTACCTGTGGCTCATAGCCGGCGCCGTGACCGTGGCGGTGGTAGCGGCCGGGCTGGCGCTGGCCCTCGCGCTCCATCACCGGTCCTCCGCGGCGGCGTCGAGGCAGGCCGCAATCCTTGGCGCGGTGACGGGAATCGCGTGGGGATTCGTAGCCGCGGTGATCAAGGAATTCAGCTCGCACCTCAGTGACGGGGCTGCGGCGATATTCTCCAACTGGTCGGTATACGTGCTGATCGGCGCCGGCGCCGCAAGCCTGCTGCTGGCATCGCACGCGCTCGCGGCCGGCCCGCTCGCCGCGTCCCAGCCGGGCTTCACGATTCTCGATCCGCTCGCGGCCAGTCTGCTCGGGATGTTCCTGTTCAACGAACAGGTCGCGGCAGGAACCGGGGCTCTCGCCCTCGAAGCGCTCGCGCTGGCGCTCATCGTCGGGGGCGTAATCACGCTCAGTCACAGTCATCTCATCGGAGGCGAGGCGGAGACCAGGCCAGCCGACCAGGCGACCGTGCCGTCGATCCAGGAGTGGCCGAGCACCAGTTAGCCGGCTCGCGTGACACCTCGCCTCATGCGGGGCCTTAGGCCCTACCGGCTGACCCACTCGCGGAGGCATGCTTCGGACGCTGGGCTGACCGGCCGCTGGGTCCGGCCGCCAGGGTAGGTCGAGGAGCGTGAGCCTGATGTCCCGACGACGCGTGCTCATCATGGGTGCGGCCGGCCGCGATTTCCACAACTTCAACACGGCGTACCGCGGTAGCGCAGACCACGAGGTGGTCGCCTTCACTGCCGCCCAGATTCCGTTCATCGAGGACCGGACGTACCCCGCGGAGCTGGCGGGCCCCCGGTATCCGGACGGCATCAGGATTCATCCCGAGTCCGATCTCGACCGGCTGATCCGCGATCTCCGCGTCGACGAGGTGGCCTTCAGCTACAGCGACGTGTCATACGGGTACGTGCTGCACAAGGCCAGCCAGGTGATGGCGGCCGGAGCCTCGTTCGTACTGCTCGGGCCCGGTGACACGATGCTGACCGCGCGCGTGCCCGTGGTGGCCGTCTGCGCCGTGCGCACCG
>Ga0335078_10002871_pt1 | contig 25901 bp, 21 predicted proteins | sample Lox_Sample_32_FD_206711 | JGI IMG/M metagenome (GOLD analysis project Ga0335078, IMG submission 206711) | Soil microbial communities from Loxahatchee National Wildlife Refuge, Florida, United States - Lox_Sample_3.2 | ecosystem: Environmental > Terrestrial > Soil > Wetlands | place: USA... | reverse complement strand
TATCTTGTATCGCTCGACGAACTGCCGCTGTCGTTCGGGCGCTCCCATGAAGTACCTGTCCCATAAAACCTCCCACGATGGCAACTGCTCGTACTTTACCCCATCACACCGTGGGACTAAACAGCTAACGTGGCTTATAGCACCATCACGACCGGTACCTTCGAAAAGCTGAACGTAATTGCGGCACAGAAGATTCACCTTGCCGCTGCATATCACGGCATTCGCGCGCTACTGACCGCGGCGACGGTCTTCGGCCTTTTGGGCGTTGTCTTTTGCGGTCTCCAGCGCAGGCTCACGCAAACCGTCCCGCAACCGGTGACCGCGGCCATTTCCTGGCGGAAACTTGGCCTGATCCTGGGCCCATTCATTGCGGCCTACATCGCTCTTTTAGCGTTGCAGCCGGCACTCTTCGACCGCTATTTTCTGCCCCTGCTTGCCATTCTGATCTTGGCGCTAGCGCGCTTTTACCAGGAACGAGTGCAAGCAAAACTGCCTTCGGCATGCGTTCCTCTAATCGTTCTTTTCGGTGTATTCGGGGTCGCAGCTACGCACGACAAGTTTGCCTTGTTTCGCGGCTATGCGAACGCCATCGACGAACTCCGCTCAAGAGGGACACCTGCGACCGCCATCCTCGGGCCATGGGAATTCGGAGGATGGATCCAAGTGGAGAGGGCAGGACATGTCAACGACAGCAGAATGCTGGTTCCCAAGGGGGACCACGTGCCGCAGGCAGCGCGTTTTTTGCCGGCGAATTGCACTCCGGGCCTCTTCGGTGCGCTGGCGGCCATGCCCGATGTGCATCCCGTTTATGCGGTCTCGCCAAATCCGCGGGACTGTGGTGGGCAGGCGGCGTACCCGCTGGCAACGTATCGAACTTGGATTGCTCCGCACGTCAATACGATCTACGCCGTCCGGCTTCCCGAGTCCTTTCCCAACTGAGACGCGATGAACATCGTTGAGAATCGCCGGCTCATTCAGGTTGTCCCGCGGCTCCTGCCCGGGCGGTGCGGGATCAGCGATCACGCCGTCACCCTTGCGTCGGAATTGAAAACGAGCTACGGGATCAGTGCTGCATTTGTGGTTCTGAACTCGGACGAACGAAGCGACCTGCCGTATCCAACTCTTCGTTGCGCGCCGGATCAACTGCTAAATGCCTGTGTCGCGTTGAGCGGGAGTTCATCTGCGGCGATGCTTGTGCACTTGAGCGGATACGGATATGCGGCGAACGGCGCGCCGACACTTCTTGCCGATGCGCTCGAACAGGTAAGAGCGGACAGCCGCTTTCCGATTGCGGTTTTTTTTCATGAGCTGTTTGCCGGCGGAATGCCATGGACCTCGGCATTCTGGTATGCATGGCGGCAAAAAAAGGCGTATCGCAGGATTGCCGAAGTTTGCGATCTGGCCGTGACCAATGCGCATGTCTTCGCGGATTGGCTGGAGCGGGAAATGGCACTGTCGAGCGTCCGGCAGTCAATAAGCCTGTCTGCTTCGGCTGTCCAATGCTTGCCGGTGTTTTCGCTGGCCGGAGAGCCAGAACATTTGGCCGGTATTGCGCAACGAGATCGGGTCATGGCGGTCTTCGGGCTGGCTGGAACACGGCAAAGAGCCTATCGGGAACTGCCGGGGCTCGGCGACCTGCTCGACCAGCTCGGAATTCAGAAGATACTCGACATCGGTCCCGAATGCGAAGCTCCTTGCCAGGTGAACGGAATTCCCCTAAAGCGTATGGGCGTGTTGGCCGCCACGGAGATCGACCGCCTGTTGAGTCAAATCGCTTTCGGTTATCTCGCGTATCCGCCAAATTGTCTGGCAAAGTCCGGCGTTTTCGCCGCATACAGCGCGCACGGCGTCATTCCGGTGATCGCGCGGGATTTTCAGAAGGAATTCGACGGGTTGAGGGATGGAGTGCATCTTTTGAGTCCGCAGACTGCCCGAACAAAGAGCCCGGCAGGACTGGAGAAGTGCTCGCGTGCCGTCTGGCGTTGGTACAGAGGGCACCGATTGCACGATCATGCGGCAATTTACGATCGCTGGCTGGGCGCAGCGGATGAGGCGGGGCAAAGAGGGGAAAATGAATAAGCCGCGTGTTCTGCTCTCTCATCCGACAGGCAACCAAAACGTCCGCAATACGCTCCAAAGCCTTGCCGAACGGGAGATGCTGGCGGAGTTCTGGACGACTGTTGCCTGGGATGCGCAGTCCCGCTGGAACCGGTTACTGCCCTCCGGGATTCGAATGCAGCTGGAACGGCGCGCTTATCCGAAAGTGCCCAGAGTGCGCGTACGGAGCGTTCCCTCAAGAGAGATGGTTCGCCTCGCCGCCGGTGCGACGCCGTTGAATGGATTCCTGAACTCTGGAGAGCGGCGTTTCTCGATCATTGGCGTCTACCGGCATTTCGATGCCGAAGTGGCGCGGCGCGTAAGCAGTTTGCTTCCCGATGTGGTGTATGGCTATGAAGGCGGCGCGCTCCAAACCTTCCGCGAGGCCAAGCGGTTGGGCATTAGGACCATTTACGAACTGGCAAGCAGCTACTGGTATTGGGTACGCGATCTGCTGAAGCAGGAAGCCGAGCTGAGCCCATCATTTGCCGAACTGCTTCCCAATCTCCTGGATTCCGCGAAGCATTTGCAGTGGAAGGACGAAGAAGTTTCTCTGGCGGATTACGTCTTTGTCGCCAGCCAACATGTTCGGCAGACCTTAGCGGGCGTCGTTCCCGACAAAAAAATCCGTGTGGTGCCCTACGGAGCTCCAGAAATCCGTCGACGGGAGCATGCTATGACAGATCCTACCCGGCCTCTCCGGGTTTTGTTTGTCGGTGCGCTGGTGCAGCACAAGGGAATCGGCTATCTACTAGATGCCATCGATCGACTCGGTGCACAGGTCAAACTGACGCTGGTCGGAAGACGGTTCTACGCTAATCCCCGCGTGGACGAAGCCTGCCACCGCTGGCGCTGGTTCGAGTCTTTGCCGCACAGCCGCGTACTGGAGGTGATGATGGACTCGGATGTCCTGGTGCTGCCCTCGCTCGGCGAAGGATTCGGTCTTGTGGTCACCGAGGCCTTGGCTTGTGGGCTCCCCGTCATCGTCACGCCGAACGTGGGCGCCAGCGACCTAGTCCATGACGGTCAGGAGGGCTTTGTGGTTCCGGTGCGTTCTGCCGATCTTATCGCCGAGCGATTGCAAACTCTCTGCCTTGACCGGAAATTGCTAGCGGCGATGTCGCGCCATGCGCAAGCAAGCGCTGAGAAACATTCCTGGGAGAGTTATCGCGCCAGTTTCGCGGATACATTGGAGTCTGTCGTTCCTTGCAAATGATAAGACACAATCCGGCAAGTGCGCGCGGCAGAATGCCCTGGCTGACGAAACTCTTTTGGGCCTATTTTCTGCTGCTAATCTTCGAAGGCGCGCTACGCAAATGGATCGTGCCGGAGCTTTCCGCCCCATTGCTGCTGGTTCGCGATCCGGTGGGGCTGCTCATCCTGTTGGAGGCCTTCCGCACGAATAAGTGGCCGCGCAAGTGGTCGTTAGCTGCGGGTTTTCTGGCTATTGGCGCACTTCTTCTTTGCGCGGTGCAGATAATTGAATTGGATAATCCATGGATCGCGGCTCTTTATGGATTGCGTTCTTATCTGCTTCCCTTCCCCGTTGCCTTTGTCATGGGAGAAAACCTTACTGCCGAGGACCTTCGCAAGTTCGGCCTCTGTACGCTTTGGATTATGCTGCCGCTGACTGCTCTCGAGGTCGCACAATACGTGTCGCCGCCCACGTCGTTCCTTAACAAAGGAGCTTATGAAGGCGGCGGTCAAATCTTCTATGTCGTGGGCCATACCAGAGCTTCCGGAACGTTTAGTTTTGTTGCTGGACCGACCAATTATGTACCAATGGCAGCGGCATTTATCTTTTATGGCCTTCTGAGCGAAAGATTTGCCAGAAAGTGGCTCTTATGGGCAGCAGCGGGAGCGGCCATTCTTTCCATTCCCATGATCGGCGCCCGCACCGTGATATTCGAACTGGCAGGCGTAATTGCTTGCATGGGGATCGCCGGAGTTTTCGGACTGTCGGGTTTGATGAAGGTGTTTAAGATCGCTGCTCCTGTCGCTTCTCTGTTTTTGCTAGTCTCTCTGCTGCCAGTTTTCTCCAAAGCGGCCGTCTCGCTGGAAGCGCGCTTTGCCGAGGCCAACAAGATGGAGGGAGGCAATGCCAGGAAGGCAGTGACGAATCGCGCCCTTTTGCCTGTGCAATATCAGCTTGCAACCACGGATTACACGAAGAATCCGATCGGTATCGGGATGGGGAAAGGAGCGGCGGCCATCTCGAAGGTGATGACCGGGTCGGTCACGTTCATCACCGGTGAAGGCGAACTGGGACGCGTCATGGCCGAGCTTGGCCCTGTTCCGGGCGTCACATTCATGTTGATGCGATTGTCGCTTGCCCTGTTCCTCCTGGCACATGCCTTGGTTGAAGCGCGTAAACTGGAACCGCTCGCTTTGCTGCTGGCACCTCTAACCGTGACTGCGCTGCTCTTTAGCGTTTGTGAACAACCCACGGAACAGGGATTCATGGTGATGGGCGTGGCCTTCATGCTGGCCGCACTGAAATTGTCCCAGGCGCACACGCTGCCGGCGCCTTCGCAGAATACTCATCGCCGGCCTCCGCGCTACAGCATGCGAAGAACCGGGCAAACCGGTTCTGGCCCCGGAAAGTCTTATTCGTGAGCCCCCTTGACTCGCAGCAGACAGCTTCCGTGAGCTTTGAGAACAGGGCGTCCGCCTACCGGCGTACGCTCTCTGTCGGCGTTCTGGTGCTGAACTACAACACGTGGGATCTGGCGCTGCGAGCGCTTAATGCCGCGATTCGCCTGGAGGCCGGCGAAATAGGAGAGTTCGTACTGTTCGATGATGGATCGTCGAGTCCTTCGCCCAGGGAGATCGACAGCCGGATTACATTGATTCGCGGAGAATCCAATCGCGGGTTTGGGCGCGCACTACTTGTGGCGTTTGCGGCTATGAAATCGGACATTATTGTGCTCTTCGACTCCGATGCTTATCCCCTGACGCCGTTTTTCGAAAAAGTGCGCGAGCGCTTTGAACGGGATGCGAATCTGGGTCAGTTGGGGTTCCGCGCACAAGACGCAAACGGATTGCAAACGGAGTCGTATTTCAACCAGCCGACGCAGTGGAGCCTGGTTCTCGGACAAGCGCTGCATGCGCGGATCATCCGGAAAACACTCCGGTCCGACAGGCTGTGCGTGATCACTGGTTGCATGGCGACGCGCGCGAAGGCCTATGCGCAAATTGGAGGGTTCGACGCGGAGTTCGACCTCTTAGATGTCGACGTGGACTATAGCATCCGCCTGCGCAGGCATGGCTGGAAGGTCGAGGTCGATCCTTCGATTGCGGTGTTTCATGTAGGGGGCGGGACAGCGCAACTGCTGCGCCATCGGGTTCTGCACTTCTACAAAAGCCGCTGGCGCCTGCTGCGCAAACACGGATTGCTGTCGAGGCCGCGCTTGGCCCGGGCCTTTATCCTAGCCCGGCTGAGGTGCGAAAAAACAATTCTGCAGCTTTTCGGCCGGCTGCTGTTTTCGAGCAGAGAGACTCTCGACGACAAGATTCTGGGCCGCAAGGCGCTGCTTGCCTATTGCCGAGCGAACTTTCGGTGATACGACTCGCTGGCAATTTCCATTGCGCGCAGCGAGAGCATCATCCGGCAGCTACGGAGTTTACGCCAGCAAGAACGATGAATATCCTTTTTTGCTCCTACGTCTTTCCTCCCAGCATCGGCGGCATCGAGACTGTATCGCAATTACTGGCCGAACAATTTTGCCGGCTCGGATCGACGGTTACCGTCATTACGCATACGCCGGGAAAAGAGATCGACGCGGAGTATAAGGTCGTCAGGCGTCCTTCGCTCAAGACATTACGCAAATTGGCCTGTCACTCGGACATCGTTTTTCAAAGCAATATCTCCCTGAAAACGCTTCTGCCCCTGTTCTTCATTCGCAAGCCGATCGTCATTGCTCATCACGGGCGAATGACGCGCGTCAACGGCAGACGGGGATGGCAGGATATTCTCAAGCGCTCGCTGCTCTTCCGGTGTTCCAACATCGCTATCAGTGGGATGGTTGCGGCGGACCTGCCGATAAAGTCCGTTGTGATAGCGGACCCGTTTGAGCCAAGTGAATTCACCCGCTCTCAAACGGGGGCACGCGACAAAGACATCGTGTTCCTCGGCCGGCTGGTTTCAGACAAGGGTTGCGATCTGGCGCTGCGCGCGTTGGCGCTTTTGAGGCAGGAAGGAATCATGCCTTCCTTCACAGTAATTGGTGACGGGCCGGAGATGCCGGCACTCAAGCAATTGACTGCGGAGCTCGGACTAACCGGGCAGGTGGATTTTGCCGGAACCATTCGGGAGGGCCGAGGCAAGATCGTGGCCCGACACAAAATCATGGTTGTGCCTTCGATTTGGGAGGAGCCATTTGGCGTGGTTGCTCTAGAGGGGATTGCAGCTGGCTGCGCCGTCGTTGCGTCGCAAAGCGGGGGACTCTCTGAAGCTGTCGGTTCGTGCGGCATTCTCTTTCCCAACCGCGATGTTGCGGCGCTCGCTTCCGCGCTGAAGCGGCTGCTGGCGGATTCCTCCCTGCGAGATCGATTGATCGCCGGTAGAGACCGGCATTTGGAACATTTTCAGCCGCATTTCGTGGCAAAACGCTACCTGGAAGTTTTTGCGAATGCGTTGCGGAAGTGGAATCGCGGGTCGCCGGCAACTCATGATAGCGAGGCCTGATCAAGAGTAACGCATGAAAGTCCTCATCCTAAGCATTAATTACTGGCCCGAGGTGACGGGCATCGGCGCGTTTACGACCTATCGGGCCGAGTATCTTGCCGCTGCAGGTCACGACGTAGAAGTGTGCACCACGTTTCCGTATTATCCGGAATGGGAGGTCCCCGTAGAGTATTCGGGAAAGCTCGGACTGACCGAAGAGTGCAACGGTGTTCGCATCGTTCGCAGTTACGCTTATGTTCCCAACCCAGTAACGCCCCTCAGACGGATCCTGCATGAGGCGAGCTTCACTTTCGGAATAATGCTGCGTATGTTAGCGCGGAAACGGCCTGATGTAATACTCGCGGTTTCTCCTCCGCTGGGCTTGACTGTCCCGGCAATTCTGTTCAGCCGCTTGTGGGGTGTTCCGTACGTCTATGATGTGGAGGATTTGCAACCCGATTCGGCCGCAGATCTTGGCATGCTGCCCAAATGGGTGGTGAGACTTCTACATAACGTCGAGAGCGCGGCATATCGCCACGCGCGTTTGGTTACTACACTTACACCAGGCATGAGGCGGCGCATCATCGGCAAGGGAATTCCCGATGACAAAGTGGAGCTGCTTGAGCCGCGCATGGATGAATCACTGGGCGATTTGCAGCCGGGGGAGGGCAGCGCATTCCGCCGGAAGTACGATTTGGGAGAGAAGTTTCTAATAACGTACAGCGGCAATATGGGTGTGAAGCAGGGGCTTGACGTGGTTGTGGATGCTGCGGCACTGAGCCGCAGAGACGATTCCATGCTGTTTCTGTGCGTCGGAGATGGCGCAGAGTGTGAGAGAATCAAGCGCCGCGCCGCAGAGCATAACCTCAGCAATGTGCGTTTCTTCCCGCTGCTTGATGAAAAGGACTTTCGCGGACTGATGGCAGCCAGCGGTATCTGTCTGGTGACGCAGCAGCATTTGACATCGGAGATCGCCTTCCCGTCGAAAATCGTGACCTATCTTGCAGCAGGACGCCCCGTTGTCGCCTCGGTAAATCCCGAGTGCGAGGTTGCGCACATGATTCGCGATTCCGGAGCAGGAAAGGTCGTGAGGGCAGAAGATCCCGCAGCGCTCTTGGATGCAATTCGCGTATTGCGACGGGAGGACTTGCCCAACACCGGCGAAAGCGGGCGAGAATATGCCTGTGCGCGTTGGTCGTCCACGCGTGTTCTGGGTGAATTGGAACGACACCTCGCGGCGGCGGCAGGAACTGCCATGAGTCCGCTGGTCTGGAAAGGACTTAAGCCATGAGCGTCGTGAAGCGGAGATGTGTAGTTACAATGGCGGTGTTCGCAGCTGTTTTGCTGCCCGCTTCCGGAGACGCGCAAAAACCGCCGGCCGAAAACCAGCAAACTGGAACTCAGCAAAATGTGGCCCAGAAAGCTGGACTTCGAGAATTTGGAATCAGGCGACCGGGTAGCATAGCTTCGTCGCCCTCCAGTCCAACGGCGGACACTCCTGCGATAAACAGTTCTCGTGCCAGCGTCGGAACGTCGAGCTGGACAGCAGGGCGAGGCAGCTTTGGAACTCAGGACGGGACGCCAGGAGCAATTGGAGGCTCAGTGGGAAAAAAGCTAGTTGTCACCCCGGAGGGCTCAAGACAGGCGAATTGGGTTGCGGGACGTGAAAGTTTAGGGCCAACCCTCCAGGCGGGCGGAATCTGGCGCGATACTGCAGGATTTTCCAAAGCTACAAGCATCGAATCCACGAGCGAGTTGGCGCATGGAGCAACTATTTCCGCTGGATCTGCGAACTACAAGGGAGTGACTCCAGCTTTCACACACAAGCCCATCATTTCTCCGCTTGCACATGCCGCAGTCTCGCGATCCTTGTCCGGCGCGCACTCTGGCGGCGTGCCGCTTTCCGGCATTTCGAGCGGGGAATCAAAGGGCGCCCGTTCCAGAACTTTGGAACCTGCGACTAACAGGCTGGCCACCACGAATCTACGCAGCCGGACCAGCACCCAGAGCTACAGCAAAACGAATATCGGTTCTCTACCAAGGCGCTCCGGCATCGATTCGACGGCACAAACTCCGTTCGTCTTCGCGCCATTAAACAACACGTCAGCCGGAGGCACAATTAACCCGGGAGGCGCACCAGCAGCGCCGCCACATTAATCTTAAGCGTTCCTCTTCCACCTGCGACCAGGGGCAAAAGCCTCTGTCAATGCCGGCGGCGAGTGTTTGTTTGCTCATGCAGTGCGTTTCATTCTTGCGTTGGCTGGTCGAGAACTCTTCCCGTTAAGCGTGAGGCGCGACGGTGCTCCCATATCTTCGCATCCACGAGAAAACGGAACCAGAAAGTCTGCAGCACCCAGAAGATAAGTCCCTCGGTTCCGTCGAGGAAGCCGAGCCGGAAGAAGTAGCGATACACAAACAAAGCCAGAGGGCGAACGAAGAGCGGCATGCGGTCGTACCTTTGACGAAGGTATCGCTTGCGCTCGGCAGGATTGCCGCGGACGTCGGGTTTGAGGCGGCCTGACGTCTCTTTACTGTTTAGTTCGGCCACTTCGGCGTCGGCCCAACGATTGTGTCTCGCGATCCACTCCCTAAGCGGCATGCGGATATCGTCGATCACCGCGCCTTGTAACTTGCCGATAGTGCCGCTGGTGAGCAGATAGTGCTGGTCGTATTTGCGGTCTTCACAGCGCCCCACGCCGGTTCGAAACAGACGCAGGTGCCAGGTTGGACTCATGCCTCCGTGACGCAGCGTGCGCCCGAGAAAGCGCAGATAGCGGGGCAGAAAGTATCCTGAGTGCTCGGGATCGTCGCGAAGCGCGAGAATTGCCGCAACCAGCTTGTCGTCCATCCATTCGTCGGCATCCAGATGTAGTTGCCAGGACCGGGTGATTGGCAGGTTGTCGATCGCCCAATTGCGCTGAGCGCCGTAGTGTTCGAAAGAGTGTTCGACGACGGTGGCTCCGAAACTGCGCGCAAGCTCGACGGTTCTGTCCTTGCTGAAAGAGTCGACTACGAAAATCTCATCGGAAACCCGCTTGGCGCTGGAGAGGGTTGCTCCGAGCGTATTCTCCGAGTTGAATGACAAAAGGACAACCGTTGGCCGCATAACAACGATGGTAGCGCACGGACGTGCCAGGAGTTTCTCTCAACTGCAACCGCGAAAAGCCTTGTTCGATAACACACTAATACCGCGTGGAAGCCCGATGAAAGTCTTATTGGTAGGGAACTACGAGTATGACGGTTCGACCAGCATGCGGATCTGGAAAGGTACGCTGCTTCGTGAGCTTCTTCAGGCTGGAATCGATGCTCGTGTCATCTCTCCCCGGCCGGTGTGCGGAAAGTTGAAACCTTCCGCACATGGGATTGGAAAGTGGCTGGGATACATTGATCGCTTCGTCATCTTCCCGCGGGTCTTGTGCGCCGCGGCCGTCAAGGCAGACGTCGTGCATCTCTGCGATCACGGCGGAGCCATGTACGCGCCGATGATCAAGGAAAAACCCGTGGTTGTCACCTGCCACGACATGATCGCGGTGCGCGGCGCGCGGAAAGAACTTCCGGAACTGCGGTCTTCGTGCTTTGGGCGGCTTTTGCAGCGCTGGATCTGCTATGGACTGCGGCGAGCGACCTGCGTTGCGTGTGTTTCGAGGGCGACATTCGACGATGCGCGCCGGATTCTGGGAACGGACAAGAATCTCTGCATCGTTATGAACGGTCTGAATTATCCGTTTCAGCCGCTCGCATCGAGCGAAATCGACCGGCGACTCGCGGATCTGGGCGTAGTTCGCGCGCCGTTTGTTCTTCATCTCAGCTCGAACCTCGCGTACAAAAATCGCGAAGGCGTGCTCAGAATATTTGCGAGAGCAGCGCCAAGCACCAATCTGCAGTTAGTGATCGGCGGCGAGGCGTTGGACAAAAATCATACCCGGCTGGCGTGTGAGCTACAGATTGAGGATCGCTTGATCCAGATCGTCCAGCCGGAGGTCGGCGTGGTCGAGGCGCTCTATAACCGTGCCGTTTGCCTGCTCTTTCCTTCGCGCTATGAGGGGTTCGGGTGGCCGCCGATCGAGGCTCAGGCATGCGGTTGCCCGGTCGTGGCCAGTGATATTCCTCCATTCGTTGAGACGCTTGGGCAGTCGGCAATTCTCAGGCCGGTTGAGGACGAGGCCGGAATGGCGGCCGCCATCCGAAGGCTTGCATCTGACCAGGAGTTCCGCGGGAGAGTCCGGCAGAACGGATTTACGAATGTCCATACAAGGCTTCAAATCTCGCGCATGATCGGCGAGTACGTGTCGCATTATCGCGCCCTTGTCCACGAAGATCACTAATTCGGTTTACGGGGCTGTTCAGTCATGAAGATCTATATCGAGGCGCTTCGTGAAACAGAGCAGGTGGGAATTCTCAAGAACCACGCCTCCTTTTCAAAGAGACACGAGATTGTTTCCTGCCCGTCCGCGGCCGATCTCATTTTGGTTGTTGGCGCATCCGCACGCGAGCCGCAGCAACTGCTGGGACGCGAAATCTACAAAGCTTTCCCGGACCGTTGCGCGATCTATACAGAGGAAGACGAATATCTGCCTCTTTTCCCTACTGTGCATACCAATGCAAAGATCGGTCTGCATACGCAAATTGGCCGCGTGTTCAATTATGCGCATATCACGCGGAACGGACGCCATCAGAATCGCTTTGTCGGCGAGACGACATCGGACACACCCATTGGGAGCACGGCGCAAAAGAGATACCTGTTCAGTTTTCTAGGTGGATCGACATCCATCCTGCGCAAACGTCTTTTCAACTTGAAGTTCAACCGCAGCGATGTGCTGATTGGGAACACCTCGTCATACTGGCATTGGGACAATTCGCAACCCGACCGCGATGCATGGCAGCGTCGCTACGCCGAAACACTTGCAGCATCGCACTTCGTGCTATGCCCGCGCGGAGCGGGCGCGGGCAGCAGCCGCTTATTCGAAGTCATGGCGGCAGGCGTGGCTCCAGTTCTCCTGTCGGACTCGTATGCACTAACGCCCGGTCCGGCATGGGACAAGTTTCTCCTCCGCGTGCGCGAGCGGGATATTCGTAGACTGCCGGCAATCCTCGAGCCGCATCTTGCTGGCGCTGCCGAACGCGGAAGACTGGCTCGCCAGGCATTCGAAGAGTTCTTTGCCATCGATCGCGAATTTGATCAAATTGTCGACCTGGCCGCACGCGCGCTGCAGCATCCGCCGCCGGCTGAAGAGTATTTCCGCCGGCGCCACATGGCGATGTTCCGGCGCTTTGAGCGCAAGCGCAAGATGCGCACCGTTTTGCGGTCGCTGGTTCTGGAATCACTAAAAGTGCTTCACCTGAAGAATCCTTACCAAATGAACAGGTAGCCAGGTTCATCAAGGCCGCAACGAATATCTTTGCGACGCGGTCCGATAACTCCACAACGGGCGAGACAAATATGCTTTAGCGTCATGGCTGCCGGACAGGTATTACTAGAATGTAAAGCTCGCCTATATTGAGACAGTAAATATGGCACAAAGGCTGATGTTGAGAATGGATGAGAGGACAAAGTGATAAAAACACCTGCCGTGTCAATTATTACCACAACATTGAACCGAACAGAATATTTGAAGCAGGCAATCCTGTCGGCGCTTTCTCAAACGCTTACAGATTTCGAACTATTGGTTTGCGACGACGGGGGGCTCAAGGAGACGAAGGAACTCTGCAAAAGCTTCCATGACGAACGCATTTTGTACACGGTGAATCCGGCTAGACTCGGCATTGCCTTGAATACCTATGCCGGTGTCTTGCGTGCCCGGTCCGATGTGATTGCATTCCTGAACGACGACGATCGTTGGACAAACGGTTTCCTTGCCAGGTGTGCAACGCCCCTTCTTGGAGACCCTGAAGTTGTTTTGGCGTTCAGTGACCATTGGCTCATCGACGCCGAAGGGATACGTCTCGTCGAGGCTACCGATGCCAACACTCGCGAGTATGGCCGCGAAGGCCTTGCTGCGGGTTCGGTCGATCAACCGGTGAAGCTCATGGTTCGTCTCGCCGTACCACTTGCCATGGCAGCCGTGTTTCGAAAATCAACGGTCGACTGGAAACGGTATTCGAAGAAGGTGGAAGGCGCATACGACAGTTACAGCGCGTACTCGCTTCTTCAGGGCAGTGGAAAGGTCGTTTACGTTCCAGAGCGGCTCACTGAATACAGGACCCATGTCAAAGGGGCAAGCGCAGCATTTCATTTCCAGACCACTGAAGGTTTGGCATACGTCCACGGTCTCATTCTTCAGGATCCTGCGTTCAAAATTATTTCAAGAGAAATTCGCGCCAAATACCTTGGCCTCGAAAGGCATCTGGCGAAGCTGAGTCTGGTTCGACTCGATATTCCATCCACCGTTAGGCATTGCGCGCGTTTGGCGCGTCAACGAATCTCTTAGGCCGGACAAGACAGCCGCATAGGAAGGAGGAAGACTTATTCGAGTCACGAAACACATGCTGTCTGCGAAAACATTTTTCCTGCCTAAATTGCAGCGAATCGCGGAATTCCTAGTTTCTCAGGGAATTACCGCCGCAGGCAATTTGCTCTATGGCTTCCTTTGCATACGGTTACTCCCGATCGACGACTACGCGAAGTTTGTCGTCGTGTTTTCTATTCAGGCCTCCCTCATGATACTTTTGGACGTCGGCATCTCCGGTAGTTTTATCCCCTTGGTCGGTGAACGAATCAACGACCTGCAATTGATTGCCGACTACCTCGCTTCATTAAGGCAGATCGCGCGCTGGCTCTTTGTCATCGCGGCTCCGGCCACCATAGTTGGCTATCCACTTCTGGTGCGCAACCGGCACTGGAGTTGGCAGACTGTAACGGCGATGGTAGTCCTCGTACTCATTTCCGCCTGGTTTTCGCGCGTCGGAGCAGCCTACGGTGCAGTGCTGATCCTGAAGCGGGACCGTAAACGCTGGTATCAGACCCAGATGTTTACTAGTTTTGGCGCTCTGGCGCTGCTTGGTGTCTTCGTCCTCTGCCACTGGCTTGGTGCGTTTGTGGCTATTGTCATTAGTGTGAGTCGAGTCATCGCGATTGCGCTTTTCTATTACGTGCGGGCGCGCAGATTGCTTGGCGTGAGAGGCGTTCCTTCCAGGGGAAAACGTACCGCTATTATCCAACTGACTCTACCGGCGGTCCCGAGCGTAATTTATTACGCGTTGGGGGGCCAGATCTCAGTTTTTCTCATCACAATCTTCGGACGCACTGCTGCGGTTGCATCCGTCGGTGCGCTCGTTCGGTTGGGTCAAGTTTTTGCGCTGCTGATGCCGGTCAACGGAATCCTCATCGAGCCTTACTTCGCGAGTTTGTCCCAGGAGAAACTCAAAAGTCACTACCTTTTCGCGGTGGTCGGCGCATGCTCATGCGCCGCCGGGGTGGTCGCTCTGGCGCGAGTCTTTCCGGGGCTCTTTCTCTGGGTTCTTGGCCCTAAATACGCCGGCCTGCGAACCGAGGTTGTGCTGGTCATTCTGTCGGGAGCAATTAGCCTCGTCGCCGGCGTCGTGGCATCCATTAACGGCTCGCGGCGGTTCATCTATTATTCATTTGTATTGGCGGACACTATCCTCACGCTGATCCTGCAAGCGGTCTATATCTGGAAAGTCGACTTGAGTACGGTGAAAGCAGTACTGTGGTTCAATATATTCACTATGTTTCCGACTCTGGCGATCGCTGTTCTTACCGCGCTCTTTGGCTTCGCACGCGGCGGACGGCGTATTATTGAGAGTCAATACGCCCAAGAAGGAACGTAAGTTCGCAAGCATCGGCTGGCTTCGGCCCAGTGCCGAACTTCAAATACATTCTCAAACAGGCATGAAGAACGCAATGACCATATTGTCCAAACACCGATCCTGTCCGCGCAACCGAGAATCGATGTTGCAATGGATCGCAGTTGCTATGACACTCTTGGTCATTGGCCACGTGATGATTCTGACCATCCACGATCTTAGGACCTATTCAGGCATCGATTTGCGCGCCAAGGTTGTTGGCGCGCGCTTGTTAATTCGGGGATTGAATCCATACTATGATTTCCGTCATGAGATACATATCGATCACCTCCGAATGTTAAGCGATAATACTTACTCACCGATACTATTGATACTTTACGTTCCTCTTTGCGAAATCGGTTGGACGCTGCAGCGCGTCCTCTATTTCCTCATTGATTGGGCAGCTATGCTGCTAAGCTATGTCGCCGTGGCTCGGATATTCCCCAAGCGCTCTTCAGGGACTGCGCTCTGGATAGGGTTTGTTCTCCTCTTCATTGCCGATTTCGGGTTTCGGTTTCATCTGGAGCGCGGCCAATACTACGTTGAGTTGGCGTTCCTGGCTGCTGTAGCTTCGGTCTGTTTGTTTCAAGAGTCCAGTTTATGGCTCAATGCGCTTCCCCTCGCGTTGCTTGTATTGCTGAGACCGACTTATGCCATCACTATTCTCGGCATTGTCGCTCTGCGGCGAGTTCGGCATGCCATTCATGTCGTCATCCTGTGTGGACTTCTATTTGTCGCGACTCTTCCGTTCGTCGGTATTGGCGAATGGAAAAGCTATGTCGCCTCGGTTCGCAGCAGTGAAAAGCAAGCTCTGAATGACGCCTATGCATCAGGCCCGAGGTTAGCCGGTGCGAATCCGGGCCAAGTGATCGAGGGGATAGATTACTCAAAGTCGCTAGCGGGTCCTGGTTATCTAGCGGATCGCACCCTCGTGGGACTGGCACGCGGCTCGGTAAGCCCGGCATTGGCGCGATTCGTGCATGTCATTGCTCCATCAAAGCTTAGGTTCGAACGGCTCAACACGATTTGTCTTCTGCTGATGTTTTGCTTCGATTTGGCCGTAATGCATGGCTTTTCGCGAGGCCGGGCACGGGGGCTAATTCCCATTGCATTTGTGTTTTTGGCACCATTAAATTTGGAACTATTCGCACCGCAGCACTACGGATATTGCGATGTGATGATTCTTGCGCCTCTTCTATTGATTCTGGCTGCAGCTCTGGAGAACGCAGAACTCCGCGGTTGGGTGCTCTACGCGGCGCTACTAGCGGTGGGATATGTGCTCCCACAGCTTGCTTTTCATTTCAACGAGCATGTTCCACTCGTCAGCTTCTCAAAATATGTTGTCACGCTCGCAGTTCTCAACGTCGTATGTATTGAAAGTGCGCAGAGTACTTTGCGCCGTTGGAGAGCCGGTGCTGTGCGGTCCGATGAGGGCACGGGAGCGGTCAGTTGATGCGGTGCCCGACGCTAGCAGAGCTGCCTAGGCCGTTGGCAAGTAGAACGGGGTGGCCGTGGACCGTGGAGTCAGAGCGGCTTTCGGATGCGATGCCTAACGGGGTGCTCTGGCCGAAGATAAGTGTCGTCACTCCTTTGCTCAACCAGAAACCATTTATTGAAGAGACGATCCGCTCCATCCTATTGCAAGGCTATCCTAGTATCGAACATATTATTGTTGATGGCGGCTCGACCGACGGCAGTCTCGAAGTGATTGAGGAATACTTCCCTTGGGTGAGATGCGTGGTTAGAAATGGAGAAGGTCAATCTGCAGCGGTGAACTGGGGATTCAGGGAGGCCACAGGAGACCTGGTCGGCTGGCAAAATTCCGATGACTTTTATGGACCGAATTGCTTTAGGGAAGCAGCGCTCGCCGCTCTACAACATCCCAGCCGCGAGATACTTCACGGAATGGTTTGTGGATTTCAAGGGGATAACAGTCGGCCGCCGTGGCTGTTCGAGAATTGTCGAGAGTTTTCGCAAGAGAGCCTGCTTGAGAACATGTGTGTGATGAATCAGAGCATGTTCTTCCGCCGGAAGATATTTGAGCGAGGCATGTTTCTCAAAGATCATCTGCAATATGCGATGGATCAGGAGTTCTTCTGGCGTTTATCACTCGAGGGGTTTCGCTATTATCTAGTTCCGTCGATGACCGGCTACTATAGGCAGCACAAAAATGCAAAAAGCACCTCCTACAACGTACTTAGCGACTTGGAGCCGTATGAACTTCTTCGCAGGCTCTGCAGGGACAAGCGCCTCAGTCGCGGTTTGCGCCTAAGAGCGCAAACACGACTAAGGCAACGATTTCTCGAGTCGTTTTTCACCGCGCGCCGGACTGTTTTGAAGAAACTTGCCGTCGAACTTATTCTTCCGATTTGATACGGCGTGCCCTACGGAAGAGAAAGGTTGACCGAGTGTGAAACGTATCTTAAGGCAATTGACCACCAGACCAGTCTGGTGGTGGGAGCGCAAGCGCCAATACGCGATCCGAGCCCGTTATGATTTGCTGCCGGTCCTTCCTGTCGCAAGAGGGCGGGTACAATTTGTGGTTCTTACCACTCCAGAAACGCTAAAAGACGCGCTGTGGGCCGCATGGAGCTGGTACCGCTATCTCCGGCCGCACCGATTTGAGCTGCAGTTAGCGGTGGACGGCGAGCTGGGGGAGACGGAGAAGCACGCTGTACGGCGGCTGTTTCCTGGCATTTCCATCTATGACGTCAATTCCGTGATTGTGAGCCTCTGCGAGGAGCGATCTGCGCTGGGCACGTTTCTCAGGCACCACCCTCTGGCCAAACAGGTCGGCCTCGTGCTCGCTATGTCTCGCAAGGGGCCGGTTTTATATTCGGATCACGATGTTGTTGCGTTCAACCCACCAGTAGAATTACAGGCTTGCATCGAGAGCAATATTCCGTGCTATTTTCTAGACGACGAAAATGGATGTCACGACCAGTCTTTCGCCGGAACGTTGAGTGCGATGGGCGTGGACTTCATTCGCAGACTTAATGCGGGTTTCCTATACGTCCCCTGCGGTGCGCTTTCCATCGACTTAGCGGAGCACATCCTAGCGAATTGGAACCCTGTCCGCTTTGTTTATTTTACGCCACAAACAGTTATGAGTGCCTTGATGCAATATGCCAACGCACAGCCGTTGCCACATAGCAGGTACGTCATCAGCAACAGGCGTCAGTTTTATTGGGAAAAGGACGTCGATTATGAGGCGATTGCAGCAAGGCATTTTACCGGCACCGTACGGCATGTGTTATATAAGTACGGTATTCCGATGATACTAAAACAGAGCCAGGTGTATCATTCTTACGGTCTGCAGGCACAAAGTGACCCGCGCGAAGAAACGGTTGGGAGTCGAGATTGTGCGACCGCTCGCAGGGGTGAGGCTGTATGAGTGAGTTTGAGGCTCGCGCTCGTCAGGAAGCAGACGAGACAGCTATTTGTACGCTCTTTGAAGGGGATTACCATCTAGGACTTGCCGCCTTCGTCAATTCCTTGGTGAGAGCTGGTTACAAGGGAACTATTTGGGCAGGATATCGCGGCAAATTGCCTTTGTGGATCAGTCAACTCGAGTGCATTCAGACCGATCAAGTGGAGGAGTTCCAGGTCGCCGATCAAGTTCGGATTGTGTTTATTAAGCTCACCACGAGCATTCATTTGACAAATTACAAGCCGGAGTTCATGATGAACCTGCTTACAAAAGAGGCTCATGCTTGCAAATACTTATGGTATTTCGATCCAGACATATGTCTACTTGCGGGTTGGTCTTTTTTCCATAACTGGCAAAGCCACGGAGTTGCATTGTGCCAGGAGATTGTCGACAACATATTTCCTGCGGATGCTCCGTTGCGCAAACAATGGATGCAGCTCGCTGCGGGCGCCGGCTTTCACGATCCAAGACCAGTGAATCACTACTACAATGCCGGCATGATCGGTGTTCCGGCGGCGGAGGCGGAGTTTTTGGGGAAATGGAGGAGACTGATTGGACTGGCCGAATCATTAGGCTATGATCTGAAGCATCCGGCGAACGGAAGTCGGGAGCAGCCCTTCAATATGAAAGATCAGGATGCGTTGAACATCGCTGTTATGTACACTAAGTCTCCGCTCAGCACGCTTGGACCACAAGGGATGGGCTTTGTCTTCGGCGCATCCATGGCGATGTATCATGCCGTGGGCCAAAAGCCGTGGAGAGGCTCATTTCTCTTGCGAGCGCTCAAAGGCATGCCGCCTTCAGGGGCGATGAAATACTTCCTCACTCAAGTTGCCTCGCCGATTCGTGCTTATTCTCCACTGCAGCTACAGGCTAAGCGCCTGGCGTGTTTCCTGGCCACATTGATAGGCCGTTTTTACCGCCGGTCTTGATCAGCAGAGCGATAGGGACCGGTCATAATTGTAACTACAAGCATTTCACTTCAGTTCCCAGTTTCAGGCCGAATGCAGAATCTCAAACAGGTTGGACTTTGGCTGCCAGCTGAAGCGTCAACTCCTTCCAGCGCCTTGGCGAGCTTGGTTTCGTCTGCGGTATCCGCTTCGATGAGCTTATAGCCTTCACTAAACCTGCGATGACCGGCGCTCAAGTTGCCTTAGACGATGGCTTCGTGGTCTGCAGCCTTCGGCTTGCGCGCTGCATGCGATCCAACGCAGCCGCTGCCATCGGCAGCAAAAACGCGCATTCCAGCCATTGCCAGTACCCTAATGCCTCTGCTAGTGCCGCCTATTTCTTCAGGATAGTCAACGCGCAGGAATCGATCGAGACATGAACTTTGCGAAACGACGCGGAGCACGTATGAACACAACAATTCCCGAACGCGGGCGCACGGTACACCACATTGCAAACAGCGCTGAGGAGAATCCCTATCATCGTCCGTCCTTCAGCGTGAAGTACCGACTGATGCGCCAGTTATGGCAGGTCGTCTATGCCCTTCTCTATCGTCCGTCGCCGCTTCCGATGCATGCCTGGCGATCGATGTTGTTGTGTCTGTTCGGCGCGAAGATGGGTCCGGGATGCCATTTCTATCCCAGCGGAAGAGTATGGGCGCCGTGGAACCTAATCTCGGAAGACTGCTGTACTCTTGCAGATCATGCTGAGATTTACAACCCTTCCCCGATCTATCTAGAGTCCCACTGCGTCATTTCGCAGGGGGCCTATATCTGCGGGGCAACTCACGATTACAACCATCCCGACTTCCCCATGATTTCCTACAGCATGCGCTTGGGCGCTTATTCGTGGATTTGCGCACGAGCGTCGGTGTCGCCGGGTGTAAATGTGGGAGAGGGGGCCGTGCTGGGGCTGGGATCGGTAGCCAACCGGGACCTGGAACCATGGACGGTGTACAGCGGTGTGCCGGCGGTCGGCGTGAAAAAACGTGTAAGCACGCGCCAGCGAGAAATGAAACGGATCTCTGATGCCGACCGCGCGGTCGCACTGCAAGTCTCAAGAATTCGCGACAGCGTGAAGAGGCCTACAGCGAATGAGGTTGCCTGCCAGGATTGCCGCCGGCACTCCAGCGATCCTGCATACGACGAACTCTTTCCCGCGGAAGATCAGGCGCCATCCGGAAACAGACGAACATGATTGCGCTTGCAGCAGAAGAGGGCAACGCACCGGAATCTACAAGAGCAGGAGGCGTGGAAGATCGGACAAACGATAGAGAGAAAGCCGAAGGTGGCTGGAAAGGCAGTATAAGCATCTCACTCGGGGGATCCTCAATTCGCAAAGACGGGTGAAAGTGCTCAAATCAAGGCTGGCTACCTCGTAACTCCAGTCATAATTAGATTGCAGATCTGGGGAATGGCTGCCTGAGATCCATCAAAATCAGGCGAAAAATCTGTATTTTCGATGGCGCGAATCCTTGAAGTCATAAAATGAAAAGTCCAGGAAGGCGGCGCCCATCATCGGAACCGGTCCCGCCAGGCTGACCGCGGCACTGGAGCCCGAACGTCGTTGCGGCATCAGGTCTATCGCATCGAGGCCAGTCAGGCGATCGGCGGTTTCTCGCGCACGGTTTGCTGAAACGGCGCTTCCGGCAAGGACGATGTCTGGAGGTCAACACTGCGGTGGGGCATCTAGATGGCAATGAAAGGAAGTGAAGCGGATTCGGACGGCAGGCTCAAACGAGTGCGTCTCTGGAATATGATGAGGACAATGAAGGAAACGATGAATAAGGACAAAACGTGGTCTGCCGCTGCTTTCATGCCGTGCATTTTTGGAATGGCGCTCGTGGCGTTTGCCGGGGTCAGTCAAATAGCGGCGGAGCCACCGGGAGCGCCCGATGGCGCGGCACAAGAGGAAAACGACACAAGTGCTCTGGCCAGTCCCTGCGAGCCTTCCAAGCTGGGCTCGCCCTATATCCCGGTCGATAGCTGGGTCTACCCGGCCATGTTGCGGCTTTATTCACTCGGATACGTGAACGATGTATTCATAGGGCTGCGGCCATGGACCCGCGCTAGCGTGATACACATGCTCGAGGATGCCGGCGACCTGATCGAGGACAGCGAAGACGATGGAGATCCCACCGCCGACGAGGCGCGCAAAATCTACGACGCGCTCAACCACGAGCTCCACGAAGACATGGAAGGCCCCTGCGGCCCGCACCAGGGAAGCGCGCGCATCGAGTCAGTGTACACCTTGGCGCGCGCCATCAGCGGCACACCGCTCGATGACAGCTACCACATCGGGCAGACCATTGTGAACGACTACGGCCGTCCTTACGAGAACGGCTTCAATAACTATTCCGGCATCAGCGGCTACGCGACCGCCGGACGCTTCGCGCTCTATGTGCGCACTGAGTTCCAAGGCGCTCCTTCCGCTACAGGTTACTCGACGGCGCTGGCGCAGCAGCTGTCCAACATCGATGCAACCAGCTATTTCATCCCGTCGAGCACGGCGCCATACGGCCCCACTACGGCAGTTTTCAACCAGACCACCATCCCTCAGGGACCTATCGCCGCAGCGACCCAGGGACGCTTTCTCGAAGCCTATCTCTCCTATCAACTTCTGAACCACGTCCTTTCTTTCGGTAAGCAGGACCAGTGGCTGGGACCGGGCCGGGGCGCCAGCATGGCATTTTCCAACAATGCGCAGAACTTCTACGCGTTCGAGGTTAACCGCATCGAGCCTCTGTACGTTCCTGGCCTCTCTCAGCTTACGGGGCCATTCCGCTATGAGTTTCTGGTCGGCGCATTGCGTGGCCACACGGAGATGCCGGATCCGGCGTACGAGCTTAACCCTTCGTCCGGAGCGCCGAACGTCATCAATCCCGGCGATCCCTGGGTGCACGTGGAGAAGATCAGCTTCCGGCCTTACCGGGATCTGGAATTCGGTTTTGAGCGCACGGTCATGTTCGGCGGGGAAGGCCACGAAGGTGTGAGCCTGCACTCGTTTCTGCGCAGCTTCTTTAGTCTTACTGCGGGAACCAGCACCAACAAAGGAAATACGACCGATCCCGGCGCTCGTTTCGGCTCCTTCGACTTCTCCTGGCGCCTACCGTACTTTCGCAACTGGCTCACGCTTTACTCCGATTCGGAGGTGCATGACGATATCTCTCCGATCGATGCGCCACGCCGCGCCGCCTTGCGTCCGGGAATTTACCTCTCGCACGTTCCAGGCATTCCCAGGCTCGACCTCCGGGTCGAGGCAGCATCCACCGATACGCCCAGCAACGGCCGCGGGCCTGGCCAGCTCATGTATTACGAAGCGATTGAGAAGCAGGGTTACACCAACCAGGGGCAGCTGTTCGGCGACTGGATCGGACGCGAGGACAAGGGCGGCCAGGCCTGGCTTACGTATCACCTGAGCGGCACCGATCGGCTGCAGGTGAGCGCGCGCAATCAGAAAGCGGAATGGGACTTCATCCCCGGCGGCACCACGTTGAACGACATTGCATTTCAAGCCGTGAAGCGCATTGGCAAGGACTTCGAGATCAACGGATCGTTTGCCATCGAGCACTGGAAGGCGCCGATCTATCCCACGGGAACCCCAGTATACCCGGCCCCGGGGCAGACCGTAACCACGACCAACATTCAACTCACTTGGTTTCCCCAACGCAAGGTCAGTTTTTAGGAAGGACCTTCGTCACATAGACTGGCGCGGGGAAGTGCATAACCTTGACCAGCTGGTCCTTCGCGTCGAACGTCAGTGCCCATTGCATTGGTTGGCTCTGCCTTGCGACGTCCACAAAGCGAACCGTCGACTCGCCCTCCCGCCCGATTTCCAGCCTGGGCGGGAACGACAATGCGAGATTTCCGTCGTGCGTTCGACGCGGCAAGAGGGTCACCTGGCGGCGCGGCTCAGTCAACGCGGCATAGCACAAGCTGGTGGAAAGCCAATCGGCCGGCGGACCCTTCGGCTCTTCTGCGCGGATGCGGTTAAACGCCGCGATGGCGAGTGTATTCACAGGGGCTGGCGAGAAAAGCGTGAATCCGCGTCGCTCGACTGGAATAATGCGTAGATGGCCCTTGCCGCCGCGCGGAATCGAAGCAGAAAAGAGACTTGCGTTTCCCGTGCCGCCATTAGCCTCAAAGAGCAGAAACAGGTGGTTCGGAATGGCCTGACACGCGAGCTGCCGGTAGCTCCATTTAGCCTCGTCGAATTCAATTCCAGCAAATTTGGCAGCATCCCGAATGGCAGGCAGCATCTTCCCGGCAAAAGAGCGATCGTCTGCGTTCATTTGCCCTTCAGGACTGTACGCAATCAAGGGCTCGTTAGCCGCAGACGAATTGCCGGCAAACGGCGACAGCGTTTTGACCCTGGGTAACGGCTTTGCCGGGTAAGGAATTGTGGAATCGGACGGTACGGGCTTTACGGGATAAGGCAAGTTGGGAGAAACTTCCCTGGTTTGAGCGCAGCAATCGGAGGCCAGGGCTGCCGTCGCTGCGGCGACGAAAACCCAGTTCAGGAGCCTCACGCTGTCCATACACTCGATAGATTACATCACGCTCGCAAAGCTTTGTGAACCATGCAGTCGAGAGACATGATCCCCATGAACCGCTTGGGGACGACACCGGTTTAACCCTTAGGCCGAGCACGCCGTCAGCGTTGGCGGGGAAGAGGATGCGCGAAATCGCAGGCAACGCCGATGGTGAAGCCTTGAGGCTTGAAATTGAAATTAGATCCAAACAGTGGCTGCCACGTCTGGTGCTCATAGTCGGCCCGCACCCAGAATTGCCGGTAGAATCTATACTCGACCCCGCCGCCAGCAGCCCAAAAGCTTCGCGTGTCGTGCGAATAAGTTGGGCTCCCAACAAAGTCGATACTGCCGTGGCCGATCAGAAACTTCGCGTATGGATGGAAGTCGTGGTAGTGACGCCAGGCGTAAATGGGTCCGCCTTGTACCGTATCGTCGCGCACGTTCGCCTGGGTAGAGGATCGGTTAAGGCTGATATCGCGTGCCTCGATCTCCCCACCCAGGCCCTGAAACACCCGTGGCAGCCATCCCGGATACCAGTCAACCCAGATTGTGCCTCCATACATGCGGCCGCGGCCCTCATCGACGGCGTAGTTGGAGGGCCCGGCACCGAGGCTGATAGCCCACGTCTTCTCCCGCTGGTATGCCGGAACCACCTGGGAAAATGCGGGAACCGTGACCGCAAGAATGCTCACCGTCAGAACGAGCAAAACTAACAGTTTGAAGCGCATTCCGCATCTCCTTCACGCACCCATGTCCTTGCCCATCCGGCCGACCGCTGACGGGCACAGAGCGTACACGAGCAGGAACTGTTGCAAGGGATTCACCATCGATGGTCACACGGCGTTTTGCACGAACCGAGGTGTCACTGACAATCCGCGACCCTCAGTCTTCGTGGCGACTTCTTGAATCTGCAACCAGAAGCCTAGTCTATAGCAAAACCGGAGGCGCCGTATCGCGAAAGCACGGCACTCAAGTCGCGGCGACTTCGAGGAGCGGCGACCCTGCGCAAATCTGAACAGGACACACGCTCTCTGGTTTTTCCGTGGTTGCACAATCAAGCAGGAACGAAAAACTGCGTCTCAATATGAAGGGAATTACTAGCGTCCTGTTTCTGAAATTCGCAGCATAAATGAACTGTCATCCTGAGCGGAGTTTGGCCGATTTTTCGGCCCAACCAAGTCGAAGGATCTGCGGTTGTTTTGCAACGAATTTCGCGAACGCCACGCTAGTTCTCTATTGAAGAACGGTGCCGAGGAATGCAAATGTAATTACGAAAGTAATTCCAATAGTAACTCCAGTTGGATGTCTTTCGAATAATGCAAGTTGTTGATAAAATGTGCTCTAGGTGGTGGTCATATGGTACTTTGGTTGGTGCTGTAGACTGTGCGGCGACGCATCGTCACAAGTGACGCCAGTGCGGTGGTGCCCGAACCCCCTTCGGGTTGTCGCAAAGATTCTATTTCATGGGGTTCCATTAGCCAATATGCGGAGGGTAACAACGCATGCAAACTTGTGTTCTGAAATCTGTTGGACGGATTCTTGCTTTGGTTATTATGGTTTCCTTGCCGGTAGCTTTGGCGGCTCAGGCGGCACCGTCAGGAACAAGTTCAGGCAACACCTCGCCGTCGAGGTGGGATATTTTCTTGGGCTACAGCTATCTGGCGCCCCGGGGAGTTGTGTCGACGGTCACTCCATCCAATACGCCGGTGACGGCGTCCTTCGATGCGGTCAATCTAGGCGGCCTCGTCAGTGGAGCGTATTTTTTTAATCGTTATGCGGGCATTCAAGCCGAGGTTGGCATTCATCAGTGGGGCATACAGTGCTGCGGCAGCAATGTCGGAACCGAAGGCAACGATGACGGATTCACGACGGTCGGTGGTGGCGTCATCCTCCGGTATCCCGCCCAGAGCTTCACGATTTTCGCGCACGTGTTGGGGAATGCCGACCATGTCGGCGGACCGTATTTCGAACCGTTTATTTGGACCCCTGGTTTCACCGGCGGCGGCGGCTTGGACTATGAGACGCGGTGGTTCAATCACCATTTGGCGATCCGCATCTTCCAGGCCGACTACGAGTTTATGCACGCCAATTGGGGTACCGGCACGGCATACAGTGGTCAAGCCAATATCAACGCGGCGCGCCTGAGCGCGGGCTTGGTGATTCACGCCGGCTCGATCGCGCCTCCCCCACCGGTCACTCTAGCCGCATCTGCCAATCCCGAGTCGGTCTTCCCGGGCGACCCGGTGACTGTGACGGCGACGGCGGGCGGCCTGAATCCAAAGGATCACGTGGTCTACACCTGGTCGGGCACGGGAGTGACAGGCAGCGACACGATAGCCAAGGTGGACACCAGCAACCTGGCGCCGGGCCAATACACTGTGACGGCAACAGTGAAGGAAGGCAAGCCGGGCAAGGAAGGCTTGAAG
>Ga0335078_10002869_pt1 | contig 25905 bp, 23 predicted proteins | sample Lox_Sample_32_FD_206711 | JGI IMG/M metagenome (GOLD analysis project Ga0335078, IMG submission 206711) | Soil microbial communities from Loxahatchee National Wildlife Refuge, Florida, United States - Lox_Sample_3.2 | ecosystem: Environmental > Terrestrial > Soil > Wetlands | place: USA... | reverse complement strand
CGCCCGCACGGTGGACCGCGCCGGACGGGCACGTCCGGCACGGCGAGATCCCGGTGACCGAGGGCCTGGCGGCCGGCCGGTCCGTGCCGCTGTGGGTGGATTTCACCGGGCTGCCGACCGGCATCCCGCTCACCCACCGGGCGGTGGAGGTCCGCGCGGTCACCGCGGCGGCCACCGCTGTGGTCGCACTGGTGTTCGCGCTGGCCCTGGTGGGCTGGGCCGGCCGGTGGCTGCTGGACCGCCGCAGGCTGTCGGACTGGGAACTGGACTGGGCGGTCGTCGGCCCGCAGTGGACCAGGCGCTTCCGCTCGCTCGGCTAGCGGGTTTGGCACCCGCGCTGCGGCGGGCCCGGCGGGGGAGCGACAATGGACGTCGCGGACCCGGCGCAGAACCAGATCTTCCTACCGGCCAGGAACAGGATCACGAATGTCTGATGGCACCAGCGGCGACACGCACGTGAGCCCGGCAGGCCACGAGCCGGCCGGCCCCCACCCGGCCCTCGAGCCGCTGGGCGAGACGGAATGCCTGCGGCTGATCGCACCCGGCGGCATCGGCCGGCTCGCCTACACCGGCCGCCACGGCCTGACCGTGTTCCCGGTCAACTACATGCTGTACCAGGGCGCGATCGTGTTCCGGACCGCCCAGGACAGCCCGACCGGCGAGGACCTGAGCACCGGGATCGCGCACGCCGAGTACCGGGTGGCGTTCGAGATCGATGACATCGACCCGGTGGCCCGCGAGGGCTGGAGCGTCCTGATCCAGGGCCCGGCGCACCACATGGCCTCGCACGAGGAGCGGGCGGCGGTGGTGGAGTCCGGCGTCGAGCCGTGGCCCGGCGGCCCGCACGAGCACGCGATCCGCATCACCCCCGCCAGGATCACCGGCCGCCGCCTGCGCCGCGCCTGAGGTTGCCCGCGGGCACGTGCCCCGCTACCTGAGGTTTCCGCAGGCACCTGCTCACGCCGGTTTCCGCGGGCACCCTGCCTGCGCTGGTTTCCGCGGGCACCTGCTTGCGCCCCGCCCGCCGGTTTCCGCGGGCACCTGCCTGCGCCGCCCGCATTTCCCCTGGCCAGCCTCGGCATGTGATAATACCTATTTTTAACAGCGAGATAATGGGTAATTCTCCCGCGTGCGGCCGGGCGCCAGGTATTGCCGCGCCCCGGGTGTTAATGTCTATATTTAGGAATGAAAGACTAGGGATTCGCGGGGCCCGTGGCACGGACCACCGCGCGGCGACCGAAGGAGGGGCGGCACCGATGCACCTGGACCCCTACATAGTCCTCGGCAGTGCGGTCGTGGGCCTGCTGGTCGGACTGACCGGGGCGGGCGGGGGCGCCCTGATGACGCCGATGCTTGTCCTGCTGTTCGGGGTGAAGCCGTCCTCGGCGATCTCCAGCGACCTGGTTGCCGCCGTGTTCATGCGGCCGGTCGGCGCCGCGGTGCACCTGTACAAGAAGACGGTGAACCTGCGCCTGGTCGGCTGGATGGTGGTCGGCTCGGTGCCGATGGCGTTCGTCGGCTCCTACCTGCTGCGCCTGCTCGGCACCGGCTCGGCGGCCCAGCAGCGGGTCGAGTACTTCCTCGGCGCGGCGCTGCTGGTCGGCGCCGCGGCCATGGTGGTCCGCTACATCCTGGACCGCAGGTCCGGCCAGCACCGGATCGGCACGATCACCCAGGTCGAGGTCCGCCCGCTGCCCACCGTCGCCATCGGCATGATCGGCGGGCTGATCGTCGGCATGACCTCGGTCGGCTCCGGATCGCTGATGATCGTGCTGCTGCTGTTCCTGTACCCGCTGCTCGGCGCCAACCAGCTCGTCGGCACCGACCTGACCCAGGCGGTCCCGCTCACCATGGCGGCTGCCCTGGGCGCGCTGATCTTCGGCCACGTGGAGTTCGGCGTGACCACGTCCATCATCCTGGGCAGCGTGCCCGCGGTGCTCATCGGCTCGTTCCTGTCCTCGCGGGCGCCCGACCGCTACATCAGGCCGATCATCACCTTCGTGATCTTCGCCTCCGGCCTGAAGTACATCGGGGTCGGCACGACCACGCTGGGCTGGGTCCTGTGCGGAGTGGCGCTGGCCGGCGGGGTGTACTGGCTGGTCCGCGTGCAGCCGTGGCGCAACGGCAAGCCCGCGCTCGCCACGGCCGGCGGGGCCGCAGGCGGCTCCCGGGCCGGCCGCGCCCCGGACGGCGTCCCTGGAACCGGCGGCGCCGACGGCAACGGCCGGCACCCGCCCGGCGCCAACGGCCAGCGCGCCAACGGCCAGCGCGCCAACGGCCAGCAGCCCGCCGCATGGGACGCCCCCAGCCCCCCCGCCCCGTAGCCTGTGGAAATCGGTGATCCGTTCGGATCCTGTCCCCTATAGGGGCCAAGAACCGAACGGATCACCATTGTCCACAGGGCTGCGGGTGCTGGGGGTGGTTGGTTATCGCGCCCTGCCCGGGTGTGTCGCGGGGCAGGGCGGGGTTTGGTCAGGCGCGGACGACTACGACGGGGCAGTGTGCGGCGGTGACGCAGTGGATGCTGACCGAGCCGACCAGCATCCCGGTGAACGACCCGTGCCCGTGGCTGCCCACGACCAGCAGGTCGGCCTCCTTGGACGCCTCGATCAGCGCCTGGGCGGGGTGCCCGTAGGCAAGGAGCTTCTCCACCCCGCCGCCGGCGTCGCCGCCCTCGTAGGCCTTGCCGATCGCGTCATCGAGGGCGTCGTGCATCTGCTGGTCGGTCTGCCCCCGGATGGCTTCGGGGACGCCACCCTCGGCCGGGCCGCCGATCACGCCGGGGTAGTGCCAGGCGAGCAGTGCCTGCACCCGGGCGCCGGTGGCCGAAGCGTAACGCGCGGCCCACTTCAGGGCGGCGACGGACTCGGCAGAGCCGTCCACGCCGACCACCACAAGCTCCTGACCGCCTCCGCTGGTCATCCTGACCACCTTTCGCTTCTGGGCATCCCTCGTCGCCGGCGCCGGCCGCTGGCCGCGCCTGCCACGCCGCACGGTACCCCTCCGCAGCTATCGAACCCGGCCGGGGTGCCTTTTGTACAGGGCCGATGGTCCCTGGAGTCCCAACTGTCACGTGGTGTCCTTTGGATGATCATCGGGGACCTCTGTCCCTGCCGCCGGCCCCCCTTCCGGGCTGAGGCTGAAGTTGAACGAGTTAGTTCACGCTACCGGGGTGTCAACGGCGATGCCCCGGGAGGAGGAGGATCCCAATGTCCAGCATTACGACACCCCGCGGCGGGCACCGGCCGCCGGGGGAGCTGTCGGCTCGTAACCAGGACAAGGCCCGTGCGCTCGGCCTGACGTCGGCGACCGGGCTTGTCATCGGCAGCATCATCGGGACCGGGGTCTTCGCGATGCCGGGAGTGCTCGCGCAGGCGGGCACCAGCTCGCTGCTGACTCTCGGGGTCATCGCGCTGGGCGCGACCCTGCTAGCCGTCCTGTTCGGCCAGCTGACCAAGCGGGTGCCCAGCTCCGACGGCGGCCTCTACGCCTACGCCCGGCATGAGTTCGGCGACTTCGCCGGTTACCTCACCGGCTGGTGCTACTGGATCCAGTGCTGGGCGGGCAACGCCGCCATCGTCGCGGCCTGGGTCTTCTATGTGGACGCCCTGTTCGGCATCCATCCGTCGGGCCTGGGGAACTGGGGCATCGCGCTGATCGGCCTGTGGGTGCCGGCCATCGTGAACCTGGCCGGGGTCAGGCAGATGGCCTGGTTCCAGAACCTGACCGTCGTGCTGAAGTTCCTGCCGCTGCTGTTCGTCGGCGTCGTGGGCTGGTTCTTCGTGTCCAGCCACAACTTCGGCGCGTTCAACGCCTCGGGTGGCAGCCTGTACGGCGCGGTCGGCATCGCGGCCGGGGTGGCGCTGTTCTCCTTCATCGGCGTCGAGGTCGCGGCGATCACCGCCAAGCGGGTGCGGAACCCCCGCAAGAACGTCGGCCGGGCCTCGGTCTACGGCACCCTCGCCAGCGCCGTGCTGTACATCGTGGTGACCGCCGCCGTCATGGGCCTGGTGCCGCACCACGCACTGGCCGGCAGCACGACCCCGTTCGTCACCGCGTTCCAGACGATCTTCACTGGCGGCGCCTGGGCGGGCAAGCTGGTCGCCGCGCTGGCCGTGGTGTCCGGCATGGGCGCGCTGACCGCCTGGACCCTGGTCACCACCGAGGTCGCCCGGGCGGCCGCGGACGACGGGCTGTTCCCGCGGGCCTTCGCCTGGACCGACCGGAAGAACTCGGCCTGGTTCGGCATCGTGATGGCGGCGCTGCTGCCGTCGGTGCTGATGCTGTGGAGCTACACCACCGCCACCGGGCTCAAGGTGTTCACCGACCTGGTCGACCTGACCGTGGTCACCGTGGCCATTCCCTACCTGTTCTCGGCCTGCGCGCAGCTCACCTACCTGGTGTCCCGGCGCCGCCGGGTGCAGGGGTGGGCGCTGACCAGGGACCTGGGCATCGCCGGGATCGGCGTGCTGTTCTCCATGTGGGTGACCTTCGCCGCCGGCTACCAGGCCGTGTACCAGGCGCTGATCGTGGTCCTCGCCGGTGTCGTCCTGTACGCCTTCATCAAGGCGCACCGCGAGCGGACCGGCCAGGTCGCCGCGCCGGTGGAGAACCTGCCGGCCGAGAACCTGCCGCTGGAGTCGTAGCGGCTGCCCGCAGGTAACCCGCGGCATCCTTCCCGCCGCCCCGCTCGCAGACCGGGGCGGCGGGACCGCTGCGCCCGGGTGCCGCGCCCGGGGCCCGGCCCGCCGGCGACGTGCTGTACCGGCCCGTCCGGAGCGGGACTGGCGTCACATCAGAGGGGACTTCCGGCCCTGCACCCGGGGCCACCACAAGGCAATCCTTGATAGTGGCACCATCACCATGGGGCCGAAGGGGGTGCGGACAGTGGGACTGACCCGGCGGGATGGCCTGAGCACCCGGTTCATGTGCGCCATCGCCCGGGACACACGCGACATTCTCAACCAAGGACAGGCGGCACCGCGGTAGCGCGGTACCGCCCGAGAAGGCCGGCGGCTGATGCCTCCCCGCCGGCCTTCCCGCATACCCGGGCCGGCCGCTACCAGGGCCCGTAGCCGCGGTTGGCCGCCTCCAGCGCGGTGACGTAGCCGGCCCGCTCATAGGCGGCCTCGTCGGTGTCGGCCGGGACGGACAGCAGCCCGCGCAGGTCGGCGACGTCGCGGAAGCCCTTGCGCGCCATCCACTGCGACAGCTCCTCCAGGAGCATCGCGGCGTAGCCGGGCCCGTGCCGGAGCAGCGCCGAGGCGGTCATCACCACGTCCGCGCCGGCCAGCAGGTACTTGGCCACGTCGGCCGCGCCCTCGACCCCGGTGGTGGCGGCGAGCGAGGCGCCCACCCGCCCGGCGAGCAGCGCGATCCAGGCCCGGGGGAGGCGCGCCTCCGCCGGGCTGGACAGCCCGAACCGCGCGGTGACGGTCATGGTCTCCGGGTCGATGTCGGGCTGCAGGAACCGGTTGAACAGGACCAGGCCGTCGGCACCGGCCCGGTCCAGCCGCAGCGCCATCTCCCCGGTGGAGCTGAAGTACGGGCTCATCTTCACCGCGACCGGCACGCTGACCACCGCCTTGACGGTGGTCAGGATCTCGATGTGCCGTTGTTCCACCTCGCGCCCCGGCAGCAGCGCGTTGCCGGGCAGGTTGTAGATGTTCAGCTCGATCGCGGCCGCGCCGGCGGCCTCCAGGGCGGCCGCGTAGTCGGTCCAGCCGCCGGTGGTGGCCCCGTTCAGGCTGGCGATCACCGGGATGTCCACGGCGGCGGCGGCGCGCTCCAGCAGGCTCAGGTAGCGGCGCGGCCCCGGGTCGGCGGCGGCCGCCGCGGGGAAGTAGGACAGCGACTCGGCGAAGCTCTCGGTGCCGGCGTCGGCCATCGCCGCGTCGCGCAGCGCCTCCGCACGCACCTGCTCCTCGAACAGCGAGAACAGGACCACGGCGCCGACCCCGGCGTCCGCCAGCCGGCGCACGCCATCCGCGGTGTTGGACAGCGGCGACGCCGAGGCGACGAGCGGGTTGCGCAGGTTCAGGCCCAGGTACCGGGTCGATAGGTCCATCAGTGCTGCCCCTGCCCCTCCTGCGCCCTGCGCGCGTCTGCCGGGAACCGGGCCGGGCCGTGCGTCGCCATCTCCTCGTAGACCTCCCAGCGCTGGTCCACCGTCTGCTGGGCAAGTGCGGCCAGCCGCTCGGCCTCGGCGGGGTCGGTGTTGGCGAGCACCCGGTAGCGCAGCTCCCGCCGGGTGTAGTCGGCCAGCCGGATCCGCGGGCGGGGCGAGTCGAGCAGGAACGGGTTGCCGCCGTCGGTGCGCGCCACCGGATCGTAGCGGATCAGCGGCCAGTACCCGCTCGCCACCGCGCGGTACTGCTGGCCCAGGCCGTCGCGCATCTCGATGCCGTGCGCGATGCAGTGGCTGTAGGCGATGATCAGGGACGGCCCGTCGTAGGCCTCCGCCTCACGGAACGCCTTGAGCGTCTGCTGCGGGTCGGCGCCCATCGCGACCCGGGCGACGTACACGCTGCCGTAGGCGATCGCCTGCAGGGCCAGGTCCTTCTTCGCCACGGTCTTGCCGGCCGCGGCGAACTTGGCCACGGCGCCCAGCGGGGTCGCCTTGGACGACTGGCCGCCGGTGTTGGAATACACCTCGGTGTCGAGCACCAGCACGTTCACGTTGCGCCCGCTGGCCAGCACATGGTCCAGCCCGCCGGAGCCGATGTCGTAGGCCCAGCCGTCGCCGCCGACGATCCAGATGCTGCGCCGGACCAGGTCGTCGGCGACGCCGCGCAGGTCGGCCTCGGCGGGACCGTCCCGCCCCTGGAGCCGGTCCCGCAGTTGCGCCACCCGCGCCCGCTGCGCCGCCAGCTCGGACTCGGTCAGCTGCGGCGCGGCCAGGATCGCGTCGGCGAGATCGGCCCCCACCACCGCCCGCAGCTCGGCCAGCCGGCGCCGGGCCAGTCCGATGCGCTGGTCGGCGGCCAGCCGGAACCCCAGGCCGAACTCGGCGTTGTCCTCGAACAGCGAGTTCGACCACGCCGGGCCGCGCCCGTCCGGGCCGGATGTCCACGGCGTCGTAGGCAGGTTCCCGCCGTAGATGGACGAGCAGCCGGTCGCGTTCGCCACCATCAGCCGGTCGCCGAACAACTGCGACAGCAGCTTCAGGTACGGCGTCTCGCCGCAGCCCACGCAGGCGCCGGAGAACTCGAACAGCGGCTGGAGGAACTGCGTGCCGCGCACGGTGCCGAAGTCCACCCGGGACCGCTCGGCCACCGGGAGCGTCTCGAAGAACGCGACGTTCTCCCGTTCGGCGGCGACGATGGGCTCCCGCTCGGTCAGGTTGATCGCCTTGTGGTCCGGCTCGGCCGGTGCCGAGACCGGGCAGGCCTCCACGCACAGGCCGCAGCCGGTGCAGTCCTCGGCGTACACCTGGAGCGTGAACAGGGTGCCGGGCAGCCCCCGGCTGTCGAGCTGGGCGGACTGGAACTCCGGCGGCGCCCCGTCGCGCAGCGCCCCGTCGTAGTAGGTGGCCCTGATCACGCTGTGCGGGCAGACGAAGCTGCAGTTGCCGCACTGGATGCACAGGTCCGGGTCCCAGTGCGCGATGAGGTCGGCGATGTTGCGCTTCTCGTATGCGGTCGTGCCACTGGGGTAGGTGCCGTCCACCGGCAGCGCGCTGACCGGCAGGTCGTCGCCGTGCCCGGCCATCATCGCCGCGGTCACGGTGCGGACGAACTCCGGCGCGTGCGCGGGCACCACCGGCGGAAGCTCCCGGGCGGAGGTCACCTGGCCGGGCACCTCGATCCGGTGCAGGCCGTCGAGCGACCGGTCCACGGCGGCCTGGTTGCGCGCCACCACGTCGGCGCCCCGGCGGCCGTAGGTCTTCGCGATGGCGTCCTTGATCCTGGCGATGGCCCGGTCCCGCGGCAGGACGCCGGAGATCGCGAAGAAGCAGGTCTGGAGCACCGTGTTGGTCCGGCCGGCCAGGCCGACGACGCGGGCGATATGGCTCGCGTCAATCGCGTACAGGCTGACGTCCTTGGCCAGGATCTTCTCCTGCACCGGGCGGGGCAGCGCGTCCCAGACCTCGTCCGGCCGGTGCGGGCAGTTCAGCAGCAACGTCGCGCCGGGGGCCGCCCAGCGCAGCACGTCCACCCGGTCCAGCAGGCCGAACTGATGGCAGCCGACGAAGCTGGCCTGCTGGATGAGATACGGCGCCCTGATCGGCTCCGGGCCGAAGCGCAGGTGCGAGATGGTCTGCGAGCCCGACTTCTTGGAGTCATAGACGAAGTAGCCCTGGGCGTGCATCTCGGTGCCGAGGATCTTGATGGTGTTCTTGTTCGCGCCGACCGTGCCGTCCGAGCCGAGTCCGAAGAAGACGGCGCGGACCGTGCCGGCCGGCTCGATGTCCAGTGACGGGTCGTAGGGCAGGCTGATGTGCGACACGTCGTCGGTGATGCCGACGGTGAACCGGCGGCGCGGCCGCTCGGCCGCGAGGTCGGTGAACACCCCGGCCGCCATCCCCGGGGTGAACTCCTTCGACGACAGGCCGTACCGCCCGCCGGTCACCACGGGCAGGACGCCGCGCTCACCAGCCGCGCACGCCTCGGCCAGCGTCGTCGAGACATCGAGGAACAGCGGCTCACCGGCCGACCCGGGCTCCTTGGTCCGGTCCAGCACCGCGATCCGCCGGACGCTGGAGGGCAGCGCCGCCAGCAGGGCCTGCTGCGGGAACGGCCGGTACAGCCGGACCTGCACCACGCCGACGCGCTCGCCCGCCGCGCACAGGTGCGCCACCGTCTCGGCGACCGTCTCCGCCGCCGAGCCCATCACCACGATCACCCGGTCGGCCTGGGGGTGCCCGGCGTACTCCACCGTGTGGTACCGGCGCCCGGTGCGCTCGGCGAGGCGTGCCATCGCGTCCTCGACCACGCCCGGCACGGCGGCGTAGAACGGGTTCACCGTCTCCCTGGCCTGGAAGTAGATGTCCGGGTTCTGCGCGGTGCCGCGGATGAACGGCCGCTCCGGGGACAGCGCCCGGTCCCGGTGGGCGCGGACCAGCTCCGCGGGCACCAGGGCGCGCAGGTCGTCGTCGGACAGCGGTTCCATCGTGTTCAGCTCGTGCGAGGTGCGGAACCCGTCGAAGAAGTGCACGAACGGCACCCGGCTCGCCAGCGTGGCGGCCTGGGCCACCAGCGCGAGGTCGTGCGCCTCCTGCACCGAGGCGGAGGCGAGCAGGGCCCACCCGGTCTGCCGCACCCCCATCACGTCGGACTGGTCGCCGAAGATGGACAGGCCCTGCGCCGCCAGTGACCGCGCGGCGACGTGCATGACGGCCGGGGTCAGCTCGCCGGCGATCTTGTACATGTTCGGGATCATCAGCAGCAGGCCCTGGGAGGCGGTGAACGTCGTGGCCAGCGCGCCGCCCTGGAGCGCGCCGTGCAGCGCGCCGGCCGCCCCGCCCTCGCTCTGCATCTCCACCACCCGCGGCACGTCGCCCCAGACGTTGGGCCGTCCGTGGCTGGACCACTCGTCGGCGAGCTCGGCCATCGGGGACGAGGGCGTGATCGGGTAGATGCAGCAGACCTCGTTGAGCCGGTAGGCAACCGAGACGGCGGCCTCGTTACCGTCGATCGTGATGCTCATGCCCATGCCCTCCCGCAGGCGCCCCGGCTGACCGTGCCGATACGTGATGCCGCCGTCACGGTCATAACTCCGACCCCTCCGGCACCATCTCGATCGCGTGCACCGGGCACTGCTCGTAGCAGGTGCCGCAGCCGGTGCACCGGTCGTAGTCGAACTGGTAGCGGAGCCCGGGGCCGAGCTTGATGACCGCGTCCTCCGGGCAGGCGCCGAGGCAGCCGTCGCACTCGAAGCAGTTGCCGCAGGACAGGCAACGGCCCGACTCGTAGCGGGCCTCGGCCTCCGACAGGCCGCCGACCACCTCGCCGAAGCCGGCCACGCGCTGCTCCGGCGGGGACTCGGGCTGGCGGCGCTGCGCGGCGTCGCCGAAGTACCAGAGGTTGAGCTTGCCGAACTCGGCGAGGTCGTGCTTGGCCGCCGCGGGTGACGGGACGCCGCGGAGCCAGGCGTCGATGTGCCGGGCCGCCTTCTTGCCGTGCCCCACCCCGACGGTGACCGTCCGCTCGTCCGGCACCATGTCGCCGCCGGCGAAGATGCCCGGGCAGCCGGTCATCAGGGACGGGGACACCTTGACGCCGTCGTGGGTGAACTCGACGCCGGGCACCTGGCGCAGGAACGTGGTGTCGCTCTCCTGGCCCAGCGCCAGGATCACCGTGTCCGCGGCGAGCGTCTCGAACCGGCCTGTTGGCTGCGGGAACCCGCTGGGGTCGAGTTCCATCGCCTCCACCGTCAGCTCCGGCCCCTCGAACGCGGTGATCGTGCGCAGCCAGTTGATCCGCACGCCCTCACGCTCGGCGTCCTCCGCCTCCTGCTCGTGCGCGGGCATCTGCGCGCGGGTGCGCCGGTAGACGACGAGCGCGTCGTCGGCGCCCAGCCGCCGGGCGGTCCGGGCCGCGTCCATCGCGGTGTTGCCGCCGCCGTAGACGGCCACCCGGCGGCCGACCACCGGCCGCTCGCCCTCGGCGACACTGCGCAGGAACGACACCGCGTCCAGGATCGGCCCGGCGTCCCTGGCGGGGATGTCGACCCGCTTGGACAGGTGGGCCCCGACCGCGACGAACACGGCATCGAAGCCGCCCTCGGCCCGCTCGGCGGCCAGGTCGTGCACCCAGTGCTCCTGGGTGAACCGGACCCCGAGCGCGGCGATCCGGTCCAGTTCGGCGTCCAGTACGTCGCGGGGGAGCCGGTATGCCGGGATGCCGTAACGCATCATTCCGCCTGGTTGCTCGCCGGCGTCCCGCACCTCGACCTCGTGCCCCCGCCGGGCGAGGTGGTATGCGGCGGACAGCCCGCTCGGGCCGGAGCCGATGACCAGCACCCGCCGGCCGCTCTTGGCCTCCGGGGGGTCGAACTCCCAGCCCCGCTCGCGCGCCATGTCGCCGAGGAACCGCTCGACCGCGTGGATGGAGACGGCGCTGTCCAGGCTGGCCCGGTTGCAGGCGTCCTCGCACGGGTGGTAACAGACCCGCCCGTGGATGGCGGGGAACGGGTTGTCGGCCACCAGTTGCCGCCACGCCTGCTCGTGCTGGCCCGCCTGGGTGTGCGCCAGCCATGCCTGGATGTTCTCCCCGGCGGGGCAGCCGGCGTTGCAGGGCGGCAGCAGGTCCAGGTAAACGGGGCGCCGCTGGCGCACCGGCCCGGATCGCCCGAGCCCGTGGACCAGGTCTGGCAGCGGCGTCATATCCGCCGGCGGCCGGTGCTCTTGCTCCGCGCTCATGATCGTCTGCCTCCTGCGGCGCTCGCTCGGCGCACTGCCGACGTTCCACTATCTACCCGCTGCAGGCGGCCGGCCAGTGACCAATGGCCCCCCGGATGAGGGCCTAGGCCGTTGGCCCGGACCGGTCATCGCGCGAATGCTGGGAAGCGGGCCAACTGCGGAACGCTCACGAGGGAGAGAAATGCGATGACCACCACAGTGGGAATCAACGGCTTCGGGCGTATCGGCCGCGCGTTCATGCGGCGCGCGGCCGAACGTGACGACCTGGAGGTCGTGGCGGTCAACGACATCACCGACGCCAGGACCCTGGCGCACCTGCTGGAATTCGACTCGACCTACGGCCGGCTCGGTACCGCCGTGGCGCACGGGCCGGACTCGCTCATCGTCGGCGGCAGGGCGATCCCCGTGCTGGCGAAGCGGGACCCGGCCGACATCGACTGGGGCGGGCTCGGTGCCAGCATCGTCATCGAGTCGACCGGCAAGTTCGCCGCCCGCGACGACGCCGCGCTGCACCTGAAGGGCGGTGCCCGCAAAGTGCTCATCTCGGCACCGGGGAAGGGCGCAGACCTCACCGTGGTGGTCGGGGTCAACGACGCCGCCTACGACCCGCGGCAGCACGACGTGGTGTCCGCCGCCTCCTGCACCACGAACTGCGTGGTGCCGATGGTCAAGGTCCTGCATGACGCGTTCGGCCTGGTCCGGGGCTTCATGACGACGATCCACGCGTACACGGGCGACCAGATGCTGCTCGACGGCCCGCACAAGGACCTGCGGCGGGCGCGCAGCGCGGCGGTCAGCATCGTGCCGACCAGCACCGGCGCGGCCCGCACGGCCGGCGTGGTCATCCCCGAACTGGCCGGCAAGCTCGACGGGGTCGCGGTCCGGGTCCCGGTCGAGGACGGCTCGCTGACCGACCTGGCCGCGGAACTGACCCAGGACGTGACCGCCGAAGAGGTCAACGGCGCCTTCGCGGCCGCCGCCGCGGGCAGCCTGGGCACGGTGCTGCACTACAGCGCCGACCCGCTGGTGTCCCGCGACATCATCGGCGACCCGCACTCGTGCGTATTCGACTCCGGGCTCACCCAGGCCGCGGGCAGCCTGGTGAAGGTGTTCGGCTGGTACGACAACGAGTGGGGCTACACCTGCCGGCTCGCCGACCTGGCGGCCATCGTCGGCGCCCAGCTCTGACGGCGACCGGGTTAGGAGGGCCGGGCCATGGCCACCCAGGCGGGTAAGTCCCGCGGCGCCCACCTGCCCGCCGGCCGGTCATCGCCGTCCCGGCGGTGGCTGGCGCTGGCGGTGCTGTGCATCTCGCTGCTCATCGTGACCCTGGACAACACGGTCCTCAACGTGGTGCTGCCGACGCTGGTCCGTGACCTGCACGCGACCGACACCCAGCTCCAGTGGATCGTCGATGCCTACGTGATCGTGTTCGCCGGGCTGCTGCTGGTGATGGGCAGCCTGGGCGACCGGGTGGGCCGGAAGTGGACGTTCCTGGCGGGCCTGGCGGCGTTCGCCGCCGGATCGACGTGGGCGGCCTTCTCCGGCTCGGTCGGCACGCTGATCGCGGCCCGGGCCAGCATGGGCATCGGTGCCGCGCTGATCATGCCTGCCACGCTGGCCATCATCACCGACACCTTCCGTGACGGCGGGGACCGCCAGCGGGCCATCGGGCTGTGGGCCGGCACGAGCGGGGTGGGCATCGCCCTCGGCCCCATCATCGGCGGCCTGCTGCTCGCCCACTTCTGGTGGGGGTCGGTGTTCCTGATCAACGTGCCCATCGCCGCGCTGGGCGCGGCCTGCGCCATCCCGCTGGTGCCCAACTCGAAGAACCCGGCCGCCGCCGCGCCGGACGTGCCCGGGGCGCTGTTGTCCATCGCCGGGCTCGGGCTGGTGGTGTGGGCGATCATCGAGGCGCCGGCCCGGGGCTGGACCTCGGGCCGGGTCCTGCTGGCCGGGCTGGGCGGCCTGGCCGTGCTGGTGCTCTTCGCGATCCGGGAACGGACCAGCACGCACCCGATGCTGAACCTGGAGTTCTTCACCCGCAGGCAGTTCTCCGCCGCCATCTCCTCGGTGGGCCTGGTCACCTTCGGCCTGTTCGGCTCCTTGTTCGTGCTGACCCAGTACCTGCAGTTCGACCTGGGCTACACGCCGCTGCAGGCGGGCGTGCGGGTGCTGCCGGCCGCCGGTGCCATCGCGGTGGTCGCCCCGCTCTCCGCCCTGCTCGTCCGCGCGGCCGGGACGAAGCTGACCGCCGCGGCCGGGATGCTGGCCGTCGCCGGGGGGCTGTGGCAGATCTCCGGCGCCACCGTCGCGTCTACTTACGCAAGCACGCTGCCCGGCATGATCATGCTGGGCATCGGCGCGGGCCTGGTCATCCCGTCCGGGACGGCGTCGGTGATGGGATCGCTGCCCCGGGAGCACACCGGCGTGGGCTCCGCGACGAACGGCACGTTCCTCCAGGTCGGCGGGGCCCTGGGGGTGGCGGTCCTGGGCAGCCTGCTGACCACCCGCTACACCGGCCACATCACCGCCTCGCTGGCCGGGCGGCACGTCCCGGCGGCGGCGATGACCGCGATCACCGGCTCGCTCGGCGGCGCGCTGGGCGTTGCCGGGCACATCGGCGGGGTGCTCGGCGCGGCGCTGGCGCACCTGGCCCGGGCGGCGTTCCTGTCCGGGATGGACCTGGCGCTGGTCACCGGAGCCTCGGTCGCCCTGGCCGGCTGCGTGCTCGCACTGGCGGCGCTGCCGTCCCGCCCGCGCCGGTGACGCCGGCCGTCGCCGTCCCCGGCCGCGCGCTCCTGGTGCTGCTGCGGCACGGCCAGAGCGAGTGGAACGCGAAGAACCTGTTCACCGGCTGGGCTAACGCGGAGCTGACCCCGGCCGGTGAGCGGGACGCGGTCCGCGCCGGGCAGCTGCTCGCCGCGCACGGCCTGGTCCCCGGCGTCGTGCACACGTCGCTGCAGCGGCGGGCCATCCGCACCGCGGACCTCGCCCTGGCCGCCTGCGACCGCGACTGGATCCCGGTGCGCCGCACCTGGCGGCTCAACGGGCGCCACTACGGCGCGCTGCAGGGGAGGGACAAGGCGGGCGTGGTGGCGGAGTTCGGCGAGGAACTGACCGCGGCGTGGCGCCGCTCCTACGCCGTGCCGCCACCGCCCGCCGCCGGCCCGCCGCCGGACGCCGACCCCCGCTATGCGCTGCTGCCGCCCGAGGCACGGCCGCGGTCCGAATCCCTGGCCGACGTCACGGCACGGCTGCTGCCGTACTGGTACGACTCGATCGCCGCCGACCTGTGCACCGGGCTGACCGTGCTGGTCGTGTCGCACGGCAACACCCTGCGGGCGCTGGTGAAGCACCTGGACGGGATCGGCGACGAGGCGATCGCGTCGGTGGAGATCCCGCACGGCATCCCGCTGCGCTACGACCTCGGTGCCGGCCTGCGGCCCGTGCAACGTTCAGTCCTTTCAGAATTTCCTGAAAGTTGATTGACTGAGAGCCCTACCGGGCTGGCCGGCGCGGGCCGGCCGAGCGGCGGGAGGCGCCGATGGGATCCACCGCGATCCACGCCGCCGGGCTGTCCAAGGACTACGGCGGCGTGCACGCGCTCCAGGACCTCGACCTGACCGTGGCCGAGGGCGAGGTCTTCGGCTACCTCGGCCCGAACGGGGCGGGCAAGACGACGACCATCCGGCTGCTGCTCGGGCTGGCCCGGCCGAGCCGGGGCCGGGCGGAGATCTTCGGCCTGGACTGCCAGCGCCAGACGGTGCAGGCGCACCGGCGGCTGGCGTACGTGGCCGGCGAGGCGAGCCTGTGGCCGTCGCTGACCGGGACCGAAACCCTGCACCTGCTGGGCCGGGTGCAGGGCCGGGTGGACGCCGCCTACCGCGACGAGCTGGTCGGGCGGTTCGACCTGGACCCGGGCAAGAAGGTCCGGGCGTACTCCAAGGGGAACCGGCAGAAGCTCATCCTGATCGCCGCGCTGATGGCCCGGCCCGCGCTGCTGCTGCTCGACGAGCCGACCGCCGGCCTGGACCCGCTGATGGAGCAGACCTTCCGGGCCTGCGTGCAGGAGGCCCGCGACCGCGGCCAGACGGTGTTCCTCTCCTCGCACATCCTCAGCGAGGTCGAGGCGCTGTGCGATCGCATGGGCATCCTGCGCGCCGGCGTCCTGGTCGAGACCGGCACCCTGGCGCAGCTGCGCCACCTGTCGGCGCGCACCGTGGAGGCCACCTTCGACGGGTCCGTGCCCGACCTTTCCCGGGTTCCCGGGGTGAGCTCGGTCGAGGTGACCGGGCGCGTACTGCGCTGCCAGGTGCGCGGCAGCGTGGAGCCGCTGCTGAAGGTGCTCGCCGCCGCCGGAGTGCACGAGCTGCTCAGCCGCGAGCCGTCGCTGGAGGAGCTGTTCCTGGCCCACTACGGGGCGGAGCCGGGCGCCGAGAGCGAGCGGGCCCGTGCAGGCTGAGCTTGCGCTGCCCCGGACGCAGGCGGGGCGCGGCCCCGGCTCGGTCGTCGCCCGCCGCACCGCGCGCCGGGCGGTGCGCTCGGGCGCCCTGTGGGGGTACATCTTCGGGGCCACCGTGGCCTCGTCGGCCTACGGTTTCGCCGCCGCCTACAAGACCCCGGCGCAGCGGGCCCGCGTCGCCGCGCTGTTCGGCTCGAACAGCGGGCTCGCGGCGATCAACGGGCCGGCCCGGCAGATCCAGACCGTGGCCGGTTACACGGTGTGGAAGAGCTTCATGTTCCTGGCCCTGGCGGGCGCGGTGTGGGGGCTGCTGACCGGCACCAGGCTGCTGCGCGGCGAGGAGGATGCGGGGCGGTGGGAGCTGCTGCTGGCCGGGCAGACCACCCGCCGCCGCGCCGCGGGCCAGGCCCTGGCCGGGCTCGGTGCCGGGGCGGCCACGCTGTGGGCACTCACCGCGGTGATCACCATTGCCGCCGGCCGGCTGCCCAAGATCGGCATCACGGCGGGCCCCGCGCTGTTCTTCACCGTCGCCCTGGTGGCCCCGGCCGTGATGTTCCTCGCCGTGGGCGCGTTCACCAGCCAGCTGGCCGCGACGCGCCGCCAGGCCGCGGGCTACGCCGGCGCGGCGCTCGGCGCCTGCTACGCGGTGCGGCTGGTCGCTGACTCGGGCACGGGACTGCAGTGGCTGCGCTGGGCCTCGCCGCTGGGCTGGGCCGAGGAGCTGCAGCCGCTCACCAGCCCGCGCCCGCTGGCGCTGCTGCCGGTCGCCGGGCTCGTCGTGGCGGCGGGCGGGCTGTCGGTGTACCTGGCGGGCCGCCGCGACATCGCCGCCGGCATCCTGCCGGACCGGGGCAGCGCCGCGCCGCGGACCCGGCTGCTGTCCGGCCCGGCCGGGCTGGCGGCGCGCCTGGCCCGCCCGGCCATGGCGGGCTGGGCCGCGGCGATCGGCACGCTGGGCCTGCTCATGGGCTTCATCGCCAAGCAGGGCGGCACCGCGCTGACCAGTTCGTCGACCGTCGAGCGAGTGGTCGCCCGGCTGGGGGCGCACGGTTCCAGCGCCGCCGCCTACCTCGGGTTCGCGTTCCTGACCGTGGCCTGGCTGGTGGCCTTCGCCGCGGCCGGGCAGGTCAGCGCGGCCCGGGCCGAGGAGGCCGAGGGCCGCCTGGACCAGCTGCTCGTGCGGCCGGTGCCCCGCTGGTCCTGGCTAGGCGGCCGGATCGCGGTGACCGTCGTAGCGCTGGTGGCGAGCGGCCTGTTCGCCGGGCTCTGCGCCTGGGCCGGCGCGGCCAGCCAGCAGGCCGGGGTCAGCCTGGCCAGCCTGCTCGGCGCCGGGCTGGCCGTGGTCCCGCCGGCGCTATGCGTGCTGGGCATCGGCGTGCTCACCATGGGCATCTGGCCGCGGGCCACCACGCCCGTCACCTATGGCGTACTGGCCTGGTCGCTGCTCATCGAGCTGGCCGGCGGTTTCTTCAGCTCCAGCCACTGGCTGCTCGACACCTCGGTGTTCCACCACGTGACGGCCGCGCCCGCGGTGCCGCCGGACTGGGCCAGCGCCGCCGTCCTGACCGCGGTGGGCACGGTGGCGGCCGGGCTCGGCGGGATGGCGTTCGCCCGGCGCGACCTGGCGGGTGAATGAGCGCGGCCGGGGACGGGCGGCAGGCCGCTGCCACGCCCGCCGCCGCCGTCCCCGCGCGACAGCGCGCCCAGGGCGGGCGGGACGACTGGCGGCAGGCCTTCGTCGAGGAGCTGGGCCTGCTTAGCCTGGACACCGCTCCGCCGCGCGCGGTGGTGCGGGTGCTCGGCTGGATGGTGGTCTGCGAGCCGCCGGTGCAGTCGGCCGCCCAGATCCGGGCGGCGCTGAAGCTCTCCGCCGGCACGGTGAGCGCCGCGACCCGGACCCTGGCCGGGCTCGGCTTCCTGGAGCGGGTCGCCTACCCCGGCGACCGCCGCATCTACTACCGGGTGCGCTCGGCGGGCTGGGACCTGGCGCTGGCGGCCAGGCTGCGCACGCTGGCACAGTTGCGCGCGGTGGCCGACCGGGCGCTGGCCGCGGCCGGCGGCGGCGATCACCAGCGGCTGCAGGACATGCGCGACGTCTACGTCTGGTTCGAGGATCAGGTCGCCGAGCTGCTCGCCAAGCGCGGTACGGGGCTGGTGGGGGGTCCCGGCTGAGGGTGCCGGGCTGGCCGGTGCCCGGCCAGGGACCTGCCGGGTCCGCCTGCGCCGCTAACGCGCGCCGACCAGGGCCGCGTTCCGCGCGGTGACCGGCTGGCCGGTCTCGTCCCAGACGGTCGCGCCCGCCGCCTCGAGCGCCTCCCGCGACGCCCGGTAGTGGTGGCCGCACAACAGCAGTTCGGTGGGGTGGTCCCGGCCGGGTGCCGGGGGCAGCAGCGCGGCTACTGCGGGCCTGGCCGAGCAGCAGCAGGCCCGATCGGCCTGCCAGGATTCGCGGCCGAAGGAGGCGGGCTCCGCGGACGCGGGCCGCCGGCGGAGCCGGGGCTCCTCATGCGGTGTGGCGTACTGGGCGAAGTTAGCGCTCATAGGCACAGCCTGCTGGCCGGCGAAGCCACCAGCCAGGGTCTTTTGCCTCTCAGTTGCGCGGCCAAAGGGCCCGGCCGGGCCCGCGAAAGTCCGTCCGTGCCGCGGGTTCGCGGTCGGCCGGAAGCACCCGGCGGGCCGAGCCCGGGTCGTGCTGGCCCGCGGTTGCCGCCAAACCGAGCTAATTCGAAGGTGACACCGCAAGATGGAGTGTCTTTTTGCTGGGTGTTCTGGCATCGTGAGTGCATTCTGGTCCGCTCCAGAGCCGGAGGTCCTGGGCCGCACTGTTTTGGGCCTGGTGCCGCGTACCTGGTGCGGCAAGACTTTGATGTGGGCCAGTGGGTGCCGCCCGGAATGGTGGTGGCCTTGTCAGAAGGAGCAGTAATGCCTGGGATCACAGTGGGCGTGGATGGCTCGGATCACTCCCGGCGCGCGCTGGAGTGGGCGGTAAAAGAGGCCGGGGTGCGGGGGGTGCCGCTGACTGTGCTGGCGGTGCATCAGGTGGCAGGCAGCCATTGGACGGGGCACCCGGTGACGTACCCGGCGGATCAGCCGGCGACGGAGGCGGTGCGCAAGGCGGCGGAGGAGGCCGTGCAGAAGGCGGTGGACGCGGCAGGCTCGCCGGGCCCGGCGTCGGTGACCGTGCGTGCGGTCAGCGGCCTGCCGGCCCAGGAGCTGATCGATGCCTCGGCCGACTCGGACCTGGTGGTCGTGGGTTCGCGCGGCGGCGGCGGGTTCGCGAAGCTGATGCTCGGCTCGGTCAGCAGCCAGGTGGTATCGCACTCGTCGTGCCCGGTGGTGGTGATCCCGGCCGACAGGTAATGGCACGCGCTTGACAACTGCCCCGGGCCGCCCGCAGCGGCCGGCCCGGGGCAGTTCGCTGTCCGGGCGCCGCGCCGGCGGCGTGATCATGTGGCGCTGCGCGCGCCGGCAGAGGACCTTCGCCCCTGCCGGCGCATCCCCCCCGGCGGGATGGTGACCTCACAAGGAGACGGGAGACCAGCCGTGGGCCGGCCCCCCGCCCCCGGTGGACCGTGAGCTGGGGGTAGGCGATGATCACGCGCGCTGACGTGGAGCGGCTGCTAGGTGCCCGCGCCCCCGGCCCGCCGGTCCTCTCGCTGTATTTGCGGGTGCTACCCCAGCCCCGGGCACTGCGCCGGCTGCCGGCCCGGGCAGCCGCCCTCATCGCGGGTGCCGCGGGCGGTGGCACCGCCGGCCCCGGTGCCGCGGGCACCGCGGCGGAGAACCAGGGGATAGCCCAGCGGCTGCTGGAGGTTCATGCGCGCGAGTGGCCCGGCCACACCATCGCGGTCTTCGCCTCGGCCGGCCTGGGCATGGCGCAGGCGTTCCCGCTGCCCTGCGGCGTTCCCGACCGGGCGGTGATCGCCGCCCGGCCGCACGTGCGGCCCCTGCTGGCCGTGTTGCAACGGCACCCCAGCTACTACACCGCCGTCGCCGGCCCGCGGCTGGCCTGGGTGTTCCGGGTATCGGCGGACGGGATCGACCGGATGATCCCGCCTGCCGGGGCCGGATCCGTCCCGGGCGCGGTCGGCTGGGAGAGCCTGGCACCGTACCGGCTCGGCGAGCGGGTCGGCGGGTTCGCCCGCCAGCCGCACCGCGAGATCGCCACCGTGCTCGAGCTGGCCGTGCGGGCCGGCGAGGGGGGACCGTTCGTGGTGGGCGGGGACGCCGAGGGCGCCCGGCAACTGCTCGGCATGCTGCCAGAGCCTATGGCGGAGCGCCTCGCGGGGACCTTCACCGCCGACCCGGAGACCATCACTGCCGCCCGGATGCGGGACCAGGGCAACGCGGTCGTCGAGGGCTGGGCCGGCGTCCGCGAGCGGCGGCTGGTGGCCCGGCTGCGCCGGGAACAGCCGGCCGGGCTGGCCGCGACCGGCCTGGACGAGTGCCTGGCGGCAGCCAACCAGCGCGCGGCGGAACTGCTGATCGTGCCCGAGGACGGGCTTGTCCCGGGCTTCGTGTGCCAGCGCTGCGGCGTGCTGAGCCGCGGCGGCACCGATTGCCCGGACGGGGGAGCGGCACGCGCCGCGGTCCCCGATCTGATCGAGGAGATGGCCGTCCAGCTCCTCGGCGACGGCGGGCAGGTGGAGACGGCCGGCGATCCCCCGGGCGGGATCGCGGCGGGCCTGCGGTTGCCGCTGGCGGTCATCGAGGAATCCGCGCGATAGGGCGCGGGGAAGGGGTGAGGGCTGATGAAGAGCGCGCAGGCGCTGGACGTGCAGACCGAAGTCAACGGAGATGTCCCGCATGCCGCGGTGGGGATCGCGGTCGCGAAGATCCGTTCGCTGCTGCGTTACGCCCCCGAGCCGGTGCTGTTCGCCCGGGTGACGCTGAGCATCGCCGCCGACCCGGCGGTCGAGCGGCCGGCCGTCGCCGGGGCCAACCTGGACCTCAACGGGCGGCTGATCAGCGCCCATGCCGCCGCTGCCGAGATGCGCGACGCGATCGACCGGATGACCGACCGGCTCCGGGCCAGGCTGGAGCGAACGGCGCGGAACTGGCCGGCCGCGCGCGGCCACCGGCCGGCGCCGGGCCAGTGGCGGCATGCGAGCGCGCCCGCGCAGCACACGCCGTACTTCCCGCGCCCGGTGGAGGAGCGCTCGATCATCAGCCGCGCGTCGTACGCACAGGCCCGGCAGACCGTCGATGAGGCCGCCGCCGACATGGACCTGCTCGGCTATGACTTCCACCTGTTCACCGAGCGGGCCACCGGGCAGGACAGCGTGATCTACCGGGGCGCCGACGGGTACTGCCTGGCCCAGGCCCGGCCACGGGCCGGCGGCGGCCCCGGGCCGGTGCACTTGCCGGTCACGGTCAGCGACCAGCCGCCGCCGCGGCTCGGCCCGGCGGCCGCCGCGGCCCGGCTGGAGGCACTGGGCGTGGCGTTCCTCTTCTTCGTCAACACCGAGGACGGGCACGGCAGCGTGATCTATCACCGGTACGACGGCCACTACGGCCTCATCTCGCCGTCCGGCCGCAGGTGAGCCGACTTCAGCCAGCAGGCGAGTGGATCGCTACCAAGAGGAGGGCAATGATGAAAGCGGATGTGGGCGACGAGGTCGTGGTCCGGGGCCGCCACGTCAGCGACGAGGACCGAACCGGCGTGATCATCGAGGTGCACGGCCAGGCGGGCGCACCGCCCTACCTGGTCCGCTGGGAGGACGGCCACGAGAGCACGCTCTTTCCCAGTGCCGACACGCTGGTCACCCACCGCCAGGCGGAGACCGGGGCCAGCTGATCAGGACAGCCGCGGCAACGGGGGCGGGCGCGCATGCCCCGTTCCGCCGCCGTTGCCGCGCTCCCGCCGGCCGCGGGCCGAAGGTCCCCGGCGGTGCTGCTTTGGGTCCCTGGTGGCGGGTGAGCGGCCCGGCAAGACTTTGATGTGGGGCAGTGGGTGCCGCCCGGAACGGTGGTGGCCTTGTCGCTAAGGAGCAGCGATGCCTGGGATCACGGTGGGCGTGGATGGCTCGGAACACTCCCAGCGCGCACTGGAATGGGCGGTGCGCGAGGCCGGGGCGCGGCAGGCGCCGCTGACGGTGCTCGCGGTGCACCAGGTCGCCGGCAGTCACTGGACAGGTCATCCGGTGACGTACCCGGCGGACCGGCCCGCGGCGGAGGTGGTGCGCCGGATGGCTGACGATGCCGTGCGGAAGGCCGTCCGGCAGGTGGGAGAGCCGGTGCCGGCTTCGGTCACGGTCCGCGCGGTCAGCGGGCTGCCGGCCAGGGAGCTGATCAGCGCGTCCACGGACGCCGACCTGGTGGTGGTCGGCTCGCGCGGTGGTGGCGGGTTCGCCAAGCTGCTGCTCGGTTCGGTGAGCAGCCAGGTGGTGGCGCATTCGGCGTGCCCGGTGGCAGTGATACGGGCCGGCAACTAACCGCTGGGCGACGGGCCGCCCCGGCCTGGCCAGGCCACCCCGGAACCCGCCCGCACGGCACAGGACAGGAGGCGAGAGGCCGATGTACAGGCCGCTGGCAGACGATGGCATCGTGCGCCGGATGGTCGAGGCGGCAGGTGCCGCGCCGTCGATTCACAACACGCAGCCATGGCGGTTCCGGGTCGTCGGCGACGACCTGATGGAGGTGCACGGCGACCCGGACCGGATGCTGTGGGCCGCCGACGCACGTGGCCGGGCCCTGCACCTGAGCTGCGGTGCTGCCCTGTTCAACCTGAGGCTGGCGATCCGGGCAGCCGGGGCCAAGCCGCTGGTCTGGCCGCTGCCCGACCCCGTCGGTGAGCCCACGCTCATCGCGTCCATCCAGCTCGGCGAGGGGCGCCCGGCGACGCCCGCGGAGCGCGAGCTGTTCGAGAGCATCTGGCAGCGGCACACCAGCCGCGCCCCGTTCTCCGGCCGGCACATCCCCGACGCCGTGTGGCTCGGGCTGGAACGGGCGGCCGGAGCCGAGTTCGCGGTGCTGCGGCTGCTGGGCCCCGTCGATGCGGCGCGCGTGCTCGACCTCGCCGCGTATGCGGAGCACGAGCTGGCCAAGGACTTCGACCACCGGGTCGAGATGGCCCGGTGGATCGGCACCGACGGTGACGACGGGGTCCCCCCGCCCGCGCTCGGCGCCCGGCCGGACCACGAGCCCGCTCCCGTCCGCGACCTCGGCCGTGCCTCGCCCGCCACGCCGCTCCCCGCCGCGAGCTACGAGCCGCAGCCGCAGCTCGCCGTGCTGGCCACCGCCCACGACGAGCCCGGGGACTGGCTGCGGGCCGGCCAGGCGCTGCAGCGGGTGCTGCTCACCGCCACGGCCAACGGGCTGGCCGCCTCCTTCCTCTACCAGACGATCGAGCTGCACGACATGCGGCAGGGCGATCAGGAGTGGTGGCCCTGGCCGGAATGCCCGCAGATCGTCATCCGGTTCGGGTACGGGCCGCAGGGCGCGGACTCGCCCCGCCGCCGGGTGGACGACATCATCGACGCCCAGACCGGGATCCCGGGGGCCGCGGCGCCGGGAGCATGAGCCGGGCGCGGCGGCGCGCGGCGTTACGCCATGGCGCGGGCCGCCGCATACAGGCTGAACGGCACCTGCACGCGCGCCGAAGGTCCCTGGCCGGGACGGGTGAATGGGGCGAAAGTAGAAATAGGGTTTGTGGCTGCCCAGAGTGGCGGTTTCAGCAGAAGGAGGCAGCGATGCCTGGAATTACCGTCGGCATTGACGGATCCGCCCACTCCATCCGCGCGCTGGAATGGGCCATCAAAGAGGGTGCGATCCAGCATGTGCCGGTCACCGTCGTGACCGTGCACTCCGTCCCCGCGAGCGGATGGACCGGTAACCCGATCACCCTCCCCCAGGACGCGACGGACCAGGAGAAGGCGTATCAGGCGGCGGAGGAGATGGCGCTCAAGGTAACCAGCCAGCTCGGCGACGCGAAGCCGCCGTCGGTCACCGTGCGTTCCCTCACCGGCTTCCCGGCCGAGGAGCTGATCGAGGCGTCCCGCGACAGTGATGTCCTGGTCGTCGGCTCCCGCGGGGCGGGCGGGTTCGCCAGGCTGCTTGTCGGCTCGGTCAGCAACCAGGTCGTGCACCACGCGCACTGCCCGGTGGTGGTGGTGCCCTGAAGCTGGACCACCGCGGTGGGATGCCCTTGGGCGTCCCATCCGCGGCTGGTTCTAAGTCTCCGCCCCGGCCGGCTCCCGCTGCAGGGCACAGGGTCCCTGGCCGCAGGGTAGAGGGTCACCTTCCTGGCAGGGCAATGGGTCCCCCTGGCCACGGCCCGAACGGCACCTCCGGGGAATGACCCCCGGCCCGCCGCCAGGCCGCTGCCAGCGGGACTTTCGGCCCTGGCGGGCCGGCACCGCCGGGCTGAGGATCGGGCTCAGAAGGGGAGGCGCGGGCCTCGCCGCGGGCCGCACGGCGGCCGGCCGCGGCGTGGCTGGCAGGGAGATCGGAAAGGGCAGGATGTGAACGGGCAAGGCGTGGCGGCGTGCAGCGCTCCGGATGTGATCATGCTGTTCTTCGGCCCCGAGGAGGAGGCGCGCGCCGACCGCATGGCCAGGGAGCGCAAGGCGAAGCTGATCTGCGCTGGCTGCCCGCTGCAGCGGGAATGCCTGGACGAGGCGCTGCGCCATCCGGTCAAGCACGGCGTCTGGGGCGGCCTCAACTCAGAGGAACGCGCACTCGAGCGCCGCCGGCTGCGCCGGGCCGCGGCCGGGGAGCGGCCGTGGCCGGTGATCCGCGTCGGCCCGGCCCGGCCTGGGCCGGCTCGTCCGGGATCGGCCCTGGCCGCGAGGCATGCGAGGTCGTCGTAATTGATATCCGCGACGGCGGGTATGGGGTAGCCGTAAGCGACGGGGGACGCGGACGAACAGGCGGGCATATGCGGCTGCGGGCAGGCGTGGCGATCGATCTCGGCACAGTCAACACGCTGGTCAGCGTCCGTGGGCGGGGCCTGGTGGTGGAGGAGCCGTCGGCGATCGCTGTGGACCGGGCCACCGGCCGGACGGTCGCGGTCGGCCGCGCGGCGGACGCGCTGGCCGGCAAGGCGCCGCAGGGCATCGAGGTGGTCCATCCGCTGCGTGACGGGGTCATCGCGGACCTGGATGCGGCCACGGCCATGCTGCAGGCCTTCCTGCGCCAGGCCAGCCTGCGCCGGCGCGTGCTGCGCCCGGCGGCCGTGGTCTGCGTGCCGAGCGGGGCGACCTGGGTGGAGCGCCAGGCGCTGGCGGCCGCCGCGGAGGCGGGGCGCCCGCGCTGCATCGTGCGGCTGGTGGAGGAACCGGTCGCCGCGGCGGCGGGAGCGGGCTTCGACCTCACCGGCGGGACCGGCGCCTTCATCGTGGATGTGGGCGGCGGCACCACCGAGATCGCGGTGGTCACCGGCGGCCGGCCGGTTCGCGCCGAATCCCTGCGGCTGGGCGGCAACGCGATGGACGAGGCGATCGTGGCCGCGGTGAAGACCGAACTCGGCCTGCTCATCGGCCGGAACGCGGCGCGGCGCCTGAAGATGGCCCTCGGCCTCACCGGGGGCACCGCCGAGTGGGCCGAGATCGTCGGCGTCGACGCGGCGCAGCGCATTCCGCGGGCGGAGCGCATCACCGGGGAGCTGGTCGCGGACGCGCTCGCGCACCCCGTCGGCACGATCATCGAGGCGGTCCGGGAGATCCTCCTGGACCTGCCCCCGGACCTGGCCGAGGATGTCGTCAAGGGGAAGATCTGCCTGGCGGGCGGGGGAGCGCTGCTGCCCGGCCTGGCCGGGCGGATAGAGACCGCCGCGGGCATCCCGGCCCTCGTCGTGGACGACCCGTTGCGCTGCGTCGTCCGCGGCGCCGCCGACATGCTCGAAGAGCGGCGTCCGGTAGGCGTCTAAGGCAGGGTCCAAGGCCCCTTGCGCGGCCGGCGGCGCGGACCCATGATGGGCGCGGAACGGCGGGCGGTGGGCGCTGTGAAGGGGCTGATCGTGTGGATGACGTGCTGCAGCCCGGCAGCGTGCGGCTGATGGAGGCCGGCGCGCTCGGGGAGTTCCTGGCGTCGCTGCGGGCCGCGGGCTACGCGGTCATCGGCCCCACGGTGCACGACG
>Ga0335078_10002868_pt1 | contig 25913 bp, 22 predicted proteins | sample Lox_Sample_32_FD_206711 | JGI IMG/M metagenome (GOLD analysis project Ga0335078, IMG submission 206711) | Soil microbial communities from Loxahatchee National Wildlife Refuge, Florida, United States - Lox_Sample_3.2 | ecosystem: Environmental > Terrestrial > Soil > Wetlands | place: USA... | reverse complement strand
CCAGCCATGCAAGGTCACGCCCGGACAAGTCAGCCACGCACGCCTCCCTAGCCTGAGTTTCAACATCACTCAGGCTAGCCGCGCAGCCTGCACAAACGAAGCACCCTCACAATTCAGTCGTGCACCCTTCCCGGGTTCCCGGCCTGCGCATCGCGGCCGCCGGGCCGTCGCCCCCGGGGCCCAGGTCACGGCTCAGCCGGGCAGTGCCGCTCCGCGGCGGCCAGGATGCCGTCGGCGGCATGCAGCACCCAGAAGCCCGCCTTAGGCAGCGACGAGCCCTCGGGCGGCGGCGCTCCGAGGGCCGCTGACGCGGCCGCGAGCAGGGCCGGCAGGTTCTCCCCGTGCGCGCAGACGACCACGGGCAAACCAGCGGTGGCGATGGCCGCCGCCTCGGCCCGGGCCATGTCGGCAGAGGCAGACCCGGGCGTCTGCCCGGCGAGCCCGACGGTGAACGCGGGCTCGATGCGCACCTGCCGGCCGGCCAGCGCCGCGTAGGGCCGGACGGTCGCCACGCAGCGCTCGGCGGCCGAGCTGATCACGCTGAGGGAGCCGTAGCAGGACAACAGCTCGGCGAGCCGCTCGGACTCGGCCGCGCCGCGGGCATCGAGCGGCCGGTCCAGGTCATCGCCGGGCCAGCTGCCCTTGCCGCCGGCGGAGGCGTGCCGCAGGAAAATCAGCGGCACGGTGTCGCCCGGCCCGGCTGCCAGCTCCTCCAGCATCGCGATGTCGTGAGCGTAACTGAGCCGGCCGAGGGCCTCGGGCACCGGCAGCCATTCCAGGCCGTCCACCTCGTCATTAGCCCGGAACGGGGCCTGGCCGTCAGGCGCGGGGCGGCCGGCCCAGTAGTCGACCCGCTTGGCTCCCCCGTCGCGCTCGTACCGGGCAGCGGAAAGCGGCCGGCCGAGGACGACGCGCAGCCCGGTTTCCTCCGCCACCTCGCGGACGGCCGTCAGCAGCAAGTGCTCACCGGGGCTGCGCTTCCCTTTCGGGAAGCTCCAGTCGTCGTAACGCGGCCGGTGGACGAGCGCCACCTCCCGGTGGCGACCGGACGGCCGCCAGGGCACCGCGCCCGCGCCGCGGATCTCGCCGTCGCCCGGCGCGTCAGCCATCTGCACCGCGGCCCTGCCGAGTCCGGATCAGATACTCCTGGATGTCCTCCAGGGGGGCGCCGAAGGCGTCCCGGTGATGCCTGGCCCAGGAGCCGTCAGGACCCAGCCACCACGACGATGTGTGGTCATCCATGGCCTTGTCGATCAGGCCGCGCAGTTGCGCCCGGTGCGCTGGATCGGTGACCCGCACCAGGGCCTCGACCCGCCGGTCCAGGTTCCGGTGCATCAGGTCGGCGCTGCCGAGCCAGACCTCCCCGTCCGCGTCCTGTCCGCCGGCGCCGAACGCGTATACCCGCGAGTGCTCGAGGAACCGGCCGAGGATGCTGCGCACCCGGATCGTCTCCGAGACGCCGGGCATGCCCGGGCGGACGCCGCAGATCCCGCGGATCCACAGGTCGACGGGAACCCCAGCCTGGGATGCGCGGTACAGCGAGTCGATGATCACCTCGTCGATGATCGCGTTGCACTTCATCCGGATCCCCGCGGGCTGCCCGCCGCGCGCCAGGTCCGCTTGCGCGTTGATCTGCTCCACCAGGCCGGAACGGATGCCGTCGGGCGCGACCAGCAGCCGCCGGTACTCGGTCTTCTGGCTGTAACCGGTGAGGTGATTGAACAGGTCGGTGATGTCCTCTCCCACCGTCGCATCGGCGGTGAGCAGGCCGAAATCCTCGTACAGCCGCGCGGTCCGGGGGTGGTAGTTGCCGGTCCCAATATGGCAGAAACGGCGGAGCGAGCCGTCTGCCTCCTCCCGGACCACCAGGATCATCTTGCAGTGCGTCTTCAGGCCGACGAACCCGTAGACCACATGGCAGCCGGCCTCCTCCAGCTTGCGCGCCCAGGCGATGTTGGCGCGCTCATCGAAGCGGGCCTTGATCTCCACCACCACGACGACCTGCTTGCCCGCCTCCGCCGCGTCGATGAGCGCATCCACGATCTCCGAGTCGCCGCTGGTCCGGTACAGGGTGTGCTTGATCGCAAGCACCCGGGGATCGCCCGCCGCCGAGACCACCAGACGCTGGGTGCTTGCCGTGAACGAGTCATAAGGGTGATGCACCAGGACGTCATGTTCGGTGATCTCGGCGAAGATGCTCGTGTCCGTCGGCAGCGCCGTCTCTGAGGGCACGAACGGCGGGTACCTGAGCTGCGGCAGGTCGAGGTCGGCGATCGAGTTCAGGCCGGAAAGGTCGAGCGGACCGGGGACTCGGTAAACGGCGCGGGTGTCGACGTCAAGCTCGGTTACCAGCTTGTCCAGCACGTCGTCGGACATGGACTCCTCGACCTCGAGCCTGACCGCTGGCTCGGATCGGCGCCGCATCAGCTCGCGCTCCAGAGATTTCAGCAGGTCCTCGGTCATGTCCTCGTCGATCTCGAGGTCACGGGTCCGGGTCACCCGGAAGGCGTGATGCTCGAGCACCTCCAGGCCGACGAAGAGCTCCGGCAGGTGGGCCGCGATAACGTCCTCAAGCGGAACGAAACGGTACGGCGCCACGGTGAGGAACCGGGGAAGCAGCGGGGGGACCTTCACCCGGGCGAACATGGACGCGCCGGTCTTCGGGTCAGCGATCATGACGGCCAGGCTGAGCGAGAGCCCCGAAATGTAGGGAAAAGGGTGAGCGGGGTCGACGACGAGCGGCGTGAGCACCGGGTAGATCCGGTCCCGGAAGAGCCGCTGGAGTGCGTCCTGCTCGGCGTGTTCCAGCTCCTTCCACCGCAGGATCTCGATGCCCTCGGCGGCCAGGGCTGGCTGGACCGACTCGCGCAGGCACGCCGCGTGCTGGCTCATCAGCTCCCCGGCGGTCCGCAGCGTGTTCTCCAGGATCTGCGCCGGCGACCGTCCGCTTGCCCTTTCCACCGGAAGGCCTGCCGCCATCCGCCTCAGCCGGCCGGCCACCCGCACCATGAAGAACTCGTCGAGGTTGCTGGCGAAGATGGCCAGGAACCGCGCCCGCTCCAGCAGCGGGACCGTGTGGTCCTCAGCCAGCTCGAGTACCCGCTGGTTGAACCGCAGCCAGCTCTCCTCGCGGTCCAGGTACCGGTCGGGCGGCAGATCGCGGCTGCCCTGCTGACCGGGCCGGGCCGACGGCACCCGGACCCGCTCCGTTTCGTCTCCGCGCGCTGACGTGGCCTGACCGGTGCTCATGCACCTATTGTCCACAGTGTCGCCGCTGGTCGAAGACTACGGGGCGGTTGGACCGCAAACCGCTGGCGGCATTGTCCTGGCGGTCAGGCCCCGGTGTCCGCAGCCGGGCGGACGAGCACGGTGTAAGTGACCTCGTGGCCGGCCTGAGCGCACCGGTGCGTCCCGGCGTCCCGGAAGCCCAGCCGCCGGGCCAGCCGCAGGCTGCGCTCGTTCCAGCTCTGCACCACAGCGCGCAGCGGCTGGTCCGGGGCCAGGCCGCGGACATGGCCGAGCACGGCCAGGCCGAAGGCACGGCCCAGCCCCCGCCCGACCAGGTCCGGGCGCATCCCGACGCCGATATCGACGGTCCCGGCTTCCTCCGCCAGGCCAGGCACCCGGGCCTGGCTGCCGAGGCACACGAAGCCGACGAGCGATCCGGCGTCGTCGACGACGGCGTGGTAGCCGGCGGCGGCGCTGATCAGCTCGTCGCCTGGCCGGGGGTCGTAGGCGCTCCACGGCCCCCGGTACCGCCACATGGCGGCCGCTTCGCCGTCTTGCGGCAGCAGCGCCCGCACGGTCAGCCGCGGACTGACGGGCTCTACATCGCCGCTCATCAGGGCCATCATGGGCGCTGCACCCTGCTAACGCCAGCGATTTTCCCGTCAGCGGGCTTCCCGCCCGGACGGCCCGAGAGTTCAAAACGGCGACGCCGCAGGTCACGTCGTGATCAGTGCAGGCCTGGCCGGTTGGCCAGGTCGGCCAGCAGCGCCGTGAGCTGTCGCTCCTCGGTCACGGCCCGGCCGCTTGCCTGCATCAGCTCGGATAGCTGGGTGTCCCACGGGCTCGGCGCGGGCGGACCCTGGAGCGGCTCGCAGCTCGCGGTCAGGGCCGCGCGGTAGTCATCCGCCCCCATGAGCCACGGTTTGGCGCCCAGCCGACGGACGGCCCTCGCCGTCATCCGCAATCCGGGCCAGTCCAAGTCGCTGTGCCAGTGGATCCTGGTTCCGGTGGTCACCGCGGCCTGCAAGAGGCGGTAGCAGGCCACCGACGGATCACCCTCGGTGCAGACCAGCGGCGCGCTGTCCGCGCCAAGCTGGCCAGCCGCCGCGCGCAGCACCGCCGGGTTCTCACAGACGCGAAGGTCGATGGCCAGGGGCATGATCGGCATCACGTTGAGCTGATGCAGGGTAACCCGGAACGGTTCCCCCGCCTCGGCGGCTTCGGTCAGCCAGCCGCCCAGTTGCTCCCCCCCGGACCGGACGTTGAGGACGAGCACCTGGCTGGCCAGATCGTCGGTGACAACCCCGGCCGCCGTCCACAGCGTGCGCTCCGCGCCGCGGCCGCCGGGTACCCGGACGGCCTCGCGGAGCGCCAGTGCCCGCAGTACCAGCCCGGCCAGCGGCGTGCCGTCGAGCGCCTTCGTGTCACCGGTCACCGCCTCGGCTAGCGCGGGCAGCAGCACGGCCGGCTCGTCGGCCGCGGAAGGCAGCCGCTCCAGCACGGCGGCGGCCTGGGCCAGCAGGTGGCCCTGCCCACGGCGGACCAGCCGGGTGAGGGTCCCGTCCCTGCTGACCTCCTCCAGCCAGGCGTGGTGCCATTCCGCCGCCGCCAGCCGGCTTCGCCTGGCCCCCTGCAGCGCGTCCTGGAATCGCTGGATCTCGGTGGCCCGCTCCGCCGCGCGGTCCCTGACCGGGCCGACCAGGGACTCGACCGCGGCGCGCAAGCTTGACGCGAGCCCGGCCCGCCGCAGCGCGGCTTCCAGATCGGGCAGCGAAATGCTGAGCGAGGTGCCGCGCCCGGTCCCGCGGCCGAGCAGGCGCGCCGCTGCGCGGCGCTGGTCGGCGGTCGCGCCGACCAGCGTGACGGTGCCGTCAAGAGGCTCGCCGCGGTCCAGGCGGACCCGGATCCGGCCAACCAGCCAGCCCAGTTCCGGGCGGCCGAGGACCTGCCGCAGCCGCTGCGGGTCGCTGACGCCGGCCGCGCCGGGCGGGTCGCGCCGCTCGCCGGGAGGCTGGCCGGTCGGTGAGGACATGGCATCCATAACGGGTAGCCGCCCGGTACCCGGGCCGGCTAGCGGCGGGCGGCGAAGCCGCAGGCCCGTTCGAGTTCCTCGCGGCTGGACAGCTTGACCCTGGCGCCGCGGCCGAGCGCGGCGGCGAGTTCCCGCTCGGCCGCCTCGATCCGCAGCCAGTCGGCGTAGCTCACCGGCTTGATCCCGCGAGCTGCCAGCAGTTCCCCGAACCGGGACCCAGCCGCCGCCCCCGGGGCGGCCTGCGGATAACGCAGCAGGCCCGCCCTGGGCAGCTGGACGTCCTGCGGGCCGGGACCGCCGGCCAGGTCGGCGAGCACCGCGCGGACGGTCTGCGCGGCATCGGACTTGTTGGTCCCGATGACGCCGGTCGGCCCGCGCTTGAGCCAGCCGACGACGTACTCCCCCGGCAGCGCGGTGCCGTCCGGCCCGAGCACGCGGCCCTCGGCGTTCGGCACGACCGACGAGCGCTCGTCGAACGGCACGCCGGGCAGCGGGACGCTCTGGTAGCCCACGCTGCGCAGCACCATCTGCGCGTCGAGAGATTCTGCCTCACCGGTGCCGGTGAGCCGCCCGTTCTCGTCCAGCCGGGTGCGCTCCAGGGCCAGCGCGGACGTCCGCTGCATCCCGTGAATCTCGATCGGCCGCAGCCAGAAGCGGACGGTCAGCCTGCGGGCCCCGCCCGCAGGCTTGCGCGCGGCCCAGTCCCTGATCACCGCGTAGTTGCCGCGGACATGCCGGTCCTGCGCTGCCAGCCGGGCGCTCTCGCCGGTGGGGTCGAACCCGTCGAGGTCCGCCTCGCCCTGGCCGACCGCCACGTCCACGCCGGCGAGCTCGCCGAGCTCGCGCAGCTCCTTGGTGGTGAATTTAGCCTGGGCCGGGCCCCGGCGGCCGATCAGGTGAACCTCGCGGACCTTGCTCGCCATCAGGGTGTCGAGGACCGGCTGCGACACGTCCGTCTCGCGCAGCTCCTCCGGATCCCTGGCCAGTATCCGGGCCACGTCCACCGCCACGTTGCCGACACCGATCACCGCGACGGACTCGGCGTCCAGCGTGAACCTGCCCGGGTCGACGTCGGGATGCCCGCAGTACCAGTTGACGAAGTCGGTGGCCGCAACGCTGCCCGCGAGGTCCTCCCCGGGAATGCCCAGGCGCCGGTCACGCATCGCGCCGGTGGCGTAGACCACCGCGTCGTAGCTGGCCAGCAGGTCCTCGCGGGTCACGTCGTCACCGAGGTGCACGCCGCCCACGAAGCTGACGCGGTCGTGCTCCAGCACCCCGCGCAGGTACTCGGCGATCGACTTGATCGACTTGTGGTCGGGGGCCACGCCGTAGCGGACCAGCCCGTACGGGGTGGGCAGCCGGTCCAGCACATCGACCCTGACCGAGCGCGGCGGGTCGAGCACAGCGGCCTGCTTGACGAGGGCCTCGGCGGTGTACAGGCCAGCCGGGCCAGAGCCCACGACGGCCACCTGAAGGGTTCTCATAACCGCAGATTGTCCATCACACGGGCTGGTCGTGCACCAGCTCCGGGGTCAGCCGCGCCACGGCCTCGGTGATTGCCCGCGCCAGGTGCTGCGGGGCCAGCCCGGCCTCGTCGAGGATCTCGGCACGCTGGCCATGATCGAGGAACTCCTGCGGCAGGCCGAACGTCCGCGCCGGCGTGCCAACCCCGCGGTCCCGCAGCAGCCTGCACACCGCGTCGCCGAACCCCCCCACCCGGCCGCTGTCTTCCACGGTCACCACCAGCCGGTGTTCGCGTGCCGCGCCCGGCAACGCCTCGTCCAGCGGCTTGAGCCAGCGCGGGTCGATCACCGTCACGCCGATACCCTGGTCGGCCAGGCGCGCCGCGGCCGCGACGCTCGCCACGGCCATCGGCCCGGCCCCGACCAGCAGCACGTCCTGCGCGGCACCGGCGGCCGGCCTGGTCAGCACGTCCATGCCGCCCAGCTTGCCGACGGACTCGACCTCGGCACCCACCGTGCCCCTCGGATAGCGGAGCACGGTCGGTCCGTCGCTCACCGCCACGGCCTCCCCGAGCAGCTCGGCGATCCGCGTGGCGTCCCGCGGCGCCGCCACCTTCAGCCCGGGGACCACCTGCAGGATCGAACCGTCCCACATGCCGTGGTGGCTGGCGCCGTCGGGGCCGGTCACGCCCGCGCGGTCGAGCGCGATCGTCACCGGAAGCCGGTGCAGCGCCACGTCCATCAGCAGCTGGTCGAAGGCCCGGTTCAGGAACGTGGCGTAGAGAGCGACGACCGGGTGCATTCCGCCCATCGCCAGGCCGGCCGCGCTGGTGACGGCATGCTGCTCGGCGATGCCGACGTCGAATACGCGCTCCGGGTAGGCCCGGGCGAACGCGCCCAGGCCGGTCGGGTGCAGCATCGCGGCAGTGACCGCCACGATGTCCGGGCGCCGCGCGCCGATCGCCGTGAGCTCCTCGCCGAATACCTCCGACCAGGTGCGCTTCGGCGCCCCGGCCGACGCGCTGACGTGAGCGCTCGGGACACCGGGCACCTGGTGCAGGCAGTCCTCCTCGTTCTGCTCGGCGAGCGGGTAGCCGAATCCCTTCCGGGTGATCACGTGCACGAGCACCGGGCTGCCGAAGCCGCCGGCGCGGCGCAGCGCGTGCTCCACCATCTGCTCGTCGTGGCCGTCGATCGGCCCGAGGTACTTCAGGCCCAGATCCTCGAACAGGACCTGCGGCTGCAGCACGTCCTTGATGCCCTTCTTGATCCCGTGCAGGGTCTCGAACAACGGCGGCCCCACCAGCGGCGTGTGGGACAGCGTGGTCTTGATGTAGTCGAGTACGTGCTCGTAGCGCTGGGACATCCGCACGGCGGCCAGGTGGTCGGCGAGACCACCGATCGTCGGCTGGTAAGAGCGGCCGTTGTCATTGACCACGATGACGATCCGGCTGTTCTTGGCCACCGCGATATTGTTCAGCGCTTCCCAGGCCATGCCGCCGGTCAGGGCGCCGTCGCCGACGACCGCGACCACGGTGCGGTCCGTCTCACCGCGCAGCCGGTATGCCTTCGCAAGGCCGTCGGCGTAGCTCAGGCTGGTCGAGGCGTGCGAGTTCTCGACCAGGTCGTGCTCGGACTCGGCCCGGCTCGGGTAGCCGGACACGCCGCCGCGCTGCCGCAGCGTCCCGAACTCGGCCCGCCTGCCGGTCAGCAGCTTGTGCACGTATGCCTGGTGACCCACGTCGAACACGATCCGGTCGGCCGGCGAGTCGAAGACCCGGTGCAGCGCGATGGTCAGCTCCACCACGCCCAGGTTCGGTCCGAGATGACCGCTGGTCCTGGATACCGTCTCGATCAGCACGTCGCGGATCTCGCTGGCCAGCCGGGGAAGCTCATCAGGGGCGAGCGCCTTAAGGTCCCCGGGGCCGCATATGTTCTCCAGCAGGGTCACTGGCTCAGCTCCTCAATGGTCGTCGGGCCTGCGCCGGCCAGCGGCCCCGAGACGGGGCAGCCGTAACGGGAACCAGTCGATTCTAGTTCCGCCTTTGATATGACCGTACCGCGTGCCGCCGCGAAGTCCTGACGATCTCGTCAGGCAGCACCCTGGCGACGCCGGCGGCGACCGCCGGGGCGAGGTCCCACAATCCAGCCCGGCCCAGCGCGAGGACCGGCCACCGCAGCGGCCGCGGATCGGCCAGCCGCCAGTGATAAGCGCCGGGGCAGGCCCACTCGCCGCAGCCGCACGGGCTGCCGGACGTAGCCGCCGCGCACACGCCGGCCAGGGTCACGACGGCGACGATGCCGCCAACCGCCGCCGCCGGGTCGGCAGAGTCCCAGGTGCTGTTGGCCGCCTCGCGAATCGCACGGTCCCCGAAGCATTCGAGATCGACGCGGTAGGAGGCGTAGATGGCGACCTGGCCGCGGTAACCGGTGTCCGCGCCCTGGTTCAGGACCGGCTTGTGCCCGCGGGCGATCGCCCAGGCCCATGGCTGACGCACGCTGATAGCCCGCAAAGCTGCCTCCCCACCTCAGGTGCCCCCGACTCACTACACACGTCCAAGACGCGGCGCCGGTTCAGCGGGTTGACCAAGATTCTCACCGCGGCGGCGGGGTCCCGGACCCACCGTCAACCAGGCCAGCAGGCGCTGGCAGCGGGCGCAGGACTCGGGGCGAGGCACCTGAAGACGCTACCGTTGCCAGCGTGAGCGAGCATCAGCCAGACATTTACGACCTGCGGCAAGGCCTCGACGAGGTGGACAGCGGGATCGTGCGCCTGATAGCGCGGCGGCGCGATCTCATCACGGCCATCGCGAAGGTGAAGGAGCAGGGCACGTCGGCAATCCAGGACGCCGACCGGGAACGGGGGGTGCTCGACGGTGTCATGGCCGTTGCCTCCGATCTCGGCGTATCCGCCAGCCTGGTACGCACGATCTTCCGCGAGCTGATCAGCGATTCGGTCGCCCAGCAGGCACGACGCCTGGGCGGGGACTCGGGCGGCCGGGCCCGGGTGGCGTTTCAGGGCGCTGAGCACGCCTACAGCCACGCCGCCGCGCAGAAATACCTGGCCGGCCGGGAACTCGATGGTGACCTGACCGGTCACCGCACGTTCCGCGATGCGGCCGACGCGGTGCTGGCCGGTGACGCCGATCTCGCGGTGCTGCCGATAGAAAACACCACCGCGGGGAGCATCAACGAGGTGTACGCCCTGCTCCGGGAGCGCCAGCTGTTCATCGTCGGCGAGGAGACCTGGAAGGTCGACCATTGCCTGGCCGCCGCGCAGGACGTCCCGCTGTCCTCGCTGAGCCGGATCCTGTCGCATCCCCAGGGCCTCGAGCAGTGCGCGCAATTCCTGCAGTCCCTGCCGAACGCGGTTCCGACCACTTACTTCGATACCGCGGGCGCGATGCAGGCCGTCGCCGCGGCAGGGGATCCCACCGTGGCCGCGATCGCCTCCCCCGAGGCTGCCGCCGGGTACGGGCTGGTCGTGCTGCGACATGGCATTGCGGACACCGAGGACAACTACACCCGGTTCGTGGTGCTGTCCGCCAGCCCGGCGGCCGTGGACCGGCGGATTCCCTGCAAGACGAGCCTCATCCTGGCCACCGGGCACGAGGAAGGCGACCTGCTGCGGTGCCTGGAGGTGCTGTCGGGCAGCGGCCATTCGATGACCAAACTGGAGTCCCGTCCGCGGCCGGGCCGCCCGTGGGAGTACATGTTCTTCGTCGATTTCGAGGGGAACACCGCCGACCCCCGGACGGCAGCCGCCCTCGACGAGCTGCGGGCGGCAGCGCTGTTCGTCAAGATCCTCGGCAGCTACCCCGCCAAGGCGCTGCGGGCACCGGTCAGGCACGGCGGCCTCCCGGGCCAGCCGCCCGCCGGGCAGGCAGTCCCGCCGGCTGGATCACCCGCGCAGGACCCGGCTGACATGCTGGAGGCCGTGGCCGCCGCTCCCCGGCCCGCCGCGGCCCGGTCCCGGCAGTACCGGCTGGTCGACCGCGCCGCCCGGCAGGCCGACACGGTCATCCGGGTCGGCGACGTGCTTGTCGGCGGCGGCGGGTTCGTGGTGATGGCCGGGCCGTGCTCGGTGGAGAGCGCCGACCAGATCACCTCCTGCGCGAGGTTCGTCCGCGAGCACGGCGCGCACGTCCTGCGCGGCGGCGTGTTCAAGCCGCGGACCTCGCCGTACGCGTTCCAGGGACTCGGCTGGCAGGGGCTGGACCTCCTGGTCGCGGCGGGGCGCGAGGCCGGCCTCCCGGTGATCACCGAGGTGATGGCGGTGGACCAGGTACTGCGGATCGCTAAGGCTGCCGACATCCTCCAGGTAGGCACGCGCAACATGCAGAACTTCGACCTGCTGCGGGAACTCGGCAAGGTGGACCGTCCGGTGTTGCTCAAGCGCGGCCTGTCCAGCACCATCGAGGAATGGCTGGCGGCCGCCGAGTACGTGGTCGCGCAGGGCAACCAGCAGGTGATCCTCTGCGAGCGGGGCATCCGGACCTTCGAGAGCGCTACCCGCAACACCCTCGACCTGTCCGCGGTGGCCGTGGTCCGCGAGCGTTCGCACCTGCCGGTCATCGTGGACCCCAGCCACGGCACCGGGCAGCGCCGCTACGTCGCGCCGATGGCCTGGGCCGCGCGCGCCGCGGGCGCGCACGGCCTGCTCATCGAGGTCCACCCGGACCCCGACCAGGCACTGTCCGACGCCGATCAGAGCCTGTCGTTCGACCAGTTCGCCGCCTTGATGGCCCGCCTGGCCGCCGTGCCGGGGTCAGTGCCGGCGTCAGGCCCGGGCTAGCAGCGAGCGCAGCACGTACTGCATGATGCCGCCGTGCCGGTAGTACTCGGCCTCGCCGGGGGTGTCGATCCGCACGGCCGCACGGAAGTGCTTGCCGTCGGCCAGCACGCTCACCTGCCTGGGCACCGGGCCGGCGTTCAGCGCCTCGATGCCGAGGACGTCGAACACCTCGTGGCCGGTAAGCCCGAGCGAGGCGGCGGACTCCCCCGGCAGGTACTGCAGCGGCAGCACGCCCATGCCGATCAGGTTGGACCGGTGGATCCGCTCGAACGACTCCACCAGGACGCAGCGAACACCCAGCAGCGCTGTCCCCTTCGCCGCCCAGTCGCGTGACGAGCCCGAGCCGTACTCCTTGCCCGCCAGCACCAGCAGCGGGGTTCCCTCGGCCAGGTAGGCACGGGACGCCTCGTAGATCGACGTCTGGGTGCCCTCGGGCAGCTTGACCGTGACCCCGCCCTCGGTGCCCGGGGCTAGCTGGTTGCGCAGCCGGATGTTGCCGAACGTGCCGCGGATCATCACCTCATGATTCCCGCGCCGCGAGCCGTAGCTGTTGAAGTCGCGCCGCTGCACTCCACGGGAGATCAGGTACTCGCCCGCCGGGCTCTCGGTCTTGATCGCGCCGGCCGGCGAGATGTGGTCGGTGGTCACCGAGTCGCCGAGCAGGGCGAGCACCCGCGCGCCGTGGACGTCGCGCACCGGCTCGGGCTCGGGCGCCATCCCGTCGAAGTACGGCGGGCGCCGCACGTACGTCGAGTCCCGGTCCCAGGCGAACGTGTCGCCGGCCGGCACCTCGAGCGCCCGCCACCGCTCGTCGCCCGCGAACACATCGGCGTAATCACGGGTGAACATCTCGGCGGCTACCGCGTTCTGGACAATGTCCGAGATTTCCCCGGGCGAAGGCCAGAGGTCGGACAGGTAGACCGGCTTCCCCGACTTCCCGGTCCCCAGCGGCTCGCGGGTCAGGTCGATGTCCATCGTCCCGGCGAGCGCGTACGCCACCACCAGCGGCGGTGAGGCCAGGTAGTTCATCTTCACGTCCGGGTTGATCCGGCCCTCGAAGTTGCGGTTGCCCGACAGCACCGAGACCACGGCGAGGTCACGGTCGGCGACGGCGGCGCTGATCGCCTCGGGCAGCGGGCCGGAGTTGCCGATGCAGGTGGTGCAGCCGTAGCCGACCAGGTTGAAGCCCAGTTTCTCCAGGTACGGCGTGAGCCCGGCGCGCTGGTAGTAGTCCATGACCACCTTCGAGCCCGGCGCAAGGGTGGTCTTCACCCAGGGCTTGCGCCCCAGCCCGGCCTCGACGGCCTTCTTGGCCACCAGCGCGGCGCCGACCATGACCGAGGGGTTGGAGGTGTTCGTGCACGAGGTGATGGCGGCGATCACGACCGAGCCGTGGTCGACGGAGGTCTCGGTGCCGTCGTCGAGCGTCACCTGCGTTCGGGCCGATGGCCGCCGGCCGGCCGCCCGGGCCGGCTGGCCGGCCCGGGTCGTCCCGCGCCCGGCATGGACGCCGTTGCCCTCCTCAGCGGCCACCGGGTCGGACGCCGGGAACGTGTCGGCGATGTCGGTGTCCAGGCTGTCAAGGTGCACGTACGCGCCGAGCGCGGCGCGGAACGCGTTCTTCGCGTCGGTCAGCGACACCCGGTCCTGGGGCCGCTTGGGTCCTGCGAGGGACGGGACCACCGTGGACAGGTCGAGCTCGAGCTCTTCGGAGTAGCGCGGCGCGCTGCCCGGCTCGTGCCACAGCCCCTGCTCCTTCGCATACGCCTCGACCAGCGCGACCTGCTCGGCGCTGCGGCCGGTGAGCCGCAGGTAGGAAAGCGTCTCGGCGTCGATGGGGAAGATCGCGCAGGTGGAGCCGAACTCCGGGCTCATGTTCCCGATTGTGGCCCGGTTGGCCACCGGCACGGCGGCCACGCCCTCGCCGTGGAATTCGACGAACTTGCCGACCACGCCATGCCCCCGCAGCAGTTCGGTGATCGTGAGCACCAGGTCGGTCGCGGTCGCCCCGGCCGGCAGCTCGCCGGTCAGCCGGAAGCCGACGACCTTGGGGATCAGCATCGAAACCGGCTGGCCGAGCATGGCGGCCTCGGCCTCGATCCCGCCCACGCCCCAGCCGAGCACGCCGAGCCCGTTCTGCATGGTGGTGTGCGAGTCGGTGCCCAGGCAGGTGTCCGGGTACGCGCAGGCGCCGCCCTCGGGCCCTGCCCCGCCGGTCATGATCACCCGGGCCAAATGCTCGATATTGACCTGGTGCACGATCCCGGTGCCCGGCGGCACCACCTTGAACCGGCTGAAGGCATCCTGGCCCCAGCGCAGGAACCCGAACCGCTCGCGGTTGCGCTGGAACTCGAACTCCACGTTGCGCTCGAACGCGTCCGGCCTCCCGAACACGTCGGCGACGACCGAATGATCGATCACCAGCTCGGCGGGGACCAGGGGGTTGATCCGGCTCGCGTCGCCGCCGAGCCCCCGCATCGCCTCGCGCATGGTCGCCAGGTCGACCACCGCGGGAACGCCGGTCAGGTCCTGCATGATCACCCGGGCCGGGCTGAACTGGATCTCGGTGGCGGGCTCGGCGCCGGCGTCCCACGATGCCAGCGCGGTGACATGGTCGGCGGTGACGTTCACGCCGTCCTCGGTCCGAAGCAGGTTCTCCAGCAAGACCTTGAGACAGAACGGGAGGTCGCCGGCTCCCGCGGCCGCCTCGAGCCGGCGTATCTCGTAGCTGGTCCCGCCGACCTGCAGCGTGCCGCGGCTGCCGAAGCTGTTGGCTGTCATCGCATGGCCTCCTTGCCGTGTCGCTCGTCCCGCGCCTGTCCGCGCCTGTCCCGCGCGTCCCGCGCCTGTCCGCGCCTGTCCCGCGCGTCCCGCGTCTGCTGCGCTGCCGCCCCGTGCGTTCCCCTGCCGGATCGGCTCCCGCGCACCGCGCCGCTCTGGCATCCTCCCCCAGCCGCGGATTCCGGTTCGCCCGACCCCTCACGGGCGGCCGGGCAGCGCCCGCGGGCGATCGCCAGCTGCGCTCGTCCTGGCCGTGACTGGCCGTGCCCGGCCCCTGGCCGCCCAAAGTATCTCGATATCAAGCTACTCTCGGTCAGGCTATCCCGGGTTTATCTCGACGTCAAGCTATCCGCGGGCGGCCCCGGCGCGCTCCCGGCCGCCCTCAAAGCTCGCCTTGGCCGGCCCGGCCGCACGCCGTTCCCGGTTACGGCAAGGCTGGCTAAACCGTGCGGAAATTACCATTGGCAGGAAATCCCCGGCGTTTGTTCATCCGGCCTGCCGGGTACTCGCCAGGAGCGATAGCGCGAATATTGCTATAAGCACTTCGGGGGATCTCATGCGCCTTGTCAGGTATGCGGTCGGGGCGGCGGGAATTGTCGTGGCGGCCCTCGCGGGCGGCGCCCCGGCCGCGCTCGCCGGCGACGAGCCGGTCAGCATATTCCCGAACCCGTCCACGCCGGGCACGTCGACGACGTTCCAGGTCGACTGTTCCTCACGGACGGCCGCCGGGCCGGCCACCTCAGCGGTGCTCGAGGGCGCCAGCCTGGGGCTGGCAGCGCAGATACCCATGCAGCCGGGCAGCCAGACGGACATCTTCGTGGCCACGGTCGTGCTCCCGGCCGGCATCGCGGCAGGGTCCTACAGCCCGGACATCGACTGCTCCAACGGGGTCACGGCCTCGGCGACCCTGACGGTGAACACGGTCCCCGGCCCGGCACCGCCGACGGGTGACGGCACGACCTCCACCGCGACCGACAGCATGCTGACCGACGCGGGCCTCGGACTGCTCGGCCTCGGCGCCCTGGTGGGCGGCGGCGTGGCGGCGTACCGCCGGCGGACCGGCCCTCGTACCTAGCCCGCTGCGCCCGCCCCCCGCCGTCCCGTCCGGCCCCGCCCGCCATACCAGACCGGGTGATCGCCATGCCAAGGCTGGTCAATGCGTTCATCGTGGCCGCCATGGCGACCGGCATCTTCCTGGCGTTCACGGGGAGTCACACCCTGCGCTGGTCGCCGCCGCCGGTGCCGCCGAGGTGGGAGGCGCCGTCCCGGGACCGGGCCGGCCCCGATGGGCGCGAGGCGCTGTCCAGCCAGCGGCCGGCCCGCCGGGCTCCGCACGGGCCGACGGCAGCGGTGCCGGGCGGGTACCAGCCCGCGCCCATGGCCCGGTCCGCTCCGGTCACCATCCACATTCCGGCCATCAAAGTCCGGGCAAGGGTCATCTCGCTGGGCATGACTCGCGCCGGCGCAGTGGCCGTGCCCCCACTGACCAAGCCCGCTCTCACTAGCTGGTATGACCGGGGGCCGACGCCCGGGGAACCGGGGGCGGCGGTGGTGTTCGGGCACGTGGACTCGGCCGGGGCCGGCCCGGCCGTCTTCTATGACCTCGGTGAGCTTCGGCCCTCCGATCTGGTCTACATCACGCTGAAGGACCGGCGGACTGCCCTCTTCCGGGTGTACTCGGCGGCCCTGTACCAGAAGGCGAATTTTCCGGCACAGGCCATCTACGGCTATACAAGCTGGCCTTCGCTCCGGCTTGTCACCTGCGGCGGCCAATTCGACCGGCGCACCGGGCATTACCTGGCGAACATCGTGGTATTCGCGCAATACTTGGGTCAGCGGGCCGACGCCGCCGGGCCGTGAGGCCGCCGACCGGTGATAGCGTCGTTCCGGCCGGTCCTCAGGTCCCGCGGGCCCGCAACTGGAGGAGGGCCGATGGCTCGGACGCACGCGGCTGACTGGCTCGGCGTGCAGCCGGGTCATCCGTTCGGGCTGCAGACCCTGCCGTACGGCTCGTTCACCACGCTGGACCGGCCCACCGAGCCAAGGGTCGGGGTGGCGATCGGCGACAAGGTGCTCGATCTGTCTGCCGCCACGTACCGGCTGCTCTCCGGGCGGGCGGACCTGTTCAGCTCCGGGCGGCTCGATCCCTTCCTCGGTGCCGGGGACCTTGCCTGGGCCCAGGTCCGCACGACCATCACGCACTGGCTCACCGATGACGAGTACCGGGACGCGCTAGCGGACCTGCTGGTGCCCGCAGCGGACGTGACATTGCACCTGCCGTTCACGATCGCCGATTACGTCGATTTCTACGCGTCCGAGCACCATGCCACCAACGTCGGCAAGATAATGCGGCCGGCCGGCCAGCCGCGGCCTCCGAACTGGCACCACCTGCCGTTCGCCTACCACGGTCGGTCCGGAACGGTCGTCGTCTCCGGTACCCCGGTGCGCCGCCCGTACGGCCAGTTCCGGCCGCCCGACAGCGACGGGCCCGGCTTCGGCCCGTCGGCCAGGCTCGATTTCGAAGCCGAACTGGGCTTCGTCGTCGGCGTCGAGACCGTCACGGGCGAGCCGGTCCCGGTCGGCCGGTTCGCCGAGCACGTGTTCGGCGTGTGCCTGGTCAACGACTGGTCGGCCCGTGACGTCCAGTCCTGGGAGTCCGTCCCGCTCGGCCCCTTCCTCGCCAAGTCATTCAGCACCACGGTCTCGCCCTGGGTGGTTCCGCTCGCGGCCCTGGAGCATGCCCGCGTGCCGTCACTCTCACGCGACAGCCCGCTTCTCCGCTACCTGGCCGAGCCGGCCGACTGGGGCCTGGACATCGATTTTCAGGTCAGCCTCAACGACCACGTGATCTCCCGGCCGCCGTATGCCACGATGCACTGGAGCCCGGCGCAGATGCTGGCCCACATGACGGTGAACGGTGCGTCGGTGCGGACCGGGGACCTGTACGCCTCCGGCACGGTGAGCGGCCCCGAGCCCGGCCAGCGTGGCTCGATGATCGAGCTGGCCTGGAACGGCACTCAGCCGCTGACGCTGCCCGACGGGACAACCCGCGCGTGGATCGAGGACAGCGACGAACTGGTCATCACCGCCACGGCCGCCGGGCCGCACGGAACCCGCGTCGGCCTCGGCGAAGCCCGCGGCCAGATCATGCCGGCCCAGGATCCTACCGCCAGCTGACGCCCGCCGGCTAGCGGCTGGCCGGGACAGCCGCGGCGGGCCTGATCGGGGTGGCCGGCGGCGTGAGCGCGGTGAGCAGCGCGGTCATTGCCAGGGCCACCGCGATCGCGGCGACCGCCGCGCGCAGCACGTACAGGAGCATGCCGGCCCATGTCGCCGCGGGCAGCAGGTGACAGCGCAGCAGGAGCGTAACGGGGCGTTCCGGCCAAGGGCGCCTTACAATCACGGCATGTCAGCGTCGCCCGGATTGTCACTGGCGCCTCACCCGGATATCGCGCAGGACGCGCTGTACGACGGCAGCGGGCTGCGGCGGAACCTGCTGACGACCACGGCGGGAGTCGTGTTCTTCGCCCTCGTCCTGGCGGTCCCGTTGGCCGTGCTTTTCGGCTATGTCCGTGCGGAATGGGCGCTGGCGCTCGGCAGCGCCAAGATAGTCAATGCCGCCGTGGTCGGTACTGAGCCGTCCGCGGAGTTCAGCCGAAGCTGCACGATGACGCAGATCAACGTCGTATGGCCCGTGCCGGGCGGCGCGAATCCCGGGCAGTTCAGCGTCTGCGACAACCAGGCATCCCAGTTTCCGGCCGGCAAGGTCATCCAAGTTGCCGCTGTGCCCGGGGACACCAGCGTTGTCCAGGGCGAGAGCCGGGCCGCCGCCATTTTCGGCGCCATCCTCGAATCGCTTGCCTGCGTGTTCGTGCTCTGGATCCTGGCTTCAGGGGCTCGGCAGTGGCTCGTGCTGGCCACGGCCAGGCACCGGTGGGGGGAAGCTCCCTGGCTCGCCGGCGAAGCCATGCCGGGCGGCGAGGTGCCCGGCCGCAAAGCCGGCCAGCCGGTTATCTTCTTTCTCCAGGAAGACTCCGTGCCGTGGCAGCGGCCGCCGGCAAAGATCCGCGGGCGGACCTGCCTCGCGCGGTCCTTCCCGCGCGGCGCCGCCGAGCAGGCCGAGCGCCGCGGCCTGGACCCCGATAAGGCAGTCGGCCTGCTCGTCCAGCGGCGCAAAGACGGCGCGCTCCTGGAGTCGGGCGACCAGGTGTGGGTAGCCCCGGTAGGCCGGACGCTCATCCGCCATGTCAGGACGGCACCCTATGCGGTGATCCGCGCCGCCGACAGGCGGGTCTTCTGGGCCATGGGGCAGCGAATGCCTGGCCGGGACTGGTAACCGGATCCCGCGGAGCACGGCCAGCGCTATTGGCCTGATGACGGGTTTTCCCGCGAGCGCCGGTAAACCTCCGCGAAGCCCCTGAGGGTCCGGTCCGGGATCGGGACATGCCCGCCGAGGGAGCGCACCCCCCACGCCACGTGCGCGCAGTGTTCCACGACTCCTGCTTGGTGCAGCGCCTTGGCTGGGCTTTCGGCCACGGTGACCAGGCCATGATTGGCAAGCAAGGCGCTGCCGACCTTTTCCAGCGCCGGGACCGCGTTGGCGCCGACCTCCGCCGTCCCGCTCATCGCGTACTCGGCTACGGCGACCTCGCCGCCGACGAAGAGCACGGCCTCATCGATCACCGGCGGTACCGGCTGGCGCGCGCACGCGAACATCGTGGCGTACCCGGGATGGCAGTGCAGCACGGAGCCGACCTCGCTGAATGCCCGGTAGCAAGCAAGGTGCAGGAGCTTCTCCGACGACGGCGCACGGGACCCGGCCACCTGCTCACCGTCGGGCGTGAGCAGCACCAAGTCGGCGATGGCCATCTCGTCGTAAGGCACGGAGGTGGGCGTGATGACGATGTGCCCGTCGTCGAGCCGGGCCGAGACATTGCCGCTGGTTCCCGCGGACAGGCCGATCTCGATCATCCCCCGGGCGGCGGCGAGGACGGCGGCATAGGCCGCCTGGTGGGACGTCCGCACTGGCTCAGCGCCTCCAGGTTCGCGTCGTCGGCCGCTGGCACCCGTTCGCCTGGCCCTTCGGCACGGTGCAGATCCTCCTCCCCCGCCTCGCTGATGCGCAACCGCGTCTGCAGGGCGGCCAGGGGCCCGTGGTCGAGGTGGTGACCGTCCCGCCGACATCACGGTTACGATGACCTCGTCGCCAACGTGGGGGAGACGTCGCAATGCCAGGGGCGCAGGATCGGTGGGATCAGATCACCGAGCCGGGCGCGGGAAGCCAGCAGGCAACGCCGCCCGATCTTCCGCAGACACCCGACCGGCCAGAACGCAGGTCGCTCGCGGATCTGCGGCAGCGACTGGAGCGGCTTCCTGTCGGCCATCCGTCGTCGCCCTATAACGATGACCTCACCCGCAAGCCGCCGGTCGCCAGCCTGAAGCACCTCGAGCTGCCGCTGCACGGCGCCGAGCACGGCCCGGGAGAGCACGGCCCGAACGGTGCGGCCACGCGGTATGAGCCTGAATCGGCTGGCGATCCCGCTGCGGCCCCGAGAACCCAGGCCGCGGGCCGGGGCGGCTCGGCCGGGGGTAAGCCGGCCGCGGACGGTACCGTGGCGGAGGACCGGAGCGACGCGGCCGACGCTGAAAACGCGCCGGACATTCCCGGGCCGGCCGAGGATCCAGGCGCGGAAGACGGGTACGGCACGCCGGACGGCTCCGGCAGGGTCAACGGATCCGGCGGTTCGGCCGACTGGTTCAGCACCAGCACCTGGGGCCGCACGGATTCAGAGTGGAAAGGACCGGAGCCGACCGTCGAGACCGCCAGCCATGTCATCGCGGACACGCAGCGCGACCACGCCGACGACAGGGCTCGCGCCGGTCCAGACGGCTCCTGGGACTGGAGCGGCAGACACCTCACCCCGGATGAGTGCATGGTCGCCGAGGCCGCGCTCGGCCGGTGCCGGATAGCGGAGGGCCGGAACGTATTCGGCGGCTACGGTCACAGCGGCTTGACGCCGGCGATGCGCCGCATCGAGGCTCAGCTTCAGCGCGGGCAGTTGCTGCCGGACACCGAGACCAATGCGCTCAAGTCGGCTGACGGATTCAAGAAGAGGTTCGCTGACCTGATCTTGAGGCATCCTGACAAGTCCGCCGAAGAGCTCTCGCACGAAGTGCACGACGCCATCCGCTACGCATTCATCCTCGACACCGAGGATTACGCGGAGGGCACTCTGCAAGTCCACAGCAGGCTCAAGGGCCACGGCTTCGAGCTGGAGGCCCGGTGGAACGGCTGGGAAAGCCACGAGTACAAGGGCATCAACACCCGCTGGCGCGATCCGGCGCACGATCAGGTTTTCGAGGTGCAATTCCATACCGCGTCAAGCTGGGATGTCTGGCACCGCGCCCACGCTTCGTATCAGCAGATCACCGACCCGGCAACGGCGCCAGCGCAGCGGGCTCTGCTCAGGGAGATTCACGCAGAGAACTCAGGCGCGATTCCGGTGCCGCCGAGGTGCACTGCCATCCCAGATTTCCGCAAGGAAGGCCAGTAGGAACGTGGCGGACGAGGTGAGCTACTACGCGATTGTCGGCGCGGGCCGAACAGCGCGGGCTCCTTCGGGGCTGGCGCGCCGCAGGTACGTGGCCGGACTTCCCATTGACGAAGCCCTGCGCCGGGACCTTACCTGGCAGCCGGACGCGGCCATCGTCGAGTGGGAGTACGGCGAGGTGGGCGCGGACCTTGTCGAGATCAGCCGGACGACGGCCGATCAGCTGATCGCGGACTTCCATGCGCTGTGGGACCAGCGGGACTGAAAGGCAGCCGGGCCGGACCTGCTCAGCCAGATAGCGACGCGCCGTTCTGCGGCGAGTCGCCGATATCCGGCTTGGGCAGGGTGCTGGATCCCAGGCCGGCCTTCTCGAAGAACTCACTGATCAGCGAGCGCTGCCGCTGGCGTAGCTGATCGAAGTGCTTGCTCAGCGCATCCTCCCCGATCGCCTCGGCGGTCAGGTAGAGATCCTTGATCTGCTCTATTTTCTCTTGCGTATCCGCCGGCGGCAGCTCGGCGTGCGCGGGCTGGTAGACACGGTCGGAGTGGCTGCCGCCGGGGTGGCTGGCCCGCTCGGGACCAGGCTTCGCGGCAGGCTCCCACACGGAGAACGGCTCGGGCGGACGGGGGTACTCGCTAAGGCCAGGTCCTGCTGCGGGCGCGCCAGGCTCGCGCGCAGGCAGGTTCGGACCGAGGATGGCCGGCAACGGGGAGGTGTCGTCGGCAGCTGGCTCGTCGGAGGCTGAGAACCGCGAGCCGGGCGCATCCGAATGAGCCGATTCTGAGGGCCCGCTGGCCCTAGCCGGCCTCGCCTGCTGGTCAGCTAAATAGTCAGCCGACGGGCCGGGAACCTCTTCGGGCTCGGGGCCGGCCAGGTACCCCCCGGGCTGCGGGCCGACGTAACGAGGATCCGGGCCGGTCAGATACCGAGCCTGCCGGCCGCCCGCAGGCTCGGATCGCTGGCGACGCTCATCGGGCGGCCGCGGACCGGCTGGAGGGAAGGGCCGCCCGCCCGGCTGAGCCGTCGGATCCGGGTGACGCCCGTCGCCCGGACCTTGCTGACCATCATGGTCTGGCCATCCAGCAGCGCCCTGGCCGCGATGCCTGTCGCGCGCCCAGTGATCGCGCTCCGGGGGACTCCAGACGTAGGCCGGGCCAGGATCCCAGCCATCGCCGGGACTCGGGTACCAGCCGTCATCGGCGTAGCCGGACCCTGGCCGAACCCCCTCGGCAGGCCCCGGGCGGACCCGAAGGCCACGCTGCGGAGCGAGTCCTGCTCCCGAACGCATCGGGTCCAGCCACTGTTCGGCCGCGACCGCGACCCGGCTTGCCGCGGCAGCGCCCAGCGAAACCCGGCGGACGCGGCCCGCACGCTCGGCCTGGCCCACGGCGAGCACGACGAGCAGCGCGACGCCGGACGCGAGCCCGCAGATCGCGGCGAACTCTCCAGCACGAACGGCCCCGTGCCCGCTGTGCGCCGATTTCAGCCGCAGGGCCTCGCCTACGAAGATCATCATCAGGCCGCAAATGAGCGACGCGGCGCCAATGATCGTCAGGCCGACAGCGAGCCGCATTCGCCCTTCCGCCACAGAGCCCGGTCTCACCGCCCAACCATCGCACGCAAGGCACTGCCCCGCAACCGATCCGCAATGGTGACGGGGCCCAGGCCATTGGTATTTTCTTGCTTCCGGAAGGCACCTGCCGTCAGGTCATGGACCCGCGAATGACCAGGGTTTACGCTCGCACGTGAGGCAGTATCCGGCGTGCGGTGGCCAATCTGCCGATCAGCGCCGGGGATGGAAGGATACGGCAGATGCCTGACGTTCCGCCGCCAGCTATGGTCGCATGCTGATGCTCCGCGTCCTGCTCATCATCTCTTTCCTGGCCGCCTGGTTCCTGCCGCTGATCATCGCGGCGCTGTACAAGCTGCCGCATCAGGGCCCGATCGCCGTGCTGTCGCTGCTGCTCGGCTGGACCGGCGTGGGCTGGCTCGCAGCGCTGGTGATCGTCGTGGGCGGGGCGATCCGTGCCACCCGGCCGACGGTGCAGGACCAGGAGCAACGGCAAGGCTCAGGCCCGGCTCAAGCGCACCCGCCCGTCCCGTCACCATGGACAGCGACAACCGCGCCGGTCCCGGCGCATACCCCGGGAGCACAGGGCGGGGAACGGTCCCCGGGCGGGGAACGAGCCCCGGGCCAGGTCCCCCCGCCTCCCTGGCCCCACCGCGACCGCTGACGCCTGGCCTGACGTCGCGCCGGCGGCCGCCCGGCCAGTCACTTTCTCCTGCATTGATCCGTCCGCTACCGTTGCGTTCAGCCGTTGCCTTCGCTCTGAAGCACTAAGGGGCATCCATGGATCACCAGGTCAAGTACGTTCTGCAGGAATCCGAGATGCCTAGGCAGTGGTACAACGTCATCGCCGACATACCGATGCCGCCACCGCCGCCGCTGCACCCGAGTAGCCGCAACCCGGTGGGGCCCGAGGATCTCGCGCCGCTCTTTCCGGCGGCTCTGATCGCGCAGGAGGTATCGCCAGAGCGGTACATCTCGATCCCGGACGAAGTGCTGGATGTCTACCGGCTGTGGCGACCCACCCCGCTGCTGCGAGCGCGTCGGCTGGAGAAGGAACTCGGTACCCCGGCCCGGATCTACTACAAGTACGAGGGCGGCAGCCCGGCGGGCTCGCACAAGCCCAATACGGCGGTGCCACAGGCCTATTACAACGCCGCCGAGGGCGTGGCCAAACTGACCACGGAGACAGGCGCTGGCCAGTGGGGCAGCGCGCTGGCGTTCGCTTCGGCGCTGTTCGGCCTGGAGCTCGAGGTGTGGATGGTCCGTGCGTCCTATGACCAGAAGCCGTACCGCAAGCTGCTGATGGAGACCTACGGGGCTACGGTGCACCCGAGCCCGTCCGAAGTCACCGCGTCCGGGCGGGCGGTGCTCGCGGAGCAGCCAGGCTCCACCGGCAGCCTGGGCATTGCGATCAGCGAGGCCGTCGAGGTCGCGGGGAGCGACCCGGGCGCCAGGTACTCACTCGGCAGCGTGCTCAATCATGTGCTGCTCCACCAGACGATCATCGGCGAGGAGGCGATCAAGCAACTGGCTGCGGCCGGCGACACGCCGGATGTCATTGTCGGCTGCACCGGAGGCGGGTCCAACTTCGGCGGCCTGGCGTTCCCGTTCCTGCGGGAGAAGCTGGCCGGGCGGATGGACCCGGTGATCCGCGCGGTGGAGCCTGCCGCCTGCCCGTCGCTGACCCGCGGCGTGTACGCCTACGACTTCGGCGACACCGCCGGATTCACGCCGCTGCTGAAGATGCACACGCTCGGGCACGAGTTCATCCCCGATCCGATCCACGCCGGCGGGCTCCGTTACCACGGCATGTCCCCGCTGCTGTCGCACATCTACGAGCTCGGCATGATCGAGGCCGTGGCCAAGCCGCAGTCGGAGTGCTTCGCGGCCGGCATCCGCTTTGCCAGGACCGAGGGAATCGTCCCGGCGCCAGAACCGACCCACGCCGTGGCCGCCTGCATCGAAGAGGCACTGCGCTGCAAGGAGAGCGGGGAGGAGAAGGTCATCCTGACTGCCCTGTGCGGTCATGGCCTGCTGGACCTCGCTGCGTACGGCGACTACCTGGCTGGCCGGCTGGACGACCTGGAGCTTGCCGAGCCCGCGCTCGAGGCTGCGCTGGCGGGCCTGCCAGCGAGCGACTGAGCTGGCATCAGCGGCGTTGCAAGTGAGCGATGCTCGCAGCGGCCTGCTGCCATGCTGCCAGCGCCGCGTCCACGTCACCGGGTGTGATGTCGCGGTGGGTCAGCATCCGTACCTGGCCCGCCACCGTCGTCACCAGCACCCCGTGCGTCGCCAGCGCGGTAACCCATGCCGATAGCGAAGCGCCGGTGCCGGACACGTCGGTAAAGACGATGTTGGTCTGCACGCCGTCCAGATCGACGGCACCGGGCAGGATCTCCGCGACCCCCTCGGCCAGCCGGCGGGCGTTGGCGTGATCTTCGCACAGCCGGCCCGGCCCCTCGTCCAGCGCGACGAGCCCCGCGGCGGCCAGGACGCCCGCTTGCCGCCAGCCCGCACCAAAGAGAACCTTCATCCGGCGGGCCTCGGCGATGAACTCGATATCGCCGGCCAGCACGGAGCCGATCGGCGCGCCGAGCCCCTTGGAGAGGCAGAACATCAGCGCGTCCGCACAGGCCGCGTAGTCGGCAACGCTCGCGCCGGTCACCGCGGCGGCATTGAAGATCCGTGCGCCGTCCAGGTACAGGGGCACGCCGTGCCCGGCGCACACCTTGGCGATGGCCCGTGCGTCCTCGACCGGCATCGGCGTGCCGCCTCCGACCTGGTGAGTGTTCTCGATGGTCACCAGGTCGACCACGTTCGTGTCGCAGGGGTCGTCGGGTGACAGCGCCCCGGCGACCTGCCCGGCGGTGAGCAGGCCGCGGCATGCCGTGCGGAGGCGGCGGAACGCGATGCCCGAAAGCAGCGCCGCCGAGGCGGCCTCGTGCCCGCAGGTGTGCGCGTTCTCCTCGCAGACCACAAGATGGCCCGGCCGGGCGAGCACGTGCATGGCTATCTCGTTACACAGCGTGCCGGTCGGCAGGTAGAGCGCTGCCTGCTTGCCGGTGAGCCCGGCCGCCTCTTCCTCCAGGCGGTTGACGGTCGGGTCATCGCCGAACAGGTCGTCACCGACCTCGGCGGCGGCCATGGCCCGCCGCATGGCCGGCGACGGCCTGGTCACCGTGTCTGACCTGAGATCGACGTGGCCGCCTGCGGGTGACTTCATGCGGGTCCCTTCATGCATGCTGGCAGTAGCCCGCGGCCGCGCTGCTGGTCCTGGGTGCCGACGTGGCCTGTGCGCTGTCGGTGGAGGGCCGCCGGCCTGGGCGCCCCCTCGTGCCCGCACTCTACTTCGGCGCGGCAACCCGGGGTGCACGACTGAATTGTGAGGGTGCTTCGTTTGTGCAGGCTGCGCGGCTAGCCTGAGTGATGTTGAAACTCAGGCTAGGGAGGCGTGCGTGGCTGACTTGTCCGGGCGTGACCTTGCATGGCTGG
>Ga0335078_10002866_pt1 | contig 25916 bp, 27 predicted proteins | sample Lox_Sample_32_FD_206711 | JGI IMG/M metagenome (GOLD analysis project Ga0335078, IMG submission 206711) | Soil microbial communities from Loxahatchee National Wildlife Refuge, Florida, United States - Lox_Sample_3.2 | ecosystem: Environmental > Terrestrial > Soil > Wetlands | place: USA... | reverse complement strand
GGCTCGATGGCGTTCGGCACCAGACGATTATTGATGATGTCGAGTTTGGTGATGTGGCTCGCTGATTTGAAGGCGGCGTCGACTGCTTTCTGATCGCCGAGATGCCATTGATAGATCGTGTTGTTGGGTGCGACCTCGTGTATCTGCGGGGCGCCCTTTTTCTGCGCGGCCGCGGGATCGGCAACCGCTGGCAGCACCGCATACTCAACCTTGATCTTCTCGGCCGCGTCGCGCGCTTGCGCCAGCGTCTCGGCAACGACCACAGCCACCGGATCGCCGACATAACAGGCCTTGCCAGTAGCAAGCGCCGGATGCGGCGCCATCTTCATCGGCGAGCCGTCTTTGGAGTGGATCATCCAGCCACAAATGAGACTGCCGATTTTGTCGCCGGCTAGCTCGGCGCCGGTGAGCACCCCGACCACACCAGGCATGCGGGACGCGTCTTTGCTGTCGATCGATTTGATCGTCGCATGAGCGTGCGGGGAGCGGACGAAATAAGCGTAGGCTTGGCCCGGCCGGTTGATGTCGTCGGTGTAATGACCCTTGCCGGTGATGAAGCGGTGATCTTCCTTCCGGCGCACCGCAGCGCCGATCCCGGTTGCTGTCATGGCGGTTTCCTCCCGCGGTTTTCGCTTCGGACGCGCTTCTTCCCTATCGATATTTTTTTATTCGGCGGCTTTTTTGGTGGCGCCGCCAGCCATGGCGCGAGCACCGGCGGCGATTGCCTTGACGATGTTGTGATAACCGGTGCAGCGGCAGATGTTGCCCTCCAGTTCCTCACGAATGGTCTTGTCGTCAAGCTCGTGGCCTTTGCGGCGGACCATATCGACCGCCGTCAGGATCATGCCGGGGGTGCAATAACCGCATTGCAGTCCGTGGTTTTCGCGGAAAGCCTCTTGCATCGGGTGAAGCGGGCCGTCCGCCGGCGCCAGCCCTTCGATCGAGAGCACGTCGGCGCCCTCGAGTTGCAATGCGAGCACGGTGCAGGATTTCACCGCCTTGCCGTTCACCAGCACGACACAGGCGCCGCATTGAGAGGTGTCACAGCCGACATGGGTGCCGGTCAGGCGCAGATTCTCACGCAGCAACTGCACCAAAAGCGTGCGCGGATCGACATCGACTGTGACGGATTTGCCGTTCACGGTGAGGGATACGGCTGCCATGAGCGCCTCCTCCAATTCTTTTAAAACGTCATGTTTGCAGGACGGCTCGCGGCCGTGGGCTGCTTTAAAGACCGAAATCGTGACGTTTTCCCGGATTCCGACCTTGGAACCATGCCAATGTGAACCGCACCGGCGCCGCCGGTCAAGGATTATCACGACGCGGCGGTTCGGGCCGACGACCAACCGGCGGATTCGGGACGCCGCTCGTCAGGGGGTCTTCGGATTAACGGCCGCGGCAAAATTCTGAAAAAATTCGTCCGCGACCTTCTTGGCCGCGCCGTTGATGAGCCGCTGGCCAAGTTGGGCGAGCTTGCCGCCGATCTGCGCCTCGACCGCATAGCTGAGCAACGTGCCGCCGTCCTTCGGCAAAAGCTTGACGGTCGCACCGCCCTTGGCAAAGCCGGCGACCCCGCCGTCACCCTGCCCCGAAATCGTGTACCCGTTCGGCGGATCGAGATCTGACAAGGTCACCTTGCCTTTGAACTTCGCCTTAACCGGACCGATTTTGGTAGTCGCCACCGCCTGAAATTCGGTATCGGACAATTTGTCGAGCTGCTCGCAGCCGGGAATGCAAGCCTTAAGCGTCTCGGTGTCGTTGAGCTTCTCCCAGACCGTCTCGCGTGGGACTGCGAGCTGGTACTCCCCGCTCATCGTCATGGCCATGTCGATTTACTCCTGCGGCCGCGGCCGCAACGTGGCGCCAGTGTCTCTTACATGTATCGCTTACCCCCTCGCGCGGCGGCTGGAAAGACCATCGTTCAGCGCTTAGGCTGACAGCCGGTGCAAGTGGGGAGGATATTTCATGCCAAAAATCAACGCGGACGGCTGCGCCATTCACGTAGAGGTCGAAGGGCCGGAGCACGCTCCGGTGCTGATGCTGTCGAACTCGCTCGGCACGAATCTGCATATGTGGGACGATCAGGTGGCGCCGTTCACGCGCCACTTCCGCCTGGTGCGTTACGACCGCCGCGGCCACGGCCAATCGGAAGTGCCGAAGGGACCGTATTCGATGGAGCGGCTCGGCCGCGATGTGCTGGCCATCCTTGATGCGCTCAAGATCGAGCGCACCAACTGGTGCGGACTGTCGATGGGCGGGATGGTTGGGATGTGGCTCGGCGCCAACGCGCCGAACCGTATCAACAAGTTAATCCTCTCCAACACCTCAAGCTACATGCCGGATAACTCAGTCTGGGACGCGCGCATCAAGGCCGCCCGCGAACGAGGATTGGCTGCGCTTGTCGAGGGCACGCTCGACCGCTGGTTCACCAAGCCGTTCCGCGAGCGTGCGCCGCAGGCGGTCGAGCCGATCAGGCAAATGTTCGTTGCCACCGAGGTCGACGGCTATGTCGGCTGCGTCGAGGCGATCCGCGCCATGGACCACCGGCCGCTGTTGGCAAAAATTACGGCCCCCACATTGGTCATTGCCGGCCGGCACGATCCAGGCACAACGCTGGAAGCCGGCGAGTACATCGCCGAACATATTCCCGGCGCGAAGCTCGCCGTCCTTGAGGCGGCGCATATTGCCAACGTCGAGCAGCCGCAGATCTACGCCGAAACGGTGCTGGGATTTTTGCTCGCCAAGTAGCGCCGAGCTACCCTCGCTGATCGCGAAACTCGTGCGGGGTCGTACCGGTATGCTTGCGGAAGAACCGCGCGAAATGCGACGGATCGGAGAACGCGAGCTCTTCGGCGATCTCCTGGATCGGCTGGGTGGTGAACACCAGCTGGCGTTTGGCTTCGGTGAGCACGCGCTGGCGGATCAGATGGCCGGCGGTCACACCGGTCGCACGCTTGACGTGATCGTTGAGCCGGTCGACCGTCAGGCCGAGTTTTTCAGCGTAAAAGCCGAGCTGGTGCTCGCTGCGGAAGAACTCATCGACCACCGCCCGCAAGCGCGCGACGGTGGCGTCTGCCGGCTGCAGCGTTACGCTGCCGGTGCGGGCGCGGCTGGCGGCAAGACGTGCCACGCCGACCGCGATCAGCGCCAACAGACCGCGCATTGCCACGCGATAGCCCTCGCGCGCCAGGCTGCTCTCTTCAAACAGCTCGGTGCATAGCGACGAAAGGCGTGCCCGCTCGGCGTCATCGATAACAGGAATGATCGGATGCGCGGCAAGCACGCGCAGCCGCGACAACGCTTCGCCCGCGCGGTCGGCAAGTGCAACGGCTGCGTCTTCGGTGAACGTCAGCACCCAGCCTTGGGTGAGGTTCGGTTCAAAACGAAAGCCGTGCGCGAACGCTGCCGGAACCAGAATGGCAGCGGGTGCGGAGAACGGCAGCCGCGCAGCTTCAAAGGTCATTTCGCCGCCGCCGCCCTCGATCAAAAGAATCTGAAAGAGATTGCGATGCCGATGTGCGCGAATGGTCCAATCATGGACTGAGGAGCGCGAAGCAATGGTTTCAACGTGGATGAAATCAAACGCCTGATCGTCCGGAGGATCGCCGTAGAGGTGGAACAGCGGCAGCGCATTGGCCATGCGCCAGCATAGGCCGATTGCGCCCAAGTAGAAGTCGCGGCTGCAGGGCGTTCACAGCAAAACGGCAGCCCGCCGGTCAAGCGGGCTGCCGCGCTAGAAGCAAACGCTACCGGTTCATGCTGCCTTGCTGGCCGGGTTTGCTCTGACCGCCCTGCTGGCCCGGTTTGTTCTGACCGCCCTGGCCGCCCTGATGTTGCTGGTCCGGCTTGCTCTGACCGCCCTGCTGGCCCGGCTTGCCGCCCTGTTGCGGGTTGCTCTGATTTTGCTGATCGCGCTGCGGATTCTGGTGCTCGTTAGCCATTTGGGATGTTCTCCAGTGGGTTTGGAAACCCCTGCCCGACATGGAGACAACCCGACACTCCTATCGAGGTTCCTGGTTCCATTGCTTGAATTTTCAGCAACCAATTGGAAAAACACGTAAAAATACACATTTCGGCCTGAATAAAATGCAACTTCGCCCGCCCAGTCAGAGGGCAGTTGTTGGCTTTGCCGCGCGGGTACGGCCCTGTTAAGAGTTTGGACGGGAATCGCAACGCGGCGGACGCATGGAATACTTCGTCCAGCAGCTCATCAACGGCATTACGCTCGGATCGATCTACGGCCTGATCGCCATCGGCTACACGATGGTCTACGGCATTATCGGCATGATCAATTTCGCGCACGGCGACATCTTTATGGTCGGCGCGTTCTTGGCGCTTATCGCCTTTCTTGTCCTGGTCGCGATCGGCGTAACCGCCATACCGCTCGCGCTGTTTCTGGTGCTCCTCGTCGCCATGGCGCTGACCGCGTTGTACGGCTGGGCTGTCGAGCGCATCGCCTACCGGCCGCTGCGGCATTCGTTCCGGCTGGCGCCGCTCATTTCCGCCATCGGCATGTCGATTGTGCTGCAGAACTATGTACAGGTTGCTCAAGGCGCGCGGGTCAAGCCGCTGCCGCCGCTCGTCCAGGGCGGCTACACGCTGATCGAGGGCAATGATTTCGCCGTGCGGCTCTCCAACATCCAAATCATCGTAGTGGTGACGACGCTGCTCCTGATGGCTGGCTTTTCGTTCCTTGTTGCGCGCACGCGGCTTGGCCGCAACATGCGCGCCTGCGAGCAGGACCTGAAAATGGCGGCGCTGCTCGGCATCAATGTCGACCGCACCATTTCGCTAACATTCGTCATCGGCGCGGCGCTGGCGGCGGTAGCGGGGCTCATGTTCCTCCTTTATTACGGCGTCGTCGATTTCTTCATCGGCTTTCTCGCCGGCGTAAAAGCATTCACCGCTGCCGTCCTTGGCGGCATCGGCTCGCTCCCCGGCGCGATGATCGGCGGCATCCTGATCGGGCTGATCGAAACCATGTGGTCGGCGTATTTTTCCATCGAATATAAGGACGTCGCCGCCTTCGCCATCCTCATCGTCGTGCTGATATTTCTGCCGACCGGCATTTTGGGCCGCCCCGAAGTCGAGAAGGTGTGAGCGAGCGGGCGCCCGTGCCGCAGCAGAGCGAACCCGCCGAAATGCGGCTTGATCTCCCCGCTGCGGTTAAGGAAGCCGCCATCGCTGCGCTCGTGGCTTTCGGCCTGTTCGTCCTCATGATCGGCATCCGCACCGATCAAGGCCCTACCGGAGCGCTGGTGCTCACGACCCGCTTCGGTGTGCTCGCGGCGATCGTTGCGGCCGTTTTCGTTGCCGCGCTGTTACGGGCAACGCTTTGGCGGGAAGCTGCGGTTTTGATCAGGCATTTTGTTCCGGCCACCGTCAAGACTGCCACTTCAGGCGCTTCCGGCTACGCTGCTGTCGCCTTTCTGATCTTTGCGCTGATCGTTCCGGTCATATTCTACTCCAACCGTTATTTGCTCGATCTCGGCATTCTGATCCTCACCTATACGATGCTCGGTTTCGGGCTGAACATCGTTGTCGGTCTCGCCGGCCTGCTCGATCTCGGTTACGTCGCGTTCTACGCAGTCGGCGCGTATTCCTACGCGCTGATCGCGCAGACCTTCGGGCTGTCATTCTGGATCTGTCTGCCGCTGGCCGGCATTCTCGCCGCGTTCGCGGGGATCCTGCTTGGCTTTCCGGTGCTGCGGCTTCGCGGCGATTATCTTGCCATCGTCACGCTTGGCTTCGGCGAGATCATCCGGCTGATCCTGCTGAACTGGCAAAGTCTCACCGGTGGGCCGAATGGCATTTCCGCCGTTCCACGCCCGTCGTTCTTCGGCCTGCCGTTCAACTCTTCGGACGGCGGCTTTGCCGCGACGTTTGGCCTGCACTATTCGCCGACCCACCGCGTCGTGTTTCTTTATTATCTCATTCTTGCGCTCGCGCTCCTGACCAACTGGGTGACGCTGCGGTTGCGCCGGCTGCCGATCGGCCGCGCCTGGGAAGCTCTGCGCGAGGACGAGATTGCCTGCCGGGCGCTTGGCATCAACACCACCATGACCAAGCTGACCGCATTCGCGATGGGCGCGATGTTCGGCGGTTTCGCCGGCGCGTTTTTCGCCACGCGGCAAGGCTTCATCAGCCCGGAGTCTTTCACGTTCGGAGAATCCGCTTTGGTGCTGGCGATCGTCGTGCTCGGCGGCATGGGTTCGCAGCTCGGCGTCGCGGTCGCCGCCACCGTCATGCTTGGCGGGTTCGAGCTGTTCCGCGAGTTCGATCAATACCGGATGTTGGTGTTCGGCGCCGCCATGGTCGCGATCGTAATTTATCGGCCGCGTGGTCTGGTCTCGACGCGCTCGCCTTCGGTGTCGCTGCGTGCGCACAAGGACATTTCGGCCGCTATCGTCAGCGAGGCGCGGACGGAGACGCCGGCATGACGGCGCCGCCGATCCTTACCGTGGAACACCTGACGATGCGCTTTGGCGGTCTTGTTGCCGTCAGCGATCTTTCCTTCGCAGCACGCAAGCGCGAGATCACCGCGCTGATCGGACCAAACGGCGCCGGCAAGACCACCTTGTTCAACTGCATCACCGGCTTCTACAAGCCTGCGATCGGCCGGTTGCTGCTCGCTCATCCGGACGGCGCTGCGTTCCTGCTCGAGCGCTTGCCGGAGTTTCGTATCGCCAAGGAGGCGCACGTCGCGCGCACGTTTCAGAACGTGCGGCTGTTTGCCGGAATGACGCTCTTGGAAAATCTGCTCGTCGCCCAGCACAACACCCTCATGGTCGCCTCGGGCTTCACCGTGCTCGGGCTGTTCGGATCACGCGGCTATCGGCGCGCCGAAGCCGACGCCGTCGACAAAGCGCGATACTGGCTCGAGCGGGTCGGCCTTGCTGACCGCGCCGACGATGCTGCGGGCGCGCTGCCCTACGGCGCGCAGCGGCGGCTCGAAATCGCCCGCGCCATGTGCACCGACCCGGTGCTGCTGTGCCTCGACGAGCCGGCTGCCGGTCTCAACAATCGCGAAAGCGCCGAACTCAACGCGTTCCTGCTCACGCTTCGGGACGAGCATGGCATCTCGATCCTTCTGATCGAGCACGACATGGGCGTGGTGATGGAGATTTCCGACCACATTGTCGTCCTTGATTACGGCGTGAAAATTGCCGATGGCGCGCCGAATGATGTGCGCAACGATTCCAAAGTGATCGCCGCCTATCTCGGCGTCCCTGACGAGGAGGTCGAGCAGGCCGAAGCGGAGTCCCGACAGTGAGCGCTGCGAATGAGCCGCTGCTCTCGTTGCGCGGGGTCAAGGCTTATTACGGCAGCGTCATCGCGCTCAAAGGTGTCGACGTTGACGTCAACGAAGGCGAGATCGTCGCGCTGATCGGCGCCAACGGCGCCGGCAAGTCGACCCTGATGATGACGGTGTTCGGCAATCCGCGCGCCCGCGAAGGCAATATCTATTTCGCGGGCCGCGACATTACCGCGCTGCCGACCCATGAGGTCGCCAAGCTCCGCATCGCCCAATCGCCCGAAGGCCGCCGCATTTTCCCGCGAATGACCGTAATGGAGAACTTGCAGATCGGTGCCACCGTGACGGACGCCACTGACTTCGACGCCGACCTTGTGCGCGTGTTCGAATTGTTCCCGCGGTTGCGCGACCGGCAATATCAACGGGGCGGCACGCTGTCGGGCGGCGAGCAGCAAATGCTGGCGATCGGCCGTGCGCTGATGGGACGCCCGCGGCTTATCCTCCTCGACGAGCCGTCGCTTGGGCTGGCGCCGCTGCTGGTGCAGCAAATCTTCGCCGCCATTCGTGCACTCAACGAGCGCGACAAGCTCACCGTGTTTCTGGTCGAGCAAAACGCCTATCACGCGCTGAAGCTCGCGCATCGCGGTTACGTCATGGTCAACGGCGAGATCACCCTGCAAGGCAGCGGCCGCGAATTGCTGCAGCGTCCAGAAATCCGCGCCGCCTATCTCGAAGGCGGCAAGCGCTGACAAGGACGAATATGTTCAATCTCTATTCCGGTGAGAGCATCGCACCGATCGTTCTGGTGACTTTTCTGCTCGGCGGTGGTGCCGCCGCTCTTTCCGGGCGCGCCATTGCCCACGCCTGGCGATCGCAATGGCCGGTTGTTGTCGCGGCGCTTTTGCTTGGCGCCGCCGCCCGGTTCTTTCATTTCGCTCTGTTCGATGGCGAACTGCTCTCGCTCGCTTCGTATGGCTGCGATACGCTAATTTGTCTCATCTTCGGCCTGATCGCGTGGCGCGCGACATGGGCCGCCCAGATGGTGCGGCAATATCCCTGGCTCTACGCTCGCTCTGGCCCGCTCAACTGGCGCGAAATCGGGCAAGAAACTGCGGGCCAGAAGTGTTAGGTTTGCGCAACGCGTCGCTCTGCAGCGAGGGACAAGACAATATGAGCAAGGCTTCTTTCAGCAACAAGACTTCTTTCGGCAGCAAGACTTCTTTCGGAAAGACTTGCAACAAGACTTGGTTCAGCGCCCTTGCGCTTTTTTCGTTCCTCGCCGCCACTACGGCGAATGCGCAGGATATTGCCGTCGCCGCGGCCGGACCGATGACCGGCGGCCAGGCGACCTTCGGACGGCAAATGCGCAATGGTGCCGAGCAGGCGATCGCCGACCTCAACGCCGCCGGCGGTGTCCTTGGTAAGAAGCTCGCGCTCCAGATCGGCGACGATGCCTGCGATCCGAAGCAGGCGCGCTCGGTCGCGGAAAAACTCGCCGGCGCGGGAGTTGCCGTCGTCGTCGGACATTACTGCTCGTCGTCATCGATCCCGGCTTCGGATGCCTATCTTGACGGTGGCGTTCTTCAGATCACGCCCGCGTCGACCAATCCTCTCTTCACTGATCGCAAAATGTGGAACACGTTCCGCACCTGCGGCCGTGACGATCAACAGGGCGGCTTTGCTGCGGCCTACCTGGCGAAGAACTTCAAGGGCAAGAATATCGCCATCATCAATGACAAGACGACTTACGGGAAAGGTCTCGCAGACGAGGTCAAGAAGGCCCTCAATGCCGCCGGCGTGAAAGAGAAGCTCTACGAGTCCTACAATCAGGGCGACAAGGACTTCACCGCGCTCGTTTCGAAACTAAAGCTTAACGGCATCGATATTGTCTACGACGGCGGCTATCATCAGGAAGCTGGCCTCATCGTGCGGCAGATGCGCGATCAGGGGCTGAAGACGATCCTGATGGCAGGAGATGCGCTCGCCGATCGCGAGTTTGCCTCGATCGCCGGCCCGGCGGCGGAAGGCGTGCTGTTCACCTTCGGTCCCGATCCGCGCAAGCGCGCGACCGCGGCGCCAATCGTGGAAAAATTCAAAGCCAAGGGCATCGATCCCGAGGGCTACACGCTCTACACCTATGCGGCCTTTCAGGTTTGGGCGCAGGCCGTTGCGAAGGCCGGCAGCGTCGACGGGCAAAAGGTCGCCGCCGCGCTACACGCCGGGACTTGGGACACCGTGCTCGGTCCGCTCTCGTTCGATAAGAGAGGCGATATTACCGCGGTCGGTTGGGCGGTGTTCCGTTGGGACAAAGACGGCAATTATGACGAGATCACCGAGTCCGGGCGGACTTGATTTTTTCCGTCACCCCGATCCCAGAACGGCGACCGCGTCAAATTATCATTAGCCGATCTTGCCGAGCATCGGGAACGTGTCCAGCAGCCAGAAGCTCGCCTGCGTCACCGCGCCGGTGAGGAAGGCAATACCGGTCAGAACCAAAAGGCCGCCCATCGCTTTCTCGACCAGGCCGAGATGGGCGCGAAAGCGCGCGAGGAACGCGGCGAACGGCTCGATCGCGAGCGCGGCGGCGATGAACGGGATGCCAAGACCCAGCGAATAGATCGCCAGCATGCCGGCGCCTTTCGCCACCGTCGCCTCGGAGGCTGCAACCGCGAGGATCGCCGCAAGGATCGGGCCGATGCATGGCGTCCAGCCAAGCGCGAACGCGAGCCCCATCAGATAGGCACCCCACAATCCGACCGGCTTGGTCATGCCGAAGCGTTTCTCGCGCATCAACAATTTGATTGGGGTCAGCCCGAGGAAATGCAGCCCCATGGCAATGATGGCAAGACCCGCAACGATGGCGAGCGTGCCTGAATAGGCACGCACCAGTGAGCCGATTGCGCTCGCGCTGGCGCCGAGCGCGACAAACACGGTGGAGAAACCGAGCACAAAGAGGAGCGCCGCGGCGAGCGTCTCGCGCCTTACCTGCGGCTCGGACTCTTTATCGGCGAAACGTTCGAGCGAGGTGCCGGTGAGATAGACCAGATAAGGCGGCACCAGCGGCAGCACGCACGGCGAAAGAAAACTCAACATCCCGGCAATGAGCGCCGCGGCAATGGTGACGTTCGGCATGGGCGCACTCATGCCCGGAGGCTCTCCACCGCGCAAGCGCCGCAGCGCCGCGCCCGCGAGGATGTGATCGTTTGTCATTCCGGGGCGGCGGCGAGGCCGAAGCCCGGAATTCGTAACCCTGCGGCGCCGGCAAAAACTCTATGGCAGACGCCTGAGTCCTGTGGTTATGGATTCGCGGCTCGTGCCGTTCAGCGCGCACCGGAATGACGGAAGCCATGCGCAACCTCATCACCGACGTCCCCGGAATCAAAATTGGCCACGCCGAGGACGCGCGTCTGGGGTCAGGCGCGACCGCCGTTGTGTTCGACGAACCGGCAGTCGCCTCGATCGACATCCGCGGCGGGGGACCCGGTACGCGGGAAACCGCGCTGCTCGATCCGGCGCAGACCGTCGAAGGGATCGATGCCATCACCCTGTCCGGCGGCTCGGCGTTCGGACTTGATTCGGCCTCCGGCGTGCAGGCCTGGCTACGGGAACAGGGCCGCGGCTTCGCCGTACGCACCGCGCGGGTTCCGATCGTGCCGGCAGCGATCATGTTTGATCTTCTTGCCGGCGGCGACAAGAACTGGGGGCGGTTCCCGCCCTACCGCGAGCTCGGCTATGCGGCGGCAGCCGCGGCGGGGGCCGATTTCGCCCTTGGCAGCGTTGGCGCCGGCACCGGAGCAACCACCGCCAATTATAAAGGCGGAATTGGCTCGGCCTCGGCCCAAACCCCGGACGGCCATATCGTCGGCGCGCTCGCCGTGCCCAATGCGGTCGGCCGCGTCGTGATCGGGGAAGGTCCCTGGTTCTGGGCCGCCCCATTCGAGCGCGACCGTGAGTTTGGCGGGTGTGGGTCCCCGGCCAAAATGCCCGCCGACGCGCTCGATCTGGTTATCAAAGGCGGCCCGCGAGAGAACACCACCCTTGTTGTCGTGGCGACAGACGCAATATTAACCAAAGCTGAGGCAAAAAGGCTTGCCGTCATGGCGCAATCAGGCTTGTCGCGCGCCATCTACCCGGTTCACACCCCGCTCGACGGCGACGTGGTGTTTGCCGCCTCAACCGGCCGCCGCCCTGTTGCGGACGCACTTTTGGGATTAACGATGCTTGGCACAATTGCGGCGAATGTAGTGGCCCGAGCGATCGCGCGCGGCGTTTATTCTGCGACGGCGCTGCCGTTCGAGGGCGCACCGCCGAGCTGGAAGGATCGATTCGGCCGATGAACCGGGGTGAAAGAGCACACCTCAACCGTGATAATCGTCGCGGAAACCACAATGCGCATCTTCGGTGTGATCGTACTGCGCTGACGTTGACACGTTCGCCGATTGCGCTTTCACTCCGCGCCAAATGGCGTCGGAATTCTTGTGAGGGATCATGCGTTTCGTAATCATTGGCGTTGCTGTGCTGGTGGGCCTGGGCCTCGCGGCCTTTGGCGGCCTCACAGCCTTCGGGGTCGCCCTGCCGCAATTGACGGCAGCTGCACCTTCGGGCACCGCGCCTCACGCTGCCGCTCCGCTCACACGCCTCGCGTCGAACGAAAAGACAGTTCCGGCGCAGACGCCGTTCCATCAGCTCGCGCAAACCGCGGATTCGGAATCGGGGGCGCCGAAGATAACTGGAACGGTATCCACCGAAGCGAATGTGGAATCTGCAAGTGCCGCGTCAGCGCGGATCGCGCAGACCGCTCCGGCGCAGAATAAGTCCAATCAGACCGCAACCGGCTCTGCCAACGCCGCTGCCGCCCCGCCGCCGAGCGGCATTCCGGCTTGTGACAAGCCGGGCGGGATGGGCCTGTCGCGGATCGTCGAAATCGATACCACCGGTGGCCCCGGGTTCGGCTTTGAACACTTCAAGCAGTACGATTTCCTGCGCGACAAGGAAGTGGTGTTGACCTTTGACGACGGTCCCTGGCCTGAGAATACCATGGCCGTCGTCAAGGCGCTTACCAGCGAGTGTTTGAAGGCTACCTTCTTTGAGATCGGCGAGCACGCGACCTGGCATCCGGAAATCACCAAGCAGGTGATCGCAGCCGGGATGACGGTCGGATCGCACACCTGGTCGCACAAGGATCTTGCCCGAAATCCATACGCCAGCGATCTCGAACTGGCTAAAAAGGAAATCGAACTGGGAATCAGTGCCGTGCACGCGGCCGCCGACGCCCCGATCGCGCCGTTCTTCCGCTTCCCGGCGTTGCAACACCCCCCGCAGCTTCTGTCGTATCTTGCCGAGCGCAACATCGCGTCGTTCTCGACCGACATAGATTCGTTCGACTTCAAGATGCACAAGCCGGAGCAGGTGATTCAATCGGTCATGACCAAGCTCGCCAAGCATGGCAAGGGCATCATCCTGATGCACGACTTCCAAAAGGCAACCGGCGAGGCGATGCCGGAACTCCTCCGCCAGCTTAAGGCGGGCGGGTATAAAGTCGTGCACTTGGTGCCGCGTCAGCCAGTGACCACGCTTCCCAAGTACGACGAAATGCTGGTGCAGCAGGACAAGCTGTCGGTGAATAACACGCGACCCGAAAGCAGCGTGTTCCACACCATTGGTGAGTACAAAGGATCACCGGCCCCCGCGGGCGCGGTCCGCGACTGACCAAACAAACAGCGCGATCACATCGCAGTTCAATTGCTGAAGCGATCCGGGCCGTAGGGCTTCGGATCGCAGAACGGCGTTGCGCCGGTCATCATCTCGGCAATCAGCCGGCCCGTAGCGGGGCCGAGCGTCAGGCCCCAATGTGCGTGACCGATGGCGAGCCAGAGGCCGCGCTGGCCCGGGGCCCGCCCGATCACCGGCCGCGAGTCGGGAAAGCAGGGCCGCGCGCCAAGCCACGGCTGCGCCTCGACCGCCTCCCCAAGTGGAAACAAGGCCCGCGCCGCCGGCAACAGCCGATCGAATTGCACGGGCGTTGGCGGCGCATCGCGTGGGGCAAACTCGACGCCCGTCGTGATGCGGATGCCCTGCTCCATCGGGGCAAGCACGTAGCCGTTCTCGGCGTCGAGCACTGGACGGCCAAGCGCAGCGTTTCCCTGCGGCCGATAATGGCGGTGATAGCCGCGCTTGACGGCAAGCGGTAGACGAACGCCGAGCGGGCTCAGGACGTCGAGCGCCCACGGACCGAGCGCCAGCACGACGTCGCCGGTGTCAATCGGCCCGGACACCGTCTCAACACGCCAATGGGAATCGGATCGATGCAAGGTGCGGGCATTACCTGATAGCGCGAGGCCACCGAGCGCAGCAAAGCGCGCCGCATAGGCGCGGGTCAGTGCGAGTGGATTGCTGACGCTGACGGCGCCGGTCCAATGCACCGCGTGCCGGAACAATCCGGCCAGCGCCGGCTCGAGCGTAAGCGCACCGTCCCTATCAAGCGGTTCGTTGGCAATGCCAAAGCGGGATGCAAGCTCGAACTCCGGTGCCAACGCGGCAAAAGCGGCATCGGTGCGGTACAGCTTCAGCCAACCGTGATGGTTTAGATAGCGCTCCGCATCGGCTTCGGCGGCAAGTTCCTCGTGTTCGCCGATCGCGCGCGCAAACAGCGGTCGCATCAGTGTTGCGGTTTCGATCAGCCGCTGCGGCTGCGAGGCGGCGCGAAAGGCCGCCAGCCAGGGCGCGATCCGCGGCAGATACGCCAAATGATAGTTGGCAACCGGCGAGCGTTTGAGCGCGATGCGCGCAAGCTCGGCGAAGCTTGACGGAAACGCCGCCGGGAAAACGGTGTTGCCCTCGATGATGCCGGCATTGCCGTACGACGTGCCCTCGCCGGGCCCGCCCCGATCGATTAGCGCAACCGACAGCCCGCGCTTGACGAGATGGACAGCGATGGACGTGCCGACGATGCCGGCGCCGAGCACGATGACATCGGTGCGCGCCAGGGGAGCCTCCACAATGGCTGACTTCTAGCCTTACGCACCCAATCGTATGCGCACGCGCAGGCCAGACTACAAGGCCCAGCGCAAAAGCTTGGTGACGACTATTTATTATTGGAAGCTTGCAGCGCCAGCAGCGTTTGCAGGGTCTGCGGTTCGAAGCGCGGAAATGTCCCGGCGGACGTGGGCGTCGTCTTGACGCTCGGAACAGCGGAGGCCGTCGAAGACGTCGTGTTGGTGCTCTGCGCGCCTGGCGTGGCGGACGATTGCGACGCGGCATCGCCTTGTGCCGCGCTGCTTTGCGATTGTCCCCGCTTCCACAGCGACTGAAGCTGGGCAAACGGATTGTTGCTGTTCGATGCGCCGACCGTAGACATGGCACGCTTCTCCAAGCACCGGCTGCGCCGATCGGGGCAGCCGCCTGTAGTCCGCGATGCAAGACCGGGGCCGAGACCCAAATGGCTGCGACGCAACGGCTTTTCCTACGGAGCGCAGGTGGTGGCAGAAAACGAAACTGCCGCATTCCCGCCGTCACCGGCAAATGTTGCCGGGTCGCGGTCCCGTGCGTTGCCCGCTCAGGGCCGGCGTGTTAGGCGAACCTCGGCAGTAAAGAATATTGAGGCCCCGGTGAATCGCCCGCTGATGATCGCTCCGTCGATCCTGTCTGCCGATTTCGCGAAGCTGGGCGAGGAAGTGCGTGCGGTCGATGCCGCCGGTGCCGACTGGATCCACATCGACGTCATGGACGGGCATTTCGTGCCCAACATCACGATCGGGCCGGACGTGGTGAAGGCGCTGCGCCCGCACACAAAAAAAGTGTTCGACGTGCATCTGATGATCGCACCTTGCGACCCTTACCTCGAAGCTTTTGCCAAGGCCGGCGCCGACATCATTACCGTGCACGTCGAGGCCGGCCCCCATATCCACCGCTCGCTGCAGACCATTCGCGGGCTCGGCAAAAGGGCCGGCGTGACCATGAACCCGGGCACGCCAGCCGAGGCGGTGGCTCCGGTCATCGACCTTGTCGACCTGATCCTCGTCATGTCGGTCAATCCGGGCTTCGGCGGGCAGAAGTTTATTCCCGCTGCGATCGAGAAGCTGCGCAAGTTGCACGCAGTCGCGGCCGGACGGCCGATCGACATCGAGATCGACGGCGGCATTACGCCGGACGTTGCGCCCGAAGTCGTGCGCGCCGGCGCCAACGCGCTGGTGGCCGGGGCGGCCGTGTTCAAGGATCGGACGCCGGAGTCTTACCGCACCAATATCGCGGCGATCCGCCAGGCGGCGGCGCTCGTCCGTGGGGAGGCTGCCTGATGGGTATTCTGGTCGATGGCAAATGGCGCGACGAGGACCTGCCGCAGGAAACCGGCACCGCCGGCAATTTCCAGCGGATCGACAGCGTCTTTCGCGACCGGATCACCGCGGATGGTTCGTCAGGCTTCAAGGCCGAAGCCGGGCGCTATCATCTCTATCTTGCCTATACCTGCCCGTGGGCGCATCGCACGCAGATCTATCTGGCGCTAAAGAAGCTCACCGGCGCGATCAGCGTGGCGATCGCCGTGCCCGGCTTGCGCCAGGAAGGCTGGACGTTCGAAGACAACGCGGCCTTTCCCGATTGCCCGCCGGACCGCGTCAACGGCTTCCACTACCTGCATGAGGCCTATAGCGCGAGCAATCCGCACTACACTGGCAAAGTCACGGTGCCGACTTTATGGGACAAAAAAACCAAGCGGATCGTCAACAACGAATCCTCCGAAATCATCCGTATGCTCAATTCAGAGTTCGCGGGAATTGGCGCCGACCCGACGGATTACTATCCACCGCATTTGCGTGCCGAGATCGACCGCATCAACGCGCAGGTCTATGCCAACGTCAACAACGGCGTCTATCGCTGCGGCTTTGCCCGCTCGCAAGCCGCCTACAATGAAGCCTACGACGCGCTGTTCGCAACACTGGATGAGATTGATGCGCGGCTCGCACGCCAACGTTATCTGGTCGGCAATCAGATCACCGAGGCCGACTGGCGGCTGTTCCCGACGCTGGTGCGCTTCGATGTCGCTTATTTCTCGCTGTTCAAATGCAACAAGCAACGAATTGCCGACTATCCCAATATCTTAAACTACATGCGCGAACTCTACGCCGTGCCTGGCGTCGCCGAGACGGTCAAGCCGCGCTATTACGTCATGGGCTATTACTCGATCACGCGCGTCAACCCGACCGGCATCATTCCAAAAGGCACGCCGGTCGACTACCGGCAGCCGCACGACCGCGCCCGTTTTGCGGCGTGAGACACGATCGCGCTGATCCGGAAACATGCTGGGTAATGATGAGAACGACGGGCTTTGAAATTGCGGACCATCACGCGTTGACGGCCGCGATGCACCGTCATCGAGCTTATCAAAACCGCGAATGATCCCGCGTTATACCAGGGCTGAAATGGCGGCGATCTGGTCGCCGGAGACGCGCTTTCGCATCTGGTTTGAGATCGAAGCGCACGCCGCCGACGCCATGGCCGAGCTTGGGATCATCCCGAAGGCCGCTGCGGCGAAAATCTGGGCCAAGGCCAAGAACGCCAGGTTCAACATCGCGCGCATCGAGGAAATCGAGCGCGAGACCAAACACGACGTGGTCGCCTTTCTTACCCATTTAGCCGAAATCGTCGGGCCGGAAGCACGTTTCGTGCACCAGGGCATGACGTCATCGGATGTGCTCGACACCTGCCTCAACGTCCAGCTTGTTCGCGCCGCCGACCTCCTCATCGCCGACGTCGAAAAACTTAACGCCGCGCTCAGGCGCCGCGCGCTCGAATACAAGTTCACGCCGACCATCGGCCGCTCGCACGGCATTCACGCCGAACCGACGACGTTTGGGCTGAAGTTCGCCTATGCCTATGCGGAGTTTGCGCGCGCCAAGGCGCGCCTGACGGCGGCGCGCAGCGAAGTGGCAACCTGCGCGATCTCCGGCGCGGTCGGCACGTTCGCGCAGGTCGATCCGCGCGTCGAGGCTTATGTGGCGGAGAAGATGGGACTGAGGGTCGAGCCGATCTCAACCCAGGTCATCCCGCGTGATCGCCACGCGATGTATTTCGCCACGCTCGGCGTCGTTGCCTCCTCGATCGAACGGCTGGCGACCGAAATTCGCCATTTGCAGCGCACCGAAGTTCTGGAAGCGGAGGAGTATTTCACGGAAGGGCAGAAAGGCTCATCCGCCATGCCGCACAAACGCAACCCGGTGCTGTCGGAGAACCTGGTTGGCCTTGCGCGCATGGTTCGCGCCTATGTGACGCCGGCGCTGGAAGATGTCGCGCTCTGGCACGAGCGCGACATCTCGCATTCCTCGGTCGAGCGAATGATCGGACCGGACGCGACGGTGACGCTCGATTTCGCGCTCAATCGCCTCGCCGGGCTTATCGACAAGCTCATTATCTATCCGGATAACATGCGCAAAAACCTGGATCGGCTCGGTGGTCTGGTTCATTCCCAGCGCGTGCTGCTGTCGCTGACGCAGAAGGGCGTGACGCGCGAAGATGCCTACGCCATGGTCCAGCGCAACGCCATGAAAGCCTGGCGCGGCGGAGGCGATTTTTTCGCGCTGCTCAAGGCGGATGCCGAAATCGGCAAATACCTCAACGAAAAAGAACTCGCCGCCAATTTCGACCTCGATTTTCATTTCGCGCAGGTCGACACCATTTTCCGCCGCGTTTTCGGCTGAACGGCGGCGTTAACTCTGCTCAGTCAAGTACCGCGCCACGCTTGCCGACCCGTCATTGCCGGCTGCCGATTTGTCGTGTCATGACTCCCCCGATGACTGCTCACGAAACGATTCTGGTGTTTGACTCCGGGCTCGGCGGGCTCACGGTCTATCGCGAGATCGTTGCAACGCGCCCCGGGGCCGATTTCATTTACGTCGCCGACGATGCCGCCTTTCCCTATGGAGCAATGGCGGAACCCGCACTGGTCGCCCGGGTCGTCGCGCTGCTGGATGAATTGATCGCGGCGCATCATCCCGATCTCGTCGTCATCGCCTGCAACACCGCTTCGACCATCGTACTGCCCGAACTGCGAAAACGAATCTCGCTGCCGTTCGTCGGCACCGTACCGGCGATCAAGCCCGCCTGCGCAAACTCCGTCAGCCGGCATATTGCCGTGCTCGGTACCGAGGCAACGGTCGCGCGCGAATATACCCGCGCGTTGATCCGGGACTATGCCGGCGATTGCCGGGTGACGCTGGTCGGATCAAAAACGCTCGCGGCTTACGCCGAGGCCGAGCTTGCCGGCACGCCTGTCAGCGATACAGCGATTTACGCCGAAATCGCGCCGTGCTTCCGCGACGATGGCGCGCGGACGGATACGGTGGTGCTGGCCTGCACCCACTATCCATTGCTAATTGATCGCTTGCGGCAGCTCGCCCCTTGGCCGGTCGCGTTTCTCGATCCGGCCCCGGCAATCGCGCGGCGTGTCGGCGATCTTCTTGGTACTGCGTCTTCGGCAAAGCGTGCCGGCGCGACGCGCGCCATCTTCACATCGGGACGTCCGCCGGCAGCGGCGCTGGCGCGGTTCGGCATCCATTCCGGGCAGAGGGCTTCGACCGGCGCCAACTGAACGCGCCTGCTGCCTCACTCGCTTGTCGCCGGGTCGCGCCAACGCTACCCTTTTTCGCTTCCTGATCTCGCCGGGGCACGGGGCTGCCACCATGACTGCCGCTGTACAATCCGAACGCACTGCCTGGTATCTCAATCGCTGGAACCAGTTGATCCTCGGCATCATCGCCATGATGGCGATCTCCAGCCCGCAATATGTCTGGACGCTGTTCACCGGCCCGCTCAATCAAAAGCTCGGCACGACGCTGGCGCAATTGCAGTGGACGTTCTCGCTCCTGATCATCCTGCAAACGTGGCTGTCGCCGTTTCAAGCCTATCTGGTCGACCGCTTCGGTCCGCGTCTGCTGATCGCCTTCGGCGCGCTGCTCTCAGGCGGCAGCTGGGTCGCCTCCGCATATGTGGATAACCTCTGGGCGCTCTATTTCACCTACGGCGTGCTCGGCGGAATCGGCACCGGCATCATTTACGTCGGCATCATCGGCTTGATGGTGCGCTGGTTTCCCGACCGGCGCGGACTTGCCACCGGGCTTGCCGCGGCGGGCTACGGCTTCGGTGCGGTCTTCACCAGCTTTCCCATCGACAGCATGATCAAAAGCGCCGGTTATGGGCAGACGCTTGTCGTGTGGGGCATTATCCAGGGCGTGATCGGCATTCTCGCTGCGCAATGGCTGCGCGTTCCGCCGGAGAATTATCACGTCCCCGGTGCGACCGCCGCACTTGCCACCCAACAGACCCGCCGCAGCTATTCGCCGCGCGAGATGCTGCAAAACCCGGTCTTCTATCTCCTGTTCCTGATGATGAGCATGATGTCGACCTCGGGCCTGATGGTCGTCTCCAACGTCGGGCCATTCGCCAAGGAATTCGGCGTTGCCGAAATGCTGGTCCTCGGCATGGCCGCCCTGCCGTTATCGCTGACGCTGTCGCGCGTCACCAACGGGCTGACCCGGCCATTTTTCGGTTGGGTCTCCGACCATATCGGCCGCGAAGCGACCATGGCGCTCGCCTTCTCGCTCGAAGCGGTCGCCATCCTGGTCCTGTTCGCGTTCATCAATCAGCCGGCGCTCTTCGTGGTGCTGACTGGGCTTGTTTTCTTCGGCTGGGGCGAAATCTTCTCGCTGTTTCCCTCGACGTTGACCGATACGTTTGGGCCGAAATACGCGGCAACCAACTATGGCTTCCTCTATATCGCCCAGGGCATCGGTTCGATCCTTGGCGGGCCGGCGGCGGCGTTTCTCAAGCAAACGACGGGAAGCTGGACGGCGGTGTTCATCATCGTCGCCGTTCTTGATGCCGTGACCGCGCTGCTCGCCGTAACCGCGCTGCGGGCGATGCGGCAAAAGCACTTTGCCAGCCAATAAAGCCGGCACGCCCGCAGGTTTGACAGTGCGGCGGTTTGCACCTAAATACCCCGCGCGGCGCGGGCCCACTGGGCCCGCGCTGTGTTTCGCGACCCGCGGTTTGCGCCGGCGCTTCGGCGGCAAAACCTGTCGGTTTCTCCCCTCCCCGAGGGAGGGAGAGCAACAGAGGAGGGCGCGATCCTCAGCCACGCGGCATGGGTCTGAGAAGCTATTCCGGCTTTCGGACGGGATCATGCCGCAGCAACGTCAGCGAGGACGCGAATGACCAAGCGCCATGAGGCGAAGTACAAGATTGACCGCCGGCTGGGCCAGAATATCTGGGGCCGCCCGAAGTCACCGATTAACAAACGCGAATACGGCCCGGGCCAGCACGGCCAGCGCCGCAAAGGCAAGCTCTCCGACTACGGCGTGCAGCTTCGCGCCAAGCAGAAGCTGAAAGGCTATTACGCCAACATGTCCGAGCGGCATTTCCGCGGCATCTATGAAGAGGCGCGACGGCTAAAAGGCGACACTGGCGCGCACATGATAGGGCTTCTTGAGCGACGGCTCGACACCATGATCTATCGTGCCAAGTTCGTGCCCACCGTGTTTGCCGCGCGGCAGTTCGTCAACCACGGCCACGTCAAAGTGAATGGGCGGCGGGTTACGATCCCGAGCTTCCGGGTCAAGGTCGGCGATCTCATTGAGGTCAAAGACAAGTCGAAGCAGTTGGCCCTTGTGCTTGAAGCGACGGCACTCGCCGAGCGCGACGTACCGGATTACGTCGAAGTCGATCATTCGAAGATGACAGCGAAGCTTTCGCGCGTGCCGCTGATTGGCGAGGTGCCGTATCCGGTCGTGATGGAGCCGCATCTCGTCGTGGAATACTACTCGCGCTAGACAAACGCAGCGCGACCAGGCTTCACGGACTTTCCGATTTCAAAGTTGACTGTGCTGCACTGCGGCAATTGCCGCAACGCAGCGCAGTGCGCATCTTATGCACTGCTTTTTTGGTCGCAACTTGAACAATCAGATTCTCCCGCGTAGGTTTCGGCCGCGAGCTGTGCATCTATCGTGAATGCGTTCGCACGGGGCTGCTTAACAAACATAAGGGGAGAACGTACATGGATGCGTTAGGAAAAGTAAAAAGCTGGATCGGCGCTCTGACGGAAATCGGGCTGATGCTGCTGGCGTTGGCAATCGTTGCCGCGCTTCTCGTCGGAGCAAATTTGCCGTTCTTCGGCAATGTCACCGGCAACATCATGGCTCTGGTCAAGAGTCTCGGTGACGCCGGCCTGGTCGGGCTGATTGCGCTTGGCGTGATCATCTGGCTGTTCTCTTCGCGGCGGATGGCCTAGCGCCGCAGCTGAGCTACAGCACAGGTGTGATAACGTTGGGTGGCGAGGAAGCTCCCACCCAACGCCATGAATGAAATCCCGCTCGGTCATTTGTTGAACGTTGCGAGCTGAAGCGAAGCGTTCGTGAGGGCGTGCGATGCTGGACTACCTGCAAAAAGCCAAACAATACCTGTGGGCGTTCGTCGAAATCGGATTCTTGACGGTGCTCGCCGTCATGCTGCTGTATCTGATCCTCGGCGCCAATTCGGGCGTGTTTGTTTCCGGCGTCGCCGACAACGTCATCAAATTCGCCGCCGCCGTGCCCTCTCAAACTCTGGTTGGGCTTGCCATTGTGCTGGCGCTGGTATTCCTGATTGCCAACCGCATGCGCTGAGCGCGCATTCACTTTGGTCGCTAAAATGAAATGGCCGGGGCAAGCCCGGCCATCATCATTTTGGATTGTCTCGCCAGTGCGCGCAGACCGGTGCGCTCAGACCTGCGCGCTCTCCTTCAGCGCAATGCCCTTTTCCTTGAGCAGCGATTGCAGTTCGCCGGCCTGGAACATCTCGCGGATGATATCGCAGCCACCGACGAATTCGCCCTTGACGTAGAGCTGCGGAATGGTCGGCCAGTTGGAGTAATTTTTGATACCCCCGCGCAAATCATCGTTCTCGAGCACGTTGAGCCCCTTATAGGGGACGCCGATATAGTCCAGGATCTGGACGACCTGCCCGGAGAACCCGCACATCGGGAATTGCGGCGTGCCCTTCATAAACAGCACCACGTCGTTTGCCTTCACCTCGTTGTCGATGAATTGCTCGATGGACATCGCGGTCTTCCTTGTTGCGGTCGGAACGCCGTGGCGCCGACTCTCGTCGCTCTCAAACCCTAATATATGTAACTTAAAACGCCGGCAAAGCCCAAGTCGGGAATTTTCGGATCGTCAATTTACCCAATCGATCTAGCCAAGGAACGAATGCGCCGGCCACTCGTCTAATTGTGGCAAGGATTTCCACGAGAAGGCAAACCCGGGAAAGAAGGCCACCCGGCGGCCCTTCCCTCGCCTCCGAAATCACGCCTCCGGCGTACCGGTCTGCAGCGCAAGCGCGTGCAGTTTGCCGCCCATTTCGCCTTTGAGGGCTGCATAGACGATCTGGTGCTGCTGAACGCGCGATTTGCCGCGAAAGGACTCGGCAATGACCGTCGCGGCGTAATGGTCGCCGTCCCCCGCAAGATCGCGGATGGTCACCTGGGCGTCCGGAATGCTGGCCCGGATCAGCCGCTCGATATCGCCGGCAGCCATAGCCATGGCCGTCTCCTTACCGCCCCGAGCGCGTTGGGGCGGCTTAACAGATTCACCCGTCCGCAGGGAAGCCCGCGCGGCGACGCGGCTTCCTTAGTGCCAGAGTTCCTTGGTCGCGAGCCGGGCGCCGGCGGCCAAAGCCTCAAGTTTCGCCCAAGCGATTTGCGGGTGGATGCGGCCGCCAAAGCCGCAATCGGTGCCGGCGATCACGTTCTCCCGGCCGACAATGTTGGCGTAGCGCACGATCCGGTCGGCGACGACCTGCGGGTGCTCCACGATGTTGGTGGCGTGGCTGACGACGCCGGGGATGAGCAGCTTGCCGTCGGGGAGCTTTACGTCTTTCCAGACGCGCCATTCATGCTCATGGCGGACGTTGCCTGCTTCCACCGAATAGGCGGCGGCGTTGACGCGGAGTACGAGGTCGACGATGTCCTGCAGCGGAATGTCGGTGGTGTGCGGCCCGTGCCAACTGCCCCAGCAGATGTGAAAGCGGATGCGGTCGGCCGGCAAACCTCGCAAAGCGTGATTGAGCGCATCGATACGCACCTGCTCGAATTTTTTGAATTCGCCAAGCGGCGGTTCAGGGTTGATCATGTCCCAGTTGTCCGGCAGGCTCGGATCGTCGATCTGCAGCACGATCCCGGCATCGACGATCGCCTTGTATTCTTCGTGCATGGCATCGGCGGCGGCGAAGACGAACTCTTCCTCGGTCTTGTAGAAGAGGTCTTCGCCGCGGGCGAAGCTGCCCGGCCCGATCGAACACATGAAGCCTTCTTCCGCGCCGGCGGCCGCCATCGCCTGCTTCAGATTGGCGATGTCGGCCGCAATCGCGGCATGGCCGACATATTTGATCGGCGCAGTACACACCGGACGGCGCGTACCCCGCCGCGCCGCGCTGCCTAACAAAGTGCCGGTCGATTCCGGGTCCTGATAAAAATCCTTGAATTTCTGCCAGTCGCGGCGATTGGGCATCGTCGTCAGCGCCATGTCGGCGACGCTGGACTTTTTGTGCTGCGATTGCGGAACAGAATCCGCCGGCACGAAGCCTTCCATGCGCGCGAAGGCGTAATTCCACCAGACGCCGTAGTCGTAGTTTGACGCCATCGGCTTGCCGAACTCACCGTCATCGGGAATGTCGACGCCCAGTTCGCGCTGCTTGCGCACGACGTCGGCAACGGCGGCGCTCAGGCACCTGGCATAGGTGGCGTCGTCGACCTTTTCTCCCTGCGCCCGCGCCCGGTTTAGCGCGATGAGGTCGGCCGGCCGCGACAGGCTGCCGGAGTGAGTGGTGAGGATACGATCAGTGCTGCGTTTCATGTGCGATTGCCTCCCTGGGACGCGCACCTTCTTATAACTGGAACCGTCTCACAACCCGCGGATCGTTGGTCCGGGTATGCCCAAATGCCGATCCGCTTGGGCGGATGGGCAGCCGCTCAGTGGGAGCCGGCCATATAAGCGGGCAGCCATTGTTCGAAGCGCCTGAGAAGATCGGCGATCGGCAAAGGCCGCTCGTCGCCAAAGGCGAGGACCCGCCCGCCGGTCGCACCAAGACGCATAATGGGCACCGCCGCCACCTTGGCGAGATGCATAATCCGGTCGGCGTCTTTCGCCGTGATGACATAGCGCGCCTGATCCTCGCCGAACCAGAAAGCGTGTGCAGGAATGTCCGAAGGCGTTTCGAGTACGGCGCCGAGACGCGACGCCATCGCCATCTCGGCAAGCGCGATCAGAAGCCCGCCGTCGGAGACATCGTGCGCCGCCGTCACCAGATCGTCGCCGATCAGCGCGCGGACAAAGTCGCCGTGACGGCGCTCGGCGGTGAGATCAACCGGAGGCGGTGCGCCCTCCTCCCGCCCGCACACTTCGCGCAGATAAAGCGATTGGCCGAGCCAGCCTTTCGTTCCGCCAGCGAGCAGGATCGCCTCGCCCTCGGCCTTGAACGCGAGCGTCATCGATTTGGTGAAGTCATCAAGAATGCCGACGCCGCCGATGGTCGGCGTGGGCAGGATCGCCTTGCCGTTGGTCTCATTGTAAAGCGACACGTTGCCGGACACGATCGGGAAATCGAGCGCGCGGGCGGCGTCGCCAACGCCGCGAATACAGCCGACCAGCTGCCCCATGATCTCGGGCCGTTCCGGGTTGCCAAAATTGAGATTGTCGGTCAGCGCCAGCGGGCGCGCGCCGACCGCCGTGAGATTGCGCCACGCCTCCGCCACCGCCTGCTTGCCGCCCTCGAACGGATCGGCCTCGCAGTAGCGCGGAGTGACATCGGATGTGAGCGCCAGCGCTTTGGGACCTTCTTCGATCCGCACGACCGCGGCGTCACCACCCGGCCGTTGCACCGTATTGCCGAGGATAACGTGGTCGTATTGCTCGAACACCCAGCGCCTGGAGCACAGATCGGGCGAACCGATGAGCTTCTCCAAGGCATCCGCAACGCTCATCGGCGGCTTCACTAAAGCCGGGTCAATTACCGGCAATCGCGCGCTCGCGGCGAATGGGCGATCATAGAGCGGCGCCTCGTCGCCGAGCTCCTTGATCGGCAGGTCGGCCATAACGGTGCCGCCGTGCTCGATCAAAAAGCGCTTGGTCGGGGTGGTCTTGCCGACCACGGCAAAATCAAGTCCCCATTTGCGGAAAATCGCTTCGGCTTCTTTCTCCTTGTCCGGCTTAAGCACCATGAGCATGCGCTCCTGGCTCTCCGACAGCATCATTTCGTAGGCGCTCATGCCGGTCTCGCGGCAGGGCACCCGGTCGAGATCAAGCGTGACGCCGAGATCACCCTTGGCGCCCATCTCAACGGCGGAGCAGGTCAGGCCGGCCGCACCCATGTCCTGAATGGCAATGACGCAGCCCTTGGCCATGATTTCGAGGCAGGCTTCCAGCAGGAGTTTTTCCGAGAACGGATCGCCGACCTGCACCGTCGGCCGCTTCTCTTCGGCGTCGGCGCCAAACTCGGCCGACGCCATGGTGGCGCCATGAATGCCGTCGCGTCCGGTCTTCGAGCCAAGATAGACGATCGGCATGCCGACGCCCGACGCGGCGGAATAGAAAATCTTGTCCTTTTCGGCGATGCCGACGGCCATGGCGTTGACCAGGCAATT
>Ga0335078_10002865_pt1 | contig 25916 bp, 23 predicted proteins | sample Lox_Sample_32_FD_206711 | JGI IMG/M metagenome (GOLD analysis project Ga0335078, IMG submission 206711) | Soil microbial communities from Loxahatchee National Wildlife Refuge, Florida, United States - Lox_Sample_3.2 | ecosystem: Environmental > Terrestrial > Soil > Wetlands | place: USA... | reverse complement strand
TGGTGCGCCGGTCGAGGATGCGGTGGCGAGGCTGGATAACCGCCGCCCTGCAGGATGCCGCCGACGGCGTCCACTCTCCGCTGGAACGCAATTACGTCAACGGCGTAGAGCGCGCCCACGGCCTGCCTGCCGCGCGGCGCCAGGCCGGGCGCATGCTCGGCAGCGGGATGCGGTACCTGGACAATCTGTACGAGGACTACGACGTCTGCGTCGAACTCGACGGGCTGGCGGCCCATCCGCCGGAGAGCCGCTGGCGAGACGCCAGAAGGGACAACGCGAACCGGGCGCTGGGCACCAAGACCTTGAGATACGGCTGGCCCGACGCTACCGAGCGGCGCTGCGCGACCGCAGCCGAGGTCGCCGCGGTCCTGCGCCAGCATGGCTGGCAGGGCACGCCGCGCCGCTGCGGCCCGGACTGCACCGTCGCGGACGGCGAGGCGGTCGCGGACGGCAGGCCCGCCATGGATGCGGGCCAGAGGCTCGCTGCAAGCTAGCCGCCGGCTGGGGAAGGCTGAAACCAAGGGCTACGAGCGGGCGGCGTGGCGCTTGGAGTTGCGCTTGGAACGGGAGGAGGCCGACGAGGATGACGGTGTTGATGACGTCTCTGCAGGCGGCGCCGGGGCGGTCTTGGCCGCGGTCACCAGGGCCTCCATGAGGCGCAGATCGTCGCCGTCTTCGGGGTTCCACTGCACGCCGATGCCGAACCTGTGACCCTGCAACTCGACCGCTTCTATCACCTGGTCCTCGGTCCAGGCGACGGTGAGCAGCCCGTTGCCGATCCTGTTGATCGCCTGGTGATGAGCGGCCGGCACGTGCGCCGCACCGCCGAGCACGCGGCCCAGCTTGCTCGCGGCGCTGACCTGAACGTCGTGCGTCGTGAGCTTGATCGGGTCCGGTCGGTGGCTCTTGTTGCCCAGCCGGTCCGGCAGATGCTGGATGAGGGTGCCGCCGCGAGCGATGTTCAGGATGTGCAGGCCCCGGCCGATCGCCAGAAACGGGAGGTCGGCCTCGATGGCCGCGCGGGCGATCGCCAGCTCGAACCTGTCCCGCCGGTGGTCTGGCGTGTCGGTCTCGGGGTGCGGTTCCTCGTCGTAGAGCGAAGGGTCGACATCCCTGCCGCCGGTCAGCAGCAGACCGTCAAGGACGGCGATCAGGCCGGGCACGGAATTGGCGGGTATGGGCGGAAGGACGATCGGCGTCCCGCCGGCACGCTCGACGGCGCGCGTATAGCTCACCGGAGAGATGACAGCTTCGCGAATCCAGTTACCCCAGCGAGCGGCCTCAAGCTCGCCGGTAATGCCGATTATCGGGCGGCCCATCCCCATCCGTCCTCCTGCACGTAAGGTTCCAATGCCCATCATGGTCCATCACGCCCACGCCAGGTCTGCCCACCGGGAAAATCCCCCGTCCCCGTTGATCCCCGACTGAGGAAATCGATTGTAACGTTACGCGGCCGGTGTGACACTTAAAGTGTGACTATGTCAGAAGGTGATTGGTCAGCATCATCGAGTAACGAACCTGTACATCATAATGGGGGGCTTACACCGCCAAACACCGCAGACGGGACAGCAAGCAATCCCGTTCGGGCCTCATTCCGGATGCTGGAATCGCGGGCCGACGCTGCCATGACGTACTTCTACGGACAGCTGTTCGCCATGGACCATGAGGTCAGGGCGATGTTCCCGGCGGCCATGGACGAGCAGCGCAGGCGGGTGTTCTGCGCGCTGGCCCGGATAGCCCACGGCGAGGGCAGCCAGGATAGCGCCGAACTCGATTCCTACCTGCAGGAACTCGGCCGCGCGCATCGCAAGTTCGGGGTCCGCGAGCGGCACTACGACGCCTTCCGCCAGGCGCTCATGGCCACCTTGCACAAATTCGCGTCCGAATGCTGGGACACGACCGCGAAGGAGGCCTGGCTGGCCACGTTCGACCACGTAGCGGGCGTCATGATCGAGGGCGCGCGGCGGGACGCCGCGCATTCCCCCGCTTGGTGGGTCGGCACCGTGACCGCGAAGGAGCCGCGCGGGCCCGGTCTGGCGGTGCTGACCATCCGGCCGGACCAGCCGCTGAGCTACCTGCCTGGCCAGTACGTCAGCGTGCAGACGCCGCACTGGCCCAGGCTATGGCGCAGGTACTCGATCGCGAACGCGCCTCGCCCCGACGGGACGCTGCGCCTGCACGTGCGCGCCGTAACCGGCGGGCTCGTCAGTCCCGCCCTCGTCCATCACGTACAGGTCGGCGAGCCGCTGGTGATCGGCGCCCCGGCCGGGACGATGACCGCGGACACCGGCTCGGTCCGCGACGTCCTGTGTCTGGCTGGCGGTACCGGGCTCGCCCCGATCAAGGCGATCATCGAGGCGATCATCCGCACGCCGGCTCCCGCCGGAGGCCGGCGCCGCGAGATCGTGCTCTACCACGGCGCACGGCGGCGGCAGGATCTGTACGACCTGGCGGATCTGCGCCAGATCGAGCTGGCCTATCCGTGGCTGCGTATCATCCCCGCGGTGTCGGACGAGGCAGCGGGAGATGACATGGCCGGGGACATCATGTACGGCACAGTGCCCGAGCTGGCCGCCACGGCGAGCTGGTTCGACAGGGATGTCTACATCAGCGGTCCGGACGCGATGATCCGCCGGACGGCGCGGGTGCTCAACGATCTCGGCGCCCCGCGCCACCTGGTCCACTACGACCTCGGCGGTGAGGATGGCTAGTCGCCAGGCCCCAGCTGCTCGCCGAAGAAGGCAAGGATCCGGCGCCAGGCATCCTGCGCGGCCTCCGGCTTGAAGTCCAGCCGCACCAGCGCGGCCAGCGGGGCGAGCCAAGGCGGCCGACGGCTCATGAAGCCGTGCCCGGCACCTGGGTAGACCTTCACGTCGTGCGGAACGTCCAGCGCGGTCAGCGCTGCCTCGAGCCGTCGCGGAGGCGCCTGGCCCATCGGGTCCTTCGCCCCGTAGCTGCCGACGATCGGGCAGGAGCCCGCGAGGACCCGGATCGCGTCGGACGGGACCTCGCCGTAGTTGACCGACGCCGCGGAGAACTTATGCGGCGCGCACAGCAGCGCGAATCCCCCGCCCATGCAGAACCCGATCACCCCGGTGCGCCCGGTGCAGTCGTCGCGTGCCGTGAGCCACTCGCGGGCCGCCTCGATGGCCTCGAACGAGGGTCCCTGCCCGGCGTGCATCTCACCGAACACGCCGCGGACGCAGCGCAGCCACGACTTGCCCCGGTACAGGTCGGGCGCCAGGGCAAGATACCCCTCGGCCGCCAGGTGGTCGGCCTGCCCGCGGATGTCCGCATTCAGCCCAAACGCCTCGTGTATGACCACCACTCCGGGCCACGATCCGGCACCGGCAGGCACCGCCAGATACGCCGGGTAGTTCCGGACGGTTACTTCGGGCACCGGCCCGCACCTCCTCAGACCTTGCGCCAGCCGGGGATCCAGGTGCCGTCGGTCACAGTGTAGTCACCGAACAGGGCCGGCGCCTCCGCCCGCATGATCTCGCCGATCTTGCCGAACACCAGGCGGATCTCCTCCTCCGCGCCCTGATCTGTCCTGGCCTCGATCGTGTGCCGCAGCGTGCGGATGTTGGCCGTCCAGACCAGCCCGGTGGCCAGGCCCTCGGGGGCGAACCGGCGCATGAACGAGGTCTTGTGCTTCTTCTCGTGCATCTTGGTGTCGTCGTCGTCCAGGCCGAAGTGCCCGGCCATCCACCGCTGGAACTCCTCAAGCTCGGCCAGCAGCGCGGTGGCCCGCTTCATCAGCTCCGCGTCCTCGCGCGCCCAGTCGGGGAACCAGAACGGCAGCTCGTCCAGCCGGACGTAGCGCAGCGACTCCTGTGACACCGCCGTCCCCGGCCGGTGCCTGACGACCTCATGGGTGAAAACACGCGAGACGTTGTGCAGCACGAAACTGAAGCTGACGTGCTCGAGCACGGAGCCGTGCTGCTGCCGCAGGATGTTCTGCAGGTAGACATCCTGGTCGTCGCGGGTCTTGCGGACGTTGGGATTGAGCCCGGGTTCCCACGAGCGGTAGCAGATTTTGCCGGCGAACTCGGCAAGGTCCTGCGCGTCGTTGCCTAGCTGGTCGCGGTCAAGCCGCTCCAGCCAGCGCTCGCCGCCTACCTCGCGCAGGTAGGCGGCCATCGCCTCGTAGTCGACCTTGGGTCGGGCGACCAGGAAAACCTCGGGTTCCACGCTCCTCATGGCACAGCACACTACCGCCGGGCACCGGTTTTCTCCCGGTCACGACACAGGTCAAGGACGTTGCCGATGATCTGGTGGCCGACGCGGCCCGAGGCGGTGAGGATCGACTCGGGGTGGAACTGCACCGCCCACCGGCCGGCAGCGGCGTCCTCGATCGCCATCACCACGCCGTCCGGCGTCGACGCGGTCACCGCGAATCCGCTGCGGACCTCGGCGGCCGGCGCGTACAGGCTGTGGTAGCGGCCGGCGGTGAACTCGGCAGGCAGCCCGGCCAGCAGCGATCCCCCGCATACCTGTACCAGCCCCGGCTTGCCGTGCGCGGGCTCGGGCAGCAGCCCGAGCGTGCCGCCCGCGTGCTCGACCATGGCCTGCAGCCCCAGGCAGACCCCGAAGACCGGCAGCCGCCGTGCGTAGACCTGGTCGAGCAGCGCGGCGCAGCCGAAGTCGGCGGGCCGTCCGGGTCCTGGCGACAGCACCACCAGGTCTGGCGCGTAGGAGTCGAGCAGGGCGGGAGAGAAGCCGGATCGCAGGGTTGTCACCTCGGCGCCGTGCTGGCGGAAGTAGTCGCCGAGCGTGTGCACGAAGGAGTCCTGATGGTCGACGAGGAGCACCCGCGGCGGGCGTCCGCCGCGCTCGGCCACGTCGGCGTCCCTAGCCGGCCCGGACGCTGCCGGGCTCGCCGCCTCGGCGGTGCGGCGCCCGGCCTCGGCCAGGGTCTCGAGCAGGGCGCGCGCCTTGATGTGCGTCTCCCGCTCCTCGGCCTCAGGCACCGAGTCGTACAGCAGCGTCGCGCCCGCGCGCACGGCCGCGATCCCGCCGGTGATGTGCGCGGTGCGCAGCGTGAGCCCGGTGTTCATGGACCCGTCGAAGCCGATCTTGCCGACGGCGCCGCCGTACCAGCGGCGCGGCGTCTCCTCGTGATCCTCGATGAACTGCATCGCCCAGGTCTTCGGCGCGCCGGTCACGGTGACCGCCCACATGTGGGTGAGGAACGCGTCCAGCGCGTCGAAACCCGGCCGCAGCCGCCCCTCGATGTGGTCCACGGTGTGGATGAGGCGGCTGTACATCTCGATCTGCCGGCGTCCGATGACCCGCACCGTGCCCGGCACGCAGACCCGCGCCTTGTCGTTGCGGTCCACGTCGGTGCACATGGTCAGCTCGGATTCCTCCTTCGCCGAGCCGAGCAGCGTGGCGATGTTCGCGGCGTCCTCGAGCGTGTCCTCGCCGCGGGCGATCGTGCCGGCGATCGGGCAGGTCTCCACCCGGTCCCCGGTGACCCTGACGTACATCTCCGGCGACGCGCCGACCAGGTACTCCCCCTCGCCGAGGTTGAACAGGAACTCATAGGGCGCCGGGTTGCGCTGCCGCAGCAGCTCGTAGAACGCGGCGGGCGACGCGCAGCTGCCGTGGAACACGTGGCTCGGCACGACCTCGAACAGGTCCCCGCAGGCAAACCGCTTCTTGGCCGCCGCCACGACCCGCGCATAGCTACCCGGCCGCGGCGGCTGAGGTATTTCTCTTTTATCCAGAACGAACGGTGGTGCGCCTGCAGCGTCCGTGCTTGCAGTCCGGCGGTCCAGGCCCGCCGTCGACATGCCGCCGACCTCGAACTCGTAGCTATACCTGACGGCTTCCTCGCGTTTGCGGTCGAGCACCCAGATCTCGTCGGGCAGGTGCAGCACCAGGTCGCGCTGGGCGGCCGGGCGCTGCAGCCGCAGCCGCACCGGCTCGAACTGGAACGCCAGGTCGTATCCGAACGCGCCGTACAAGCCCAGGTGGGGGTCGCCGCAGCCGAACGCGGCGGCGATCTCCCGCAGCGCGGTGAAGACCGTCGGCCGGCGGCTGCGCTCCTCCTCGGTGAGCTCCCGGTCTGGCTCCGGGATCACGACGGTGTCCTCGTCGACGAGTTCCCCGGCCCGCTCCATGGCGGCGCGGATCACCGGCATCAGCACGCGGCCCCGCTCGTTGAGCACGCGCGCCATTACCCGACGGCCGACGGCGATGATCTCGGCACACGGGTCGACGTAGGCCATGTGCCAGCGGCTGTACCGCCCCGGGTACTCCATCCCCGAGCTCATAACGCCACCGCGGCGGCCGTCGACGGAGGCCGCGATGACGCCGAGCTCGGCGGGGTCGAACGGGGTGGCGGTACGGGTGACCCGCACGCCGCCGCGGGTCGTCAGTTGCGATGAGTCCACGATGGCCCCTTAGGTGTCAGGACCCAGGAGGCGGGAAAGAAAAAGCGGCCGCCGGTCCTGGGCGGTCGCTTCCGGATCTGACTATGCCGCAAAACGCCTTGAGTCAGTGCGCCGCCTAGGGGCGGCGCCACCACTGGCAGCTGGCTGGTCGCGTCACGCGCCATAGCGTATCGGATCGCCGCCTGTGCCGCCAGCGGCTAGGCGGGGCAGGCGGGGCCGAAGTCGGGCATCCGCCAGGCGGTGGCCGCGGACGAGATGAGCTGGGCCGCGCTGCGCAGGCGCTGCTGCGGCGGGGCGGTCGGGCTGACCCTTCCGTCGGCCAGGAACGACACGACCATCTGCCGGACCGAAGCGTGGCCGAGCAGGCCGCCGTGGAAGGCCGCCACGAAGATCACGTTCCGCGGCCACGGGCACGCGGGCAGCGTGACGGCGTCGGCGAGCGGGATCACCGCCAGCCAGGGGATGCCGCGGTCCTTGCTGACCGACGCGAAGTACGTGGCGCCGACCTGGCTCACCGAGTCGATCAGCTCCTTGGCTCCCGAGCTGCCGTACGGGGACATCCCGCCCACCAGGTTGTTCAGCGTGATCAGCGCGTCGCCGGGAACGGTGCCGCTCGCCTGGCCGCCCTGGCCCATCTGGCCTGGGTCCACGATCGGGCTGAGCAGCACGAGCGAGCGCACCGGCAGGTGCGGGTGCCTGGCAAGCATGGCGTACAGGCCGAGGGTGCCCTCGCTTTCCGCCACCACGTCCACGGCCACGCCGGCCTGCTGGTAGAGCCGCAGCAACTGCGTGGCCATCCGGTCGCCGAGTACCTGGATCGGCAGGTCCTCGGCGTCAGGGCCGTAGGGGATCGGGTTCCCCGCCGCGTTCAGGCCTAGGTAGGAGAACTGGCGCACGATCATGTCGGGCTCCGCGGCGGCAAGGGCGTCGACGTCGCTGCAGCAGGTCGACCCGAAACCCTCGACCACGAGCACCGCGCCGCGCACCGGACCGACCCGGCGCTCCGCTCCCGCTGCGCCAGCCGCCGCCCCCCCGCCGGACTGGGTGACCGCGCCCGCGACGTCGCCCGCCGCGGTGCTGAACTGCACGGTGCCGGTGAACGCCATCCTGGTCAGGCCCACCACAAGCGCGATGACCATTACCGCCGCTATCGGCGTCACAGGAAGCCAGTTGGTGCGGTTGCGCAGCGCCTGCCTGATCCGCCATAGCGCGATCCGCCAGTGCCACATCCGCGGCGGCTGCTCGGCTGCACGCCGGACGGCCGCGGCGGTCAGCCCGTACCAGGCGCGCGCGTTGACGACACCGGCCGCCGCTGCCACCGTGAGCACGCCGGCCGTATCCAGGTGTGTCATCGCCACTGATGCAGCGGACAGGACTCCGAACATGGCGAGCAGCCACGCCACCGTGCTGCCCGGAGGCAGCCGCCGCCACCACGTCTGGCCGACGCCGCCGTGGCTCAGCACCAGCGTGCTGCCGAGCAGGATCGGGATCGCTGCCAGGAACGGCCAGGAGAACGGGACCAGGGCCACGCCGAACATCAGCGTGACGACCGGCGACATCACCAGCCACACCAGCACGGTCAGCACCGCGCAGGACACGAAGGAGGTCAGGAAGCGCGGCCTGCTGACGGCGGGGGCCAGCTCCTGCGGCCAGGCCAGCAGGAGGAGCACCACGTCAGCGGCGGCCCTGGCGAGAAGCAGGAGCACGAGCACGCCGGTGAAGCCGAGCCAGGACTGGTTGAACGCGAACAGCCAGCGCAGGTCGTGATAGGCCGCCAGCGGCGGCAGCGCCGTCACCTGCGGCGCGAGCGGCCGGGCCGCGGGGGCGAGGAAGGAGAGCAGGCCGGTCTCTGCGACCGCGCCTCCGGCGCAGAACGCGATCAGGCCCCGGTGCCGGAAAAACCCTCCGGCCATGACAGCCTCCCGTATGCCACGCCCCTTCCGGTGCAACAGAACACGGCGCGCGGCTATGCCCGCCTCAGGCGTAATCGGGAGAATTAAGGACAGCGCCGGTGATGAGGCGGGCAGGGCTCAGAACTCGAAGCCGCCGGAGCGGCCGTTGCGGTCGGCAAGCAGCCCGGCCAGGGTGGAGATCGCGATCTCGGGCGGCGTCCGCGAGCCGATGTTGAGCCCGATCGGCCGGTGCACGCGGGCGATCTCGTCCGCGGGTACGCCGAGCTCGGTCAGCATCTGGATGTGCGGCCCGGGATGATGCGGGTTGCCTAGGACGCCGATCCAGCGCGCCTTGGTGGCGAGCGCGTCGCGGAGCACGACGCCAAGCTCGGGCCTGTGGTGGTCGGTGACTACCACGTCCACCGTGCCGTCGAGATCGTCTGGCGCCATGGCGAGCAGCGGGAAGCCCAGGGCGGCGGCGGCGGCCGCGCGCGCCTCGTCAGGCTCGAGCAGCAGCCCGCGGAAGCCCACGTCTGCGGCGTACCTCAGCAGGTAACCCGCGACCGGCGAGGCGAAGACCGCCACGAGTGTGCGCTCGGCGCCGAGGACTGCCGGGGCGGGGACGGATCCGTGCGCCACATCGCAGGCCGAACTCTCGTGGTCGTGGTCGTGGTGTGCGTGGGTAGTCATGACGTCAGTCTCCCCCGCCTCGTCCTCGGCCGCCAGCAGCGGCCTGGGTATGTTGGCTAGCGTGATCGGTACTGACGATATCCGCCGCACCCATGAGGCGATCCGGCCCTACATTCGCCGGACGCCCGTGATCGGTGCCGACCTCGCCGACGCCGGCGGGTCGGGGACGGCGTGGCTCAAGCTCGAGCAGCTGCAGTGCTCCGGGTCGTTCAAGGCCCGGGGGGCGTTCACCAACCTGCTGCTGCGGGACGTGCCGCCGGCTGGGGTCGTGGCGGCCTCCGGCGGCAACCACGGCGTGGCGGTCGCCTACGCCGCGAACCGGCGGGGCGTGTCGGCGAAGATCTTCGTCCCGACCGTGTCCGCCCCCGCCAAGATCGAGCGCATCAGGCAGCTTGGCGCGGATCTGGTGGTCACCGGCGAGCGCTACGCGGATGCGCTTGCCGAGGCCGAGCGCTGGGCGGAGACCTCGGGTGCCATGAGCGTGCACGCCTACGACCAGCGGGAGACGATCCTCGGCCAGGGCACCCTCGCCCTCGAGCTGTCCGGGCAGGTCGACGGGCTCGACACGGTACTCGTCCCGGTCGGGGGCGGCGGCCTGATCGCCGGCATCGCGTCCTGGTTCGCGGGCACCGTGCGCGTCATCGGCGTCGAGCCGGAGGGGGCGCCCACGCTGGCCTGCGCCAGGGCGCAGGGAGAGCCGTGCGACGCGCCGGCCGGCAGCGTCGCGGCGGATGCGCTTGCCCCCAGGCGCGTCGGCGAGCTGGTGTTCCCGATCACCCAGGCGTACGTGGAGGATGTGGTGCTCGTCGATGACGACGCGATCCTCGCGGCGCAGCAGGCCCTGTGGACGGCACTGCGTATCGCCGCCGAGCCAGCCGCCTCGGTGGGGATTGCCGCGTTGCTCGCCGGCGGGTACAAGCCCGCGGCAGGCGAGCACGTCGCGGTCGTTATCAGCGGCGCCAACATGTCGCCTTCGCGCCTCGGCTAGGCCGCAGGTGCGGTTCGTCTTCACGCCTCCGGCGGACCACGCGGCCGGATTGCTTACTCTTCCGTGGTCGGTGCCGCTGGCGGAATGGCGGGATGACAGGCTGGTCGAGATCAGGCAGCGCGGCATCTCCCGGCACGTGGTGCGGTTCGTCTACGACGACGGCATCCTGTACGCGCTGAAGGAGCTGAGCGAGCGGCTCGCCAGGCGTGAGTACCGGGCGCTGCGGGCGCTGGCCGACCTCAACGTCCCCGCGGTCGAGGTGGTCGGGATCGCGGTCGACCTGGACGAGTCCGGCCACAGGCAGCCGGACGCCGACGCCATCCTGGTGACCAGGTTCCTCAGCTATGCCACCACGTACCGGGCGGTCTTCTCGCACCCGCGGGGCATCCAGCCCGTCGACGGGCTCCTCGACGCGCTGGTCGAACTTCTCGTCCGGCTGCATCTGTCCGGGTTCTTCTGGGGCGACTGCTCGCTGTCCAACACGCTGTTCCGGCATGACGCGGGCACCCTGGAGGCGTACCTGGTGGACGCGGAGACCAGCGAGCAGCATCCGTCGCTGACAGACGGCCAGCGCGACTACGACCTGGAGCTGGCCGTCGAGCGTGTCTTCGGCGAACTGCTCGACCTGCAGGCCGGCGAGCGGCTCCCGGCCGACCTCGACCCGCTGGGGATAGCCGACGAGCTGCGCAAGCGCTACGACTCGCTGTGGCAGGAGCTGACCCGCGAGGAGATCCTTCGTCCCGACGAGCAGCGGTACCTGATCGCGGAGCGGCTGCGCCGGCTCAACGCGCTCGGTTTCGAAGCCGACGAGGTCGAGCTGATCGGGACCCCGCAGGGCAACAAGCTGCGGCTGCGGACGCGAGTCGCCGAATCAGGGCACTTCGCAAGGAAGCTTTTCCTCCGGACAGGGATCGACGCGGGAGAGAACCAGGCGCGCAGGCTGCTGAACGACATCGCCGGCTTCCGCGCCTACCTGGAGCAGAAGGAAGGGCGCCCGTTCTCCGAGGTGGTCGCGGCCAACCGGTGGCTGGAGGAGGTCTACGATCCGGTAATAGCCGCGATCCCCGACGACCTGCGCGACCGGCTGCCCCCGGCCGAGATCTTCCACGAGGTCCTCGAGCACCGCTGGTACATGTCGGAGGCGGCGGGCCGCGACGTCGGCACTACCGCGGCCGCACGCTCCTACTTCGAGCAGGTGCTGCCGGCAATGCCCGAGCCGCTTGAGGACAGCGGGTCATCCGACGACGGCGCGCCGCTGGAGGAGCCGACCGTCTAGCGGGTCGGGTAGAGGTCGGTGTCAGGCTCCTCGTTGGGCGGCCGGAAGGCGACCTGGGATCCGGTTTCCTCGGTTTCCTGCTGGCGTCCCCTGGTCAGCCCGCGCACGGCCACGAGGAAGGCGGCCGCCATGATGCCGCACATCACGTACAGCACGTCGTGGGTGGCGCCGGCGAAATCAGCCCGGATAAATGCGGGGATCGCAGCCGGGTTGCCGCTGCCGCCCTGCAGCTGCGCGATCTTGGCCGCCTCCGCCGCGGCGGCCGGACCTGGCAAGCCCTTAGCGGTCAGGGAGGAAGTTATCGCCGACCGGAACTGCGAGATCAAGATCGTGCCGAGGATCGCGAAGCCCAGGCTGGCACCGTAGTTCCGGACCGTCTGGGTGATCCCGGTCGCCTCGCCGTAAGAGAACCGGCCCGCCCGGTTCACCGCGTCCGTGTTCGCCTGGCCGAGCATCAGGCCCATCCCGGCCCCGGCCAGGACGATGTAGATGACCTGGCCGCCGGCCTTCAGGGTGGTCGCCTGGCCCGCCCACAGGCCGAACCCGACCGCGGCCAGCGCGCACCCCAGCACGACCGGCCGCTTGGCGCCGATCCGGTCGAGCATCCGGCCGCCGATCTGGGCGCAGATCACGAAGCCGATGAAGAAGTACAAGATCAGCAGGCTCGCCGTCGTCGCCTTCTCCCCCAGGGCGATCTGCCCGTACAGGCTGGCGAAGAAGAACACCGGGATGAATACCATCATCACGATGCCGAGGATGACGTTCTCCACCAGAAACGCCCTGTTGCCGAAGATCGCGACGTTGATCAGCGGCGATCCGGTCCGGCGCTCGACGACGACGAACACGGCCAGGATCGCCAGGCCCGCGACGAGGCACACCTCGATCGCCGGGTTGCCCCAGCCCCAGATGGACGACTGCTGCAGCCCGAACACGCTGAGGCCCACCCCGGCCACGATCAGCGCCAGGCCCCGGTAATCCATCCGCGACGGGCGGTACTCGGTCACCGGGTTGGAGGCGCGGATCAGGATCAGCGCGATCAGCGCGACCGGCACGTTGATCCAGAAGATGGCCCGCCAGGTCCATTCCAGCAGATAGCCGCCGGCGATCGGGCCGATCGCGGTCAGCCCGCCGGCGATGCCGAAGAACAGCGCCAGCGCCCGGCCCCGCGAATGCAGGTCGAACGTCTGCACCACGATGGCGAGCGCGGCCGGGAACATGATCGCCCCGCCCGCCCCCTGCAGCGCCCGGAACGCCACGATCCACGCCTCGGCGCCCCCGCCGCTCGGCGTCAGCCCGCACAGCGCCGAGGACCCGGCAAAGATGATCACGCCGAGCACGCACATCCTGCGGTGGCCCGCGGTATCCGCGAGGCGGCCGCCGAACGCGAACAGCGCCGCCAGCGCCAGCAGGTAGGCGTTGATCGCCCACTGCATCCCGCTGCTGGACAGGCCCAGATCGTCCTGGATCTTCGGGGCCGCGATCGACACGATCGTCTGGTCGATGAACGTCATCGCGACCGCGAAGATCATCGCCGCCAGGATCAGGTTCCGCGACCGGCCAGCGACTCCTGCGGTACTGCTCACGGCTCGCCCCTCCCCTGGTTCTTATTTACCGATAGCAGCATCCCAGGTCCTGATGAGACTGGCCATAGCACATCGCGGCACGCTCAGGGAGCCACCAGCGCATCGGTGAGCACGTTGATGGCGGCCAGGTTCTTCGCCAGGTCGGCGCCGAGGCCGTGGCTGGCGGCGATCGCCTCGGGCGCGTAGTAGGACACCTTGGTCTGGCCGCCGTCGTCCCAGACCAGCACCTTGAGCGGCAGGTCGAGCGCGGAAAGCGGCGACGCGACCATGACCGGCGTGCCCGCCGCCGGGTTACCGAAGATCACCAGAGTGGTCTGCCGCAGCGAGAGTCCCACCTTGCTCGCCTCGGCGGCCTGGTCGATCACGTCGAAGAGCCTGACCCCTTTCGCGCTCAGGATGCCGGTGAACCGCGACACGGTGTCGGCTACCGAGTGCGTGCTCAGCTTGGTGATGACATCTGTCTCAGTCATAAGGTCCTCGTCAACTCGTGGGGTGAGCGCGGACGAACTCGGCGATCACGGCGCCGAGCCGCTCACCCGCGTCCTCCTGCAGGAAATGACCCGCGCCGGTCAGCACGGGATGCTCGATGCCCGCCGCGCCCGGCACGGCTCGTTTCAGTACGGGCGCCATGGCGCCGGTGATCGGATCGGAGTCGCTGAACGCCACGAGGAACGGCTTATCCCAGGCCGACAGGCGCCGCCAGGCCGCCCGGTTGGCTTCGGACGCCGGATCCTGCGGGTATGTCGGGACAAGTTCCGGCATCGCCCGTACCGCGGCGGCAAAGGCCGGATCGGGAAACGGCGCCTCGTACGCGGCAAGCACGGCGGGCGACAGCGCCGTCCGGCAGCCGGACTGGATCAGCCTGGATACGCTCAGCTCGGGCGCGGCACGGACGACCTCGCGGAACCGCAGCCAGACATCCGGCATCGGCTGGTCGCCGGTTGGCAGGCCGGTGTTGGACGCCACCACCCGGGCAAACCGGTCCGGATGCTCCGCGACGAGGCGCAGCCCGATCAGGCCGCCCCAGTCCTGCCCGACGAGGGTGAGCCCGCGCAGGTCAAGATGGTCGAACGCGAGAGCGCGGATCCACTCCACGTGCCTGGCGTAGCTGTGGTCGCCGACGTCGGCCGGCTTGTCCGACCGGCCGAACCCGGCCAGGTCCGCCGCGATGGCCCGCAGGCCCGCGTCCGCGAGTACCGGCATCACCTTGCGGTACAGGAAGGACCAGCTCGGCTCGCCGTGCAGCAGCAGTACCGGCTCGCCGTCGGCGGGCCCGGCTTCCACGTAGGCCAGCCGCAGCCCTCCTACGTCGGCGTATCGCGGCGGGTAGCCGAAGTCCGGCAGGTCGGCGAACCGATCCTCTGGCGTACGTAGCACCTTCATAGTCGGCATGCTCTCAGAACGGCCCGCCCCGCGCTGGCTTAACCCCGGCGGCGGACAGCCGCTCGCTGGTCCGGCTGCACGCGGCCCGGGCCTCGGCGGCCAGCTCGCGGACCAGCTGGGCGGCCGGGACTTCGCGGCCCAGCTGATGGGCCTGCCCTGCCCACAGGTTGACCAGCCCGGGGTCGCCGGCGGCGCGGGCGGCGCGGCGCAGCGGGGCGGTCAGGAAGTGGACCTCGGGATACGCGGCCGGGGCCTGCACGGAGTGCTGGTCGATGAAGCGGTTGCGGATGCCTCGTGCCAGGCGGCCGGTAAAAGCACGGGTGACCGCGGTGGACGCCTCGCTCGCGAGGGCCTGGCGGTCTACATCGGCCGTGCCGGCCTCCGGGGTGCGCATGAAGGCGGTCCCAAGCTGCGCGGCCGACGCCCCGGCGGCCAGGACAGCGGCGACGCCCGCGCCGGTGATGATGCCGCCGGCTGCCACCAGCGGCACGTCGACGCTGGCGCGGGCGAGCTGCAGCAAAGACAGCAGCCCGAGGCCGTCGGACACGCCGGCCGGATCGTCGCGGAAGCTGGCCCGGTGCCCGCCCGCCTCGATCCCCTGGAGCACCAGCACGTCGCAGCCCGCGGCGACCGCCTGCCGCGCCTCGTCGGGCGTGGTGACGGTGACCCAGACCTCGCTGCCCGCCCGCTGCAGCCGGCCGATGACCTCGCGGTCCGGGCAGCCGAACGTGAACGATACAACGGGCACCTGCTCCGCGGCGAGCAGGTCGATCTTGGCGGCCCAGTCGTCGTCCTGATAGCGGGCCTCGCCCAGGTCAGCGCCGGCGCACCTGGCGTCCTCGGCGAGGGTGGCGGCGTAGGCCCGCACCGCGTCGGGGTCCCCGGGCTGCCCAGGGACGAACACGTTGACGCCGAGCGGGGCGGCGGTCAACGTCCTTGCCTGGTCCAGCCGCTCCTTCAGCGCCGACGCCGTGAGATACCCGGCAGCCAGGAAACCGAGCCCGCCCGCGTTGCTGACGGCCGCCGTCAGTTCGGGCGTCGACGAGCCGCCGGCCAGCGGCGCCAGCACGATAGGAACGCTCAGCCGGTCGAGGATCACGGATCCCTCCTTTGCGCCAGCAGGATCTCTTACGACAACGATGGACCATCGCTGCTTGCCTTCAGGGGCGGGGCTGCCTACTATGCTTCTACTAAGAGATTAGTGAAAGGATAGTCTAATGATCGAGTTCCAGCTCGACGAGGCATCCGGGATCGCCACCTATGTCCAGCTGGTCCAGCAGGTGCACCAGGCGCTGCGGCTCGGCATCCTGGAGCCAGGGGACCGGCTGCCCACGGCGCAGCAGGTGGTGGCCAGGCTCGCCATCAACCCCAACACGGTGCACAAGGCCTACCGCGAGCTTGAGCGCGAGGGGCTGGTGCGCGCCCGGCCGGGGCTCGGCACCTTCGTCACCCGGTCGCCCTCGGGGGCCGACCCGGCCACGCAGGCGCGGTTCCTTGCCGCCATGAACGACTGGCTGCGCTCGGCCCGTGCCGCCGGCCTCGATCCCGACGACGTCGAGGCGATCTACCGCACCGCCTTCCGCAGTTGCTTCTCGGAGGGGGTGGCATGAGCGCGGTCATCGAGACCACCGGGCTGGGCAAGGCGTACCGGCGGGGATTGACCGGGCGGCACTGGGCGCTGCGGGACTGCACGCTGGCGATACCGGCGGGCCGGATCGTGGGGCTTGTCGGGCCGAACGGGGCCGGGAAGACGACGCTGCTGAACCTGGCCGTCGGGCTGCTGACGCCGACCTCTGGCAGCATCGAGGTCCTCGGCCGACGCCCCTGCGGGCACGGCGGCGGGCAGGGCCGGGTCGGCTTCGTGGCGCAGGACACGCCGATGTACGCGCGGCTCTCGGTCGCCGACCACCTGCGCCTCGGCGGCTGGCTGAACGCGGGGTGGGACGCCGCGCTGGCCGAACGCAGGATCGGCGAACTGGGCCTGGACCCGGGCCAGCGCGCCGGGTCGCTGTCTGGCGGCGAACGGGCCCAGGTCGCGCTGACGATGGCGATCGCCAGGCATCCCGAGCTGATGATCCTCGACGAGCCGGTGGCGAGCCTGGATCCGCTGGCCAGGCGGGAGTTCCTCGGCAGCCTGATGGAGGCCGTCGCCGAGCACGGGGCCAGCGTGGTGCTGTCCTCTCACCTGGTCGCCGACCTGGAGCGGGTCTGCGACTACCTGATCGTGCTCGTCGCCTCCCGGGTGCGGGTAGCGGGGGACGTCGGGGAACTGCTTGCCGCGCACCGCCGACTCTCGGGTCCGCGCCGCGATCCCGGCACGCTGCCGGCCGGCCAGCACGTCGTCGGGGCGAGCCACACCGACAAGCAGAGCACGCTGTTTGTCCGCTGCGACGAGCCGATCCTCGATCCGTCCTGGACCGTCAGGCCGGTCACGCTCGAGGACCTGGTGCTCGCCTACATGAGCCAGACACGGAGCCGCGGCGCCGCCGCACCGGGCCGCGGCGCGCGGCTCGGGGTGGTGTCATGATCCGGCTGAGCCTGCGGCAGCTACGCGGGCAGGCGGCGGCGGCCGCGGCGGCGCTCGCGGTCGTCGCCGTCGTCCTCGGCGCGGCCGCGCCGCACCTATTCCACCTCTACGACGCCAGCGGGGTGGCGACCTGCCGGGCGCACGACGACTGCGTGCCGCTCGCCACCAGCCTGGTGAACGCGATACCCGGCTACTACGGGATCGCTTACTTCTGCGGCATCGGGATCGCGTTCGCGCTGCCCGCCGCCATCGGGGCTTTCTGGGGAGCCCCCCTGGTCAGCCGGGAGTACGAGACAGGCACCTACAAGCTGGCCTGGACCCAGGGCGTCAGCCGCGGTCGCTGGCTGGCAGTCAAGCTCAGCGTCGTCGGGCTTGCCGCGATGGCCACCTCCGGCCTGTTCAGCCTGCTGCTGACCTGGTGGTCCGGCCCGATCGACACGGCGACCGGGCTCAAGGAAGGCACCAGCGTCACGTTCATCAGGCTCGGCTTCGTGCTGTTCGCGACGCGCGACATCACCCCGGTGGCGTACGCGGCGTTCGGGTTCGCCCTCGGCGTCGCGGCCGGGCTGCTGATCCGCCGCACGGTCCCCGCGATGGCCGTCACGCTGGTGGTCTTCGTCGCCGTCCAGATCGGCTGGGCGGTGGCGATCCGGCCGCACCTGATCCCGCCCGCGCACACGGTCGTCGCCCTCAGCGAGGCGGATCTTGGCAACCTCGGGATCGCCGGCGGCGTCGAGATCGTCAACCCGCCGGCCGCGGCCCTTCAGCCAGGCGAATGGATCCTGTCCACCCAGACGGTCGATCAGGCGGGCCATGTGCTGGACGTAGCCACTGTCAGCCAATGCCGGGGCAGCAATACCCAGGCCTGCCAGGCCGCGCTCGTCCCGCTGCGGCTGCGGGACGTGATCGCCTACCAGCCGGCGAACCGGTTCTGGGCCTTCCAGTGGTACGAGGCAGCGATCTTCCTCGCCCTGGCCGTGGCGCTGGCCGGGTGGTCCGCCTGGTGGCTGAGCCGCCACCGCGTCACCTGACCAGCGCCACAACTGTCAGGCTAGGGCTGGTACCACTTCTGGTTGGCGCTGTCCTTGCAGGTCCAGACGATGAGCTGGGTGCCGTTCTTGGTCGAGGACGCCGGGTCGTCCAGGCACAGCGTGCCGCCCCTGGCCTTCAGCTTGTACTCGCCGTTGGCCAGGTGGCTCCAGACCTCGTTCGCGGCGCCGTTGCAGCTGTACAGGATCACGTGGCTGCCGTTGCCGCCGGTGGCCTGGTCGTTCGCGCACATGCCGTTGTGCTGGAGTTCGCCGTTGCTCGCGAAGTGCCACAGCTGGGCCCTGTCGCTGTTGTTGCAGGACCAGATCACGATCTTGTTCCGCAGCGTGGACTTGTTGCCCGTGTCGTCCACGCACTTGTTCTTGTAGCCCTTGACGATAAGCCCCACGCCGGACGGCGCCGTGCTGGCCGTGGCGGTAGTCGTGGGCGTGGCCGATGCGGCAGGCGTCCAGTTGACAACGAGCAGGACGTCGCCGGTACCGGGGCCGGACGCGGTCATGGTCGCGCTGACCGAGCAGTTGACCGGGTTCGTGACGCCCAGCGTCATGCTGACGGTGAACGGCGGCGCCGCCGCGGTGCTCTTGCCCGTCTGCGCCGTGCCGCCAGGAGAGCAGGTGACCGTCCAGCTCACCACGGCGTCCTGGCTGCTGCCGGACTCCATCTTTACGTCGGCCGTGATCGCGGTCGGGTCGTTGACCGTCACCGTGGTGGTCGTACAGGTCGTCGTGCTGCTGCACAGGCCGGCCGTGTTCGCGGACGCGGTGGCCACCAGCCCGGCGGTGATGCCGCCGGCCGCGAGCAGGCCGCTTGCTGCCGCGATGACACCAAGACGGCGAGATTTTCGCATGAAACGACTGCCTCTCTGCGTCGATTTTGCCCCTGGGCCCCCATGCGTCCCTTTGTGGATGACGCACTGGCAACGGAACCGGTTTACACCCGGCCAGCGGGCCGGCGCGCGGAGAACGGAGATTTATGCCGAGGTGACCAATTCGGCGTAAAGGTCGGCGGTTTGCGCGGCGATTGCCTGCCAGCTGAATTCGGCGATAGCCCGCTTGCGGCCTTCCAGGCCCATCGCGGCGGCGCGATCGGGGTCGCGCAGCAGCGCGTTCAGCGCGTCCGCGAGCGGCTCCGGCTCGTCCGGCGGGACAAGCAGCCCGGTCTCGCCGTCGACGACGACCTCGGGGATGCCGCCGGTGCGGGATGCCACGACGGCGGTCGCGCACGCCATCGCCTCCAGGTTGACGATGCCGAGCGGCTCGTAGACCGACGGGACGGCGAACACCGCGGCATGCGTGAGCAGCTGGATGACCTCGGGCTTGGGCAGCATCTCGTTGATCCACAGCACGCCGGAGCGGGCGGCGCGCAGGCCGTCCACCAGCCCGGTCACCTCGGCGAGCAGTTCCGGGGTGTCGGCCGCGCCGGCGCAGAGCACGAGCTGCGCCTCGGGAACGAGACCGGCCGCGGCGCGGAGCAGCACGGGCAGGCCTTTCTGCCTGGTGATCCTGCCGACGAACAGCACGTAGGGGCGGGCGAGATCGATGCCGTAGCGGTCAAGTACCCATGTCTGGGGATCGGGCGCGTATTCCGTAGCATCGATCCCGTTGCGTATCACATGGACTCGTTCTGCATAAATTTCGGGGTAGGCGGCCAGGATATCGGCGCGCATGCCGTCGGAGACCACAACCACCGCGGCGGCGCAGGCGGCGGATGTCCGCTCGCACCAGGAAGAGATCCGGTAGCCCCCGCCGAGCTGCTCGGCCTTCCACGGCCGCAGCGCCTCGAGCGAGTGCATCGTCATCACGTGCGGGATGCCGTACAGCATGGACGCCAGGTGGCCGCCCAGGTTGGCGTACCAGGTGTGCGAGTGGACCAGCTGGGCGCCGCAGACGGCGGCCGTCATGGACAGGTCGGTGGACACCACCTGCAGTGCCTGGTTGGAGTCGGCGAGCAGGTCCCAGGGCCGGTGCGCCACCGCGTTCGGCCGGTCGGCGCCCTGGCAGTGCACGGTCAGGTCCACCAGCGGCGCCAGCTCACGGGCCAGGTAGGTGACGTGCACGCCCGCACCGCCGTAGACCTCGGGCGGATACTCGCGGGTCAGCAGCGCGACCCGCAGCTTGTCAGTCACAGGGTGACCTCCTGGCCCTTGCCGACCACGGTGATGCCGCCCGCCGAGACCGCGAAGCCGCGCCTGCGGTCGTGGTCCTTGTCCACGCCGACCTGCGCCCACTCGGGTACCACGACGTTCTTGTCGATGATCGCGTCCCTGACCACGGCGTGCCGGCCGATCTGGGTGTTGTGCAGCAGCACGGAACGCTCGACTATGGACCAGCTGTTCACCCGCACCCCGGGCGAGAGCACGGACTGGCGCACCAGACCGCCGGAGACGATCACGCCATTGCTGACCAGGCTGTCGATCGCGTGACCCACCCGGTCACCCGCGTCGTGCACGAACTTCGCCGGCGGCAGCGACGGCACGTTCGTGAAGATCGGCCATGTGTCGTTGTACAGGTTGAAGATCGGCTCGACCGCGCACAGGTCCATGTGGGCGTCGAAGTAGGAGTCGAGGGTGCCGACGTCCCGCCAGTAGCCTGCGTCGCGCTGCGTCGCGCCGGGCACCTTGTTGAGCAGGAAGTCGTAGGCCTGGGCGGAACCGTTCGCGACGAGGTTCGGGATGATGTTGCCGCCGATGTCGTGCCGGCTCGAGTCGTCGGCGGCGTCCTTGCGCAGCGCGTCAACGAGCACGTCGGTATCGAACACGTAGTTGCCCATCGACGCGTAGCACATGTCAGGGTTGCCCGGCATGGGCGGCGGGTCGGCCGGCTTCTCCAGGAACGCCTCGATCGTCGTGCCGTCCGCGGCGACACCCACGATGCCGAACGCGGAGGCCTCGTGCCTGGGGACCGGTATGGCCGCCACCGTTACCCCGGCGCCGTGCTCGCGGTGGTGGTCGATCATCTGCTTGGGGTCCATCCGGTACACGTGGTCGGCGCCGAAGACGATCACGATGTCCGGCTGCTCGTCGTTGATCAGGTTCATGGACTGGTAGATGGCGTCCGCCGAGCCGGTGTACCACTGCGGGCCGAGCCGCTGCTGCGCGGGAACCGGCGTCACGTAGTTGCCGAGCAGCGAGCTCATCCGCCAGGTGGTGGAGATGTGCCGGTCAAGGCTGTGGCTCTTGTACTGGGTGAGCACGCAGATCTTGAGGATGCCGCCGTTGGCAAGGTTGGACAGGGCGAAGTCGATCAGCCGGTACAGGCCGCCGAACGGGACCGCCGGCTTCGCCCGGTCGGCGGTCAGCGGGCTCAGCCGGGTGCCGGCGCCGCCGGCGAGGACGATTCCAAGGACCGACGGCTTCGCCATGTGCTGTCCTCCTCAGGCGCGGTTTAACTGCTCAGGGGCTTCGGGACCCATGCTGCCCGGTATCGGGCTGTACGGGGAAGAGCCCCGCCGATTCCCGGGCGGTTGCCACCTGGACCTCAGTTACCTGGATTTCGGTGACCTGGACCTCGGCCGACTGAGCCGAGGAGCCCGGAACGGGCGGGGCTGGAGCGGCGGTGGCCTGCCACGCCTCGCGGACAAGCACCTGGAGGGCGCCGGCCGCGGGGATGGAAAGCAGCGCCGCGACGAAGCCGCCGAACACGCCGCCGACCAGGTCGCCGAGGGAGGCACCGACCAGCACGGCGAGCAAGACGAGCAGCGGGTTGATCTTCACCGTCCTGCTCATGATGACCGGGTTCAGGATGTGGTTCTCGACCTGGGTGTAGACGAGGAACACCACCAGGGTGACGATGCCCGCGGTGGTGCCCTGGGTGAACGCGAACAGGACGGTGGGGATGCCCGCCAGCGCGCCGCCGACCATCGGCAGGAAGTCCACAAGCGCGACCCACAGCCCCCACAGCAGCGGGAACGGGACGCCGACGATCATCAGCGTCACGAACACCACGGCGCCTGCGATGAGCGAGGTGAGCAGGTTGCCGAGCATGTAGCCCGTGACGCTCGTGCTGACCTCGCCCGCGATCCTGGTGACCGCGGCCGCCCGGGCCGGCGCCATGTGGCCAAGCACCCCGCGGCGCATCTTCGGGCCCTCAATCAGCAGCAGCAGGACGAGGACGAAGATCGTGAACAGCTCGATCACCAGGGAGATGGCGCCCTTGCCGACGGTCAGCACCGGCTTGCTGAGCGACTCCGCGTAGCTGACCAGCTTGGGCGCGTTCTTCTGGACCCAGGCCTGGATGTGGTACTTGGTCGCCAGGTGGCCGATCCAGCCCTGGCCGTGCTGCGCCTTGGCCACGTAGCTCGGCAGCTTGGCGGCCAGGTCGGTGATCCCGTTGACCAGGGGATTGCCGAACTCGTACGCCAGGACGGCGAAGAGCACGAGGGCAATGGCGGTGACGACCGTCACGGCGAATCCCCGGCGCGGGATCCCGTGCCGTTGCAGCCACACCACGATCGGGTTGAGCAGTATCGAGATGAACCCGGCCACGACGATCACGAGCATGAGGTCGCGCAGGCGGTAGATCAGCTGGCCTGCCAGGTAGGTGCCTGCCACCACCGCGACCGCGACCAGGATGGTCTGCAGCGGGATATGCCGCTTGTCGGCGGCCTTCCACAGCCGGCCTAGCCGGCCCTGCGGCGGCGCGGACCCGGGACGCTCGTCCTCCACCGGACAAGCATGCCAGGTCCGCGCTGTCCTCGGGGAGTCGCCCTGGTCAGCGGAGGCGGACGGGAAGCGTGCGCGGGCCGCGGACCTGGCCGCCTGACCAGGTGACGGCGGCGGGATCGGCCAGTTCGAAGTCCGGGTAGCGGGCCAGCCACTCCTGCAGCGCCACCCGAAGCTCCATCCGGGCCAGGTTGGAGCCCAGGCAGCGATGCCGGCCGAGCCCGAACGCGGCGTGCCGGTTCCTGGCCCGGTCGAGCCGGACGACGTCGGGGTCATCGAAGACGCTGGGATCCCTGTTCGCGGCGGGGAACGGGAGCAGCAGCCAGTCGCCCTCCTTCAGCGGGCACCCGTGGAAGTCGAAGTCCTTGGCGACCAGCCGGGCCATGGTGACCGGCGCGTAGGCGCGCAGGAACTCCTCGACCGCGGTGTCCATCAGCGCGGGCTCCTCGGCCAGCCGGCGCCGGTCCCCTGGATGGCGGGCCAGGTGCCACAGCGCGGCGCCGATCGCCGACCAGGTGGTATCGATCCCGGCGATCATCAGCAGGGTCATGGTGCCGCGGACATGCTCGATGGCAAGCTTCTGGCCGCCGATCTCCGCCTCGAGCAGGAACGAGGTGAGATCGTCCCTGGGGCTGGCGGCGTGCTCGGCGATCTGGGTGTCCATGTACGCGTCGAGTTCCTTCAGCGTGTCCCGCCGCTCGTCGGCGGACTGGTCGACGTCCTCGAGCACCTGGCGGATGAAGCGCCGGAAGATGTCCGCGTCGTCCTGCGGGAAGCCGAGGAACCTGACGATGACCCGGACCGGGATGTGCTGAGCGTAGTCCGTCGCCGCGTCCAGGGCCGTCCGCCCCTCGGTGGCGGCGAGCAGCTCGCGGCACAGCTCCCTGGTGAACGGCTCGAGCGCGGCGATCGGGCCGGGCGTGAAGGCGGGCAGCAGCATCTTGCGGATGATGCCGTGGTACGGCGGGTCGGAAGTGATAGGCGGGGACAGCCCGATCGGCGCGGGCAGGTCGTCCGGGCCCGGCCGGCGTTCGCTGACCACGATCGAGCGCGAGGTGAAGTGCTCGGTGTCGTAGGCGATCTCGGACACGAGCTCGTGCGTCACCGGCAGCCACGTCCCGCCGTAGCGCTCGCTGTGCGCGACCGGGCAGCGCTGCCGCAGGTCCGCCCAGATCGGGTACGGGTCCGCGGCCCAGCCGGGGTCGGTGTGATCGAAGTCGGTGGCCCAGTCGTTTACCGGCGGGTGGCGGCTGGTCAAGGCCGCACCGCGGTGAGCGAGATCGCCTGTTCCGGGCAGTTGTCCACCGCGAGGCGGGCCGCTTCGATCAGGCCCGCGGGCACGAGGCCGTCGCCGACCTCGGAGGACATGCCAAGCTCGTCGAGGTCGAACAGGTCGGGAGACACGCTGTAACAGCGGTTGTGGCCCTGGCACTTGTCCTGATCGACGTGCACGCGGAAGGTCCCTGCGGTCACGGGCGATGCCTCCCTCTGGGTCGGCGGCTGGGTTCTTTCAGGCTACGGCGCAGGCCCGCTGAGGTCACTGACGATTACCTGACATCCAGGCCGGTGACGGCTCTGCCGATGATCAGGCGCTGGATCTCCGAGGTGCCCTCGAAGATCGTGAAGATCTTCGCGTCGCGGTGCCAGCGCTCGACGGGAAAGTCCCTCGTGTACCCGTTGCCGCCGAGGATCTGGATGGCCTGCTCGGTGACCCGCACCGCGGTCTCCCCCGCGACCAGCTTGGACATCGACCCCTCGGCGTAGTTGAACGGCTTGCCCTGACGCGCCATCCAGGCGGCCCGCCAGACAAGCAGCCGCGCCGCGTCTACCGAGGCGCGCATGTCCGCCAGCATGAACGCCACCGCCTGGTTCTGCCCGATCGGCCGGCCGAACTGGACCCGGGTGCGCGCGTACCCGGCCGCGTATTCGGCCGCGGCCCGGGCGACGCCGATGGCCATCGCCGCGACACCCGGCCTGGACGCCTCGAAGGTCTTCATCGCGGCCTGCTCTCCCCCGCGACCGCCCTCCCGTACCCTGGCCAGCCGTTCCTCGAGCCGCTCCCGGCCGCCGAGCAGGCACCGCGCTGGCACGCGCACGTCGGACAGGACGACCTCGGCGGTATGCGAGGCGCGGATCCCGTGCTTGCGGAACTTCTGCCCCATCGACAGGCCCGCCGTTTCCGGCGGGACGACGAAGGTCGCCTGCCCGCGCGAGCCAAGCGACGGATCCACCGATGCGACGATGACGTGCACGGTTGCGATGCCCCCGTTGGTGGCCCAGGTCTTCACCCCGTTGAGCACCCACTCGCCGGCTGGTTCGTCATAGACGGCGCGGGTCCTGATCGCGCCGACGTCGCTGCCCGCGTCCGGTTCTGAGGAGCAGAATGCGCCGAGCTTGACATTCCCTGACCCGCCGAACATCTGCGGGCACCACTCCCCCACCTGCTCCGGCGTCCCGTTCGCGACCACGGCGAGCGCGGCAAGCGAACTGCCCACCAGGGCCATGGCGATGCCCGCGTCCCCCCAGAACAGCTCCTCGAACGCGACCGGGATACCGAGGCCGGATGGCTCCGCGTACTGCTGGGCGTAGAAGTCAAGCGAGTACAGCCCGATCTTGGCCGCCTCCTCGAGCACCGGCCACGGGGTTTCCTCGCGCTCGTCCCACTCGGCGGCCGCGGGCCTGATCACCGATTCCGCGAATCCGTGCAGCCAGTCCCGCGTGCGCGCCAGGTCGTCGCCAAGCTCCAGCGAGAACCCCGGGTTCTCCTCCGGCATGCCGCCTCCCGCCCAGATAAGTTACTCGAAGGTAACATCGGGCTACCGGCCGTAGAAGGGCGATCCCGGGTAATCGCGGGAAATTTATGCCGAACGAACGGTGGTACCAGTCCACGCGCCAGCGCAGGCCTAGTCCCAGCAGAGGCAGAACGGCTTGCCGGCCGGGTCGGCGTAGACCCGCCAGTTCTCCCCGCCGCCCGGCAGCGAGGTGGCGCCGAGCTTCAGCGCCGCTGCCTCAGCCGCGTCGACGTCGGCCACCGTGACGTCGAGATGGAACTGCTGCGGATACGCGGGGTCGGGCCACCGCGGCGCTCGGTACCCGGCGATCTGCTGGAACATCACCGGCTGCGCCCCGTCCTCGCCGATCATCGCCATGCCCTCCCCCTCGTAGCTGACGGGCTTGCCGAGGAGTTCTGAGTAGAACGCGCTCAGCTCCCTGGCGTCCGGGCAGTCCAGCATCACGCCCATCACCGTGGTCTCCTGCTTCGCCGGGAACACGCACAGGTCAAACGGGTGCCCGGCCGGGTCGGCCAGCGTGTGCCAGGTCTCGTTGCCGCGCAGCAGCTCAGCGCCCAACTCGGCCGCCTTCGCCGAGCCCGCGTCGAGGTCCGGCACGCGCAGGTCAAGATGCGCCTGCTGCGGGTACGCCGGATCGGGCCACCGCGGCGCCACGTGGCCGGGGCTGAGCTGGA
>Ga0335078_10002864_pt1 | contig 25920 bp, 22 predicted proteins | sample Lox_Sample_32_FD_206711 | JGI IMG/M metagenome (GOLD analysis project Ga0335078, IMG submission 206711) | Soil microbial communities from Loxahatchee National Wildlife Refuge, Florida, United States - Lox_Sample_3.2 | ecosystem: Environmental > Terrestrial > Soil > Wetlands | place: USA... | reverse complement strand
ATCTGCGGCGCGGTGGGCGGCGCCGTCGGCGGCGCGGCGCTGGCGCTGGAGCTGCCGGTCTCGACCACGCTGATGCTGCGCGCCATCGCCGACATCGCCCGCACCGAGGGCGAGGACCTCTCCGACCCCGCAGTCTCCTTCGCCTGTCTCGAGGTTTTCGCGCTCGGCGGCCACGGCGAGGACGAGCGGGTCTTCGAGGGCGGCTATCTCGCTTTGCGCGGCATTCTCGCAAAGTCCGTCTCCAACGCCGCGGGTTATGTGGCGGCGGGCGGCGCGGCGGCGGAAAGCGCCCCCGTCGTCGCGCGCTTCATCGCGAAAATTTCGTCGCGCTTCGGCGTCGTCGTGACCCAGAAGAGCGCGGCGCAGGCGGCGCCGATCCTCGGCGCGCTCGGCGGCGCCGTCGTCAACCTCGCTTTCATGGAGCATTTCGAGACTCTCGCACGCGGCCACTTCACGGTCCGGCGGCTGGAGCGCGCCTATGGCCAATATGAAGTGCGCTCTGAGTATGCGCGCATCGCGCGCGAAGCGGGATATTGGGCGAAAGCCAGCGCCTGAAGGCGCCTTGACCTCGGAACGTTAGAGCGCGATGCGAAAAAGTGGAAACCGGTTTTTCGCACACAGCGCGCTCTAAACTTTTAGAATCGATCACGTTTTCTGCGTTCAGGCGATTCCGCCTGAACGCAGCGTGATCTAAACAATCGCAACGCTGCGCGCTTGGCCCTCCATGTCTGACCCACCGCTTGCACCGCCCGGCCGAGTGACGATCGTCACGCAGACGCGCGTGCGCCCAGGCAAGGAAAGGGAGTTCGCGCGTTGGCAGCAGATTGGTGACGCGGTTCAGACGTTTCCGGGATTCATCGAGCAGACCGTCACGCCGCCCAACCCGCCGGCACAGACCGATTGGGTGATCCTGCAGCGCTTTGAGGATCAGCAAGCGGCCGTGGCCTGGCTCAATTCCGAGCAGCGGCTCAAATCATTCGAAGCCATTCGCCCAATCCTGCTCGGCCGCGACGACATCAACATCGTGCCAGATGGAACGTCAGGCGTGTTGCCGGCGCCGGTCTCAGCGGTGATTTCGACGAGGCTCAAGCCAGGGGGCGAGGCGGCCTATCGGGCTTGGGCGCAGAAGATCGCCGCGGCGCAGGCGCGGGCCCCCGGTTTCCAGGGCTACCGTTTCGACCCGCCAATTCCCGGCGTGCAGGAAAACTGGCTCGCCATCGTGCGGTTTGATTCCGAAGCCAACATGCGCGCGTGGATCAACTCCCCCGTGCGCCTCACGCTCCTCAAGGAGGCCGAGCCGTTCACCGAGGAGTTTCACGCCCGCATCGTGCGCACCGGCTTCGACCAGTGGTTCAAGGTCGACGTTGGCGCGACGGCGCCGCCCGCATGGAAGCTGAACATGCTGGTGCTGCTGATGCTCTATCCCGTGGTGTTCCTGCTCGGCGTGTGGTTTCAGAAGCCGCTGCTCAACGATCGCGGCGTGCCGTTCTGGCTCTCGCTTTTCATCGCGAACGGGGCGAGCGTGCTTCTCCTTAATTATCTCGTGCCATGGGCGAGCCGGCGCTTCGACTGGTGGCTCACTCCGCGCGGCGCTGTCGGGCGCATCAATTTCCTCGGCGCTGCGCTGGTCATTGCGCTTTACGGGTTAAGCCTGCTCGTGTTCGCCCTCTACTCGAACTGGTCCTTGGCTCGTTAATTCCGCCATGTCGGCGCCGCGATCGAACCGCGCTGGGCGATGGCCGGGACAAGCGGAGCCAAGTCGCGAAAAACATTCAGACTCAGTCGCCCTTCTTAAGGTTTGCACCCCGCGCCCCCGCGAGCAGATTGCCGACCTGCCGCGTCGTCGAGAGATTAAGCGCGATCTCTTCCAGCAGCACGGCGTCGGCTTTCTCGAAGCTTTCCGCAAGCTGCGCGGGGTCGGCGGGAACGCGGTCGCCATTGCCGATCTCGCCCGGCTTGCTGATGAATCGCACGAGCTCGCGCTGGCCTTCGGCCTGCGCATAGAACCAATAGTCGATCGTCGGCGGACAAGGCGCTTGCGACGCGACGACGATGAGCTGGCGCATAAAGCTCGACCCGACAAACAGCAGCCGCGGGCTCTTCGCACATGTCTGCGCCGGCCCCCGTCGCTCGATCGAGGCGGTCGGATAATGCACCGGCGGCCAGAACAAGTTCAAAAGCTCGACGAGGTCCTTGTCGGTTCCGACCGCCACGTCGCGCTTGCGCCAGTCGAATTGGAAGTCGCCGACGGGCGAGCCCGCAGGCTGCGCCGCCCATTTTTGCGTGATCTCGCGCATCGCGAGCGCCGCGCCGAGCAGGTTCCAGTGAATGCCGCCCCTGGGGAACAGGTCGATCGGATAATGCGCGCGCTCATCGTGCAACAACGCCTGGCTGTCGAGGAACGGAAGGCCGCGCGCCGTCAGCGCCGCTGCAAATGGCGCGAGCTTCTCGGCGGCTTGCGGATGCGCGAGCGCGGGACAGCGCCTGCCCGCCGGCAGCCAGGACGGGTCATAGGCCGGCTTCGAAGGCGAGATCAGATAGACGAAGCTCTTGCCGAGCGCGGCGGCCTTCGCGCCGATTTCGCCGATGTCGCCGGCCCAGGCGTCGAGCTTGTCTTGCGGCGGCGGCGCGCCGCGCGCGCAAAATTCCTGAATGTATTCGCTGGAGATCAGCTCGCCGTCGCGGCCGATCGTGACGTTCGGCGCTCCCGAGACGCCAAACAACGAGTAGAGCAACTGGTTCTTGAGCCTCACCGAGATCGGGAAGAGCGGCGAGGCGCGATCGAGATGCGCCGAGACCGCGTGCTGCGTCTCGCCCGAAAGAAAAGCGTCGAGCGTCCAGGGGATGGGCTTTTCCGCCGAGAGCCCGTTCAGGGGTTCCGCGCTGCGAATCTTGAGCTTCGGCCAGTCGCGCTCTACCGCGAAGTTCCACAGGTTCGCAAGGAAGAGAAAGCCGATGAACGCCGCGCAGGCGAAGATCGGAGCTCTGGCGAGGAAGCGCGCGGTCATTGTCTAGAACCGAAAATAGATGAACGGCTTGAACGGATCGGCAAGACCCTTGGCGAGCGCCGCGAGGAATAGCAAAGCCAGGAGCGTATTCGCCGCGAGCGCGTGTTTCCGTGCAAGCGCCGCCCAATCGAAGCCGGGAATATACAGCGCGGCCCGCTGCGCGACGACGATCGCGAAGCCGACGAGCGCGGCGAGCCAATAGAAGCTCGGGATCATCGCGTCGCTCGGCCCTTTCGCCCAGGGCTTGACCATCAGCGCCAGCATCCCGCCCGCCTGAGAGAGCGACACCGCGCGAAAGATCGTCCAGCCGACCATCACGGCGAGGAAAGTGAGCGCATTGGCGAGCCAGATGGGAAGCGTCGCGAGCCAGCGTGCGAGGAAGAGCCGATCGAGTACAAGAAAGAACCCGTTGTAGGCGCCCCAGGCGACGAAGGTCCAGGCCGCGCCGTGCCAGACGCCCGATGCAAGAAAGCACACCCATAGATTGATCTGTGTGCGCAGGGCGCCCGCGCGGCTTCCGCCGAGCGGAAAGTAGAGATATTCCCTGATCCAACTGGTGAGCGAGATGTGCCAGCGCCGCCAGAAGTCGGTCATCGACGTCGCGACATAGGGCTCATTGAAATTCTCGAGCAGGCGGAAGCCGAACATACGGGCAAGCCCGATCGCCATGTCGGAATAGCCCGAGAAATCGAAATAGATCTGGAAGGTGAAGAAGATCACGCCGGCCCACGCCTCCACGAAGCCGAGCTCGAAAGCCTCATGTGCGAAGACGAGATCGCAGCCGCTGGCGAACACGTCGGCGAGCAAGAGCTTCTTCATGACGCCCCACATGAAGCGCGAGAAGCCGGTGACAAAATCGTCGACATGCGCCGGCGGGCAGGACTCCATCTGCCCCGCGATATCGTGATATTTGATGATCGGGCCCGCGAGAAGCTTCGGGAAGAAGAAGACATAGAGCGCATAGAGCGTCGCGCTCTTGGCTGGCGGCGTGACCCTGCGGTGAACGTCGACGAGATAGGTGATCTTCTCGAAGACGATGAAGGAGACGCCGATCGGTAGCGCGATGTTGGGGACCGTGAGCGGCGCGAAGCCGAAGCTCGAGATGAGCGCGCTATAATTTTGAACTATGAAGCCCGTATATTTGAAATAGACGAGGATCCCAAGATTGCTGCAGACGCCCGCCGCAAGCCAAAGCTTTCGCGCCGGCGAGCCTTCCACGCTCGCCTCGATCCGCCCTGCGACCAAAAGATCGAGCGCGACCGAGGCGAAGACGACGAAGACGAAGAGCGGCTCGCTCCAGGCATAGAAGATGATGCTCGCCGCAAGCAGCACGAGCATGCGGGGCTTGAGCCGCGTTTCGACCGCGAGATAGAAGAGATAGACCGCCGGCGCGAAGAGGAACAGAAACAGCGGCTCGTAAAAAAGCATCCCCTCTCCCGGCGCTGATCTTTAGGGCGAAGCGGGGTCTTAGCAGAGCGCGCGATCAGGCGCCAATCGCGGGGAAGCCGGCGCCCGGCAAGCAAGCATCGACGGCGTGAGGCCGCCGCCAGGGAGAAAAGCCATGCAGGTCGACATCATCGAAATTGCGCCGATGCGCTTGCACACCATTCTGCATTCGGGGCCGGTCTCGGACATCCCCCAAGCTTGGCGGCGGCTCGAGGAGTGGCTCTCGGCGCGCGGGCTGCGCGATCAAGTCGAGCTTGTGGTAGGGCTTTGCGAAGAGGCGCCCAACGACGTCGGCGACATTGTCTATCGTGCCGGTGTCGTCCTGCGCGGCGCGGTCGCGGCCTCCGACGAGATCGAAATCGTCGGGGCGCCGGGTGGACGCTACGCCGGCTATCGCCATGTCGGTCCGTACTCAGAGATCGCCGACGCGTTCCAAAGGCTCTACCGCGAATGGCTGCCCACAAGCGGCTTTGAGCCGGACAACCGCCCGGCGCTCGACATCTGCCGCAACGATCCCCGCGTGACGCCGGAGCCAGAACTCGTCACAGATCTGTTGCTGCCGATCCGCTGACTTCCGTTGCAAGTAATACGGAAAACGGTTAGCCTCTCCCCGTCGGCAAGCAAGGCTGGGGGCGGCCGGAGAGGCGACGCGCGACGAATGACCGGCTTCGCCTTCCCCATTGCGGCGGCTCCCGAGGGGAGGAACGTCGAATGCGAAGAACCACAAAGATCGTTGCGACCGCGCTGCTCTTCTTGGGCGCGCTGTCCTTTGAAGCCAATGCGCAGACCATGAGCATCGGCTCCTGGCGCGCGCAAGCGCTGCCCAATTACAGCACGCCATTCAAGAACGCAGCCTGCAACGGACGGACCGGCTATTGCGGCTGCGGCCCCGGTTGGATCAGCGCCTGCGCGCCGCGCTGCTGTCGCTGCGTGCCCTGCTGAGGGCAAAAGGAGCAAGGGGCAAGGAAGGCCGCCTTGAGGCGGCCTTTTCGTTGGAAAGGGCGCGGCGACGTCGATGCATATAAACTCGCGCTATGGTTTGATTTTTGGCCCGCGGGTTCGCGCGCCCTGCCTCCGCGCTATGTAATGACGGCGGCGAAACGCAGAGACCAGCGCGTGATTTATCTTCTAGAATTCTACCACCATCCGCCCGAGAACGGCGTGAACCGCATCCAATTGACCACCGAAAAGCGACGCTTGAAATCCCCTGATCTTGCGCGGGCCTATGCTCGCGGCGCGATGGAGAATGTCCTGTTCGACGGGAAGGCGGCGCATAGCTGCCGAATCAAGGACCAAGCCGGCACCTTGATTTGCGAGGTGAAAAGCGACGCCGACAAGCCCTAAAGGCGAGGAGCGCGCCGCCGACGCGAACGACGCCATTCCCGTCGAAGGCAAGAACATGGCCGCCGGAGCGGTCGGCCCTTACAGCAGACGGATGACGCCGCCGGCCTCTAAGAATTGAAGCTGACTCGCCGGACGCCAGCCCCTCCCGCTCGCAGGGAAGGGCGCCGAGCGGCTTCGTTAAACGGCGCCTTTCCGGCTTCAGCTCAAGAATCCCGCCTTGACACTCCGCTCAAAACGAGAACAAAATACAAACACTCCAAAAACGTCAGCGCCGGAGCGCGCCGTGATCTCCGCCTTTCCCCGCTACGCCGAGCTTGCGACGACGACGAATTTCTCTTTTCTGCGCGGCGCCTCGCACCCCGAGGAATTCGTCGCCAAAGCGCTGGAGCTCGAGCATGTCGGCATTGGGATCGCCGACCATAATTCTCTCGCCGGCGTCGTCCGCGCCTTCTCTTTTCTCAAAGTCCACAAGATTGCGCCCGAGCGCTTCCGCCTTGCGGTCGGCGCGCGGCTCGTCTTCGCCGACAAGACGCCGCCACTGCTCTGCTATCCGCAAGACCGCGCCGCCTATGGGCGCCTCTGCCGGCTGCTCACGCAAGGCTACGCACGCGCTCCGAAAGGGGAGTGCCGGCTTTATCTCGACGATCTCCTCGAATTCGGCGAGGGCCAGCAGATCGTCGCGCTGGGGAGCAAAGCGCCCTCCGCCACGCTGCGCGACGCCTTCGCGGGACGGCTCTGGCTCGGCGCAACCGCGCTCTATGGTCCCGACATGCGGGCGGGGCTCATGCGGCGCATCGCGCAGGCAAAGAAGCTCGATCTGCCGCTCGTCGCGGTGAACGACGCGCATTATCACATACCCGAGCGCCGCCCCCTCGCCGACGCGCTCGCCTGCATCCGCGAAGGCGTGACGTTGGAGGAAGCGGGCTATCTTCTCGCCCCCAACGCCGAGCGGTATTTGAAGGGCGCCGCCGAGATGACGCGCCTCTTTGCGCTCGCGCCCTGGGCGGTGGACGAAAGCGCGCGCTTTCTCGATGGGCTAGCCTTCCGCCTCTCGGATCTCGCCTATGAATATCCTTCAGAGCTCTGCGAAGGTTACGAGACCGAGCAGCAGGCGCTCGAAGCCTTCGCCTATGAAGGCGCGCGCAGCCGCTATCCGCAAGGGATTCCTCAAAACGTCGCGACGCTGCTCGAGCATGAATTGAAGCTCATCGGCGAGCTCAATTACGCCGCCTATTTTCTCACCGTGCACGACATCATGCGCTTTGCGAAGCGTGAAGGCATTCTCGCGCAGGGGCGCGGCTCGGCGGCGAACAGCGCCGTGTGCTTCTGCCTCGGCGTCACCGAGGTCGATCCGATCCGGCACGATCTCCTCTTCGAGCGCTTCGTCTCGGCGGCGCGCAACGAACCGCCCGACATCGACGTCGATTTCGAGCATGAGCGGCGCGAGGAGGTGATCCAATATATCTACCGGCGCTTCGGCCGCGAGCGCTCCGGCCTCGCCGCGGCGGTGGTCACCTATCGCTCGCGCTCGTCAATGCGGGAGATCGGCAAGCTCTTCGGCCTTTCGAACGATCTTTTGGGCAGGCTTTCAGCGCTCGCGCGCGGCGGGACGAACAAGGAGCAGCGCCGCGCCGACATGACGCAAATGGGGCTCGACCTCAGCGAGCCGCGCTTCGCTTTGGCGCTCTCGCTCGCCGAGGAGCTTGCGGGTTTTCCGCGCCATCTGACCCAGCATTCGGGAGGCTTCGTCATCACCCGCGGGCGGCTCGACGAGGTCGTCCCCGTCGCGCCCGCCGCGATGGAAGGGCGCACGACGATCCTTTGGGACAAGGACGATCTCGACGCGCTGGGCCTCCTCAAGATCGACGTGCTGGCGCTCGGCATGCTGACCTGTCTGCGCAAGGGGCTCGATCTCCTGGCGGCGCATTACGGCCGCATCCATCGTCTCTCGACGCTGCCCGCCGAGGACGCGCGCGTTTACGCGATGCTGTCGCGCGCCGATTCCGTCGGCGTGTTCCAAATCGAGAGCCGCGCGCAAATGTCCATGCTGCCGCGTCTGAAACCGAAATGTTTCTACGATCTCGTCATCGAGGTCGCGATCGTGCGGCCCGGGCCGATCCAGGGTGACATGGTGCATCCCTTCCTGCGTCGGCGCATGGGCAAGGAGACGATCCAATATCCCTCCCCCGAGCTCGAGGCGGTGCTCGGCAAGACGCTCGGCGTGCCCCTCTTTCAGGAGCAGGCGATGAAGATCGCGATCGTCGCGGCGGGCTTCTCGCCGCAGGAGGCCGACGAATTGCGCCGCGCCATGGCGACTTTCAAGCGCGCCGGGCTCGTCGGCCGCTTTCGCGAAAAGATGATCTCAGGCATGGTCGCGCGCGGCTATGAGGCGGAATTCGCGAGCCGCTGCTTCGCGCAGATCGAGGGCTTTGGCACTTACGGCTTTCCCGAGAGCCATGCGGCCTCCTTCGCGTTGCTTGTCTATGCCTCGGCCTGGCTCAAATGCCGCTACCCCGACGTCTTCGCCTGTGCGCTCCTCAATTCGCAGCCCATGGGCTTTTATGCGCCGGCGCAGATTCTGCGCGACGCCGAAGATCATGGCGTGATCCTGCGCGAGGTCGACGTGAACGCCTCCGATTGGGATTGCACGATCGAGAAGACGCAAGAAACGCGGCCTCTCCATGCGCGCCACGCCGAGATGGCTGAAGACATTAACGGCGCGCGTGCGCTCCGTCTCGGCTTTCGCGAGGCGAAGGGCCTTGCGGAAGAAGACATGCGGCTCCTCGTCGCGCAGCGCGGCGCGGGCTATGACTCGGTGCGCGATCTCTGGCTGCGTACGAGCCTTTCTCCCGCCGTGCTGGACAGGCTAGCCGCCGCCGACGCCTTTTCGAGCCTGGGGCTTTCGCGCCGCGAGGCGCTCTGGGCGGTCGCGGGATTGAACCGCGTCGGCGACAAGGACGATCTTCCGCTTTTGCGCGACCTCGCTTTCACGCCGATCGAGGCCGATGCGGCGCTCCCGCCGATGCCGCCCGGCGAAGCCGTGATGGAGGATTATCGCGCGCTGTCGCACTCGCTCAAAGGCCATCCGGTCGCCTTCTTGCGCAAGGGCCTCGCCGAGAAAGGCATTGTCTCTTGCGCGGAGTTTTTGCGCGTCAAGGGACCGCTGCGCCCGCGCCTGACGGTCGCGGGCCTTGTCTTGATGCGTCAGCGCCCCGGCACCGCGAAGGGCACGATCTTCATGACGATCGAGGACGAGACGGGCTCGGCCAATGTGATTGTCTGGCCGAAGATTTTCGAGCGCCAGCGCGCCGAGGTTCTGGGCGCGCGGCTCGTCGCCGTGCATGGCGAGGCGCAGGAGGAGCAAGGCGTGCTGCATCTCATCGCGCGCAAAGTCGAGGACATCACCCCCTCGCTGCGCTTGATCGAGCGGGCCAAGGCCGCAACCCCGCACGCGCGGAACTTTCATTGAGCCACCTCCTACGCCAAAGCCGTCAAGCGCCCGTCGAGCTCGGGCATGAGCTTGCGGCGTCAACGGGCGCCCGCTCATGTGCGGAAACCGCCGCATCGCACAACCGACCTGCGTCTCGGGCAAGAGGCCTTCATCCATAGGCCGACCCGTCGAAGCAAGTCTTCATCGCGCGTCGCCGACGCGCGAGACGTGCGATTTGCGCCGCAAGCATCGCTATGCACGAAGGCTCGTCGCGTCCTTCGTGACGAAGAAACCCGCCTGCAGCCACGGCGCTCGCACGTGCTCCCGCCAAGAGCGCTCGACCGCCTCAGCCGATCGCCCAGTCCATGCGGCGATCTCGTCCAGCGCCTCACGCACGCCGCCAGGATCGCGGAGGGTTTTGAGAAAGCGAAAATGCGTCTCGGTGACGGGAAAGGTCGTGGTGTGATAGTCCTTGCGCAGCACGACGAGAAAGCTGCGGCAGGGCGGCGGAATCTCGAGGTCCCGGCCGAGACGCGCCTCGTGATAGCTCCAGGCGACGGGATAGCGATATTCAAGCAGCGAGAGGCAGGATTGCAGCGTCAGCTCTTCATCCGGCGTCGCGGCGTCCGGCCAGGGCTCGCCTTCATGGCCAGGCGCGTCGAACAGGCGATAGAGCTCGCGCTCATAACTTGAAAGATCGACCATGAAATCGATCCAGCTCTCACGCTCGGCGAGCGGCAGGTCGCGGTCGGGGCGGTTCGCTTCAAGCCAGGCCGGGAAGCGCCGCCCCAGCTCGAAAAGCGTGTAGCTGTCCGACGGGAGATCGCGAAGATATTCGCCGGCGAAGTCGCAAAAGAGAGCGCCGCCCAGAATGCGCCGCGTCGCGGGAAACTGCTCCTCGAGACACTTGCGCAGCCGCAGGATATAGCTGCGTTGATAAATCGCAAGGCACGCCGCCGCGCCGAGCCGCGGCCCAGGTAAAAACGCGTCGTCGATCTCCTCGCGCGCGAGCTTGAAGGGCTCAACGAGCGCCGAGATCATCCACCGCTGCAGCGGCGCCAAGCTGTCGGCTGGCGGGTTCGCATGGGACATAGCTCGTCACCGTCATCAGGTTGGGAGAGAGGAATCCAAGCGGCGTCGACGGCTTGTCATCCGCATCGGCGGGGATTTCTGACGGCGCCACGGAGCGACGATCGGCGCCGCCGCCGCTGATAAAATCGCGGGCGCGCAGGAGCTCGGCGTGCACGACTTCGAACTCGGGCACGTCGCCGTCCCATTCGAGCAGCGTCGCCGCGCCATTTGTGCGCCGCCAGGCGATCTCGAACAGCGACCACACCGCCTCACAGACCGGGCGGTCGTGCGTGTCAACGACATGTGAGCCACAATGCTGATGTCCGGCAATATGCAGCTGCACGACCCGATCGAACGGAAAAGCGTCGAGATAGGCGAGCGGATCCGCGCCGGCGTTGAAGCAGGTTACATAGACGTTGTTAACGTCGAGCAACAGCCGACACCCGGTCGCGTCGCAAAGGGCGCGCAGGAACTCCGGCTCGCGAATCGTCGAGCCGCGGAACTGCACGTACGCGCTCGGGTTTTCGAGCACGAGCGGACGCTCCAAAATGTCCTGCACGATGCGCACGCGCGCGGCGACATGCGCCAGAGTCTCCTCGTTGAGCGGGAGCGGCAGCAGATCGTGGCTGTTCACGCCGAGCGCGCCGGTCCAGCACAGATGATCGCTGACCCAGCGCGCGCCGATCTCTTGCGCGAGCTTGCGCAGCCGCGTCAGATAGCCGAGGTCGAGCGGATCGCACCCGCCGATCGAGAGCGACACGCCGTGCAGCGCGACCGGATAGCGCTCGGCGAGCCAGCGCAGCACCGCGCGCGGCCGTCCGCTTGAGTCCATGAAGTTTTCCGAAATCGCCTCGAACCAGTCGATCTCGGGCCGCTCGGATTGAATGAAGTCGAAATGGCTGTTGCACAGCCCGACTCCCAATCCGAGCTTGTCGTCGACGGCCGCGCCCGGAGCGTAGCTCATCTCGATCGCTCAAGCGCAGCTGTGCGCGCCGCTCATGCCGCTCGCGCCACAGGCCGTCATGCCTTGGCCGCTGTAATCCTGGATCCACTCGATGGTCGGACCGTATTGGAACAGATCCGGATGCGGCGCGGGCGGGGGCGCCGGCGGCAGGTTCGGATTCCTCTCGCGCAACTGGGGCCACTTTTCCTCGAAGATGGCGCGCGCGCGCACCCAGACGCTCTTGCCCTGGTTCGGCCCGGTCGTCGTGAAGCGTTCGGCGTTGATCGGCGTCGCGCAAGAGCCGAGCGTGGCGCAAGCGTTATTGCCGGGATTGTTCAGCTCCTCGTCCGTGCCATAGAGCCCGCAGCCGCCCTGCCCTGCGCAATTGTTCTTCACATGGCAGGTATGATCTTCCACCAGCGGCTGCGAGGGGACTGCATAATTATAGGCAAGCGCCGTCGAGCAGTAGCCTTGTCCGGCGCAAGCATTGTCGCGCGTGCGGCCTTGGCCCTTGCATTCGTTCAGACCCATGCAGGCGTGGCGGACTTCCCGCGCCGCCACCTGAGCCGGCGGGTCTTGAGGGAAAAAAGGAACATTCGCCTTTTTATACGCGCTCACGTCGCAGCTTTGGCGCGACGCGAGCGCCGATGGTTCGGCTTCTTCCGCCTCGCGCGGACGCCAGAGAGAGCTCACGTCCGGCAGGGTCGGTATCATGTCGATATAATATTTCAGATCTTGGTTGTACCAAGTCTCATTGCCGTAGCGTTGATCGAGAACCGCGCACATCCCCTTGAGCGTCGAGAACGCCTGATGCCGTGGGCCGAGATTGAGGTTCTCGAAAGTGGGCGCGAATTTGGTCGGCGGCTCGATCGCCTGAAGCGGATTGAGATCGATTTTGCGCATCGTGCGCAGGATCTTGTCGAGGATCCATATCATGGAGCGATGCATCGCCTGATTGAAGTAAATCTTCTGCTGCTCAGCCGGCTGCCGACAAATGCTCTCGGTCATGATGAGCATATATTGATATAGGCCGTTCACGACCTGCGCCACGTCGCTGCGTCCGGTCGGGTAGCGCGACGCGACCGGGTTGTTCGGCCAGTTGTAAACGATGCGCGACAGTTCCTGAGGCGTGAACTGGCGCGAAGCGGGCTTTGGCGGCGTGGGCAGGGGCGCAAGCCGCTCGTCGTTTGGATTATAGCCGGCAAGTTGCGACTGCAGCTTCAGAAAACGGTAATAATGCGAATATTCGCGTCGGCCGAGCTTCCCATCGTCAGCGTATTTGCTCGGACCGTAGCCCTCGCCCTGCGCGTCGATCGTCTGGATCGCCTGCAAGGCGGTTGACCATGAGTTGATGGTGATCAGCTCGAACAAGCCGGCATGGCTGAACTCGGTATTTGGGAAAGCCGCAGTGGTGGCGGCGGAGCCCGGCGTCGGCGTCGGAACCGGGCAATCATTGTTGAAGCTCGTCTTCGGGTAGACCGTGTCGATATTGTTGACCGAGTAATTCGTCGGCTGGATCTGCCGGCTCGGCGAACCTTTTTGGAAGTCAGCGTCGACGATGTGCTTCGAGAGTATGATGCAACGAATATAGGAGTAGATTTGTCCGATCGTCTGCCAATTGGAGGCTTCCGGCGGCGCATCGCTTTCGGCCGGATATTCGATCTCCAAGAAACGCCAAAGCTGCTCCAGCGAGAATTTGGCAAGCGGCAACTGCAGCGGCTTGGCGTCGGGACCGAGCTTGGCGTGGCCGGGTAGATTGGTTGGATAGGGCCACGGCGAGCGCAGATAGATCTCTGGCTGCTGGCCGAGCGCGAACAGAATATTCGAGGAGAGCGAAAGATGCAGCATTTCCTCCACCGCTACGCTCATGATGTAGGCGCCCGCCTCGTCGGCGAACCGAGACACGTCGGTCGCCGGAAACTCGTTGGGCGTGCGGTTGATGGAGTAACAGGCATAGAGATAGATGGGGATCGTCGCGAGCTCGACTTCAATTGCGATCTGCAAACTAGCCTTGAGCTCGGCTAGCGCGTAGCCGCGGCTCCAAGTCGCGTTGATCTTTGTGATGAGATTTAACTCGGCCTCCGTCGGCGGATGCACCGGCAGATCGAGCGATAAAGCCAATTTCGCCTTCGTCTCGGGAGAGGAGATCTCGGTCATGGCGACAATCCTTCTCAATGCGTTGAACTGAAGCGATCGGCGCGCGAGGAAGCCCGCGGCAGAATGGAATGAGACGGAGCTTGGCGCCGAACTGCGAATTTCGCAAGCGCGATTGGACAGGATGGTCGGGCGTCATATGGCGGCCGCTCAAAATTCTCGATGTAAACAGGGACGATGGGCCAGAGGGCTCCCCGCGATGGATCGGACCGCCGCTCGGCGGATGGAGCGCTGGGGCCGAAATCGCTGGCGGCGATGGTCTCCGTTTCGCCCGCCCGACGTTAGGGTGGATCGTGCTCGCGACGCCGATCGTCTCGGCGGCGTGCGCTTCGGGCGCCGCCTAAACTGAAAAGCTGATGAAATCTATAGCCCCGCCTTGCAATGCGGCGGGGCTCTCCCCTACTATGAATCGAGCCGGCGAGGACGCCGGCCGCGCTCGGAGCTGTCCCGCAAGGTGCTGACAAAAAAGGCGAAATACGGCCTCAAGGCGCTCGTTCACCTCGCGGCGGTGGAGCCCGGGCGTCCTGAGCTCGTCAACGACATAGCCGAAGCCGAGCAAATCCCGAAAAAATTTCTCGACGCCATCCTCGCCGATCTGCGCAACGCCGGCTTCGTCCACTCCAAGAAAGGCAAGGGCGGCGGCTATGCCCTGGCGCGCTTGCCAAAAGAGATTTCGATCGGCGCCGTGGTCCGTGCGCTCGATGGACCGCTCGCGCCGATTCAATGCGCGAGCAGGACGGTCTACCGGCGCTGCGACGATTGCACGGACGAAAAGCATTGCGCCGTGCGCATGGTGATGCTGCAAGTGCGTGAGGCGATCGCCGGCGTCCTCGACAACACGACGCTCGAAGAAATGCGCGATCTGGGCGAGCAGGGCCTCGAGAGCGTTGGCGTCGAATGGGCCGTCTGAGCCGGCATCAGATCTGCGGCGCTTTTCCATGAGCGCGTCTTGCGCGACGTTCGACTTTACGCCGAAGGCGGCGGGTCCTGTCGAATGGCTCTCCGCCGAGGGGCTTGTTCCCTATGAAGAGGCGCTCGCCGAAATGACGGCGCGCGTTGCGGCTATTCAGGCGGGCGAGGCGCGCGAGCGCGTCTGGCTTCTCGAGCACCCGCCGGTCTACACGGCGGGAACTTCCGCGAAGGAGAAAGACCTTCTCGACGCGCGCTTTCCGGTGTTTCGCACGGGACGCGGGGGCCAGTTCACCTATCACGGGCCCGGCCAGCGCATCGTCTATCTGATGCTCGATCTGACGCGCCGCAGACGCGACGCGCGCGCCTATGTGTGCGCGATCGAGGCTTGGCTGATCGCAGCGCTCGCCGACCTCGGAGTCGAAGCTTTCACGCGAGAGGGGCGTGTGGGCGTCTGGGTCGAGCGGCCTGACAAAGCTCCGAGTCTTGCGGGTGAGCCGGCCGAGGACAAGATCGCGGCGCTGGGCCTGCGGCTCTCGCGCTGGGTGAGCTCGCACGGCCTGGCGCTGAACGTCGCGCCGGATCTGACGCATTTTTCCGGCATCACGCCCTGCGGGATCAGCGCAGCGCATCTCGGCGTGACGAGCCTCGCGACGCTCGGCGCGCCAAGCGACATCGGCGCCGTCGACGCGGCGCTGCGTCGGCGTTTCGAGGAAATTTTCGGGCCGACGATCGACGCTTAAGGCAGCGGGCTCTATTCGCGCGCGAGAATGACGAGCACCGCGCCCGCGAACATGATCGCCGCGCCGAGCAGCCGCGTGCGAAAATTCTCGCCAAGCGCCAGGCCGCCGAGAATTACGGTCAGAAGCGCGCTCATGCGCTTCAGCGCGATGACATAGGGCACAAAGAGCAGCGTCAGCGCAAACATCTGGGTCGCATTGCCGACCGCGTTCGCAGCGCCGGCCGCCAAGGCGAAGCGAAGCTCGGCGAGACGAAAGGAGGGCGGGCGCGAGACGAGCAAGAGCGCGAGGCTCGAAAAGGCGATCGCGTCGGTCACCGCCGCGATCCAGACGATCGGCGTCGAGGCTTCGACGCCGAGCTTATCCATATTGGCGGTCACGCTGTAGATCGCGGCCGTGAGCGCCATCGCGCGCACGCCGGGGTCCTTGACGAAGGCCGTAAGCGACGCGCGCGGCCGCGCGCCTGGCTCGCTTAAAGCCAAGATGATTCCGCCCGCGACTGAAAGAATGACTCCCGCCCCTCCGAGCGCCGAAACCCGCTGATCGACGAGGATCGGCGAGGTGACGAGCATCAGAACCGGCGTGACCAGGAGGAGCGGCGCGACCAGCGACGCTTCGGAAGACCGATAGGCGCGCACGTAACAATAGTAGGCGGCGACATTGAGCGCCGTCGAACTGAGGAGGAGCGGCCAAAACTTGCCCTGCACCAGCTCTGGCAGAGCGCTCATCGGGCGAAGCAGGAGTTCGGGGTGCAGCGCGAGGCAAAGCGCCGTCAGCAGCACGGCCCCGATGCACCATTGCGTCGCGACGACGAGCCTTTCCTCCGCTTCGCGCGTCGCCGCTTTCGTGCCGATATCGGTCGCGCTCTGGCAGAAGGCCGTCAGCACGGCGGCGCCGATCCCGAGCCAGCTGGCGCCCGTCGCCATGATAGATCCCTGCCCTCGCAAGCCGCGAGCCGAAAGAGCCCGCATTCTCGCCCGTATCGGCCAGCGCCGGTGGCCACGCGCGCTCAGCCCGTTCGACGCGCTTGGGGCAAGGGCTCAAGCAGCAGCCCCGAGCCACAAGAGCAGAGCAGAGAGAGCCGCCAGAGCGGAAAGGGTGACTAGCATTTCTTCCTCCCTAAATCACCTCGATTTCGGCAAGGCTACGACCGTCTTTGCGGCGCCGCTGTGCGACGGCGCACGAATCGCGACCCCTTTGCGCAGGCGCGAGGGCGATGCTATCTGGCGCGCAGCCGGGTGAATGGACGCGAAAGTCGGCGGACTTTTGCGATCGGAGTTCACTCCAACATTTCGGAATTGGCGCGATTGCTTATCGCCCGGACGATTCTGTTCGAGCGGGAAGCGCGCGAGAGAAGGGGCGCAAGATGAACGGAATTTGGCTGGCGACGGGCGAGGCGACCGTGCTCGCGGCGGATGGGCAATACACCGACGCGATGCCGGAAGTCATGATCGGCAATGTGAAAGGCCCGGTGGGCCACGCCTTCGCATCCATGGCGGGGCAGGTCGCCGGTCATCCGCGCATGTTCGTGATTCGCGACCTCAATCAGCAGGTGCGGCCATCCACGATGATGACCACCAAGATGACGGTGAAGTCCGAGGCCTATGTTGAGCTGCTCGGCGGAATCGTGCAGGCGGCGACCGGCGACGCCATCGTCGACTGCGTCGCCGAGGGTATTTTGCCCAAGGCCGAGATCGCCGACCTTTGCATGATCATCATGGTCTGGCTCGACCCGCGCTGCGCAACTGACGAGAATCTCGACCGCAAGGATCTTTACCGCACCAATTACGAGGCGACGAAGCTCGCGATCTCACGCGCGGTGAAGGGCGAACCGACGATCGACACGCTGATCGAAAACCGCAAGAGCATATCGCATTACGCGCTGGAAGGCGTCTTCGACGTGTAGAGCGTGTTTCCCAAAAAAGCCGAAGGCGCACACAGACTCAAGGCGCGGCGCGGCCCTCCTCGCCGTCGCCTTCGCCGAGCGCGACGACCAGTCCATCAGAAAACCAGTTGACCAGAAACTGCGCCAAGCGTTCGGGCGCCGAGGCCTCGTCCTCCTGAAAGGCGACGAGCTGGCAAATAGCGCCGAAGGACTTTCCGGCGAGCGCCTCGTTCAACGCGAGAAATTCGTCCGTCCCGAGCGCCCGATAGGCGGGGTCGAAACCCGAGCGCCAGACGGCCGCAGCCTCCTCCCCGTCGCGCGGTTTCGGCCGCGGCGCAGCGCCCTCAGAAGAAAGCGCCTCATAAAGCTCGACCGTGCCGGCAGGCACGCAGAGGAGCCGGAGGCTCGGATGGAAGGCGAAGACGAGGCGCGGCCAGTCCTGCGGGGCGTAAGCCGCGAGCGCTTCAAGCGCGCAGGCCTCACCTTCGGCGGCGTCGAAAGCGTCGGTCAGCGCGCGCTCCAGTTGCGCGACGCCCTGAGCTTGCGCCTCGCCCCGCCACTTCTCGAATCCTTGCATGAAATCCGGCAGCCGCGCCGAAAAATAGCGGGCGTTGCGCGAGCGCGACGGATTAGCCGCGACATAGTCGACGACGAGCTCGTCAAATCGCTTGTCGCCCAAGAGGCTCTTCAGCGCCGGAAAATCCTCCTCGAGATAATCGGCGGCCCGCAGGCGATAGGCCTTCACGTAGACGCCGAAACCCGTCGCGCGTTCTCTCGCCGTTGGCTTCGCCAGGCTTGCGAGCACCGTCGGATCTTTGCCGGCGCCCGATAGCACCGCGGATTGAAACGCCGCCTGAAGCTCGGCGAGCCTCATGCGGCGTTCTGCTCCGCAGCGTCGCAGATCGCGGGGTCGATGTCGCGCATGCGTTGCAGCTCGGCGAGGAGCTCGGAGAAAGGCGGGAAATTGTCGTCGCGCTCGATCATCGCCGCGACCCGACCGAACCGCTTGCGCGCGCGCTCGTAAAGCTTCCAGACCGGCTCGCAGACCGGCTGATCATGCGTGTCGATGCGATAGCTCCCCTTGTCGGTGTGTCCGGCCATATGCAGCTGCGTGACGTGTTCGACAGGCACGGCGTCGATATAGTCCTCGGCCGAGAAGCCGTGATTGAAGGACGAGACAAAGACATTGTTCACGTCGAGGAGCAACAGGCAGTCGGCGCGACGGGCCATCTCGCCCAGAAACTCCCATTCGGTCATTTCCGATTGCGCGAAGGAGACGTAGGTTGACGCGTTTTCGATCAAAATGCGCCGGCCTAGATAATCCTGAACGCGGGAAATGCGGTCGACGACATGGTCGAGCGCCTCGCGGGTCAGCGGGATCGGCAGCAGATCATGGAGATTGACGCCGTGAACGCCGGTCCAGGCGAGATGGTCGGAAACCCAGGCGGGCTCGATGCGATCGACGAGGCGCTTCAGCGCCGAAAGATAATCCATGTCGAGCGGATCGACCGAGGCGATCGACATCGAGACGCCGTGCATGACGATGGGATAGTCGGCCCGGAAACGCTCCAGCATGGCGAGCGGTCGACCGCCCGGAATCATATAGTTTTCAGAAATGATCTCGAACCAATCGACCGGAGGATGGGTGGACAGGATTTCCTCATAATAGGCCGGCCTAAGGCCCAGCCCATAACCGAGGTGGGGAAGCGGCTCCATGGCTTTTGTCCTCCTCAGCCCTGGGCTGCGACGAAAGCTCGTCGGAACGGCCCATAACGGAAGGCGGCCCGAAACCCATCGGCTCGGGCCGCGCTTTTCTCTCAGTCAGTCGAGGACCTTGCCGCCTTCCTTCGTGCACTCGGCCTCGGAGTCCTTGAAGAGCCAGCCCTGGCCCTTGCACTCGTTCATGGCCTTGCAGCTGTTCTTCGGGGTCATGCAGTCGGACTTCGCCTTGCATGAGTTGACGCCCAAACACTTCACCTTGCCCGGCTTGCTGCCCATGGCGGCGGACGCGTTCGTCGCCTGCGCGACGAGCGCGAGCGACACGGCCGCGACGGCGAGCGCGGCTCCGGAGCGGGAAAACTGCTTCATCTGATCTCCTTCCTTTGACGATGATCTTTTCGTGGCGACGACGAAAGCGGGTCGGTGATCACGCTCTTCTCTTCGAGCGCGCGAAGCCGGTCGTTACCTCGTCGGACACCCATTGGCGTTGCAGCGGTGCTTTTCCGGGCCCTCGGGGGCTTTCGCCGCCTTGGCCTTGCTCGCGATATGGCGCCTGCGCGCGCCGCGGCGGGCGTCGCGCCTCCCACAAGCAGAGCGGCCACAGCGACGGCGATCGCGGAGCCCGAGACGATTGACTTGTTCATGCGCATCTCCTCCCGACACGCCTTATGGCTCCGTCCTTTGGCGCCGCCTCGCGGCGAGCGATTTCCGCGGATTATATCATCCGGCCCCGAATTCGCGAGGGCTTGTATTTATTAACGAGATAAGCGCGGGCGACGTCTTGCGAATTACTGCGCGAGCTCTTTGAGCCCGCGCCGGATCAACGCCGAGGCGTCCGCCTCGGGTCCAAGCGCCGCAAGGCTCGCATTGACCGCCGCTTGCGCCTGAGGGCGGCCATAGCCCAGGTTGCAGAGAGCCGAGACCGCGTCGCGCGCCGCTGAAGGAGCATCGGCGCTTTCCGTCCGGGCGGCGGCGAGGGTCGCGCCTCCAGCGGAGGCCGGCGTCTTGTCCTTGAGCTCGGCCACGATGCGGGCCGCGAGCTTCGGCCCGACGCCCGGCGCGCGCGCGACCATCGCCTTGTCCTGCCCCACGATCGCCGCAGCGAGCGCGTCAGCCGACAGCGTCGAGAGGAGAGCCAGCGCCACCTTGGCGCCGACCCCCTGCACGCTCTGCAGGAGCCGAAACCAGTCGCGCTCGGCCTCCTCCAAGAAACCGAAGAGACGGATCGCGTCCTCGCGCACCTGCGTCTCGATGGCGAGCGTCGCGGACTCTCCGGGGCGCGGCAGATGAGCGAGCGTGCGGCCCGAACAGTTCACGACATAGCCGACGCCATTGACGTCGAGGATCACGAAATCCTCGCCGAAACTGTCGATGAGGCCCCGGAGCTTGCCGATCATGCCCGCCTCGCGCGCAGCAGCGCCCCTCGGTACTGCGCATGGCAGATCGCGACCGCCAGCGCGTCGGCGGCGTCATTGCTCGCCGCAAAGCTCGCCGGCAGCAGCACGCGCACCATCATCGCGACCTGCGCTTTGTCGGCGTGGCCATTCCCGACGACGGTCTTCTTGACGAGATTGGCGGCATATTCCTCGATCGCGAGACCGGCGAGCGCCGGCGCGGCGAGCGCGACGCCGCGCGCCTGGCCGAGTTTCAGCGCCGATTGCGGATCGCGGTTGACGAAGGTCTCCTCGACCGCGGCCTCGTTGGGCGAGAAGGTCGCGATGACCTCGCTCAAGCCTTCCAGCAATCGCCGCAGCCGCTCCCCGATCGGCGCATTCGCGTCTGTGCGCAAGCATCCAGAGGCCACGAAGGCGAGCCGCGATCCTTGCGCGTCGATGACTCCCCAGCCCGTGTTGCGGAGGCCGGGGTCGACGCCGAGGATGCGAATCGGTGACGCGCTCATGCCGCGAAGTCTAACGAAGCTTTTGGCCCAGGGGCAGGTTGTGGATCGCTCCCTCCCCGTCCCTCCCCCGCTATTCGTGGGAGAGGGGGCAGGTTCCGCTCGTCAACCGAGATTGCGCGAAACGCCAGCCGCTCCCTCTCCCGCCCTAAGGCGGGGGAGGGTGAGGGAGGGGGCGTCCCGCCCGCCGCTCAGAACGGATGATACTGAAAGAGCCAGTTCTCCGTCAGCATTTCGTCGCCGTTCTTGAGGAAAAGCCGCATCTCGACCGGCTCGTCGCCGGTGACGGTGAGATCGAATTGCGCGCGCCAATGGCCGCGGACGTTATCGAAGACGGCCTCGGTGTAAATGTAAGAAAATGTGCCGCGCGAGGCCCAGAGCACGGGCTCGGGCTTCACCCCGAAGGGGAGCTTCGCGAGCGGTTCGCCCAGAAACTCGACCATGAATTTGCGCACGCCCTTCGGGCGCGGCTTTCCCGGCTGGCCGCCATTGCCGAGCCTTGTCGCGACGCAGCGCGCGAGCGGCGTCGGATAGGGCTCGTCGGCGAGCCAGTGCAGACGATAGGAGAAGTCGAAGTCCGAGCCCGCGACGGCGGGCTTTTCGGGGACCCAGACGCAGACGATGTTATCGTGGATCTCGTCGTCGGTCGGGATCTCGACGAGATGGATCGCGCCCTTGCCCCACTCGCCCTTGGGCTCGACCCAGACGCTCGGACGGCGATCATAGAAGACGTTGTCGAGATAATGGTCGTAATTGCGGTCGCGCTGCATGAACCCGAAGCCCTTGGGATTGCTGTCGCCAAAGGCCGAGGCCATCACCCGCGAGGGGTTGTTGAGCGGCCGCCAGAGCCGCTCGCCTGTTCCGGTCCACATGGAGAGCCCATCGGAGTCGTGCACTTCCGGGCGCCAGTCGACGCCGGTCGGCTTCTTCGTCTCGGAGAACCAATACATCGAGGTCAGCGGCGCGACGCCGAAGCGCACGAAGTCGCCGCGCAGATACAGCTTGCAGTCGATGTCCATCACGACGCCCTTGCCGCGCGTCATCAGGAAGCGATAGGCGCCGACGATGTGCGGCCCCTCGAGCAGCGCGTGCAGCACGACCCCCGTCTCGGTCTCCGGCCCGACGTAGATATGGCTGAAGTCGGGGAACTCCTCGGAGCGGTCGGCGACCCAGGTGTCGAGCGCGACGCCGCGCGCCGACATTCCGTATTGGCGCAGTTCCCCGATCGCCCGGAAGTAGGAGGCCCCGAGGAAAGCGACCCAGTCGTTCTTCTTCCAAGGTAGCTCGCCGTCCTTGGACTCCTGAATACGAAAGCCCGCGAAGCCCGCTCCTTGCGCGAGGCCATGAGCGACCGAGTCGGCCGGCATATTGAAATAGACGGGATCGTAGAGAATTTCCCGCGCCTCGCCCTTCTCCACCTTGTGGATGCGCACGGCCTTCTTGAAGAACATGCCGAGGTGGAAGAATTCTAAAGGAAAGCGCTCGGGACTCGCGGCGTAGAGGGCGTAATCCGTGTTGTAGGTGATCTTGCCCCAGGCCTCGTAGTCGATCTTGCTGGTGATCTCCGGGTTCGGCAGAACCGGCGGTCGATAGGGCTCCCCGATCAGGCGCTTCGCCTCATCCTTAAGCAGATCGAAGGAGAAAGGCGCAGCCGGGCCGAATTTGATCCCCTCGCCGGACGATTGCGCCGAGGCCTCTGGCGCGCCGACGGCGCCGATGGCGCCCGTCGCGGCCGCGGCTTTCAGAAAGGCGCGGCGATCCGGCGCGTCGACCATCGGTGATCCCTCAGAAGGCTTGGGGAAGGCGCGGGCCCGCGGGAGGCGCCGCCGGCGGGCTTTGAAGGCTGAACGCGGCGAAACGCGTCTCAGCCGCGGATGGGCTCATGCTTGACGGCTGTCCGCATGAAGAAATAGAGGCCGACGAACCCCGCTAGGGCGAAGACGACCTCGAAGGCCCGGCTCACCAGCGGATCGAGCTGGAAAAGGCCGCCGAGCGCCCAGCCGGCCGCCCAGGAAGCGCCGACGAGCTCCGTGCCGACGAGGATCGCGACGGCGACGATCGTGGAGAGGTTTACCAGGTTGATCGGCTTCTCGCTCATTTCGCTCACTTGATCGGGCTGCTCGCCCTCAAGGCTTTTCCCTAGCGTAGTTTCGGCTCGAACGGAAGCGTTCGAGCGATGAGAAACCGCGTCGCATCAAAATGCTGGAGCGAATTCTGATCGCAAAAGTCTTTCAACTTTCGCGGAATTCGCTTTGAGAACGGAGCTATAGGATCCTCGCCGCAAGGGCGCAAGCGCCCTCGAGTCCGAGGCTGGGGCTGCGGCTTCTACAGCATGCGTGGAGCCGAGGGTCTCGATTTTTTTGGGCGGTCCCGCACTTCCCGCTTGCCAAGGGGCGGGGGAAAAAGACATTTTTGGATCTGTGAAGGCGCCTCGAGAGCCGCGGCGCGAGATTTGTATGCCCCCTGCCGAAGCCTTCGCCCGCGTCCTATATGGGGGGAGAGGAACCGCGCCGGGTCAAGAAAGGATCGCCAGGAACGTTCCATGACCACGATCCCCGACCGAAACAGCCGCCGGGCCGCGCGTCGTTCCTGCGAGTCGCCGGCGCGCGCGAGCAAGGATCCTCGCAAGAACGACGGGGGCGGACCCGGGTCGGGAACGGCCCTCATCACGCGGACGCAGACGCAGACCCGCCGCCCGCACATGTATCGCGTGCTCCTCCTGAACGACGATTACACCACGCAGGAATTCGTCGTCATCGTGCTGCGCAAGTATTTCAACAAATCCGTAGAGGAAGCCACGCGTATCATGCTGCACGTCCACAATCACGGCGTGGGCGAATGCGGCGTGTACACTTACGAGGTCGCCGAGACCAAGGTCACGCAAGTGATGGAGTTCGCAAGGCGGCACCAGCATCCGCTGCAGTGCATCATGGAAAAGAAATAGGAGCCACGACGCATGCCGGCCATCTCGCGCAATCTCAAGCAGACCCTGGATCGGGCGCTGTCGCTGGCTCGGGAGCGACGCCATGAGTATGCGACGCTCGAGCATCTGCTGCTGAGCCTGATCGAGGATCCCGACGCGGCGGCGGTGCTGCGCGCCTGCGCGGTCGACCTCGAGCTCCTGGGCCGGAACTTGCGCGAATATATCGCCCGCGAGCTCGACAATCTGGTCAATGGCGACGCGGAGGAGGCGAAGCCCACCTCGGGCTTCCACCGCGTCGTGCAGCGGGCGATCATCAGCGTGCAGTCCTCGGGGCGGGAGGATGTAAACGGCGCCAATGTTCTCGTCGCGCTCTTCGCGGAGCGCGAAAGTCACGCCGTCTATTTCCTGCAGGAGCAGGAAATGACCCGCTATGACGCGGTGAACTACATCAGCCACGGCATCGCCAAGCGCGCCGGCCTCTCGGACGCCGCGCGGTCGCCGCGCGGGGTCGAGGACGAATCCGAGCGCGGCGAAGGGCGCGAGGGACGCGACGGCGAATCGCGCAAGAAAGAAGGCGCGCTCGACGCCTATTGCGTCAATCTGAACCGCAAGGCGCGCGACAACCGCATCGACCCGTTGATCGGGCGCGAGGCGGAGGTCGTGCGCACGATCCAGGTGCTGTGCCGGCGCCAGAAGAACAATCCGCTGCTCGTCGGCGATCCGGGCGTCGGCAAGACGGCGATCGCCGAGGGGTTGGCGCGCAAGATCACGCTGGGCGAGGTTCCCGACGTGCTCGCCGACGCGACGATCTTCGCGCTCGACATGGGCTCGCTCTTGGCCGGCACGCGCTATCGCGGCGATTTCGAGGAGCGGCTCAAGCAGGTCGTCAAGGAGATCGAGCAGCACAAGAAGGCGATCCTGTTCATCGACGAAATCCATACGGTGATCGGCGCGGGCGCAACCTCAGGCGGCGCGATGGACGCCTCGAATCTGCTGAAGCCCGCGCTTGCGCAGGGCGCGCTGCGCTGCATCGGCTCGACCACCTACAAGGAGTATCGGCAATATTTTGAGAAGGACCGCGCCTTAGCGCGGCGATTCCAAAAGATCGACGTGAACGAGCCGACGGTTTCCGACGCGATCGAGATCCTCAAAGGCCTGAAGCCCTATTTCGAGGATTTCCACAAGATCCGCTACACCGCCGAAGCGGTGAAGGGCGCGGTGGAGCTTTCAGCGCGCCACATCCACGATCGCAAGCTGCCCGACAAGGCGATCGACGTGATCGACGAAACCGGCGCGTCGCAGATGCTGCTGCCGGAAGGCAAGCGCAAGAAGACTATCGGCCTCAAGGAGATCGAGTCGACGATCGCGACGATGGCGCGCATCCCGCCAAAGAGTGTGTCGAAAGATGACGCCGAGGTGCTCGCGCATCTCGACGAGACGTTGAAGCGCGTCGTCTATGGCCAGGACAAGGCGGTGGGCCTGTTGGTCTCGGCGATCAAGCTTGCGCGCGCGGGCCTGCGCGATCCGGAAAAGCCGATCGGCTGCTATCTCTTCTCCGGCCCGACCGGCGTCGGCAAGACGGAAGCCGCGCGCCAGCTTTCGACCGCGCTCGGCATCGAGCTCGTGCGCTTCGACATGTCGGAATACATGGAGCGCCACACGGTCAGCCGGCTGATCGGCGCGCCGCCTGGCTATGTCGGCTTCGACCAGGGCGGGCTCTTAACCGACGCGATCGACCAGCATCCGCACAGCGTGCTGCTCCTCGACGAGATCGAGAAGGCGCATCCCGATCTCTTCAACATCCTTCTGCAGGTGATGGATCACGGCAAGCTCACAGATCACAACGGCAAGACGATCGACTTCCGCAATGTGATCCTGATCTTGACGACGAACGCCGGCGCCGCCGATCTTGCGCGCACGCCGATCGGCTTCACGCGCTCGCAGCAGGTGCGGGACGACAGCGAGGCGATCAATCGGCTTTTCGCTCCGGAGTTTCGCAACCGTCTCGATGCGGTCGTGCCCTTCGGGCAGCTCTCGCCGCAGGTCGTCGCCAAGGTCGTCGACAAATTCGTGGTGCAACTCGAAGCGCTGCTCGCCGACCGCAATGTCACGATCGACCTCTCCGACGAAGCGCGCGCCTGGCTCGTCGAGCGCGGCTATGACGAGGCGATGGGCGCGCGGCCGATGGCGCGGATCATCCATAGCCACATCAAGACGCCGCTCGCCGACGAGGTGCTGTTCGGACGCCTCAAGAACGGCGGCGCCGTGCATGTGGTGGTCGTCGCGGGCGAGAATGGCGAAAAGACGCTCGGCTTCGTCTATCCGGAAGGCCCCGTGCTGCCGCGACCCGAACGCGACATCATCGAAGCGGGAAAGAAGCGCGCCGCCACGGACGGCGACACGCGTAAGGATCGCGCCTCAGAGGAACCCTTGACGGACGAGCCCGAGCGC